>WNFM01321377.1_pt1 | contig 28879 bp, 27 predicted proteins | sample 5400271 | NCBI WGS metagenome assembly WNFM01 (sample SAMN13153352, study PRJNA577476) | soil metagenome | isolation source: 60 cm saprolite on Douglas fir-dominated hillslope | place: USA:California | collected 2013-09-17 | reverse complement strand
GACGGCTTCATTCACTTCTCGTCCGCCACGCAGGTCCGCGACACCGCAACGAGGTATTTTGCCGGGGCTGAGGATTTGATGCTGATCGCGGTCGACGCAGACGCGCTCGGCGATGCGTTAAAATGGGAGGTCTCGCGCGGCGATGATTTGTTTCCGCATCTTTACGGCGACCTGCCCCTCGCTGCCGTGCTGTGGGTTAGGCCGCTTCCCCTCGGGATCGATCAACAGCACGTCTTTCCGGAGCTTATGCCGTGATCGGCCTGCTCGAGTCGCTTGCGCGGCCGATGTTGCGCATGCTCGACCCCGAGGACGCTCATCGGATTGCCATCCACGCGTTGAAATTGCCGCCATTCGCCAAGCTGGTCGCGGACGACCCGCGGCTCGCCGTGCGTGCCTTCGGGCTCAATTTCCCCAATCCGGTGGGCATGGCGGCGGGCTTCGACAAGCATGCCGAGGTAGCCCACGCGTTGCTCAAGCTTGGTTTTGGTTTTGTCGAGGTTGGAACCGTGACGCCTTTGCCGCAGTCCGGCAACCTGCGCCCGCGCGTCTTTCGGCTCAACCGCGACGAGGGCGTGATCAATCGGCTGGGCTTCAACAGCGAGGGCGCCGCCGCCGTGCTGCGCCGTCTTGCCGCGCGCGCACACGAAGGTGGCATCGTCGGGGTTAATATCGGCGCGAACAGGGAAAGCGCCGACCGCATCGCTGACTATGTGCGCTTGATCGAGACCTTTGCTCCGGTAGCGAGCTACTTCTCCGTCAATATCTCCTCGCCCAATACTCCGGGCCTGCGCGAGCTGCAGCAGGCGAAGATGCTCGACCATCTTCTGGCGCGGGTGGTTGAGGCGCGCATGCGCATGAGCAGAGTGGCCGGACCGACGCCCTTGCTGGTTAAGATCGCCCCCGATCTCACGCTCGGCGAACTCGATGACATCGTCGGAGCGGCGCGCAGGCACCGTGTCGACGGCATGATTATCGGCAACACCACGCTGGCGCGGCCGCTGACGCTGCGCGATCAAGCGACGGCACGGGAGCCAGGGGGCCTGTCTGGGCGTCCGCTGTTCGCGCTCGCGACGCGCATGCTGGCGGAGACCTATGTGCGGGTCGAGGGTGCGTTCCCGCTCATCGGCGTGGGCGGCATCGACTCGGGCCAAGCGGCTGTTGCGAAGATCAGAGCGGGTGCGTCCCTGATCGAGCTCTACAGCGCGCTCGTGTTTCACGGGCTGCGACTCGTCGCGGCCATCAAATCCGAGCTGTCGGAAGTGCTGCGTCGAGCTGGGCAGGCCAGAATCGACGAGCTTGTCGGGGCAGACGCTGCCGCGATGACGGCGGAGAAGTGGCCGGCATAAGGTGAGGTTTCGCCGGTTCCTCCATGTCCTCCCGAAGTCAGGCCCGAAATCCGGGCGGCGGGTAAGTACAATCATTGGCCCTTGGCCACGCGCATGACGCGCACGACGAACCAGATCGGTACCACCACGGCGGCGCCGAGGAGGAGATAGCGCCAGAGCCAACGCACCGCATCGAAGCCCATGTCCCAGATGTGCAGCACGAGCCGTTTCAAGCTTTCGATGAGGTTCCAGGGATCGAGCCCGATTACCTCCAGGATCACCCCGATCAGGATCGACAGCAGGATCAGCCGGAAGATGACCGACAACGGCGGCCCACCAAAGAACCGATTGAGATAATTGTTGGCCATCGGCCGCTCTGTCGGCATGCTCATGACAACATCCTATCACCTTGATTCGCCGCTGCGGTCGCGCCGCGGCTGGTCTCGATCTTTTCCAGCATTCGTTCGAGTGTTTCCAGCCGGCCGGCCTCGCCGGGCGGCTTGTCCCAGCGTAGCCGGTTGATGCGCGGAAAGCGCATGGCCAAGCCTGACTTGTGCCGCGTCGAAGGTCTCGCCGTAACGCAGGCGCATCAGGTCGAGCGTCTCCTGCGTGGCGAGTACCGCGCCATGGCCAGCGCGCGGAATGACCATGCGTGATCATGGCCTTGTCCACGGGCCGTGTGGGGTCGATATGGAAACCGCCAATTTTGCAGTACACGCCGGCAGGCGTCGGCAGGAGAATATCTTCGGGGCGCATTGCCTTGAGATATGGTGTAAACGACGCAATGACAGATGGACCACCGTTGTTATTCGCTGGCCCTGCTGTCATTTGGCGGGTCCGGCCGGCAGGATTCGTCGGCATCAAATCCAGCGTCGAGTCAGCAAGGAAACGACGATGAAGCATGCCTTGCCCGCCATCATCGCGGTTGCCGCAGTCGCGCTGATGAGCCCGGCCGGCGCACAGGACAAACCGGAAGTGCCGAAGGTGCGGCTGGCGGTCGGCGGCAAATCGGCAATCTTCTATCTGCCGCTCTCCATCACCGAGCGGCTTGGCTATTTCCGGGACGCTGGCCTCGAGGTCGAGATCGCTGATGTGCAAAGCGGCGCCCGCGCCCTGCAGTCGCTCGTCGGCGGCAGTGCCGAGGTGGGCGTCGGCACCTTCGATCACACCATCCAGATGCAGTCCAAAGGCCAGCCGGTCGTCGCGGTCACGCAATACGGGCGCTATCCCGGATTCGTGCTCGCCACGATTACATCGAAATCCATCGCCTACCGAGGGCCCCAGAGCCTGAAAGGATTGACCATCGGCGTCACTTCACCTGGCTCGAGCACCCATTTCATGGCGGCCTATATGCTGGTGCGCAGCGGACTTAAGGCCGATGACGCGTCGTTCGTCGGCACCGGCGTAACCTCGACTGCGGTGGCAGCGGCACGGCGGGCGGACATAGACGCCATCGTCAGCTCCGATCCCATGATCAGCCTCATGCAAAGCGAAGGTCTGGTGAAAGTAGTGGCAGACACACGCACGCCCGAGGGCACGCAGGCGGTCTATGGTGGGCCTTATCCCGGTGGCGTCGTCTATACGACCGCGGATTTCATCGCGAAGAATCCGCGCACGGTGCAAGCCATCGTCACTGCCTTCGTGCGCGCCCTGAAATGGATGTCGGCCCACCCGGCCGAGGACATCGCCACGGCGGTGCCGCAGGAATATGCGCTCGGCAACCGCGAGGTCTATGTGAGGGCCTTGGCGGCGAGCCAGGCGATGTACTCGCCCGATGGACGTTTCGTTCCCGGCGCGGTCGAGACCGCTTATGAGGTGCTCAAGCTGTTCGATCCTTCGGTCGCGGGCGCGACGGTCGATCTATCGAAGACTTACACCACTACCTTCGTGGAGAAGGCGCTTGCGGCGAATTAGCGAGGCGTCCTTCAATGCGTTCGGCTTCGGATCGCGGCTGCAAGTTCCAGAGCCGGGCGCCGGCACTGCAATCGTACCGGGCCCTGGACAGGCATGACAGTTGCCAACGGCTGCGTGACAAGCGCCGCGCTTCAATCCCGCCTGAAAACGACCGATGCGAACCAGCCGGTGGCAATCGCCATCATTGCCGTGGTGAGGCCGTAAAGCACGCCATGATCCCGCGCGGCGACCGTGACGACTTGCTCGAAACCCGATTTGTAGACCTCGAACGGAGCGGGTGTGCGTGCGATCTGCGCGCCGTCCGCGAACAGCCTGACATCAACCTCATAGGTGCCGACCGGCACCTCGGCCGGCAACGGTATCGAGGCGCGGAACAACGCGGGTGCGAGAAAAGTTACGCCGTTGGACGCCTCGCGGTAGAGCCCCTGATCGCTTTTGATCTTGATGAACGCGACGCGGAAGGGATTATCGCTGGCGGCATCGGCAATATTGACGCTGGCCCGCTGCGGCAAGGGAATGTTGTCAAGACCAAGCTGCAGGCGGCGTAGCGTTTCAGCATTGGTGATGGCGTCGAGGGGTCGGTTTGACAGCACAGCGAGATAGGCGGGTGCATCCTCGAACACGCGCGAGTCGGTATTGACCCAGATGCCAAGCGCTCTCGCCTTGCGGAACGTCACCACGGTCTGGCTCGGCCCGGTCACCGTGACGACGATGTCGTAGCCGCCGCGTCGCGGCCGCGATGTCGCATCCTGCTCGATTCCGCCGAACAACACGAGCTCTTCGCCAGTGAAATTCGACGTCACCATCACCCGATGATTGGAAAGGGAAGCGACCAGCCGCTCGCTGGCGGCAGGCGTAACCGACACGATGAGCGCGCCGAGCGCAGCAAGAAGGGCAAATGGGGAGGGGCGCGTCATGTGTCGACGTCTAAGGTACGGATGGAATAGAGTGTCTGCGGCGGCAGCACGAGATCGAGCGCGAAGCGGATTCCGACGGCAAGCACCAGCAGGCCAAGGAGCAGACGCAGCCGCTCGCCGCTCATCTTCTGTCCGGCGCGCGCCCCGAACTGCGCCCCGATCACACCGCCGACCATCAGAAACAGTGCCAGCAATGCATCGACAAGGTGATTGACCGCCGCATGCATTACCGTCGCGGACGCCATCGTCACGAGTGTAAGCACCATGGAGGTGCCGATCACCGTCGCTGTCGGCACCCGCAGGACATAGATCAGCATAGGCACCAGCAGGAAGCCGCCACCGATGCCCATGACCGCCCCGACGAAGCCGATGATGAATCCGATTCCCAAGACCGGAATCGCGGAGACATAAATGCGGGAGCGTTTGAAGCGCAACTTGAGCGGTAGTCCATGGATCCAGGTATGGCTGCCGGGCCTACGCAGCTCGACTGGCTTGCCCTGCCGCACTCGGATGATGGCGCGCACACTCTCGGTCACCATGAGTGCACCGACAATCCCGAGCAGAACCACGTAGGAAACACCGATGGTGATATCGAGTTGGCCGATCGTGCGAAGCGTGGTGAAAAGCCAGACACCAAAGGCGGTGCCCACTATGCCGCCCGCGAGCAGCATGAAGGCGAGTGCGAGATCGATCGCCCGGCGCCGCCAGTAGCTGACGGCGCCGGACATCGAGGAGGCGGCGATGTGGCCGGTGACGCTTGCCACCGCGACTGCGGGTGAGATGCCGAGAAAGATCAGCAGCGGCGTCATGAGGAATCCGCCGCCGATCCCGAACATGCCGGAGATGAATCCGACCGCGAGCCCCATAGCGAGAATGACGAACACGTTGACCGGCAGGTCTGCGATCGGAAGGTAGATCTGCAAGCGTGCGGTCCTTGGTTCGAGGCTCAGGTGTTCGCGGGGCGGCTCACGCCGGTTCCCCCGAAGGGTTAATAGAGTCTCGACCGAATTCGCGGCGCTATTCCCGCAAATGGCCGTCTGACGAAATCGCGGCAACAGCCGGCGGAGCCGACTTGCGCTTATCGTGGCGAGAGGGCGTCGCCGGACGACGCCCGCGAATTGGCTCGGGACTCAGCGGTCAGGCGAGCGCATTCTACCGATGTTCGTCGTGCACGCCACGCCTGCGCACATTTTTTATTGTGCAGGACGCGTCAAGGCAAGCTCGAGGTTGGGCAGGGCTGCGGATGGCGCGGTTCGGTGGACGCGGCAGTGGATGCGCTAGATCATCGCCCTGGCACAGCGCCAGCGGTGCCGCGAGGTCTCATTCGTCCTGTCGTCTCGGGCCGCGGCTTGGGCGCCCATGCCGGAACGAGAACGCCGGTTGCAGATGCGGCCATGGCCGCGCCGTCGACGGCGGATGAGCGCGGCCCAGCCTGAGGGGAACGAGCTCGCGGGCACTGCCAGCCTGCTTCCGGCATGGCGGGGGTAGGAGGCCGAGATGGTTCGCCAACCGGCTTTCAGCGACCCGCCGGCTGTGAAAAAGTGCCAGCCGCTTGTCAACGCTCGTTGCTCTCGCATAGTGCAGCGGTGCCCTGTAGGCTGTGCGATCAACAGGGTTGCGCATGAACGTCCTCAACGTTCCGCGTCCGGGTTGGATGACCGAGGATCTCGTGCTGCTCGAGGAGCAGGCACGGCGCTTCATCGCGGCCGAGTACGTACCGCACCTCGATACCTGGAACGAGGAGGGCCGGTACGACCGCGAAGTCTGGAACAAAGCCGGCGCAGCCGGGCTCCTTTGCCCGGCGATCCCTGAAGAATACGGCGGCGCCGGCGGCACGTTCGCGCACGAAGCGGTGATTGGCCGGGAATTGAGCTTTGCGGGTTTTGATTCATTCGGTGCGCCGCTGCACTCCGGCATCGTTGCGCCTTATATCTTGCACTACGGCACTGACGAGCAGAAAAAGCGCTGGCTGCCCGGGCTCGTCACCGGCGAACTCGTGGGCGCGGTCGCCATGAGCGAGCCCGGCACGGGCTCCGACCTGCAAGGCGTGCGCACGACGGCGAAGAAGTCGGGCAACGGCTATGTGCTCAACGGCTCGAAGACCTTCATCACCAACGGCCAGCACGCCAACCTGATCATCGTCGTTGCGAAGACCGATGCGAGCGCGGGCGCCAAGGGCGTGTCGCTGATGGTGGTGGAAACCGAAGATGCGCCCGGCTTTCGCCGCGGCCGCAAGCTCAAAAAGCTCGGGCTTGATTCCGCCGACACCTCCGAACTGTTCTTCGATGACGTGAAGCTGCCGGCGGAGAACTTGCTCGGTAGCGAGGAGGGCCAGGGCTTCGCACAGCTCATGAACGATCTTCCGCGCGAGCGCCTCATCGTCGTGGTCCATGCCCAGGCCATGATTGAGCGCGCGCTTGCTCTCACCATCGAGTACGTCAAGCAGCGACAGGCCTTCGGCAAGAAGATAATTGAATTCCAGAATACCCAGTTCGGGCTCGCCGAATGCAAATCGGAGGCGACAATTGCGCGGGTGTTTCACGACCATTGCATCGAGCGCTATCTTAGCGGCACGCTCGATACGGTTACGGCTTCCATGGCGAAGTATTGGATCACCGACCTGCAGGGAAAGATCATCGATCGCTGCCTGCAGTTCTTCGGCGGCTATGGCTACATGGAGGAATTTCCGATCTCGCGTATGTATCGCGACGCGCGCGTGATGCGTATCTATGCCGGCACCAACGAGATCATGAAGCTTTTGATCGCAAGGAGTCTCTGAGCTCGGATGATGGATGATGGGCCATCAAAGGCCGCAAACATTGCGTCGCCCATTCGCCGCCGGCTTCTGAGATGCCGCGACCACTCCGGAGACACTTATGCCCGACGCCTTTATCTACGACCATGTTCGCACGCCGCGAGGGCGCGGCAAGGCGGACGGTGCGCTGCATGAGGTGACCGCGCTCAATCTGGCGACGCAGGCGCTCGCGGCGGTAAGAGAGCGCAACAAGCTCGACCCGGCGCTCGTCGACGACGTCGTGCTTGGTTGTGTCGATCCGGTCGGGGAGGCCGGCGGCGATATCGCGCGCGTGGCGGCGCTCACGGCAGGCTATGGCAATGGCGTGCCGGGTGTCCAAATCAACCGTTTTTGTGCCTCGGGACTCGACGCGGTCAATTTTGCCGCAGCCGAGATCATGTCGGGCCAGCACGATATGACCATCGGCGGAGGGGTCGAATCCATGAGCCGGGTCGGCATCGGCGCCGCGGGCGGCGCCTGGCCCATGGACCCCGCCATCGCGCTCAAATCCTACTTCATGCCGCAAGGGATTTCGGCCGACCTCATCGCAACGAAATACGGTTTCTCCCGCGATGACGTCGATGCCTACGCCTTGGAGAGCCAAAAACGCGCGGCGACTGCGTGGAACGAAGGCCGTTTCGCGCGCTCGGTGGTTTCAGTCAAGGATGTGAACGGGCTCACCATCCTCGCCAAGGACGAGCACATGCGGCCCGGTACCACCATGCAATCCTTGGCACAGCTCAATCCTTCCTTCGTGCAGCTCGGCGAGATGGGTGGCTTCGATGCGGTCGCGGTACAGGCACATCCCGAACTCGAGACGATCAACCACGTGCACCATGCCGGCAATTCGTCCGGCATTGTCGACGGCGCCGCCGCCGTGCTGATCGGCAGCAAACAGGCCGGCGAGAGTGCCGGGTTGAAGCCGCGTATGCGCATCAGGGCGTTCGCCAATATCGGCTCGGAGCCCGCAATCATGCTGACCGGGCCCGTCGACGTGACGAAGAAAGTTCTGGCGAAGGCGAAGATGTCGCTCGACGACATCGATCTCGTCGAAGTCAACGAGGCCTTCGCGTCGGTGGTGCTGCGCTATTGTCAGGCTTTCGACCTTGATGCGGCCAAGGTCAATGTCAACGGCGGCGCGATTGCCATGGGTCACCCGCTCGGCGCGACCGGCGCCATGATCCTCGGTACCGTGATCGATGAATTGGAGCGACGCGATCTCTCGACTGCCCTCGTGACGCTGTGCATCGGGGCTGGCATGGGCACCGCCACCATCATCGAGCGGGTCTAGTTCCGCCCGCGCCGAAGGACTAAACGAACAGGTGGGTTGCGATCATTAGCGGGGTTGCGGAGCAGATGCCAAAGATCGAGATCGAAGGAATTCCGGCGCAGCAGATCGCGTCCTATCCGAAAGAATTCGCTTCCGTGATCTCTGGACGCGAAAAGCAGAGGATCGGCGATGCGGCAGGCTTGACCCAGTTTGGCGTGAACATCACGCGCATCAAAGCCGGCTCGGCCTCGGCGCTACGCCACTGGCACGAACATGAGGACGAGTTCATTTACATGCTTGAAGGCGAGTTGATCCTCCGCGAGAACGAGGGCGAGACCGTACTAAGTCCGGGCGATGCCGCGGGCTTCAAGGCCGGAAGCGGCATCGCACATTGCCTCGTCAACCGCAGCGAATGCGACGCGGTCTATCTCGAGGTCGGCACTCGTGCTCGAAGCGAGCGCGTGCACTACCCCGACGTCGATTTCATGATGGAGCGCGACGAAACCGGCCGCCGCTACTTTCGTAAGTCAGGCGAGCCGATCCGCGATTGAGGAGTAAAGGTGCCGAAGATAGACATTGCCAAGGCGATGGTGCGCACCAAAGGCGTCTATCCCGAACCATGGCGCGCCGTTACCGAAGGCCGAGAGAAGGCCGCGCTCGGCGATGTCGTCGGGCTCACGCAGTTCGGGGTCAACCTCACGCGCCTTAAGCCCGGCGCGGCCTCCGCGTTGCGCCACTGGCACGAGGCCGAAGACGAGTTCGTTTACGTCCTCGAGGGCGAGGTCATGCTGATCGAGGACGGTGGCACGACCGTGTTGCAACCGGGCGACGCCGCGGGTTTCAAGGCTGGGGTCGCTAACGGTCATCATCTCGTCAATAGGTCGCAACGCGACGCGGTCTACCTCGAGGTCGGCACGCGCGCAAAGCGTGAGCGCGCGCATTATTCCGATGTCGATCTCGTTTACGACAGAGACGAGAGCGGCTTTCGCTTTTCACGCAAGTCGGGCGAAGCTTACCCGAGAAGCGGTGGATGAGGCGATCGAGGCCCGGGGGCATGCCATGATTTACGTCAATTTCAAGCTCGATACCGACGCAAACGGCATCGCGCTCATCACTTGGGACGCGCCTGGCCGTTCGATGAATGTCATCGATCTCAACGTCATCGAGGAGCTTTCCGATATCGTCGAGACGGTTGCCGGGGATCGCGCAATCAGGGGCGCGGTCATCACCTCGGGCAAGGAGGCGTTTTGTGCCGGCGCAGATCTCACCATGCTGGAAACGTCCATCCATACGTTCGCCGAGATGGCAAGGGCACGCGGCGAGGAGGCCGCGGCCACCGCGCTTTTCGAGGATAGCCGCAAGTTGTCCCTGCTGTATCGGCGCCTCGAGACATGCGGCAAACCCTGGGTGGCGGCGATCACCGGGACGGCGCTCGGGGGTGGTTTCGAGCTTTGCCTGGCGTGCCATTACCGGGTCGCAGGCGAGAGCGCGAACACGCGCGTGGGATTGCCGGAAATCAAGGTCGGCCTGTTTCCCGGCGCCGGCGGAACGCAACGCATCGCCCGCATGATGCCGCCGGCCGATGCGCTACGGTTCTTGCTGAAGGGCGATCAACTTCGCCTCGCGCACGCCAAGGACATGAAGCTCATCGACGCCATCGTGCCCGCGGCCGGGGTCGTGGCGCACGCCAAGGAATGGATCAGGACCAACGGAACGGCCAAGGCGCCGTGGGACATGGAAGGCTTCCGGCTGCCAGGTGGACCGGTCTATTCCAAGGTCGGCATGATGACCTTCCCCGCCGCCAACGCGATGTACCGGCGCGAGACCTACGACAACTACCCGGGTGCGCGCGCCGTCATGCAAGTCGTCTACGAAGGCCTACAGCTGCCTATGGATGTCGCGTTGCGCGTGGAATCGCGCTGGTTTGCCAAAATCCTGCGCTCGCCGGAAGCGGCGGCCATGATCCGCACTTTGTTCGTTTCCGTGCGGGAGCTCAATAAAGGCGCGCGTCGGCCGAAGATCGTGCCGACAACGAACTTGAAAACCATCGGTGTGATCGGCGCCGGGTTCATGGGCGCCGGCATCGCCTATGTCACCGCGATGGCGGGGCTCAACGTCGTGTTGGTCGACCGCGACCAGGAGGCGGCCGACAAGGGCAAGGCCCATTCGGCGAAATTGATCGCCAAGCAAATCGACAGGGGGCTCGCGACCATGGCCGAGCGCGATGCGCTGCTCGCGCGCATAAGGGCGACCTCGGACTACGGCGCGCTCAGGGACTGCAACCTCGTCGTTGAGGCGGTGTTCGAGGACCGCAAGGTCAAGGCCGGCGCCATCGCCGCGGCGGAAGCTGCGATCGGGGAGGGGGCAATCTTCGGTTCCAACACCTCGACCCTGCCGATCAGCTCGCTCGCGGAGATGTCGAAACGGCCAGGACATTTCATCGGCATCCATTTCTTTTCGCCAGTCGAGCGCATGATGCTGGTCGAGATCATCCTCGGCAAAAAAACGGGCGAAATGACGCTCGCGGCCGCGCTCGATTACGTGCGTGTGATCCGCAAGACGCCCATTGTCGTCAACGACGCACGCGGCTTCTATACCTCCCGCGTAGTCGGCACCTATATCCGCGAGGGCCATCTAATGCTCGCCGAAGGGGTCCCAGCGGCGATGATCGAGAATCTTGGACGCATGGCCGGAATGCCGGTCGGGCCGCTCTCGCTCAACGACGAGGTTGCGGTCGATCTCGTATGGAAGATTTTGAAAGCAACCGAGGCCGATCTTGGTCCTAACGCCATCGATTCGCGGCAGAAGGCGCTGCTGGAAGAGATGGTGGAGAAGCGCGGCCGCCTCGGGCGCAAGAACGGCAAGGGTTTTTACGACTATCCAAGAAACGGTCCGAAGAAGCTATGGCCGGGTCTCGCTGACCTGCAGCCGAGCAAGCTCGATCCCGCCCTGATCGACACCGAGGAGCTCAAGCAGCGCCTTCTTGCCATTCAGGCGCTTGAAACTGTCCGCTGCGTGGAGGAGGGGGTGATCAGGGACGTACGCGAGGCCGACGTAGGCTCGATCCTTGGCTTCGGCTTCGCCCCGTTCACCGGCGGTACGCTCTCCTATATCGACATGATGGGAACCAAGTCTTTCGTCGAACTCTGCAAAGGGCTGGAGAGGTCACATGGCGCGCGTTTTGTCCCCGCAAAGCTCCTGATTGACATGGCAGAAAAGGGGGACACCTTCTACGGCCGCTTTGCAGGTCGGCGCGCGGCAGCCTGAAGCCTGCAAGCTCGACGAATTCTTGCATGGGCGCGATCCTCTGCCGATGCTGATATTTGGCGCGACAACGCGCGTATTACGAGGCGTGACACCAATTGCCCTCCCTTGCAGGCGCCGTGTAAGGTCGCGGCCCTTTCCGTCGGAACCGGTGTATGGCTCGCGACCAAGTCGACATGACGCCGATCGAAACGCGCGAGGAACTCGTCGCGTGGTTTGAAGCGGGCAGCAAGCCCAGATCTCGGTTCCGCCTCGGTACCGAGCACGAGAAGTTCGTGTTTACCGTCGAGGGCCACAACCCGGTCTCTTATCAAGGCCGCCGCAGCATCCGTGCGTTGCTCGAAGGCATGCAGCACCTGCTCGGTTGGGAACCGATCATCGAGGACGGCAACATCATCGGCCTGTTCGACGTGACCGGTGGCGGCGCGATCTCGCTCGAACCAGGCGGCCAGTTCGAGCTTTCGGGCGCTCCCGTCGAGACGGTGCATCAGACCTGCTCCGAGCTCATGGCGCATCTCGCGCAGGTCAAGGAAATCGCGCGACCGCTCGGCATCGGCTTTCTCGGGCTCGGCATGGCGCCAAACTGGCGCCGGTCCCAGATTCCGATGATGCCGAAGGGCCGCTACCGCATCATGACGGCCTACATGCCGAAAGTGGGAAAACACGGCCTCGATATGATGTACCGCACTTGTACGGTGCAGACGAACCTCGACTATTCCTCCGAAGCCGACATGGTGAAGAAGCTGCGGGTGTCGCTTGCGCTGCAGCCGGTCGCGACTGCGATGTTCGCCAATTCGCCCTTCACCGAGGGTAAGCCCAATGGCTTTCTCTCGTTTCGCTCCGAGATTTGGCGCGATACGGATCCCGACCGCTGCGGCATGCTGCCGTGGGCGTTCGAGCCTGGTATGGGCTTCGAGCGTTACGTCGACTACGCCCTCGCCGTGCCCATGTATTTCGTCAAGCGCGGCCAGCACTATATCGACGTGGCTGGCCAATCGTTCCGCGACCTGATGCAGGGAAAACTCCCGGCCTTGCCGGGCGAGCGCGCCACGATCTCCGACTGGGCGAACCACATCTCCACGATCTTCCCGGAAGTGCGGCTCAAGCGCTATCTCGAAATGCGTGGCGCGGACGGTGGTCCGTGGCGCAGATTGCCGGCTCTGCCGGCCTACTGGGCCGGGATTCTCTACGATGACGACTCCCTCGAGGCTGCATGGGATCTCGTCAAGAATTGGACTGCCGAGGAGCGCCAGAAATTGCGCGACGATGTGCCGAAGCTAGGCTTCGCGGCTGGGGTCGCGGGGCACGACGTGCTGCACCTGGCTAAGACGACGATCGCGCTGGCGCAGAAGGGACTTGCGCGGCGTCGGCGGTTGGACGCTGGCGGCGAGGACGAGAGACGCTATTTGCGTCCGATCGAGGAATACGTCGCGCGCGGTATCACGCCGGCCGAAGAGCTCTTGGAAAAGTTTCACGGCGCCTGGGACCGGAGCGTCGAGCCGGTCTTCACCGAATATGCGTATTGATGGCATGAGCATGCGGATCGGGTCTCGTTGCCGGGCTGTTTGCAGCCTCGTTGCACCTGGACAATCCGGCCATGCCAGATAGCTTTCGGAAGTGTTCGCACGAGGTGAACAATGCGGCGACGTGAATTTGTCGCAGGCGGTATCGCATTGGCGGCCGGTAAAGCCGCATTCCCGGCACCGAGCTTGGCGCAACCTGCGCCGCCCCGGATCGACCGCATCATCGACGCGCACTGTCACGTCTTCAATGCCGCCGATCTGCCGATCGAGGGTTTTGCGAGGAAAGTCATGGTTCCGAGATCGGCGCAGACGAGCGATCTCGTCGCCCGGTTCGCGGACTATCCGGGAGCGCTCGAAGCGTTGGTGCACGCGATTGCGGTTCAGGTGAAGCGCGCAGCCCCTGACATGCAAACTGAAATCGACACGATCGATGAGTTTGAAAGAGATCCACGGAGAAAGCCGACGAGTGCTTGGCGCCAGGACCGGGACCGCCAGCACTTGCGGAGTGCGTTTCGGCTCATCTGGTTCAGCTGGGATGTTTTTAGTGATCGCCCGCTGTCGCTGACCGAAGGTATCGCGCTTGAAGTCGCGCTCGAGCAAATCAGATTGTTTCTGTATCAGCAGACACACGAGGAATTCGGCAAGCCAGACCTGACAGCGGAAGACAGAGAGGCATTGGGAGGTTTGACGCCTTTCCAGGTCGACGCCATAGCGGATGAACTCTATTCACGTGACGATTTGCTCGGCCGTTACATTCGGTGGGCGCTCTTGTATACCCGCCATCGTTACGAGCTGGCCGAGGAGCTTGATCAGCTTCATGGCAAGGTGGGACAGAAGTCGCGGATCGTGCTGATGACGCCCGCGATCGTCGATCTCTCCAAATGGCTCGAGGACGAGGATCAACTGAGCATCGAAGAGCAGGTCGACGTCATGGCCAGGATCGCCTGCCGCCGGGACGGCCCGCGCGTGCATGGCTTCGTCGGATTCGATCCGTTGCGCCAGGCTCTCTACGACCATCATCAGCGCAAATCCACGGATAAGGACCCGATGGCGGTCGTGCGTCGCGCCATTGAGGTCGCCCGCATCTTGGACGGCACTTTGACCAAGACGACCGGCGGATTCGTCGGGGTTAAGCTCTACCCGCCGATGGGATTTCGGGCGATAGACAACAAACATCTGTCGGACGACAGATTTAACGAGCCGGCGTATCTGCGGTCCCCCGATATGGGACTTGGGTCGGAGATCGGTCGCAAGCTCGATGCGGCTCTCTCAAAACTTTACACGTGGTGCAGCGCGAACAATGTTCCAATCATGGCCCATACCAGCCATAGCTTCGGGCCAAACAGCGATTACGAGGATCGGGCCGATCCGATATTCTGGGCCAACGTTCTCAAGCAAGATGCGTTTCCACGGCTGCGCATCAACTTGGCTCATTTCGGACACTTCAACAAAGCCGTGCAATATGCTCGCCCCGAAAGCTACGTCGATAAATGTTGGGAGTGGACGATAGGAAAAATCATTGCCAGTTCGACCGAGGCATATGTCTATGCAGACATCAGCTCGCTTGGCGAGATCCTCAAGACTGGTCCGAGCAGGAAGCTCGTCGGATGCATGAAAGCCTTCAAGGAGCACTTTCCCAACAGCGATGAGCGGCTGCTCTATGGCACCGACTGGTCGATGATTGCGCAGGAGGATCGCTTTCCCAAACTGCTCTCATCCAAACCATTCCCGGACGTGATGACCTTTTTCTTGAAGGCCGTGGGATACAATAACACCCAGATTGAGGGGATCATGTTCAGAAATGCAGTGCGCTTCCTTGGTCTCAGCAAGGGCGAACGCGAAGAGTTCGGGGAGAACAGCACGCGCGCACGGCTGGAAAAATTCTACACTGCCCATAACTTGTCCACCGACTGGATGAGGGTCTTCGATTAATCGGGGACCATGCCTTGCTTGTGTCCGAGCCCTGCCGTGGCGATACGCCGTCGCGCCTCGCGCCTAGATTTGTCATCTTCGGCGCTTCACCGTTTTGACGTTCTAACTGCAATCGCTGGTGTCATTCTGCGGCCGGCGGGTGGGTTATGATCTCTTCGGCCTCCGGATTGAGCGGCCTGACACCGCGCGTCGGTTTGCTGAAGGGCACGTGTATCATGCGCGTGCGCAACAGGTCGGTTCCGGCCGATATCCCCTCGGCCTGCTGCAGGACGAGGCGATCGAGATCGCGGCGGCGGACGAATTCCTCGACTGCGGCCGCCCGCTCGGAGTCGAGCCCCAGCGCTTCCAGCGTCTTACGTCCGAACACGAGCGCCGATTCGTAGGTTTCGCGCAGCTCGAAATCGACTCCCTTAGCGAGAAGTTGCAGGGTGTGCCGACGATCGAAAGAGCGCACGTAAAGCTTTGCGCCGGAAAACTCGGACTGAACGAGATCGACGATACGGCTCGCGGCCTCGCGGTCATCGATGCACACCGCGATCACCCTTGCCTCGCGAGCGCCTGCCGCGCGTAAGACGTCGAGGCGGGTGCCATCGCCGTAATAGACCTTGAAGCCAAAACCTGCTGCGCTCTCCATCATTTCTGGGTCGTTGTCGATGGTCGTGACATCGATGCCTTCGGCAAGCAGGCATTGGGACACGATCTGCCCGAACCGACCAAAACCGATAACCAGCACCGAACCACTCGCATCGGAGAAGTCCTCGGGCTCACGAAGTTCTGCCTCCGCAAGCCGGCGCAGCAGCCGATCGGTGAGCGTTGCCACCAGTGGACCGAGCAGCATGGTGATGGCGGCAATGGCGGTGAGGATGCTGGCTTGGCGCGCATCGAGCACGCCGAGCGTGCTGCCGAGTGGAATGAGCACGAACGCGAATTCGCCGGCGCCGGTGAGAACCGATCCGGCGCGGAGCGCATCGCCGCGATGCACGCAAGTCGCGCGGAACAACAGCCAAACGATCGCCGCCTTGAGTAAGGTGATAGTGATCGCTGCAAGGAAGATCAGCCAAAGATTGGCGCGCACGATGGTCATGTCGATGCTCATGCCGATGCCCATGAAAAACAGGGCCAGCAGGAGACCGCGGAATGGCTCGATGTCGGCTGCGAGCTCGTGTCGGTAGTTCGATTCGGCGAGCAGCACACCCGCGAGAAAGGCCCCGAGCGCCATCGACATGCCCGCCTTCTGCATGGTGAGCGCGGCGCCCAGCACCACGAGGAGTGCCGCCGCCGTCATCACCTCGCGCGAGCCGGTTTGGGCGAGCAGTCGGAAGAACGGATTGAGCAAATAGCGGCCCGCGACCACGATCAGTGCAATCGCGCCGGCGATGAGAGCGACTGCGCGCGCCCCATCCGCCAGGCCGGTATGGGCGTTGTCGCCTCCAGGCGCGAGCAACGGCAGGACCGCCAGCAGGGGCACGACCGCCATGTCCTGGAACAACAGAATAGCAAAGGCGCGCTGGCCGTACTCTTGCTGGAGTTGGCCGCGTTCTTCCAGGATTTGCAGTGCGATGGCGGTCGCCGACATCGCCAACGCGAGTCCGGTGATTACGGCGCCACGCCAGTCGACTAGCCCTGCCCCATAGCCGAGCGCGCCGATGGCGAGCGCGGTGAGCGCCAATTGGGCGGCACCGAGGCCGAATATGGCGCGCCGCATGGCCAAGAGCCGGCCGAGTTCGAGTTCGAGCCCGATCAGGAATAGCAACATCACGACGCCCAGCTCGGAAACCGGAATGATGCTCTCTGGCGTGCCAAACGCCGCAAGCCCATACGGGCCGATGATGATGCCGGCAACGAGATAGGCGACGATCGCGGACAGCCCGAGCCGGCGCGCGATCGGTACGCTGAGGACGGCGGCGGCCAGCAGCACGAGGCCAAAATTCAGAAAGCCAAATTCGCCGTATTGCATGATGGAATCCCGCGATGGAGCCGGGACCGAGCCTCGGCATTGTTTTCGGGCAGAGCATGCCGGTTGCACACACGGCACTCGCCTGCGCCCACGTGCTTCTCTAACATGGATCGGACGGCCTAGCGGCGCGCGCGAGGGCGGGTATGAGACGGGATTGGCTTGAGCTCAGTCTAGGCCTGATGATCGCGCTCGCCGTGTTCGGGGCAACTGCCCAGGCTCAGGTCGGCTTCGACCGGCCCGGCGGGGACTATGCCAGCTTTCCCATGCGACCGGGCGATCCGGCCCAATGCGCCGCTCGCTGTGAGCGGGATCCACGCTGTCGCGCCTGGGCCTTCTCCTATCCCCTGACCGAAAGCGCCAACGCGGTTTGCTGGCTTAAATCAAGAGTCGTGCCGCCGATCGCAGCGCCCTGCTGCGTGTCCGGGGTGCGCGGAACGGGCGTCATCGAGCCGAAGGGCGGGCCGAATGAGTTCGGCGTGGACCGGAATGGCGGCGACTACCGGCAGTTTGAACTACCGGCCGACTCGAGTGGCAAAAGCTGTGCGGCGGCCTGTGAGGCCGAGGAAGACTGTCGCGCCTGGACCTATGTGCGGCCCGGCTATGTCGGACCTTCGGCGGTCTGTTATCTCAAGAACCGCATTACCCGGCCGTTACATAAACCATGCTGTGTTTCCGGGGTCGTGAGATAGCCGATTTCAAAAAGTTGATGACCGCGCCACAGCATTTGCCGCTCAAACTCGGCACAATGACGCGCTTGGGTTGGTAATGCCAGGTTCCTTTGGAGGCTCCTATGATGAGATGCGTCATCCTCTTTTGCGCTTTCGCACTGCTGACGAGTGCCGCCTTGGGGCATCACGGGTGGGGCAGTTACGATGCGAGCAAACCGGTAACCGTCACTGGTCCAATCGTGACCGCCAAGTTCGAGAACCCGCACGCCACGATCACGGTGCGGGGCAATGACAAGGTGTGGACGGTGACGCTCGCCCCTCCGTCGCGCATGAGCAGTCGCGGAGCCACGGAAAAGATCGTCGCCGTCGGCCAGAACGTCTCGGCCTACGGCTACCCGTCGACGGTTGAAAAGGATGAGATGCGGGCTGAGCGGATCACGGTGAACGGCAAGACCTACGAGATGCGCTGATGACCGATGCAGCGCCGGAAATTTTTGTTGCGCTCGAACAGTCGAGTTTTGCGGCGGCCGTCCGCCAGTCGTTATGGCTCTACCCGGCGGCCAATGTCGGGCACATCGTCGCGCTCACTTTTTTCGCCGGGGCAGTAGCGGTGATGGACGTTCGTCTGCTTGGAGGGTTGGCCGCGACCTCGCCCGCGTTCCTGCTCGCGCGGGCGCGCAGCTTCGCTGTTGCCGCGCTGGCGGGCATGGCGGTCACCGGCTGCGTGCTGTTCTCGGCCGAGGCAAGCCATATCGCGCTCAATCCCGCGTTCCAGCTGAAAGCCGCTCTCGTCGCCGCAGGCCTGATCAATGTGGCGATTTACGAATTCTGGGCCAAGCGTACGGTCGAGCGCCTTGTACCGGGCGCAACGATGCCGGCGCGCGCCAAAGTCGCCGGCGTCCTTTCGCTCGGTATCTGGGTCGCGGTTGCCGCCTGCGGACGTAGCATCGCGTATTTCTAGTCGCGAGGGGCTCGCGGATGAAAGCCGACGTAGCGATGACGGCGTCTCCTCCGGCGGCAGTCGCTCCACGCGCGTTTGCGGCCCGCGTTCTTGCGCAGGTGACGAACTGGTACGCAACGAGCACGGCCAGCTGACCGTGCGGCTCAGCTGCGACCGGTAGGCGGTCAGCGCATAAGCGACAAGCAGGGATAAACTCTGCGAGCGTGCACTTATCCGGTTCCGCCCACCGTGATGCGGTCCATGCGCAGGGTAGGTTGGCCCACACCGACGGGCACCCCCTGGCCATTCTTACCGCAAGTGCCAATGCCGGGATCGAGTTCGAAGTCGTTTCCGATCATGCCGATACGGTTGAGGTCAGTCGGACCGTTGCCGATCAGCATGGCGCCCTTCAGGGGCCGGCCAAGCTTGCCGCCATCGATCTTGTAGGCCTCGGTGACCTGAAACACGTACTTGCCCGATGTGATATCGACCTGGCCGCCGCCGAAATTGACGGCATAGATGCCGTCCTTGACCGAGGCGATGATTTCACCCGCTGCATGCTCGCCGGCGAGCATGTAAGTGTTGGTCATGCGTGGCATGGGCGCATGGGCATAGCTTTGCCGGCGACCATTGCCCGTGGGTTTCATGCCCATCAGACGTGCGTTGTGACGGTCCTGCATGTAGCCGACAAGGACGCCATCCTCGATCAGCACCGTGCGACTGGTCGGCGTGCCCTCGTCGTCGATCGAGAGCGAGCCCCGTCGCTGCGCGATGGTGCCGTCGTCGACGACGGTGACGCCCTTCGACGCGACGCGCTGTCCCATCAGACCGGCGAATGCAGAAGTTTTCTTGCGATTGAAGTCGCCTTCGAGCCCGTGCCCCACCGCCTCGTGCAGCATGATGCCGGGCCAGCCAGGAGCGAGCACCACGTCCATCTCGCCGGCTGGCGCCGGCACCGCTTCGAGGTTGACCAACGCCTGGCGCACCGCATCATCAGCCGCGGCCTGCCAGGCTTGTGTTGTGAGGAAATGGGAAAAATCCTCGCGTCCGCCATAGCCGTGGCTGCCTGCTTCCTGACGATCACCTTTGCCGACGACGACGGAGATATTGACACGCACCAGCGGGCGCACATCGCGATAGCTTTCGCCGTCGCCGCGCAGGATCTCGATCACTTGCCAGCTCGCGCCAAATGAGATCGAAACCTGTCGCACGCGGGGGTCCCGCGCTCGGGCGTAGGCGTCGATGGTCTCCAGGAGCTTCACCTTGGTTTCGAAAGCCGGCGCTCCGAGCGGGTTGTCGTCGCCATAGAGACGGACGTTGGTCCGCCCCGGCGGTTCGGCGTAAGCACCGCAATAGCCGCCCTTGACTGCGCGCACCGCCTCCGCCGCGCGCGCCAACGCTGCCTCCGAGACATCGGAGGAATGGGCATAGCCCACGGCTTCCTCCTTGACGGCGCGAAGTCCGAAGCCCTGGTCGGTGTTGTATGTTGCTTGCTTGAGCCGCCCATTGTCGAAAACGAGCATCTCGGACTGGGCATATTCGAGATAAAGCTCACCGTCGTCCGCGCCCTCCAGACCGCGGGCGAGCCGTCGGCGCGCGGCCTTACGGTCGAGGCCGGCGCGATCGAGAAGGGAGGTGGTAGATGAGCCCATGATGGGATCCGCATTCGTCCGGTTCAGCCAAAGATAGTCGTCCTCGCCGGCAGTTGCGAGGTTGCTACGCCGCTAAATCGAGCTTGGCGGAAGGACGCCCGGCCGGGGGGCTTACGGCAGCTTGTCGTAGCCCTCGCCGAACCCCTTGAGGCTCATCGGGAAACCGATGCCTTCTTCGGGCGTCTGGAAGATGATGAATGTCGCAGTCTGGCCGCTGCGTAGTTGCTTGATCAAATTGTCGTCCATGACGACCTCGGCAACGCACCCGTTGGGCAGGCAACGGACGAAGCCGGCCCGGCCGACGTCGGCCTGATCGATCTTCAGTCCGAGGCCGGACGGAAGCAACACGCCGACCGGCGCGACAACGCGCATGAGGCGGCTCTTCTGATCGGCGGTCTTGAGCACGATCACGGTGAGGCCGACATTGGCGCGATCCTCCGCGGTGACGCTCTGGATCAGCGCGCACTGCTCGCCCTGGGCGCCGGGTGGCGTGTCGCAGCGGACTTGCCAGTCGTTGTGAACCGACTTGACCGCGCCCTGCGCGCTGGCGCGCTCGGCTATGCCAGCCGAGACTGCCAGCACTACCGCGGTTGCCGCCAGCAATGATGTCATTGTGCGAAAAAGCATTCCCGGGCTGAAGGAACCCATAATCTCCGCCTCGAATCCTGCATGTGCCCCGCTTAATCCCGACCTAGCCGAATCGACCCCCTCCGTCCATGGTCGGAGCTACGTGTCAAGGATTAATAAAACCGCATTGTGGCCGAGAAAGGGTCGAACAACGGCCGCTTGCCGGGGGGCGATCGGCCGACCGTTGGCCGCATGGGGGATATGAAGGTGTGCATTGCGATAGGGCCGGAATTGTGGTTTGAGAGGCCAGGATTCCCCTGAGGTCCCGCTACGCGCGCCGAGGAGCCCACCGAGGAGTATCGCGCTCGACGCGGGCAGCGACTCCGAGCGGCGGAGCGCGCCTTGGAGCCTCATCCGAAGGAGCAATGCCGACGATGTTGGTGCTCAAACGATTGACCCTAGTGGCGATCACGCTGGTTGCCATCTTGATGGGCGGGGAAGCGGCGCTGGCCGGCCTCGGGCAGCCTTCGCCTTGGCAGATAGGACTGCAGCAGTCGGCGTCTCCGGTGATGGACAACATCATCTGGTTCCACGATTTCCTGCTCTACATCATCACCGGTATCGCCGGTTTCGTGCTGGTATTGCTGGTCGTCGTCATGGTGCGCTTCAATGCCCGCAGCAATCCAATTCCGTCGCGGACCACGCACAACACGCTGATCGAGATCGCGTGGACGCTCATTCCGATCGTGATCCTGATGTTTATTGCGGTTCCTTCATTCAAGCTCCTGTTCCTCCAACTCAATGTCCCGCCTGCCGACCTTACGGTGAAGGCGACCGGCAAGCAGTGGTACTGGAGCTACAGCTATCCAGACAACGGCCAGTTCGAATTCGATTCGTTGATGCTCAAAGAAGGTGAGCGCAAGGAGGGCCAGCCGCGACTGCTCGCGGTCGACAACGAAATGGTGGTGCCGGTGAACAAGACTGTGCGCGTGATCACCACCGGCTCCGACGTTATCCATTCGTTCGCGGTGCCGTCGTTCGGCATCAAGATCGACGCCGTTCCTGGGCGCATCAACGAGACTTGGTTCACGGCAACGCGGGAGGGTGTCTATTACGGTCAGTGCTCGGAGCTGTGCGGCAAAGATCACGCCTTTATGCCGATCGCAGTCCGTGCCGTGAGCGAGCAGGCATTCTCGGCCTGGGTCGAAGAGGCAAAGAAGAAATACGCTCGGGATGAAGCACCGCCGGCGACCACGGTCGCAGCGGCGCAATCGAGGCCCCGATGATGCCGCGCGCAGGCGCGGATAGTCCGCGGGCGACAACTCGAAGGACTTGAGTCATGGCTACGGTGGCGAAAGCTCACAGCGAGGACCTCCCCGATCACCCGCATGGTTGGCGGCGTTACCTCTATTCGACCAACCACAAAGACATCGGCACGATGTATCTCGTGTTCGCATTGTTCGGCGGATTGGTCGGCGGCGTGCTGTCGATCGGCATGCGGCTCGAGCTGATGCATCCGGGGCTGCAGTTCTTCCACGACTCCCACATGTTCAACGTGTTCACGACCGCGCACGGCCTGATCATGATCTTTTTCATGGTCATGCCGGCGATGATCGGCGGCTTTGGCAATTGGATGATACCGCTGATGATCGGGGCGCCGGACATGGCGTTTCCGCGCATGAACAACATCTCGCTGTTCGTGGAGGGCGAGCCCGGCGCCCCCGGCGTGGCCGCAGGATGGACGATCTATGCACCACTCTCCACCACGGGCCATCCGGGGCCGGCCGTCGATTTCGCCATCCTGTCGCTACACCTTGCCGGCGCGTCGTCGATCCTCGGCGCGATCAATTTCATCACGACGATCTTCAACATGCGCGCTCCCGGTATGACGATGCACAAAATGCCATTGTTCGTATGGTCGCAGCTGGTGACGGTGTTTCTCATTCTGCTCGCGATGCCGGTGCTCGCGGGTGGCATCACCATGCTGCTCACCGATCGCAATTTCGGCACCACTTTCTTCACCCCAGGCGGGGGTGGTGATCCGCTCCTGTTCCAGCATCTGTTCTGGTTCTTCGGCCATCCCGAAGTTTACATCCTGATCGTGCCAGGCTTCGGCATGATTAGTCAGATCGTGGCGACGTTCGCGAAAAAACCGGTGTTCGGCTATCTCGGCATGGCCTATGCGATGGTGGCGATCGGTGGCATCGGGTTCGTGGTGTGGGCGCACCACATGTACACCGTCGGCATGTCGACCTCCGCGCAAGCCTATTTCGTGGTCGCCACGATGGTGATCGCGGTGCCGACCGGCGTAAAGATATTCTCTTGGATCGCCACGATGTGGGGCGGCTCGCTCGAGTTCAAAACGCCGCTACTGTGGGCAATCGGCTTCATCTTTCTGTTCACCGTTGGGGGCGTGACCGGCGTGGTGCTCGCCAACGCCGGCGTCGACCGTTCCCTGCAAGATACGTATTACGTGGTGGCGCATTTCCACTACGTGCTCTCGCTCGGCGCGGTTTTCACCATCTTTGCCGGCTGGTACTACTGGTTCCCGAAAATGTCCGGCTACATGTATTCGGAAACGATCGGCAAGTTGCATTTCTGGCTTACGTTCATTGGAGTCAATATCGTCTTCTTCCCGCAGCATTTCCTTGGGCTCGCCGGCATGCCGCGGCGTGTTGCCGACTATCCCGATGCTTTCGCGGGCTGGAACCTGGTCTCGTCGCTCGGTTCCTACCTTTCAGGGTTGGGCGCGCTGGTATTCTTCTTCGGCGTGGCCCAAGCCTTCATGCGCAAGGAAAAGGCGGCGGACAATCCCTGGGGCGCGGGCGCGACCACGCTCGAATGGACGCTGCCATCGCCGCCACCGTTCCATCAATACAACGAGCTGCCGTTGATTAAATGATGGCGGCGGCATCCCAAGGGCGGTCGTTCCGCCCATGGGTCGGTCCTCAACAGCTGGGCGCAGAATAGATGTCACTGGTCAGCGAAGGTGCAGAGCTCGCGGGAAATAGGGCGTCTTCGGTCGACCAGGGGCCGAGCATTGCGAGCGTCGGCGACTATGTGGCGTTGATGAAGCCGCGAGTCATGTCGCTCGTCGTCTTTACCGCGCTGGTCGGCGTCATGATTGCGCCTGGGCATCTCCATCCAGTCATCGGATTCACCGCGCTTCTGTGCATCGCGGTCGGCGCCGGTGCCGCGGGCGTGCTCAATATGTGGTATGACGCAGACATCGACGCGGTGATGAGGCGCACCTCGGCTCGTCCCATTCCGCAGGGCCGCATCGCGCCCGGCGAGGCGCTTGCGTTCGGCATCGTGCTCGCCGCCTTCGCGGTGGGAGTGCTCGGCCTGCTCGTGAGCTGGTTCGCGGCGACGCTGCTCGCCTTCACAATTTTCTTTTACGTCGCGGTCTATACGGCATGGCTCAAGCGGTGGACGCCGCAGAACATCGTTATCGGCGGCGCCGCAGGGGCCTTTCCGCCCGTCATCGGCTGGGTGGCAGTGACCGGCAGCATCTCCCTCGAGCCGTGTCTTCTCTTCCTCATCATATTCTGCTGGACGCCGCCACATTTCTGGTCGTTGTCGCTCGTTCGGGCCGACGACTACGCCCGCGCTCGCGTTCCGATGCTCCCCGTCGTTGCCGGGCTGGAGGAAACGCGGCGACAGATTCTGCTCTATTCCATCGGGCTCGTGCCGATCGGTGCGGCCCCGTGGCTTTTCGGCTATGCCCACACAATTTATGGGGTGACGGCGCTCCTCGCCGGCGCGCTGATGGTAACCTTCGCCTGGCGCGTGCGTTGCGAGTGTGAAGGCGACCGCGCCGAACGTGCAGCGTACGATCTCTTCGCTTTCTCAATCCTCTATCTATTCGTCCTCTTCGCGGTGCTGCTGGTCGAGGGTAGCGTGATAGGCCGCGCGATGTGAGGGCTTTGGTGACATGGACGAAAAGCCGAAGAGAATTATCCTCAGCGAAGAGCAGAAGCGCAGCCGGCGCGCGCGGTCGATCGCCATTGCGCTCGCGCTCGGCGCGCTCGCCGTCTTGTTTTATGTGGTCACCTTGGTGAAGGGGCCGGCGGTATTGAATCGTCCGCTGTAATTGTGATGAACGTTCGGAACATCCCCTCGCAACGACGCCGCGATGTCATGGTCGCGGCCGCGTGCGGAGTGTTCGTTGCAGCGATGGTGGGTGCAGCCTATGCGGCCGTGCCGCTCTACAACTGGTTCTGCCGCACGACCGGCTTCGGCGGCACCACCCAGGTCGCGACCGCTGCGCCTTCCCACGTCCTCGACCGCAAGCTCAAGGTGCGTTTCGATGCCAATGTCGCCGGTGGGCTGCCTTGGCGTTTCGAGCCGGAGCAAAATTTGATAGAGCTTAAAGTCGGTGAGGTCGTGACCGTCGGCTACCGGGTCGTTAATGAATCGGCGCGCGAGACCGTGGGCGTTGCCTCCTACAATGTTTCACCGTCCACCGCGGGCGCGTATTTCTCCAAGATCAATTGTTTCTGTTTTACCGATCAGCGGCTCAAGGCCGGTGAAAAGCGCGACATGACTGTCGTCTTCTTCGTGGCCCCCGAGCTGGTGAACGATTCCGAGCAGGACGGTCTCGACACCATCACTCTGTCATACACCATGTATCCGGCGCGGCAGGCTGAGACGCCGCAAGTTGACATCGGCGCAGCGCCCGCGCCCGGGCGAAGCTGACTCAACAGGAACGAGTGTTGTGAGCAGCGCCGCCTCACACAGAGATGGAGAAGCCTAAGATGGCCGAAGCTCACGCCAAGCCGCATCACGACTACCATCTGGTCTCACCGAGCCCTTGGCCAGCGATCGGGGCAATCTCCACCTTCATTGCGGCAGTCGGGGGCATTACGTGGATGCACCACATGTTCGCGGCCGCGCCATATATTTTCGGCGTTGGTGTGATCGGCATCGCCTATACCATGATCGGCTGGTGGACCGACGTTGCCCGTGAAGCGACATACGAGGGTTATCATACGCGGATCGTGCAGATCTCCCATCGCTACGGGATGATCCTTTTCATCGCCTCCGAGGTGATGTTCTTCGTGGCCTGGTTCTGGGCGTATTTCAACAGCGCGCTGTTCCCGGCCGACATGCACCAGCTTACGCGTGAACAGCTGTTTGGCGGCGTGTGGCCGCCGAAGGGAATAGAGACCTTCGACCCGTGGCACTTGCCGCTGCTCAACACCCTGATCCTGCTCACCTCCGGCACGACCGTGACCTGGGCGCACCACGCGCTTCTGGAGAACGACCGCCAGGGGCTCAAATGGGGTCTAATCCTGACGATCGTGCTTGGACTGGCATTCACCTGCGTGCAGGCCTACGAATACAGCCATGCCGGGTTCAATTTCAGCGGCAACATCTACGGCGCCACTTTCTTCATGGCGACGGGCTTTCATGGCGCGCATGTCATCATCGGCTCGACGTTCCTGATCGTGTGCCTGCTGCGTGCCTATCTTGGACATTTCACGCCGACGCAGCATCTTGGCTTCGAGTTTGCCGCCTGGTACTGGCATTTCGTCGACGTCGTCTGGATCTTCCTGTTTTCCTGCATTTATGTGTGGGGTTCGGCCGGAGCGAGCGTGGCGCATGCCGCCGGTCACTAGAGCGCGATCGGCACAGACGGGGAGCAGTTTTGCGCACGCGAGGCGCAACCGCATGGAACGGTTAGGCGGATTTGCGATCCTCGCCTAATGTCTTGAGTGCGCTTTTCCAAGCTTTGTTTTCCCAATCGGCGGAATGCTGACAAGGTTGGTTCGAGTCGACTTGGCTGGGCCACCGGCATTTGGTCAGTCTTGAAAGAGGGCCGGGGTCGCAGCGCAAGAGACCGCCGCGTCGCGTATCGTGAAAAAGCTATTGATCAAGTGACAGGCATTGCCTGTCACATCGTCGTCGCCGGCTTGTGAACGCTCTTGTGCGCGCGGCAGGCTGGTGGTGCCCTATGCTGGGAAGCATGCTTGGCGTGACGACAGCCGCGAAATGAGAGGTCGGTTATGGCAAACTATGACGCGATCATCATCGGCACCGGGCAGGCCGGCCCGGCCTTGGCGCGAAGGCTAGTCGGCGCGGGCTGGAAGGTTGCCATCATCGAGCGCAAGCTTTTCGGCGGTACCTGCGTCAACACCGGCTGCACCCCGACCAAGACGCTGGTTGCGAGCGCCTATGCGGCGTATCTAGCGCGTCGCGCTGCCGACTACGGCGTGACCATCGGCGGCTCGGTGGGCGTCGATATGAGGGCGGTGAAGGCGCGCAAGGACGCCGTTGTGCGCCCCTCGCGCGAAGGGGTCGAGCGATCTCTGAAGAGGCTAAAAGGGTGCACGGTCCTCGAAGGCCACGCACAGTTCGTTGGGCCAAAGGAGGTGAAAGTCGGCGATGAGGTGCTCAGGGCCGATAAGATTTTCATCAATGTGGGCGGGCGGGCACTGGTGCCGTCGATACGCGGGCTCGACCAAGTCCCTTATCTGACCAACAGCTCGATGATGGACGTGGATTTTCTGCCCCCGCATCTGATCGTGCTCGGGGGGAGCTATATCGGCCTCGAATTTGCGCAAGTCTATCGCCGCTTCGGAAGCAAAGTCACCGTCATCGAGGTCGCGCCGCACCTGATCGCGCGCGAGGACGAGGATGTCTCGCGCGCTATTGCCGAAATCCTCAAGGGTGAAAATATCGACATCCGCGTCGACAGCAAAGTTGTCGCTGTGGCAAAACAAGGCGACGACATCGCGGTGACGGTGGAGAAAGCTGGAACTAGCTCGCAGGTCATCGGTTCCCATCTATTGCTTGCGATCGGTCGGCGGCCGAACACGGATGATCTCGGCCTCGATAAAGCAGGCGTTGCCACCGACCCCCGCGGCTACATCCAGGTCGACGATCAGCTGCGCACCAAGGCACCCGGCATCTGGGCCTTGGGGGATTGCAACGGGCGAGGCGCCTTCACCCACACCTCCTACAACGATTTCGAAATCGTGGCAGCGAACCTTCTCGACAACGATCCGCGGCGCGTCAGCGATCGAGTTACTACCTACGCGCTCTACACCGATCCCCCGCTCGGACGCGCAGGCATGACCGAGGCCGAGGTCCGCAAATCGGGACGGCCGGCACTGATTGCGACCATGCCGATGGAGGACGTGAGCCGAGCGTACGAGAAAGGCGAAACAAAGGGTTTCATGAAGATCCTGGTCGACAAGGAAACGAAACAGATCCTCGGGGCGTCGCTGCTGGGGCTTTCGGGGGACGAGGTCATTCACTGCATCCTCGATGTCATGTATGCCAAGGCGCCGTTCACGGTCCTGCAGCGGGCGGTGCACATCCACCCGACAGTCTCGGAGTTCATTCCGACCATGCTGGGCGACCTCCAGCCGTTGTCGTGAGCGAACAGCACCGATTTGATTTTGGGGACTTGAGAATCTAGAAGCGCGACGCCATTTCGCAGTTAATGCGTTCCAGACGAGTTAATGTGTGACCAATCAACCTGCTACACCACCGTCACCCATCGCGGCCGGACTTCTGGGGCGCTGTCCGCGTTGCGGCGAGGGCCACCTGTTCCAAGGGTTTCTTGCGCTGCGCCCGCGCTGCGAGCATTGCGGTCTCGATTTTTCGTTTGCTGACTCGGCTGATGGGCCGGCGTTTTTCGTCATGTTCCTTTCCGGGTTCATTGTCGCCGGCTCGGCCTTAGCGGTGGAAATCATTTATGCGCCGCCATACTGGGTGCACGCGCTGCTGTGGGGGCCGCTCATCCTGATCACGACGCTATTGCCGTTGCGTCCGGTCAAGGGGCTGCTGATCGCGCTCCAATATCACCACAAGGCCGCGGAGGGCCGCTTCACCGGCGGCGAAGCGCCGTGACCATCGCGCTGGCACGGCCGTTGCGATCGGGCCTTGCAGTGCCAGCCGTGGTCGCGCTGGTGGCGGTCGTAACTTTCATCGGGCTCGGCAGCTGGCAACTTCAACGCAAGGCCTGGAAGGAAGCGCTCATCGAGAGCCTCGAACAGCGCCTTTCCGCACCTCCGGGCGATCTGCCGGCGCGTGAGCGCTGGGCGAGCCTTGCTCCGGCAAACGATGAGTTCCGTCGCGTCAAATTCTCTGCAGCGTTCGTGCCGGGTGCGGAAGCGCTCGTCTACACCAGCGGCTCGGCCTTGCGC
>WNFM01332710.1_pt8 | contig 28886 bp, 21 predicted proteins | sample 5400271 | NCBI WGS metagenome assembly WNFM01 (sample SAMN13153352, study PRJNA577476) | soil metagenome | isolation source: 60 cm saprolite on Douglas fir-dominated hillslope | place: USA:California | collected 2013-09-17 | reverse complement strand
TGCCCGCTAAACCCCCGCTCAGCTTCCCCATTTGTGAAAAGAGCCGCCCTAGTTCCAGGAATCGGCCCGAACTGCCAAGCGGTGACACAAATTGTCCAGATTTGTAGAGCGACAAAGGGGAGACGCTGACCGGCCGTGTTGCCCGACGGGGTCGACGAACGCGAATAGATAGCCGCGCAGATGACTGCCGCGGCATCGCCAATGAGGGATATGCGAGAATGAGCGCGTCCAACCGGTCCAAATTCATCCTTCCTTTGGCGTCGTCGCTGGCCATGTTCGCGCTGTCGGCGCATGCGGAAGACGCCGCACCAGCGCCCGCGCAGCCCGCTCCGGCGCCGGCCGCGCAACCCGCGTTACCCCCCACCGCGCAAACCGCTTCACCACCCGCGGCCAAGACGGCGGTTCAAACCAAGAAAAAAGGCCCCTCGCAGGGGGCGAGCCGGGCTGCGCACGGCGCCTTGCCGACGCGCAATTTCAGCGGACAGGCCTATCGCGGCCGGGTCGCCTGGGAAGGAGGACGCTGGCATCACGAAGTTCACAACGGCCGCGACGGCTGGTGGTGGGATGTCGGCGGCGCCTGGTATTACTACTCGGAACCGATGCAAGGCCCGCCCACCTATATCTCCGAGGACTACGTCGATGATGTCGGACCGCCCATCGGCTATCCGCCGCCGCCCGTCGCCTATGCGCCACCGCCGCCGCCCGATCCGGGCGCGAGCGCCGTTGGCGGCGCCATTGTCGGAGGGTTGCTGGGCGGCCTTTTGAGCGGACGCGTGGAAGGCGCAGCCATCGGTGCCGTTGCCGGCGGCGCGACCGGTGCTATCGCCGGCGCCACCGCCGCCTCGCAGCCCGGCTACTATCTGGCGCAAGGCAACTGCTACTATCGGTATCCGTCAGGGCAATACGTGCTGGCCGATCCGCGCGCCTGCTACTAGGCTGGTTACGAAGTATCATTTCGATGAGCAAAAAAGGCCCCGGCGCTCGCTGGGACCTTTTTTGTGTCACCGGTTCGCGCCGGTGTGCTTTGAGCGCAAACAGCCGCGGTGACGCGACGGACGTGCCGGGTTTCAAGACCCGGATTGTGCACTCCTGGTGAACAGTGCTTTCCGGTTTTCGCCGATTATTGGAACGCGCGGCCGGCGTTATCTCTGCTGTACGCAAGACGCGAGGCGCAACTGCTTTGCGAACCCGCGTCCAACCGGAGGAGCAACGACCATGCGCAAGACATTCCTGACCTTCCTGGCCGCGTCGCTGCTGGCTGCATCGTGCGTACAAGTGGCCGCCGCCGCCGAACGCCAACATGCCCGCAAGCCCGCGCCGGCGAGCCAGCAATTCCGCAACGCCAACAACGCAGTCGCCTGGCGGGCGCAGCCGAACTGGGTTTCCGACTACACCGAAGGCCATGTGATCTCGGCGCCTGCCGGGCGTTGAGGGGAGATTGTGACGAGCGAAAAAGGGCCGCGGCGCCGGCTGGGGCCCTCTGCATGGGATGGGGCCAGGGCCGACAAATCCTGCATCGAAAGCAGGGTCTTTGCCCTCATATCGCGGCCTTACTTCGAAGCGTTCGCGATCTTGTGTTCCAAGTGGCCGGTCTCATGATCGCGGCGGAGCTGGCTCAGCGAGGTCTCGTTCAGTTGAAGCAGAACCTCGCTCAGCTTCTCGGTTTCGGGATAGCCGGCTGCGAAACCCTGTCCGTAAATCTTACGCAACGTGCGGATCAGGGTGTTTCCGTGCTTGTGGCCGATTTCGCCGTCCTTGTTACGGTGGCGATTGTCGAGACCTGCCTTGCTCATGCTGCTCTCCATTATGCCCGTGCAAGCCGCAGCATCCTCCCGCCAGGATGAGATGGCAACTAAGGCGGCCAGCACGCCTCGCGCTGGCGAGTTCTACCTCGGTGGGTGCAGATCGCCTTGAAGCCAGCGTCCAAGACCCTTGGACTTCATGGGGTCTTCGTATGCGGCAAGGGCCTCAAATACGTGATTGCAGACGGCGCATTCAAACCTATGAAGGTCGACGCCCGCGCGGGCTGGCTCGATGCTGACAAGCATCATCGCCGCCTTGCAGTCAGGACAAGCGGGGCGCTGAAATGCAACGAATGGAATGGCGGACGACAGGTGCTGAGATTGGGGCATGATGCTTCCCTCGAATAGGCGGGAGCGCGACACTCTCTGTCACCGGGAATGCCTGGGAGGCGGAGCGGTGATGTCTGAGTATGCGCCTTAAGGGAGCTCAAACGCGAGTTAATTCGCGGGTATTTTGAAGGAAAGTAGGCGCCAGCCGGTACTCTGGGGCGGCCGGCCTTCCCTGGCAGTTTTTCTGTTGGGCCGCGCGCTTCGCGCGTTTCAGCTTCCCTCCGCCGCGCCTGTGAATTCGTGCGCAGCAAGTCCTCGTAAAGATTGTCAAATTCACACGTTTCGAGGCTGTGGATATGCTGCGGATAACGTCAGCACGCGCGGAGGCAACGCCGCTTCGCGGCGGCGGGGCCGGGAACGCCTCTCTTGGCGATCAAAAAATTCGCTCTCGACGGTCGCAGACACCAGCGCTTCAGATCGATCTTACGACTCTGAGACTCGCGCGGCGACTCTCGGGGGATGCTGGCGGTGGTGTTTCAAAGAGCACTCCGGCAACATAGTCCTCGCGCCAGATAGTTTTGCAGACGTGAACAGTTCGGAAGTTGTCGAAGCTAAATTCGAACCGGTCTGGCAATTGCTCGGCTTCGAAAGTAAGCTCGATGCAAACACCAGAACTGGTGAAATTGTGAACGGTGCAATGGTGAACGGTCGAGTCCTGAATCAAGATCCTCGCTGGGCGATAAGTCTTGGTGCGCTTTGACCGCCTATGTTCCAACCGCCGATCTTCCATCGATTGTCCGTTCGTTAGTGGTGCGCCCTCGGCAGTAGCCTTGAAACCTCAGCTGCCGGTGCCCATTCTAAGCAACACGTCGTTGGAAATTCACTAACAAGCCAGGCGCGTTTGGCTCCATCATTTCGAATTGACGAAAAGGATCGCTAAAATCCTAAATATCGAAGCGGGCCTAAGCCCTGGGTTGCCAGCCTCGCCACCGCGAGATTGTAGGTCTGACAACAGCCTTTTTTCGTCGGCGTTCAGCACAATCATTTAGTTCTCCATTCCACGAACGAAAAAAGAACCGCCGCTAGATCGCATATTTTTGACCGCCGGATGTCATCGTGGTTGAGGTCGGCTGACCAAGCGACGCAATCACATCGCTATAAGTCGACCTTCCGATCTGGAAACTTTGCGCTTGTTCCTGTGTCACCTGAACGCCTGAAGAGGCGCAGCCTGCCAGCGCGCCGCAANNCGCCACTATTCCCAGAAACGCATTTTGCTAGCCCCCAAGCCGGCTGGCATCCAAGCGCAACCGATGGATGAGGGCAAGCAAATTACACGAATAGCGGTGGGGCCGTTGTCACCGACAATTGTCACAGGACGGGCGAGTATAGGCTGATATTCAAATAATTTGGAACGCGCGGTGATGGCGTGCGGTCAATCCGTCATCAGATCATAATCGCGTCGCAAGACGCCTTGGACATAGAGTGCCGCACGCGCGGCCGTGTTGGCATCAGCAGGACCCGCGGACAACACACATAGGGACCAATTACTTTCAGCACGCTCATCTGCAATGCGATTGATGGCGATGTCCTGAACGTTGTGACAACCGGGTTGCTGCCGGATTTCTGCCAATGCCCGCCGCCGCAAATCGTGCATCGTAAGTAGGGTCTTTGCCATTCCGGGCGCGGGCCTTACTTTGAAGCGATGGCGATCTTGTGCTCCAAGTGGCCGGTCTCGTGATCGCGCCGGAGCTGGCTCAGCGACGTCTCATTCAGCTTAAACAAAACCTCTCTCAGTTTCTCGGTCTCAGGATAGCCGGCCGCGAAATTCTGTCCGTAAACTTTACGCAACGTCCGGATCAGGGTGTTTCCGTGTTTGCCGCTTATTTCGCCATCCTTGTTCCGGTGGCGATTGTCGAGACCTGCCTTGCTCATGCTGGCTCTCCGTTATGCCCACAGCTGAAAGCATCCTCCCGCCGGGGTAAAATGGCAATTGAGGTTCAACGGACGAAGGCTTTATTTTGGTGAGGCAGCGTCCGGGACCGGGCCGACATAGGCGCACGGGGATTATATAATTTTTCGCCATGGCCCGTTATACATTCCGAATACGCCAAGGTTCCCATTCAAGCGCCCCGCGCGTCGATTTGCCAGATGACGACGCGGCCTGGGACGAAGCTGCCATGGCATGTTCTGACATGATCCGCGATACCGTCGCACGTCTTAGAGACAACCCGGAATGGCGGCTCGAAGTCGTGGACGAGGCCGGCACCATCCGTCATCTTTTCCGGGTGACGACAGAGACCTTCAAATAACGGTCGCTCTTTATGGGCCTTTTCGTTATCCAAATAATTTGGATCGCTGGGAAGCCGTCCTAAAAATCGTCCTCGTCGGCTTCGCGGTGGCCGGGCGGATTGCCCGCTGTGAAGTCGGAGCGGTATCGCTCAAGCAGAGCTTCGATTTGCGCGGCATTAAAGAACGACGGGTTTTTGCCGGCATCTCGGTGAAGCATGGATAGGACGCCAATGCGAATCCGGCATTCGCTTGAGCGCCGACTTCAGCGAGATGGGGCCGACACCATCCATCTGCACAATTTCCACGAGATCGTAATCGAAGTCTACAGGGGCCATTTTCGCCGTCCTGAGCCAACTCGTGGCATCGATCAGACCGCCGAGATTAGCCACGGCGGTGTTTCTTCTAGCTTGCCTTCAAGATCGCTCGCACGATCAATAGCAGCACGACCATCGACTGGACGTCGCAGTGCAGATCGACTTGGAAAATGAGCGCCATTGGGGTGCTCTCCTCACAAGGCGCGGTCTTGCGACCGACGCAAAGTTAAGATGAACACCTCGGAGCCCGGCGCGGGGCGGGTGAGTAGGCAGCCGTGGTTCCCGGCGCGGGCGGTCCCATGAAAGTCCAGCGGAGCCGGCGCGGCCGTCGCTGATCTCATCAGTATCGTTGATTGTGCTGGAACCGCTCAGCAACGGCCCGCAACACGAAATTGACCGAAAGAACGAAGCCGAAACTGCAAGAAACCCTTATTTTACGGGCCTAAGTGTTGGCGATCCCAGCAGGATTCGAACCTGCAACCCACGGAGTAGAAATCCGTTACTCTATCCAGTTGAGCTATGGGACCGTCGGGGTGACCCACGCGACGTCTTCTTAGCATTGCCAATATGAAAAATCCGCTTTGCCGCCAAGTCCGTTCCGAACCCTTTTGTCACGCCAAACGACAAACCGAGAGGGTGGGCCGTCCGTCCGCCCTCAAAGGCAATGCTGCGCCGCGGTCGGCCGCCGGCGCGGGCAACAGGTGCGCTTCGACCAATGTTGCATGCGACTTTTTCGTCCCCAGGTTCCGCCGCCATCAGGCCGTCACCTTTTAGCGCACTTCTCACCCTCAAGCGGCACGCGTCCGCTCGCCCGGGAGCTCCATCATGATCGGTTTGGTTCGTGCCGCAACACTTTGCGTAACGCTGGCGCTTGGCCTGGTCTCAGTGCAGGCCGCGGATAAAGCCTTCAAACGCGACGATCTCGTCGATTCGGCAATAAAGTTGGAGGCCCAGATCAAGAGCGAGGCGGGGCCCGTCGCCAAGAGCAACGCGACCCTCAAAACCGACGCCGACGCCGCCTTCAGGCGCAGCGATTTCCGCACCGGCCTGCAAATCCTCGGACAGATCGCCGCCACCACGCCGGAGGACAGCGGCAACTGGCTGCGGCTCGCCCGTACCATCTTCCAGATCCGCCCCGCCAATTCCAGCGAGCAGACCTTCCTGCTCGAGCGCGCCTCGACCGCGGCCTACATCGCCTACCAGCGCGCCGGCAATCCGGGCGAGGAGGCGGACGCCTTGGCCGTGCTTGGCCGAGCGCTGTCCGAGCGTAAGCTATGGCGGCCCGCGCTGGATAGCTTGAGGCTGTCGCTCGACATGCGCGAGGTCGCCGAGGTGCGCGGGCAATATGAGAAACTGCGCGACGAGCACGGTTTTCGCCTGTTGGACTATACCGTCGATTCCGATTCAGCTTCGCCGCGCGCCTGCTTCCAGTTCTCCGAAGATCTGGCAAAACGCACCGACTTTGCGCCGTTCGTCGCGCTTGCCGGCAACGACAAACCGGCGCTGTCGGCGGAGGCAAAGCAGCTTTGCGTCGATGGCCTGACCCATGGCGAGCGCTACAACGTCAATCTGCGCGCCGGCCTGCCGTCGACGGTCAAGGAAACCCTGCCCAAATCGGCGGAATTCAATATCTATGTCCGCGACCGCAAGCCGTTCGTGCGCTTTACCGGCCGCGCCTATGTGCTGCCGCGCACCGGCCAGCGCGGGATTCCCCTGGTCAGCGTCAATACGCCTGCGGTTACGGTCAATGTGTTTCGGATCGGCGACCGCAACCTCATCAACTCCGTGATCGACGGTGATTTTCAGCGGGCTTTGAGCCGGTACGAGCTGTCAGGCCTCGGCGGTGAACGGGGCGTAAAAGTCTGGTCGGGCGAACTCTCGACCGCGACCACGCTCAATCAGGACGTCACGACGGCGTTTCCGGTCGACCAGGCGCTCGGCGATCTGCAGCCGGGTGTCTATGTCATGACGGCGGCGCCCAAAGGCCCGGGCAGCGACGACGACAATTCGCTGGCGACGCAATGGTTCATCGTCTCGGATCTGGGCATCACCGCGTTCTCCGGCAATGACGGCATCCACGTCTTCGTCAATTCGCTGGCCTCGACGGAAGCAGTCGCAAAGGCCGAAGTGCGGCTGGTCGCGCGCAACAACGAGATTTTGGCGACCCGCAAAACCGACGACTCCGGCCACGTGCTGTTCGAGGCCGGGCTGGCGCGCGGCGAGGGCGGTCTGTCGCCGGCGATGCTGACGGTGACGGGCGAAAAAGCCGACTACGCGTTTCTCAGCCTGAAATCCAATGCGTTCGATCTGTCCGATCGCGGCGTATCCGGCCGCGCCGTGCCCTCGGGCGCCGATGCGTTCGTCTATGCCGAACGCGGCGTCTATCGCTCCAACGAGACCGTGTATCTCACAGCCCTCTTGCGCGACGGCCAGGGCAATGCCCTGACCGGCGGGCCGCTGACATTGGTGATCGAGCGCCCCGACGGCGTCGAATTCCGCCGCGCGCAGCTCGCGGACCAGGGCGCGGGCGGCAGGACTATGACAATGCCACTCAATTCCGCGGTGCCGACCGGGACCTGGCGGGTCCGGGCCTTCACCGACCCGAAGGGTTCTTCCGTCGGCGAAACCACCTTCATGGTCGAGGATTACGTCCCCGAACGGATCGAATTCGACCTCACAGCCAAGGACAAGCTGATAAAAGCTGAACTTCCTGTAGAACTTAAAGTGGACGGCCATTTCCTCTATGGCGCACCCGCGTCGGGCCTGCAGCTCGAAGGCGATTTGCTAGTGGCGCCGGCGACCGAGCGGCCGGGCTTTGCCGGCTACCAGTTCGGCGTCGCCGATGAAGAGACCACCAGCAACGAGCGCACGCCGATCGAGAATCTGCCCGAGGCCGACGCCAATGGCGTCGCCACTTTCCCGGTCAGCCTCGCAAAACCGCCATCCTCGACGCGCCCGCAGGAAGCGCAGATCTTTATCCGCATGGCGGAGGCCGGGGGCCGCGCCGTGGAGCGCAAACTGGTGCTGCCGGTCGCGCCCGCCGCGGCGATGATTGGGGTAAAGCCGCTATTTGGCGACAAAAATGTCGCCGAGGGCGACAAGGCCGGTTTCGACGTCGTCTTTGTTGCTCCCGACGGCAAGTCATTGGCACGCGACGGGCTGCGCTACGAGCTGATGAAGATCGAATCCCGCTATCAATGGTATCGCCAGAATTCGTCCTGGGATTTTGAGCCGGTCAAATCGACCACCCGCGTCGCCGACGGCGATCTTTCGATTGCCGCCGACAAGCCGTCGCGGATCACGCTGTCGCCGCAGCCCGGCCGCTATCGCCTCGATGTCAAATCGACCGAGGCCGACGGTCCCCTGACCTCGGTGCAGTTCGATGTCGGCTGGTATTCCGACGGCAGCGCCGACACGCCCGATTTGCTGGAGACCTCGATCGACAAGCCGCAATATCAGTCCGGCGACACCATGGTGGTGTCGGTCAATGCGCGCACCGCCGGCAAATTGACCATCAATGTGCTGGGCGACCGGCTGCTGACGACGCAAACCACTGATATCAAGGAAGGCACCGCGCAGATCAAAATCCCCGTGGCTAAGGATTGGGGCACCGGTGCCTATGTGCTGGCGACCTTGCGCCGCCCGCTCGACGTCGCCGCATCGCGGATGCCGGGCCGCGCCATCGGGCTAAAATGGTTCGGCATCGACAAGAACACCCGGACGCTGCAGGTGAACCTTTCGCCGCCCGCGCTCGTGCGCCCGAACTCTACGCTAAAACTGCCGGTCAGGATCGGCGGCCTCAATCCCGGCGAGGATGCAAAGATCGTGGTTGCCGCGGTCGATGTCGGCATCCTCAATCTGACCAATTACAAGCCGCCGGCGCCGGACGATTACTATCTCGGCCAGCGCCGCCTGAGTTCGGAAATCCGCGACCTCTACGGGCAGTTGATCGACGGCATGCAGGGCACGCGCGGCCAGCTCAAAACCGGCGGCGATTCCGGAGCCGAGCTGCAGGGCAGTCCGCCGACCCAAAAACCGCTCGCGCTTTATTCGGGGATTGTCACCGTCGCCGCCGACGGCTCGGCCGAAATCAGTTTTGACATCCCGGAATTCGCTGGCACGGCGCGGGTGATGGCGGTGGCCTGGACCGCGACAAAACTCGGGCGCGCCACCACCGATGTGACGGTTCGCGATCCCGTGGTGCTGACGGCAACATTGCCGCGCTTCCTGCTCAATGGCGATCACGGCGCCATGAGTTTTGACCTGGACAATGTCGAGGGCGCACCCGGCGACTACACCATCAACGTCAAGACATCGGGTCCGGTGAAGGTCACCGGCAATCCCGCCACCAACGTGAACCTGGCGGCCAAGCAGCGCACTTCGATGTCACTGGCGCTCGATGCAGGCGGCGCCGGAACCGCGAAGCTCGACGTCGATATTACCGGACCGAACGGGCTGGCCCTGGCGCGCCATTACGCGCTCGACGTCAAGCCGGCGACGCAGGTGCTGGCGCGCCGTTCGATCCGGACATTGGCCAAAGGCGAGAGCCTGACGCTGACATCGGACATGTTCTCGGATCTGGTCGAGGGCACCGGCGGCGTCTCGCTGTCGGTCGGCATGTCCACGGCGCTTGACGCCGCGACCATCCTGAAGGCGCTCGATCGCTATCCTTATGGCTGTTCGGAACAGACCACCAGCCGCGCCATGCCGCTGCTTTACGTCAATGAACTTGCGGCGGGCGCCCACCTTGCGATGGATACGGAGGTCGATCAGCGCATCAAGGATGCGATCGATCGGTTGTTGGCGCGGCAAGGTTCGAACGGATCGTTCGGATTATGGTCGGCCGGCGGCGAGGACGCCTGGTTAGATGCCTATGTCACGGACTTCCTGACCCGCGCCCGCGAAAAGGGATTTGCGGTGCCGGATGTGTCGTTTAGAAGCGCGCTCGATCGCATCCGCAACTCGGTCGTGAATGCGAACGAGCCCGAAAAAGACGGCGGGCGCGATCTGGCTTATGGGCTCTACGTGCTCGCCCGCAACGGCGCGGCGCCGATCGGCGATCTGCGCTACCTCGCCGATACCAAATTGAGCAATCTCGCAACCCCAATCGCAAAATCGCAACTGGCGGCGGCGCTCGCGCTAGTCGGCGACAAGGCGAGAGCCGAGCGGGTCTACCAGGCTGCGCTCGACAGTCTCGCGCCGAAACCGGTGCTGGAGTTCGGCCGGGTCGACTATGGCAGCGCGTTGCGCGATGCGGCGGCGCTGGTTTCGCTGGCGAGCGAGGGCAATGCGCCAAAGGCGACGCTGACGCAGGCGGTAGCCCGCGTCGAAGTGGCGAGGGGACTGACGCCCTACACCTCGACGCAGGAAAATGCCTGGCTGGTGCTGGCCTCGCGCGCGCTGTCGAAGGAAGCCATGAGCCTCGATCTCAACGGTGCTCCTATCAAGACCGCGCTCTACCGCAGCTACAAGGCAGCTGAAATGGCCAGGCGACACCCCGCTGCAGGCGGTGGTCTCGGTCTCTGGCTCGCCGATCACGCCGGAGCCCGCCGCCTCGAACGGCTTCAAGATCGAGCGCAATTATTTCACGCTCGACGGCAAGCCGGCCGATGTCGCGAAGGTGAAGCAGAACGATCGTTTTGCCGTGGTGTTGAAGATCACCGAGGCAAAACCGGAATTCGGTCACATCATGGTGTCGGATTATCTCCCCGCAGGTTTTGAGATCGACAATCCGCATTTGGTCTCGTCAGGCGAAACCGGCACGCTGGACTGGATCGAGGACGGCGAGGAGCCGGAAGACACCGAATTCCGCGACGACCGTTTTACGGCCGCGATCGATCGCGCCGCTGACGCCAAGGCGGTGTTCACGGTGGCCTATGTGGTGCGGGCGGTATCGCCGGGCAAATACGTGCTGCCGCAGGCCTATGTCGAGGACATGTACAACCCCTCGCGCTACGGCCGTACCGGCACCGGCGCCGTCGAGGTTCGTCCGGCGAAATGAGCGAAGCAAACGCCAGCAACTCACCGTCATGCCCGGGCAAAAGGCGCGAAGCGCCGTCTTCGCGCCAGATGTCCCGGGCATCCACGCCCTTTGGGGCCAGTTGCGAAGACGTGGATGGCCGGGACAAGCCCGGCCATGACGGCGTTGGAAGACGGCGCATCGTTCGCATCGCTGCCGCCGCTGCCTTTGCAATCCTTGCAATCTCCGGCGCCTTTTCCGCTTGGGTCGTCTCGCTCGGGCCGTTGCCGCTGGCGCAGGCGAAAGAAGTCTCCACCACCATCGTCGACCGCAACGGAAAACTGCTGCGCGCTTATGCGATGGCCGCTGGCCGCTGGCGGCTGCCGGTCGATGCCAAGACGGCCGTCGATCCCGGCTACACAAAACTGCTGCTGGCTTATGAGGATCGACGGTTCTACTCGCATTCCGGGGTCGATCCGCCCGCCCTCGGCCGCGCCGCGTTTCAGCTCGTCACCCGTGGGCACATCGTCTCCGGCGGCTCCACCATCACCATGCAATTGGCGCGCTTGATGGAGCCGCGGCGTGAGCGGTCGGTTTACGCCAAGCTGCGGCAGATGGTGCGCGCGCTCGAGATCGAGCAGCAACTGACAAAAGACGAGATTCTCGATCTTTATCTGGCGCTGGCGCCGTATGGCGGCAATCTCGAGGGCATTCGCGCCGCATCGATCGCCTATTTTGGCAAAGAGCCGAAGCGATTGTCGCTTCCCGAAGCAGCGTTGTTGGTGGCGTTGCCGCAATCGCCGGAAACCCGCAGGGTAGATCGCTATCCCGACGCCGCCCGCGCGGCGCGCGATCGCGTGCTCGACCGCATGGTCGAAGAGGGACTTGTATCGCGCGACGACGCCATCCAGGCGAAGGCAGCGCTGGTGCCGGGGCTGCGCCGGCCGATGCCGATCCTCGCGCCGCATTCCTCCGATCAAGCCATCGCCACCGTAAAGGACGCGCCCGTAATCCACCTGACGCTGGACGCAAGCCTGCAGAAAGCGCTCGAAGCATTGGCGCGCGACCGCGCCATCGCGTTGGGTCCGGAGATTTCGGTCGCCATTCTTGCCCTCGACAATGAGAGCGGCGACGTGTTGGCGCGGGTCGGGTCGCCCGAATATTTCGACCAGCGGCGCGCCGGGCAGGTGGACATGACTCGTGCGGTGCGCTCGCCGGGATCGACCTTAAAACCGTTCATCTATGGTCTCGCGTTCGAGGACGGCTTTGTGCATCCGGAAAGCCTGATCGACGATCGGCCGATCCGGTTCGGCACCTACGCACCGGAAAATTTCGACATGACGTTTCAGGGCACCGTCGCGGTGCGCCGGGCGCTGCAACAGTCCCTCAACGTGCCGGCGATCGCCTTGCTCGATCGGGTCGGCGCGACGCGCTTGTCGTCGCGGTTGCGACAGGCCGGCGCCAATCTGGTGCTGCCGAAGGACGAGGCGCCGGGGCTCGCGATGGGTCTTGGTGGCGTCGGGGTCACGCTGCAGGATCTGGTGCAGCTTTATGGCGGTCTGGCGCGGCTCGGCAACACACGGCCGTTGCGCGAGATCGTCGATGCGAAAGATGATCGGCGCGAATCCTTGCGCCTGATGGATCAGGTCGCGGCCTGGCAGGTCGGCAACGTTCTGATGGGCACCCCGCCGCCGGAAAACGCGCCGCATAACCGGATCGCGTTCAAGACCGGCACCAGCTACGGCTATCGCGATGCCTGGTCAGTCGGTTTTGATGGCCGCATGACCATCGGGGTCTGGGTTGGACGTCCCGACGGCGCCCCGGTGCTTGGCCTTGCTGGCCGCACCGCCGCAGCACCTATCCTGTTCGATGCCTTCGCCCGAACAGGTAAGCTCCCGGTTCCGCTGCCAAAACCGCCGAAGGGCGCGGTGGTCGCGAGTAACGCAAAACTTCCGCTGCCGCTGCGGCGCTTCCGCCCGGTGGGGGAACTGGTGCGGACCGGCGGCGAGCAGGCGCCGCACATTCAGTTCCCCCTCAATGGTTCGCGGATCGACGTCGATCGCTCGGCCGACGGGCAATTGGCGGCGATGCCGGTGAAGGTCGCCGGCGGCGTGCTGCCGATGACGATGCTCGTCAACGGCGCCTCAGTGGGCGCCATCGACGGGAGGCGCCAGCGCCTGGTCGATCCGCCCGGGCCGGGCTTTGCCAGACTGACCGTGATCGATGCTACGGGCGCTGCGGACACAGTTGTCATCAGAATTCAATAGAGGCTACCTAACCGGTTGTCGGCATAGCGGTTTCGGCGTATGCGGAACCGATGGTCGAGACCTATGCCCGCCCCCGATTTGGAGAGCCGCGCGAGCCGAAAAACCGGGTTAATCCGGGTAGTCGGCTGGTCGGCGTGCTTGATTTTGCCACCGGCAGCCACACCCGCGCCGTCGCATTCCTGACGCTGTGCGGCTTGCTGCTGTTTCTGCCCGGATTTTTCAACATTCCGCCCATCGACCGCGACGAGGCGCGCTTCGCGCAGGCGACCAAGCAGATGGTCGAGACTTCTGATTTCGTCGATATCCGCTTCCAGGATGACGTGCGCTACAAGAAGCCGGTTGGCGTCTATTGGTTGCAGGCCGCCGCCGTCGAAACCGCGTCTGCGCTGGGCCTGCCTCACGCCCAGGTTCGCGTCTGGCTTTACCGGGTTCCGTCGCTGACCGGCGCGATCGGGGCGGTGCTGTTGACGTACTGGACGGCGCTGGCGTTCGTGACACGGCGCGGCGCCATATTAGCGGGGCTGATCCTGGGCAGTTCGGTACTGCTTGGCGCCGAAGCCCGGCTCGCCAAAACCGACGCCCTGCTGCTGTTGACCGTGGTCGCGGCGATGGGCGCGCTGGCGCGGGTGTATCTGTCGTGGCAGCGCGGCGAGGATCCGGTGCATCCGCCGTGGATCTGGCCCGCGATCTTCTGGACCGCCTTAGCCGGCGGCATCCTGCTCAAGGGACCGCTGATCCTGATGTTTGTCGGCTTAACGATCGTCACGCTTGCGATCTTCGACCGGTCAGCGACATGGCTTTGGCGGCTGCGCCCGGTATGGGGTCTGATGTGGATGCTGGTATTGGTGTTGCCGTGGTTCGTCGCGATCTTCTGGCGCGCCGGCGAAGCATTTTTCGCGGACTCCCTCGGCGGCGACATGCTGAGCAAGCTCGCCGCGCAAGAATCCCACGGTGCGCCGCCCGGAATCTATCTGCTGCTGTTCTGGGTGACGTTCTGGCCGGGCGCGCCGCTCGCTGCGATGGCGGCACCAGCGGTCTGGCGGGCAAGAAGAGAGCCCGGCGCGCAGTTCTTGCTGGCGTGGCTGGTGCCGTCCTGGATCGTGTTCGAGGCGGTGCTGACAAAATTGCCGCACTACGTGCTGCCGCTCTATCCGGCGATCGCCGTCCTGACCGTCGGCGCGCTGGAGCGGCGCGTGCTGTCGCGATCGTGGTTGAGGCGCGGCGCGGCCTGGTGGTTCGTGATTCCCGCGACGGCCTCGGTCATCGCCGTGGTGGGCGCCATCACATTGACGCGCCAGCCGGTGTTTCTGGCGTGGCCGTTCGTGGCCGCGGCGCTGATCTTCGGATTGTTCGCGTGGTGGCTGTTCGACGGCAACCGCGCCGAGCGCTCGCTGCTGAATGCGGTGGTCGCCGCGATGTTTCTGGCAGTCGCCATCTATGGCGTGGTGGTGCCGGCGCTGACGCCGCTGTTCCCGAGCGCGGAAATCGCGCGAGCCCTGCGCAACGTCGTCTGCGTTGGGCCGAAAGCCGCCGCGGCGGGCTTTCACGAGCCAAGTCTCGTCTTCATGACCGATACCGAGACGCTATTGACCGACGGATCGGGGGCCGCGGATTTTCTGGGCCAGGGCAGTTGCCGTTTTGCCCTCGTCGAACAGCGCTCGGAACGCGGCTTTGTCCAGCGCGCCGAAGCGATTGGGCTGCGCTACAACATGGCGACCCGCATCGACGGCTATAATATCTCGCAAGGAAGAGCGATTTCGGTCGCGATCTACCGTTCCGAGGCGACGCAGTAAGATGTCCGCCCAGCTCGGCATCGGCGTATCCTCAAATTATCTCTCGGGCCTGTTTGCCTTGGTGTGGCGCTCGGCTGCCCAGCTGGTGCGGCGGCCATCGCATTCGCGACGTGCCGAGGCCGCACGACGATTGGCGCGCCACTCCTTATGGACCACAGCGATTGTCGGAGTCGTCATCATCGCGCTGATGTATGGATTGGATGCGCGAGAGATCGCGCTGATGCCGCCGCGCGGCACCGGCGGCCTCTGGCTCGTTCGCATCCTCACCGATTTCGGCAAAGAGACCTATGTGTTGTGGTTGCTCGCAGGAATGTTGCTCGTCGTTGCGATCGTGGCCCCGGGATTGCACGGATCCTCGCAACCGCGGTTGCTGAATTTTGGCACGCGCCTACAGTATTTGCTTTTTGCGGTGCTTGTGCCGGTGCTCGCCGGCGAGCTGACAAAATGGATCGCAGGAAGGGGCCGGCCGTTCGTCGGCGGCAAAGCCAATGCTTTCAACTTCGTGCCCTTCAATGGGAGCGAAGCCTATGCCAGCTTCCCGTCCGCGCATGCGATCACGAGCGTCGCACTGGCGTTCGCGGTCACGGCGGTCTGGCCGCGGACGCGGCCCGTGATGGTCTTGTATGCTCTGTTGATTGTGACGAGCCGCCTGGTGTTGCTGGCCCATCATCCCAGCGACGTGGTCGCAGGCGCCTTGATCGGTGTGATCGGCGCGATGGCCGTACGATACTGGTTCGCCGCGCGCCGTCTGGGTTTTACGATCGATCGCGATGGCGAAATTGTGCCGCTTCCGAGCACTCGCGGGCAGCTCAAAAGGGTTGCCGGCAGGCCATCAGCCCCATAAGAAGCGGTCGCCGCAATGCCGGACCGAAAGCTTCGCCGCTGCCAGGCCAATTCAAACCATGAGTGTTGATTTGTCATCTTTCGACGCCGCCGCAGTGGCCGTTTCCATCGTTGTCCCCGTGCGCAACGAGGCCGAGAACATCAGCCCGCTGGTCGCGGAGATCGCGTCCGCGCTCGACGGCCGCTGGAATTACGAGATCATCTATGTCAATGACGGCTCAACCGATGCGACCGCCGATCGACTTGCTGCAGTCATGAAGCAGCGCGGAAATCTGCGCGAGATCCGCCACGCGATTTCCGCAGGTCAGTCGGCGGCGGTGCGCAGCGGGGTCCGCGCCGCGCGCGGCGCGATCGTGGCGACGCTCGACGGCGACGGGCAAAATAATCCAGTCTTCCTGCCGGATTTGATTGTGGCGATCGAGCGCGGCGGCGACCGCACAGGCCTTGCCGCCGGCCAAAGGGTAGGGCGCAAGGATACCGGGTTTAAGAAAATCCAGTCGCGCATCGCCAATCGCGTGCGCAGCGCGATCTTGCAAGACGGCACGCGCGACACCGGCTGCGGCCTGAAGGCGTTCCGGCGCGAGGTGTTCCTGATGATGCCTTATTTTGACGGGCTGCATCGTTTTCTGCCGGCGCTGATGCGCCGTGAGGGCTACGAAATCGCCTATGTCGACGTCGTCGACCGGCCGCGCCATTCCGGCGTGTCGAACTACGGATTTTTCGATCGGCTATGGATCGGGATCATGGATCTCGCCGGCGTGTGGTGGCTGATCCGCCGCAAGAAACCGACGCCGGCTGCGACCGAGGTGACGTCATGACCGAGCTCTTCAACAATCTCGCCACCTATTTTCACGATGTCTTCGTGATCAAATTCGACGCCTGGGTGGTTTTGGGATTCGTGGCGCAGGCGTTTTTCACCATGCGCTTCGTGGTGCAGTGGATCGCCTCGGAACGCGCCCGCGCAAGCGTGATCCCGGTGGCGTTCTGGTTCTTCTCGATCGGCGGTGGCTTCTTGCTGCTGATCTATGCGCTCTACCGCAGGGACCCGGTATTCATCGCGGGGCAAGCGCTCGGACTCGTGGTCTATGTTCGCAATTTGTATTTTATTATCGTTAACGGACGACAGAGCTCGGCGGGCGATTGAACAAATTCGCTCGCGAAATCCCGCATGAGATGCGACGATATGGAATAACGACTTATGATTGCGAGTTCGCTGCCGACCCGAACGCCACGATGCGCGGAGCCTCTCGGCTTCTGCATCCGACCCATACCGATCTCCGTGGCTTGTCGCACTACCTGCGGCTGGTTTGTGACATGGACAGGGTGTTCTAAAAGCCATTGGATTCGGCTGGCCAACAACGTACCGTGGTATCTGTCGTCTCAGGAGCATAGGTGATGGAGAGACGCCTAGCCGCCATAGTTTGCGCTGACGTTGCCGGCTATTCGCGAATGATGGGCGCCGATGAGGCGGGCACGCATGCCGCCTTCAAGGCCCATCGCAGCGCGATGTACCCGATCATTCTCAATCATGGCGGCCGTATCGTAAAAAACACCGGCGATGGCTTCATGCTGGAGTTTCCGAGCGTCGTGGGAGCCATCGAAGGCGCGATCGCGATGCAGGCGCTGATGGCCGAGCGCAACGGCCAGCTTCCCGCGGACCGCATCATGCAATTCCGTATGGGCATCCACATGGGAGACGTGATGGCCGACGAAGACGACGTGTTCGGGGACGACGTGAATCTCGCCGCCCGCCTCGAGACGATTGCTATCCCCGGCGGCGTCGCGGTTTCGGCAAAGGCCTATGGCGAGGCAAGCAAGCATCTCAGCGCGCCCCTTGTCGACGCCGGCATTCATCGCTTCAAGAACATCGAGGAGCCGGTCAGTGTCTGGAGCTGGCAGCCTGTAGGATGCCTCCGCGGCGAGGAGCCGAGGGCGATTTCAAACCTGCCGGCTCAATATCGGACTGCGATCGTGGGCGTGCTTCCTTTCGCCAATCTCAGCGACAGCGCCGATGAATACTTTTCCGACGGTCTCACGGAGGATCTGATCCACGCGCTTTCGCTGCAATCCTTTTATCGGGTCCTGAGCCGAAGTTCGACCTTTGCATTCAAGGGCAAGAATCTGAGCACGCGCCTGATCGCGCGCGAGATTGACGCGTCCTACCTGATCCAGGGTTCGGTGCGACGTGCCGGAACCAAAATTCGTGTCACCGCAGAGTTGATCGCCCCCGAGAACGGCGAACAACTATGGACCGGTCGATATGACCGGGATATCGGCGATCTCTTCGCGGTTCAGGATGAGCTCACCACGAATTTGTCCGCAGCACTGGCGCCGGAAATCTATCGGGCGGAGGCGTCCACCCCGACCCGCGCATCGTTCACCGATTTGACCGCGTGGGATCGGTTCCTAAAGGGGCTTTCTCACTATTATCAGCCGACCAAAACGGATTATGAAGCCTCGATCGCTTTTTTCAGGGAGGCTATTTCGCTCGATCCCGGGCTTGCGATCGCGCGCGCCTACCTCGCCACTATCATGGTGCAGGGCGTGCAGTTTGGCTGGATCAGGAGCACGCACGAATTGTGGTCTGAGGCGATGAGCCTCGCCGAAAGCAGCGTTCGGCTTGATCCCCGTTCGGCCTACGCATTTCAGATCCTGTCCTATGTGCATTCCATGGAGGGAAATTTCGATATCGCGATGGATGCCGCAAAGAAAGCGGTTGACTTGAACCCGTACGACATGGGGGCTCGCGGTGTTCTTGGCATATGTCATTTCATGATCGGCGAGCATCGACAGGCGATCGAACTGTTTTCAATGGCGGTGCAGCGCGGCAACAGCGACCCCCGATACCAATGGGCGGGATTGCTCGCCTTCAGCCACTATTTGCTCCGACAATATGACGCGTCGCTGTCCTGGGCACGCGAAGCCCTGTATTTGAATCCCAGTCATCTTCAAGTGCTCGGCGTGCGGCCGGCGGCTCTGGCGCAGTCGGGACGGGCCGAGGAAGCAGCAAAGGCGACGGAGGCTTTGCTCACGAGCTTCCCGGGCTTCACCGTCGAACGGCATCTGCGCAACTTCCGCTGGAAAAATCCGGCCGACACCGCCCATTATCGTGAAGGCCTTTTGAAGGCGGGCGTGCCATTGAGCAAATTGGCTGTCGTCGAGCCGACCTCAAAGCGTACGGCCAATTCTTAGATTGCAAGCGGCTTCTGCGTGCCGCGAGCGCCCGCGGGGGTACTTGTACAATTTGGCGGGGCGGGGTTGAGCGACAGCCCCATGATCTCAATCTCTTTGTTTGCGCATGATCTCCGCGCAAACGCCCTTGGCGTTTGTCGCGAGGGAAAACCGGTTCCCACTTTTCCGGAACATGCTCGAGCAGCCTTCAGTTGACACGGAATCGAATCCCGCCAAAACTCCGCTGCATCCTGAAGTAGCAGGTCGCCGGCGAATTCGCCTCTCAAGACCTTCATTTACTTCACGTGCAGGCGAGCTACTTTTTCATATTTGATTCTTTTTTTGGGATTTAGGTCCATGCCAGACAACGCGCCTGCCGAGCAGACCCCCGTCTCACCCAATAATCCCTGCCCCTTCTTGCGCGCGCTCGTTGCCGGCGGCTACGTCGATGGCCACATCGTCCCGCTGCCAAAACTCGCGGAGACCATCGAGGCGGCGACCGGCGAAAAGGGACTGAAAGCAAAAATGGTCGGCCTGGAGATCTACCTGGTCGCCCTGATCGCGAACGGGCTGAGCCCCTTGCGCCTGTTGCGCAGCTGGTGGTCCGGAGCGGTGCTTGACGCCTTGCGCGACGGTCCATTGGACAAGCATGGCGCTGGTTCGCGCATCCTCGACGCCACCGCGCATGTGAACATGACGGAACTCGCCCGTCTCGCCGAGTACGGCACGGTCCGGCCGGACCCGCTCGGTGGCGAGCCCGAATGTGGACTGACGGCCCCGGAAATCACGACCTACATGAACGCGAATTTCGAGCGCGCCAGGGGTCATCGGCGTCCGATCGACCGGCTGTTGATGAACGGCGAATGGCCGGTGTTGCTGAACGTCATCGGTAAGGGCGAGGGCGAGCAACGCTACCTCAGCGTGGCGGAGGTCAGGACGCTGTTCGTCGAGCGGCGATTGCCCGCGCGGATCGTCGCACGCCTGCCGGGACCCCCGCCGCCAAGCGGTCCGCGTCGCTTCCTCGCCAAGGTCGCGGTTTGGCTAATCGCGTTCGCGCTGGTGGCCACCGTGGCGGTTGCCGAATTCCCCAACCAGCTCGGCAAAATCCTTCCCCCGTTGCTCGCGCAATTGCTGCCGCCAGCGTTACCGGACCGCGCTCCGGCGAAAAGAGCGGTCTGGCTCGACCAGAATTGGACGACGGAGGATAGACACTGGTTCCACCATGCAAGCCAGGGCACCGCGACTTTCCCGGTGCGATATGACTGGTTCATGGCGCTCGAACAGCCGGGCATTCACTTGTTCACGGCGCCCGGTCTGCTCAGCGACAGCGCCTATCTCGAACGGTTCGGTTTCCTGCCAAGTCCAAGAACTGTCCACGCCGACACGGCGAGCCTGCGCCGTTTTGGCTATGGGGATCCGCCCGACCCGCCGCCGGCGCCGGCGCCCGAACAGGTCGGAGGTTTACGGCCGACCGCGGTGGAGAATTTCGACGGCCTGCCGGTCGGTTTCGCGCGGCTGACCAGCGCCACCAATCCCGGGACGGGCCTTCCCGAACCCGACAAGATCGGGCTGACCTGCGCGGCCTGCCACACCGGAAGCATTCGCTACAAGGATGTCAGCGTGCGCTTCGACGGCGGCCCGGCAATGGTTAACCTGAAAAAGCTCGAAATCGCGACCGGTCTGTCGATTGGCTACACGCTGAACTTGCCGTTCCGTTTCACACGTTTCGCGACGCGGGTGCTCGGTCCCGATGCAAGTGAGATAGAACGCATCCAGCTCAAACAAAAGCTGGCGGCGATCGGTCAATTTCTGCTCAGCCAGAAGAATATCTACGACAAGACCATCAAGGACAAGATTCAGACAGATAGCGAGGAAGGATTCGGGCGGCTCGACGCGCTAAACCGCATCGGCAATCAGGTTTTCTACACCGACTTCGTTTTGGGCGGTCTGGCGGGATTCGAAAAGAACCTGCACGCCCAGGATGCGCCCGTCAGTTTGCCGCAATACGACGCCTCGATCGAACAGCCCCTGATCCGCAATGCCGGCGAGGCGCTCGGGGTTTTTGCCCTGATCAACCTTTCGCCCGACTTTTCCCCGAAGGATCTTTACCGTTCGTCGGTTGCGCTCGAGAATCTCGTCCGCATCGAAGCGATGCTGCGCGGTCCGGATCCTTCCAGCCAAAATCCGATTGGATTCGGCGGACTGAAGCCGCCGAAATGGCCGTCGCAGATCTTCCCCGATGATCACGCATGGGAGATCAATTCAGAGCGCGTGCCCAGGGGCCGCGCGATCTACGCCGACATCTGCGTCGAGTGCCATCTTGGGCCCGTCAATGATCCCACCTTCGACAAGGAATACCCGGACAAGAGCTTTTGGTTCTCGAAACATGAGGACGGCAAGGCCGGGTGGGACGCCAAGGCCGGGTGGCTGGATCCGGTCCAGCATCTTGCTGCCGACATGGGAACGGACGACGCCCAGGCCAACGTTCTCGCGACACGGCCAGTCGAAGTTCCCGACTTCCTGGACATGCAACCCGCGCGAGACCTTGGAACGGGTTGGGATTGCGGGAAAATGCCTGCCAACTCTTCAACGCATATGCCGTTCGCGATTGCCTTGATGATCGCGGTGGACCGTACCAGCACACAATGGATGGACGATCACGGCGTCCCGAAGGATCCGAAGGAACGCGCAAAGCTGTGGGGCGCACGAAAGAATTGCCCCAATGACGGGCCCGGGCCGCGTTATCGCGCGCGTCCGCTGAATGGCGTCTGGGCGACCGCTCCCTATCTTCACAACGGTTCGGTTCCCTCGCTCTATTGGATGCTCAGGCCCGCGGCCGAGCGTCCGACAAAATTCTGCATGGGCGCCCGCGACTTCGATCCAGAGCAGGCTGGCTTTCGGGTGGTCGCCGGCGAAACGCCGAAATGCAAAACCGGCGAAACCTTGTTCTCAACGACGGCATCCGATGGAACGCCGATCCACGGCAATAGTGTTCTCGGCCACTCGCTCGAGGCAACGCAGCCTCCTCCCTACAAGCAAGGCGTTATCGGCCGCAAGCTGACCGACGAGGAGCAAAAAGATCTGATTGAATATTTGAAGACGCTGTAACGGGTGAGAACTGCCCCTAAGCGGCGTTGAAGGCTGCAAACCCTCGCTCCAGGTCCGCCTTGAGGTCCTCGACGTTTTCAAGGCCAATATGGAGCCGCAGGGTTGGCCCGCCCGGCGCCCATTTGGTGGCCGTGCGGTAGGCTTCGCAGTCGAAGGGGATGACAAGGCTCTCGAAGCCGCCCCACGAATAGCCCATGCCGAACAGCTCGACGGCGTCGAGCAGCGCATCGACGGCTTGTTGCGGCTTCGGCTTCAGAACGATGCTGAACAAGCCCGATGCGCCGGAAAAATCCCGTTTCCAGATCGCATGGCCCGGATCGCTTTCGAGCGCGGGGTGCAGCACCCTGACGACTTCGGGCCGTGCCGCCAGCCAGCGCGCCATTCCGAGCCCGGAGCGGTGATGCTGCGCCAGCCGCACCGACAGCGTGCGCAGGCCGCGCAGCGCGAGAAACACGTCGTCCGGACCGGCACAGGTTCCCAACAGATAAATCGCCTCGGCAACCAGCGGCCACGCCTTGGCGTTGGCCGAAATCGTGCCGAACATGATGTCGGAATGCCCGCCGATATATTTGGTCGCGGCCTGGATGCTGATATCGACGCCTTGTTCCAGCGAGCGATGATAGAGCGGCGTCGCCCAGGTGTTGTCGTCGATGACAAGCGCGCCGCGCGCACGGGCCACCGACGCGATCGCGGGAATATCGGGCATTTCGAACGACTGCGAGCCTGGCGCCTCGAGCAGCACCGCTCTTGTGTTTGGCTTGAATAATTGTGCGATGCCGGCGCCGACCAGCGGATCGAAATAACTGATTTCGACGCCGTAACCGGCGAGCAATCCGTTGCAGAAATTTCGCGTCGGGCGGTAGGCGTTGTCGCAGACCAGCAGATTATCGCCCGCCTTCAGCACTGCGAGCAGGGCGGTGGCGATCGCCGCCAGTCCCGAAGGCGCAATTCCGACGCCGGCACATTGCGGGCCTTCGAGCGCGATCATCGCCTCCTGCAGCGCCTTGGTAGTCGGCGTTCCGCGGCGGCCATACTGGAACTCGCCGCGATGGGCATGCAGATCGTCCGCGGTCGGATACAGCACGGTAGAGCCGTGAACCACCGGGGGATTGACGAAGCCCTTCTGCGCCTTGGTGTCGCGTCCCGCCGTCACCAGCGTGGTTTCCGCGTGAAGCGGCTTCGATGGTCCGTCATCTTGCGAAAAATTCATGCGTTTGCCGCCACCAAAAACCAATTAGCGCAGCCGCGATGACCAAATTTAGAGCCCGCCGGGCGGCGGGGGCGGGCTGAATAGTTAATAACAGGACACAGAAGACGGCCGTCAACCCCTTGACCCGGCTCGCCAGTCGTTCTGTGATGCGCGCCAGCTATCCAGTCGCCGCACGTTGAGGGGCCTGCCGCGATCTTCGATCCATCGTTTCACCGGACCGCTCCGTCGAATGGCCTGTCGGCATGGCGTTTGCAACGGTGGATCGCAGGGTCGGGGATCACAGGGTTGGCCCACCGACCGACGCGATGATAAGCAGACGTTCCCGGACGACCTTTGAAAGGCTTTGCCATGAAACGTGTATCTCTGGTTCTTACCTTTGCCGCCGCCGCCGTTCTCTCGAGTGGGGCCGTATCGGCACAAACGCTCAAGACGGTCCAGGACCGGGGTATGCTATCCTGCGGCGTCGGCCAGGGCTTGGCCGGCTTTTCGTCGCCCGACGACAAGGGTAACTGGACCGGGCTCGACGTCGATGTCTGCCGGGCGATTGCGGCTGCGATCTTCAACGATCCGACCAAAGTCAAGTTCATACCGCTGTCAGCCAAGGATCGGTTCACCGCGCTGCAATCCGGTGAAATCGACGTGCTCTCGCGCAATACAACCTGGACGCTTTCCCGCGACACCTCGCTCGGCGCCAATTTCACCGGCGTGACCTATTATGACGGCCAGGGTTTTTTGGTTAAAAAATCGCTGAAGGTGAATTCGGCGCTCGAACTGAACAGCGCATCGGTTTGTGTGCAAACCGGCACCACGACCGAGCAGAATCTCGCCGATTACTTCAAGCTCAACAACATGAAGTATGAGGTAATCGCCTTCGCCAACGAGGATGAGACCGTTAAAGCCTATGAATCCGGCCGTTGCGACGTTTTCACCACGGACGTTTCGGGTCTCTATGCCGAGCGTCTGAAGCTCGCGAACCCCGCCGACCACGCCGTGCTTCCGGAGGTGATCTCGAAGGAACCGCTCGGTCCGATGGTGCGCCATGGCGACGACCAATGGTTCGATCTGGTGAAGTGGACGCTGTTTGCGATGGTCGATGCCGAAGAGCTTGGCATTACCCAGAAGAACGTCGACGAGATGGCGAAATCGGACAAGCCGGAGCTTAAGCGGGTCTTCGGCACCGACGGCAATCTCGGCGAACAGCTCGGCGTCACCAAGGATTGGGTAGCCCGGATCGTGAAGGCGGTCGGCAATTACGGCGAAGCCTTCGATCGCAACGTCGGCGCCGGCTCCAAGCTAGGCATTGCTCGCGGGCTCAATCAGCTCTGGAACAAGGGCGGAATTCAGTACGCGCCCCCGATCCGCTGATTAAAAGAGGCGGCCGCGGCGATGAGCATCGAGCCCCGACCACCACCGCCGCAGTTCGCCTTCCTGCTGAAGCGGGCGCTCGGCGGCCGCGCGGGATGGGGAGGGTTCGCCCTTCAAATCCTGTTCGTCGCAGCGATGGTCTGGATCGGTTACGAGATCGTAGAAAACGCGCGGGCCAATTTGGCGGCGCAGCGGATCACATCCGGTTTCGGCTTTATGAGGAATACGGCGGGCTTTGACGTTAGCCAAAGCCTAATCCCGTATTCCGGATCCGACACGTATGGCCGCGTGCTTCTCGTCGGCTTGCTCAACACGCTGTTGGTCGCGATCACCGGCATTTTCTTTGCGACCGTGATCGGCTTCGTCGTGGCGCTCGGCCGGCTGTCGCCGAATTGGCTGTTGTCACGCATCTCGGGCGGCTATGTCGAACTGATCCGCAATCTGCCGCTATTGTTCCAGATCCTGTTCTGGTATCTCGCCGTGCTGGCGGCGCTGCCAAACCCGCGGCAGAGCATCTCGGTGTTCGGCCTTTTCTTTCTCTCCAACCGCGGTCTTGTGGTTCCAAAGCCGATCGCCGATCCCGGTCTCGAGCCGTTCGCGCTCGCCATCCTGGCGGCGATCATTGCCGCCTCGCTGTTGCGGGACTACGCGCGCCGCGCGCTGTTCGAAAGCGGCCGGGTGATCACGATCTGGCCTTATGTGCTGGGCCTCTTGATCGGGCTGCCGCTTCTGAGCGCGCTGATATTTGGCAAGCCCGTCACATTCGAAATTCCCGAACTCAAGGGATTCAATTTCTCAGGCGGATCGCGGCTGATTCCGGAATTCGTGGCGCTGACGCTTGCAATATCGATGTACACGGCGTCGTTCATCGCCGAGATCGTGCGCGCCGGAATTCAATCGGTGCACAAGGGCCAGATGGAGGCGGGCGCTTCGCTTGGGCTGTCGCGCGGTTCGACCTTGCGGCTGATCGTGGTGCCGCAGGCGCTTCGTGTCATCCTGCCGCCGCTGACTAACCAATATCTCAATCTCACCAAGAACTCCTCGCTCGCGGTGGCGATCGGATACCCCGACCTGGTGTCGGTGTTTGCCGGGACGACGCTGAGCCAGACCGGCCAGGCGATCGAAATCATCGCCATCACCATGGGAGTCTATTTGCTGATTTCGCTGGTGACCAGCGCGATCATGAGTTTTTACGGATGGCGGATCGGCCGGAGTCTCGGCGCATGAGCGACATCGCGGCACCAGCGTCGGCTTTCGTCCGCAGCGACCTCGTTGCCGAGCGCGCCGCGCCGGTCAAGACCACAGGGTTTGTCGGCTTTCTCCGCACGCGGCTGTTGAATTCGCCGACCAATATCCTGCTCACCATTTTGGGCATATTGCTATTGTGGTTCACGGTGATCCCGGCGCTGAAATTCCTGCTGGTCGATGCGGTCTGGCACGGCACCGACCGCAATGCGTGTCTCGCCGAGAATGCCGGCCATCCGGTCGGCGCCTGCTGGCCCTATGTCGCAGCAAAATTCACGCAGTTCATTTACGGGTTTTACCCCGAGGCACAGCGATGGCGGGTCAATCTGACCTTAATCCTCGCCGCCTTGTTGCTGTTGCCGCTGTTGATTCCGCGATTGCCGGCCAAGGGCCTTAACGCAGGGCTGTTCTTCCTGGCATTTCCGGCCGTCGCGTTTTTCCTGTTGCGCGGCGGCGGGCTGAGCGGGTTCGGTGTCAGCTGGACGGCCGGCATTTTATCCGGTTTGGGGGACAGCATCGGCGGAGCGGGCCAAAGGCTGACGGTCACGGGTGAGACGGCCGCGGTGATCGGACCGCTGCTAAAGCTATTGGGAAAGCTGGTCGTCCTGCTCGGCACCGCCGTTTCCTATCTGATCTGGCCGCTGGCCTGGCTTCGCGATCAGATTCAAGTCTCATCCCGCCCTCTATGGGTTGATTTTGCGGTCACCGCGATCATCGTCTCGGTCCTGCTGTTCGTGTTGGGGGGCGGCATTCGCACCGGATGGCGCGCACTCATCGCAAGCCTTGCGACCTTTGCCGGTATCGGCCTCGTCATCGCTGCGATGGGCCTCGACCACGGTGGATTGCCGCTCGTCGACACCAGGCTTTGGGGCGGTCTTTTGATCACGCTGGTGGTGGCGGTCACCGGCATTGTCGGCTCGATGCCGATCGGCATCGCGCTCGCATTGGGCAGGCGCGCCACGATTCCGTTGATCCGGGTTTTTTCGGTTGCATTCATCGAGTTCTGGCGCGGCGTCCCGCTCATTACCGTGCTGTTCTTCGCTACCTATATGCTGCCGCTGTTCCTGCCCGGAAACTTCGCGATTGATGGCCTGGTTCGCGTCCTGGTCGGGACAGCTGTGTTCTCCGGCGCCTACATGGCGGAGGTGATCCGCGGCGGCTTGCAGGCGATCCCGCGCGGGCAAGGCGAGGCGGCGAGCGCGCTCGGCTTGTCCTGGTGGAAGACGACGGCCTTGATCGTGCTGCCGCAGGCGTTGCGCCACGTCATCCCCGGAATCGTCAACAGCTTCATCTCGCTGTTCAAGGACACCTCGCTGGTGTCGATCGTGGCGCTGTTCGATCTGTTGGGCATATTGCATGCATCGTTCGCCGATCCGACCTGGGCGACGCCGACGACGGCGTTTACCGGCTTTGCCTTCGCCGGAATGATCTACTTCGTCTTCTGCTTTGGAATGTCGCGTTATTCATTGTTCGTCGAGCACCGGCTGAACGCCCACCGCCGTAATTGAGCAAACAAACCATGACCGAGAATTCGATTGTCGGCATTGCCGGCCTGAACAAGTGGTACGGGGATTTTCACGTCCTGCGCGACATCAATCTCGATGTCGCGAAAGGCGAGCGCATCGTGATCTGCGGCCCTTCGGGTTCGGGCAAATCGACGCTGATCCGCTGCATCAACGCGCTCGAGGAATTTCAGGAAGGCGAGGTCAACGTCGACGGCATCGAACTGGGTCCGACTTTGCGGCGGGTCGACGAAGTCCGGCGCGAAGTCGGCATGGTGTTCCAGAGCTTTAATCTGTTCCCGCACTTGACCGTGCTGGAGAACTGCACGCTGGCGCCGATCTGGGTGCGCAACATCCCGAAAAAAGATGCGGAAGCCGCCGCGATGAAATTTCTGGAGCGGGTGAAAATTCCGCATCAGGCCAACAAATATCCGGGCCAGATGTCGGGCGGTCAGCAGCAGCGCGTCGCGATCGCGCGCGCGCTGACCATGAACCCGAAAGTGATGCTGTTCGACGAGCCGACCTCGGCCTTGGATCCCGAAATGGTCAAGGAAGTACTCGACACCATGGTCGATCTCGCCAAGGAAGGCATGACCATGCTGGTCGTCACCCACGAAATGGGATTTGCCAAGGAAGTGGCGAACCGTGTCGTGTTCATGGACGCCGGGCAAATCATCGAGGCGAACACGCCGGACAACTTCTTCGCCAACCCGCAGCACGCGCGGAGCAAGCTGTTCCTCAGCCAGATCTTGCGGTGATGACCAGACTTGCCGCCCATCCGGCTGCGATCCGGCGTTAATGGCCGGTCTTTAATGATCCCGGTAAGCCGCTCGAAACCATAGACCTATCGAGATCGAGACCGGCTCACGGCTCCGAAAGCAATCCATACGCAATTGGCCCAAAAGGGTGCGCCAATGCTGGGTTTCGTGTTCGGCTTCAATGCCCGCCTCGGGCGGATGCATTTCTTCTTCGCCACGATTGCGCTCGCGGTCGTGATGACTGCTATATGTTTTCTTATCGCGATGTCTGGGTTGCCCGCCCTACCGGCGGGAACCCGGCCATCGCTTGAGCAGCTCACATGGCCGATGATGATCGCTGCCGGCTTTTTCGTGGTTGCGACCCTTACGCTCCAGTTGATGCGCTTTCGGGACATCGGCTGGGACCCTGTCTGTGTCGTGCCGGCATGGATCGCGCTGCTCGCCGTCGACGAGCTTGTCGCGACCAAGATGCCGGCTTGGTCGCTCGGAGAGGGGCATCATGCAACCATCGTCGGAGGCCTGGTCAATTTCGGACTGTTGCTGGCGCTGACGTTTTGGCCGAGCGGGGACTATGACGGTCCGAGCGAGACGCCGCGGGCAACTGATGCGCCGTCGTCGCGGCCGAGCGCCAATTCGGTCGCCGAGACGCGTATCGCGCGTGCGGCTGGCACGCAATTCGGCCGCCGGGCTTTTTGAAATCTGGCTTAACGTCCGCGCGATCACACCTTCTCGAACGGCACGTCGATCTTGCTGTGCTGCTCGAGCCATTCCGGCACCGGCAAGTTTTTCGAGCGCATGAACTCCGGATTGAACAGTTTTGACTGGTAGCGCGTGCCGTAGTCGCACAGCATCGTCACGATGGTATGGCCCGGGCCAAGCTCTTTTGCCAGGCGGATGGCGCCGGCAATGTTGATCCCGCTCGAGCCGCCGAGACAAAGCCCCTCATGTTCGAGCAGGCCGAACACGATGCGGACCGCTTCCTCATCGCTG
>WNFM01294506.1_pt1 | contig 28918 bp, 19 predicted proteins | sample 5400271 | NCBI WGS metagenome assembly WNFM01 (sample SAMN13153352, study PRJNA577476) | soil metagenome | isolation source: 60 cm saprolite on Douglas fir-dominated hillslope | place: USA:California | collected 2013-09-17 | reverse complement strand
CACGATTGTGGTTTATGAAGCGCCCCACCGCATTGCTGAGACCATGAAGGATGTTGTCGAAATACTGGGCGCAGAGCGTCCGGTGGTGCTGGCGCGGGAATTGACCAAGCTGCATGAAGAATTCATTCGCGGGACAGCGGCGGAAGTTTTGGCGCGCGCGCAGGCACACGACTTGAAAGGTGAGATCACGCTGCTGATCGGGAAAAGCGGGGAGGGCGCGACCCAGCCGGCGAAGAAAGACATTGCATCGCGTCTGGAGGAGATCATGCGCGAACAGCAATTAGACGAAAATGCCGCGCTCAAGGTATTGGCGAAGGAGCAGAGCATCTCGAAGAGTGAGGCTTACCGGGAGTTGCAGCGGGTAAGGCATAAAAAGTGAGGCGCATAAATCCCTCAGTGGCTGAAGCCGAAGAGTTTATACGCGATACCGTAAAAAGTGAGGCGCATAAATCCCTCAGTGGCTGAAGCCGAAGAGTTTATACGCGATACCGCAGGCCTTGAAGGCCTGCTCCACACTGTCGCCTTGTTACGCGTGGTTGAAACCCACAAACTAATCCGCCGCGGACGTATGGTCGTGGACAATCCGCCATCCACCCGGCATTCGTTTCATGATCAAGGTAAACAAACCGTGGGGCCGCTTGCCGTCCGACATGGTGAGCCGCCAAGTGCCGGTCACCACAGCCGACCGTCGGCTGAGCAGATCGATGTTCAGGTCCTGAAACTCCAGCTTGCCCATCTCCTTGCCCTCGGATTGGTAGCGCTGGCGGTAGCGGAGTAACGTTGGTTCCCATCCTTTAGTAACTGTGGCGCCGGAAAAGAAGGTCAGATCGGGAGACTGCCAGTATCCCTGCATGAAGCCCTCGAGCTTTGCATTGTTCCAGGCTTCTATCTGAGAGACCAGAAGGTGTTTGATGCCTTCTTCCAGGTCAGCGCGAACGTCGGCCGGCATCTCCGGTTGCTGAAGTTCGGCATCCGGCGGTTGCGAGCCCTTCTGTGGCGAGTTTGGCTGCGTGCCGGTCTGGGCGGCGAGCAAAAATGGGACCAGCAGGAAGGCGAATAGATGTGAGCGCATGCACGCATTGTAAGGCGAACCCGAGACTGGTTTTAGGGTTTTTCTCTCTCCTGCGCCTGCGAAACTAAAGTCACATGCATGGTAATCACGCGCATTGACCTGGAGTAACAGAATGGGTTATTTTCGCCTGACTCGGGAGTGTGTATCCTCCCCGATGTGCCGATAGAGTTTTTGTCTCTCCCCCAAGACACAGCAAGGGCGCCACTGAAGTCAAAAAGAATTTAAGCCCCCATGATGTCTATTCAGACGGTTGGCAGATACGAGATTACCGGTGAGCTGGGGCGCGGCGCCATGGGCGTCGTGTACAAGGCCATGGATCCGACCATTGGCCGGGTGGTAGCGCTCAAGACCATGCGGCTCGACGTCCACGGACTGGACGCGCAGGAAATGGTGCGTCGTTTTCAGAATGAAGCGCGCGCCTCCGGCGTGCTGAACCATCCCAACATTGTCACCATCTATGACGCCGGTGAGCGAGACGGCATCTTTTACATCGCCATGGAGTTCATTGAAGGCACCACGCTGCATGAACTGCTGGCGGAAAAACGTGTTCTGCCGACGGAAGAAGTCCTACAGCTGGCGCGGCAGATCTGCCGCGGCCTGGATTACGCGCATTCCAACGGAATCATTCATCGTGACGTAAAACCCGCCAACATCATGATTACCGCCAACGGCACGGTGAAAATCATGGACTTCGGAATTGCCAAGTCCGGTGGACAGGTCACCAACACCGGCCAGGTGCTGGGAACGCCGAATTACATGGCGCCGGAACAGGTGAAAGGCCGCCCGCTCGACGGCCGGTCAGATCTTTTCAGCCTGGGCGTAATTCTGTATGAAATGCTGACGGGCGAGAAGCCGTTCGTCGGCCAGAACGTCACCACCATCATTTACAAAATCGTCAATGAAAACCCGATCACGCCACGCGATCTGGATGTAACGGTCCATCCCGGTTTGAGTGCGATTGTCACCAAGGCACTGGCCAAAGCGCCTGACGATCGCTATCAGACCGGCGCGGACCTTGTCCGCGATCTTGAAAATTACAAACTGGCAGGCCCCGCCCGCAGCGGCTCAACCACCGCGATTGGGCCCGTGCTTGCTCAACAACCCGAAAAGACCCTCGTACTCCCGGTGAGAGTTGTCAGCGGCAGCACGGTCAGAGCGGCTGCTGCTGCGGCCCCCGCCAAAGGGCCTGTGCCCGTTCGGCGGCCCACCACAGCCATCATTTCCAGCAAGCGAAGCCTGCTCTTTGTGGCGCTCGCAACAATCCTGGTGCTGGGCTCCGCGATGGGCGGCTACGCTTATCATCGGACGCAAGTGAAGATGCGCCAACTGGCGGAACAGACCAAAGCCAGGGAAGCACAGCAACTGGCGGAGCAACAGCAACCGATTGCCATTGCACTGCCCACGCCGTCAGACAAAGATGTGATTGCGTCTGATACAACAGTGAAGTTTTTCGGCAAGAAAGGGCAGGCCAACGCGCAGAAGCTGCCTGCGCCGGTCAAGGCCACCAGTTCGCCGAACAGGGTTTTCATACAGCAGAGCGAGTTGAAACTGCTCTCGCAACCGGAAGGCGCGAAAGTTGAAATTGACGGCTGGAGCGAGCCCAATTGGGTAACGCCGTTCAGCGCGTCGCATCTTGCCGCCGGAAACCATACGATTGTTTTCACCAAATCGGGCTACCTGCAGCAGACGCGCATGGTGGAGTCGCTGATGGGCAAGACCGTGGATGTGAACGCGGAGCTGCCGCCGGCGGTTTCCACGCTGGTGGTCACCAGCAATCCGCAGGGCGCGAGCGTGTGGGTGGACGGAAAAGACAGCGGGATGACTACTCCGGCGCAGCTTGCGGTGGAGAAAGGTTCGCATCGCGTCACGGTGAAGAAGGCGGGCTTTAAGGACGCCTCGACCGACGAAAGCTTTGCTGAAGGACAGACGCTGAGCTTTTCACCGGTGCTGTTGAGCGTGGACCCGCAATCGGAAGAGGGAAAGAACCCAAGTTTTTTCCGACGCATGCTTGGCACTGACACAGTTCCTGAAGGCAAAGGCCTGGTTCACATACGCACCAATCCTGAGGGCGCGACCATTGTGATTGACGGCAAGGCAGCCCCCAAGAAGACCAATGCCCGATGGCCGGCGGACCCGGGCGTGTACAGCATTGTGCTGCAAATGAGCGGATACAAAACCGTCCACAGAAACATACGGGTGCAAAAGGGCAGAACCGTCAACATTGACGAGATCCTTGAGAAACAGTAACCATGTGGTATGGCCCGGCTCATCATTTCTTCTCCGGACGGCAAGAACGGCATCCTGGAGTTGACCAAACCGGTCATCACCATCGGCCGGGGCAATGCCAACGATCTTGTCCTGAATGATTCCAGCGTCAGCCGCTTTCATGCGGTCATCAAGCTCAAAGAGAATTCCATTTTCGTTGCCGATCGAGGCAGCACCAACGGCATCATCCTCAACGACAAGAAAATAAAACAGGAAACAGAACTCAAGGGCGGCGACACAGCGCTGGTGGGCCGCTACACGCTGCGCCTGGAAGACCTGGACGAAAAAGGGATACAGGTACGCCGAGGCCAGTGGCCGTCGACGCTGAACCAGATCATGCAGGGGCGCTCAGACCGCGCCACACTGGCGCGCAACGCTGAAATTTCCAGCAGCGCACTCACCGACCTGGCCGGGCGGGTGAAGAAGCTGGAACGGGAAAACTATCTGCTTACCGTGCTCTATGAAGCGGGTAAAGCGCTGAATTCCAAACTGGCGCTGGAACACATCTGCGAGCAGGTGATTTCGCTGGCCTGCCTGATTGAAGGCGTGGAGCGCGGCTTTGTCATGCTGATCGACGAATCAGGCGAGGTGGTGCGGCAGAGCGACGTCCGATATCGCGATTCCCAAAACGCAGGCACCCGTCCGGAGATCATCCTGAGTAAGAGCGTACTGGAGCTGATCCGCTCGGAGAAGCAGCCGATCCTGATTGAAGACGCGAACGCCGACGAGCGCTTCAGCGGCAGTGAGAGCCTCAAGATTTCCGGATTGCGTTCCGCCATGTGCGCGCCGCTACTGGGCAAAGACCGCTTGTTTGGAGTTTTGTACGTGGACAACCTGGAGAAGGCGTCGGCTTTCACGCAGGAAGAATTGAACGTGTTTGCGCTGGTGGCGGCGCAGGCGGGGGCGGCCATTGACAACACCGTGGCGCACGAGAAGATTGCCCAGCAATCGCTGCAGCGCTCAGCGCTGGAGCGCTTTCTCTCGCCGGAAGTTGCCGAGATGGTGGTGGCAAATCCGGACATTCGCCTGGGCGGCGTGAACCAGGAAGTCACGGTAATGTTTGCCGACATCAGGGGCTTTACCCCGATGAGCGAGAACCTGGAGCCCAGCCGGGTGGTGGAGATACTGAACGAATACTTCACGCGAGTGACGGACGTGATCTTTGATAACGGCGGCACGCTGGACAAATACATTGGCGACGCGGTCATGGCCGTTTTCGGCGCGCCCATTTCCAAAGGCAAGGATGCCGCCAACGCAGTGAATTCCGCCATACAGATCCAGCGGCTGCTAATTGAGCTCAACCGCGACGCGGCGGCGCGGGACTGGCCCGAGCTGCGGGTGGGGATCGGCATCAACACGGGTAACGCCATCGCGGGCAACATTGGATCGCCACGGCGGCTGGACTATACGGTGGTGGGAGACGTTGTGAACACCGCACAGCGGCTCATGGCGAACGCTACGGGGAAGCAGATCCTGATTTCAGAATCGACGGCCAGGAAACTCGGCAAGGGCTTCGATATGGAACGGCTACCAGAGTTGAAGGTAAAAGGCCGCAGCGAAGCGGTGCCAGTTTTCAGCGTGGAATGGACAGAGAAGCCGCCCGCAGCAGCAAAGAAAAAGCGCCCCGCCAGAGGACGACGAACGTCTGCCTAAAGGCCCGTGATTCGCAAGCTCACCCAGGTCTCCATCCCGCCACGCGCAAAGAACGCGCGCGTCGGGGACCCCGGCTGAAGTCCTGGACTAGACGCTGATACGAATAGCGGGTCAGTTGTAAAAACTAACCCGCTACTCGCAATCGCGAAAGGTCTCTACTTAGGGGTGGTCGAGCCGCCGCCTTTTTTGCCCTTCTTCTCTGCGCCTGCCGCACGGTGCGCGATGATCTTGTCTTTTACCTGATCGTAAGTGGCCTGGGGCAGGATCTTGCGGGTCAAAAGGTCGCGCTTGGAGTTGTAGGGCCGGCCATCAATAATCTTCTGGCTATAGGCGTCACCGATTCCGGGAAGAGCGGAAAGCTCCTCTTTGGTTGCGGCATTAATGTCAACCAAGTCAGCCTTCTTGGTCTTCTTGTTGGCGCTTGACTTGGTGTCTTTGGTCGCGGTTGCATCTTTGCCGCCGCCGGCGGCCGTTCCGCCCTGCGCGAACGTCATGGTGGCGAAGATCGCCAGGGCAAACAGCACGGCAAACACCCTAATATTTTTCCGGAACATGGTCGTGAATCTCCTTCTTAGCTAGAGATAGACTGCTCTCGTAAAGTTTGAGAGCCAGAGTCTAGTGGTTTAGAAGGCAGATTGTCAAATGGGCCTAATATTAGGTAGTGTCAAGTAGAAGTATGTGGGCAGTCGAGAAATCACGAAGAGACAAAAGCGGAAAGCGCTGGAATTTTTGCTATTGGTTTTCAGGCCGTACCTCATCGAATCGAGGGTCGGCGCGGCTATTTTTTTGGGACGACAACAAGACTGATTGCGGAGTCGTTCTGTTTCTGCAGGGATCAACAGTACGCTATTCTCGCATCAAGGATCTAATCAATAAGCTGGTCGCCGATCCCGCCATCCGTAAGAAGCACAAGAGAGAGTTGAATTTTCCGCTTCGGCGTCACTATCCGGGGTATCCGGTATTCCCTGAAGAAAATTCAAATTGAGACACTACCTAGCATTTAGGCGGGCTTGCGGCCGGAATCTTTCTTCTCTTCCCACGCGCGCTGCGGGCGCTGCGCTTCAGGCAAGTCGCGGTTCTCAACCCGGTCATAAGTGTAGCGATCGCTGACCGTGCCCAGAGACTGGTTGTAGAGGCTGGTCTCACCGGTGGCTTCACGCAGCTCTTCAGAGAATTGATGCAGGGCCTGGAGATGGTCGGCTGTGGCGGGAACTTCAGTCTTGGTGGTCTTGAGAAATTTCTGATATCCCTTGTCGACCAGGCGCGAGATTTCGCTGCCGATCAAGATGCCGGGCTTGGCAAAGAGACGCACTCCGCCATCATCGGACCTTTCAATGGCCGCGGAGCTGTTGAACTTCTTCAGGAAAACACGGTTCTGCGTTCCCGGAGCCTCCAGGATGTCAAATCCGTGGTCACGAAGCCAATTCACAGCTTCTTCATACGTGCGCTTCTCAGTTTTGGTTGCCATTAGGTCACCTGACGCCGTTTTCGATTCCCAGTATCAACGTGCTGTTGCCCCCAGGAAAGCATGGCGAGTGGCTAATGTCGCACATCGGGTCTGTTTTCAGCAACATTACGGTTGTGCAAAGGGTAACCCCCTACCTGCGGCGCAGGAGGTATCCCGAAGCAAATGCATAGCTTTGGTTGGCTGAATCATGCTGCCCAATGTCCCATCCACCACGCCTGTTATAGCCTTTGCGACATCCTCGTTCGCATCCGCACCTGGGAACGTTACTCCGGCTGATTAATTTCGACATTAATTCAGTTGATCTTGGCTTTCATGCGAGGAATACTTACGAGCGACCCTAACCCCCAGGTATGCTGTCTCCAACGGAGTTCCAAAGAGAATGAAAGTCTTTCCAGTTCGCGTCTACATAATTCCGACCCTATCCGGCGGTTACAAGGCACAGATGCTCTCTTTGCTGCCGAAGCTTGCGTTGCTCCTGCTCTGTCTAACGAGTCCTGTGCTTTTGCATGGCGAAACCATCTCCGGCACAGTTCTTGATCGATCAGGCGCTGTCATTATCGGTGCGCGCATCGAGATCACCGGCGGAGAGCTTTCTCAACCGATCGTATTTTCCACTGATGCGCGAGGCAGGTTCGTGTCCCCTGACCTGAAGCCCGGCAATTATTCAGTACGCGTGACACGGGAAGGTTTTGAGCCGCTCGTAAAGGCAGTGGATTTGCATGGAGCGGCGGAACTGGAGTTCAAGCTCGCCATTGCCAGCCAGCATGAAGAAGTTACCGTTTCAGCCAAAGGCCGCGCTTACGCCAATACCGATCCCATCTATCGGCAACTACGGAATATTGGCTTCGGGGAAACATTTCGTTTTGACGATTTCACCCTGCATCTGGATGCTGCAACATTCCATTTTCAGAAAGGTACGCTGACGCTGTTGAACCCGGTGAACGGGGTCGTTACCGGCGCGATCTTCATAGGCGAAGGCCATTTCAATCTCAAGGCTGTCACTGTACTCGATGGGGCCGAGCTCAAACGGCGTTCAGGGAGCCCGGAAGTTGACGAGGACTTTACCGAGGCCGTTTTTCGTTTCACCGGAGAAGAGCGCCAGGAGTTTCTTCATGGAGCCAAGGAGAAAGTCGACATTCCGGGCGACGCCGCCAGCGTCTTTGATCACTGGAAGGAGAAGGTGCGGAAACGGCGCGAAGAAGCGCAGGGTTTTACCGAGTACCTCCTGCACGGAGAAACCATGGACAACGTTGACGCGGATCTCCTGGCAGCCGTCTACAACCCGTCCCATCCGCCATTTATAAACGCTTATATCCACGGCAGGAAACATAAGGACCTGCGCTTTTTCGTGCGGACGCGTGTGGGTGCGCTTCCCCAGCTTGATTCACCGGAGGAAGTAGCGCTGCTTAACTACGATCAGGCGGCCATGGACGATGGCGTCTGGTACCTGGCCCATACGCAGCCGGAATATGCGAACCACCAAGCCAGCTCCGCCGAAGACCGCCGCCTATTTGCGACTGGCGCTTACAAAATCGAGACGAACATTTCCAAGAACAGTCACCTTTTCAGTACGGCCAAAATCTCGTTCCAGCCGCTGCTTGCAGGCGAGAGGGTGCTCAAGTTCGCGCTGTTGCCCAACCTGCGCGTCTCACGCGTGGTGGATGACCAGGCACAGGACATTTATTACGTTCAGGAGAGCCGGAAAGAAGACGGTTCGTTTTACGTGATTCTCCCCCAGGCACCGGAGGTGGGAAAGCAGTACTCCATCACCGTCCAGTATGAAGGCGACAAAGTTCTGGAATCGGCCGGCGACGGAAGCTTTTACGTGCGCGCACGAACATCGTGGTATCCCAACCTGAATGGATTTGGCGAGCACTCCTTGTACGACCTTACATTTAAGGTCCCGAAAAAGTACAAGGTCATCAGCGTTGGCAAGCTGAAGGAAGAATCGACGGAGCAGGATTACGCAGTGACCCATTGGGCCACTCCTGGGCCCGTGGCCGTGGCGGGATTTAATTATGGCAATTATCAGAAGCTGGAGCTGGCTGACGAAAAGACCGGTGTCAAGATTTCCGGCTACTACCTGACCGAACTGCCCGACAACTTGAGCCGCTACAGCATACTGAAGACGATGGCGCCGAAAAGCATGACCAAGTACGCGCTGGAGCAAACACGGGCCCAATGGCAGCTCTGCAACTTTTTCTTCGGCAAGATACCCTATGATGAGATCTACATAACAGAGCAGCCGGATTTCAATTTCGGCCAGTCCTGGCCCAACCTGGTCTACCTTCCGATCTCCGCGTATACGGACTCAACCCAGCGCTGGATGATGTTTGGCACGATTAACAGCAAACTCACCGGCTTTGTGCAGGAGGTAACTCCGCACGAGGTGGCGCATCAATGGTGGGGCCACGCCGTGGGTTGGGCCTCTTACCACGATCAGTGGCTCTCAGAAGGCTTTGCCGAATTTTCCGCCGGGCTGTTTCTGCAACAGGCGGTGGCCGGCGACTGGCGGGGAGACTACATTGAATTCTGGGACCGGCTGAAGAAACGCATTTTGGAAAAGAACAATTGGGGGATCGCGCCGAACGACGCAGGGCCGCTGTGGATGGGGCAGCGCCTGGATTCACCACGCACGGAGCACGCATACCAGAACGTTACCTATCCCAAAGGCGCATACGTTCTGCAAATGCTCCGTTCGATCATGTACAGCCCGCAGGACGGGGAAAAGCCCTTCATCGCCATGATGCATGACTTCGTCGAGAGCCATGGCGACAAGCCGGCTTCGACTGAGTCGTTCAAAGCCATCGTCGAGAAGCACATGTCCAAGACCATGGACCTGGCGGGAAATGGGCGAATCGACTGGTTCTTTAATGAGTGGGTTTACGGAACCCAGATACCGAAGTACCACTTGGATTATCAAATCACTCCTGCCGACGGCGGGAAAGCGAATCTGCACATGACCGTTACCCAAAGCGAGGTAAATGACCAGTTTCTTATGCTCGTTCCCGTTTTCGCCGACTTTGGCAAGGGCATGGTGCGCATAGGCCAGCTCGGGGTAAAGGGGAATTCCAGCCGCAGCGTTGATGTGCCTTTACCCATGCAGCCGAAGAAGGTCACCCTGAATGCGTATAGGGAGATTCTGGAGCGGTAAGAGGAGACAACTCAAGGCCACGCCGCTTGGGTAACGGTTCTGCGCCAAGGAAGAAATTACCTGGCTCCCGGTGAGCTTGCGGCGTTCGCTCACGCCTTCAAAACGGCTTTCAGAAAAGCAGATCCTTCGCTCCGCTCAGGATTTCGGCAGGAGGCTCCCACTCGGCTGCGCCTCGTTCACGCCTCCTAAACGCCGCAATAAAAACCGGCGCCTATTCTCCCCCGAGATTTTCGGCGCCGGCTTTAAAGTCCTCCCATTGCGGGGAGAACCAGGCCGCTCATCTACTTTCGGCCAACTTGTTCTAGAGAGCAGGGGGCTGATGAAACCACCCCGCCACGCGAAAACCGCGCGCATCGCCATCCCAGCTTGCGCAAACGCGGCGCAATCCGGGAGCCCTGGTGTCGGGGGCCCCGGCGAAAGTCCCTAATGACTCAAGATGCCTTGGCGCTGTGAGGCGGGTCAATCACAAAGCGGAGCGGGTATTTACTTAGTCGATAACAAACATGGTGGCATCGACTTTGCGCAAGCTGATGTATACTGTGCGGAACTTGAATTATCGCGGGGGCTTTTTAACTTAATTCTTAAACCGCGCGTTGGAAAAAGCTGTGGGGGCAGCTAGTAATTGGGGTATTGCGAAAATCATAACTGTTTACCTTGACCAGCAGCGGCCCCGGTCGGGAGGGTCCTTATGGACCTGTTTATTATTCGTCTTGTTTTCATTTCTGTTGTAGCGATTGCCTGTTACCATCTGCGACCCTTCGGGTTAGCGAATCTTTCTCCCTGGATCGCGGGATCGGCTGGGGTTGTCATCGGCCTTGCCGTGGTCTGGTTTGAGGTGCGGCTGCGCGTCGTGAGCCTGAAGCGGCTCATTGGGGCGGTGATCGGCAGCATTCTGGGCATCCTGGGCGCCTACCTTTTCAGCGTTGTCATCAAGAACAGCATCACCCATTCTGAAACACAGCGCTTTCTCATGCTCATGGTCATGCTGCTGATGTCGTATGTGGGGCTGATCGTGGGGGCGAACAAGGGCGACCTGCTGAACCTGGCCGCGCTGGGCGGGATCTTTGGCGCTGAAAAGCAAGGCCGCAAGGCATTCAAGATCCTGGATACCAGCGTAATCATCGACGGCCGCATTGCCGATATCGCCGATACCGGCTTCCTGGACGGGGTGGTGGTGATCCCGCAGTTTGTCCTGCGCGAACTGCAACTGGTGGCCGACTCCGCCGACTCGCTCAAGAGGAACCGCGGCCGCCGTGGGCTGGACATCCTGCAACGGGTGCAGAAAATCGTAAACGTGAGCGTGCAGATCGTGGAAGACGATTTTCCTACCATCCGCGAGGTGGACCTGAAACTGATAGAGCTGGCCAAAGTGTATGAAGCAAAGATCATCACGAATGATTTCAATCTCAACAAGGTGGCGCAGCTCCAGGGCGTAGAGGTCCTGAACATCAACGAGCTGGCCAACGCGCTCAAGCCCATTGTGCTGCCGGGCGAGACCATGCGGGTGTTCATCCTGAAAGAAGGAAAAGAATACAACCAGGGCGTGGCCTACCTGGACGACGGCACCATGGTGGTGGTGGACAACGCGCGCAAGCTGATCGGGAAAAATGTCGATATCGCCGTTACTTCTGTGCTTCAGACCACAGCGGGCAAGATGATCTTCGGCAAATTTGACGAGCGAGCGCGCCCGGGAGAACGCATGGAACCCAAGGGCGAGAGCGGCAAACCGGAGATGAGAAAGCCGCAGCCGATTGTGGTGGAGTCGTCTCCGCACCCGCAGTCAGAGTGAGCCAAAGAAATTGCCAGAATCGCCGAAATTGCCAAAAATTGCCAAAAATTGAAAACTGACACGCGATTCTTGTCATCAGTGGCGCACTTTGCCTTTTTATTTTCGGCGATCTTTGGCAATTTTGGCATTTCTGGCAATTTCTTAATTGACCTGCAGCTCGCATACAATGGTTGCAGTTTTGTAACCAGCTCGAGAAGGAGATAGGGCTCGTCTCGGGAGGTCCCGCCGATGGTGGTTGCGATGTTTTCAAAGTCACGGCTGCGCCTGCTTATGGCGTTCATGCTGTGCTGCGCCTGCCGCTGGAGCGTGGCCAGGGGAACGCCCATGCCGTTGTGGCAGACAGCCTCAATGGCAACCGGCCAACTGCAACTGACAGTAATGGACCAAAATGGCCAGCCTCTGGGGCTGGTGTTTGTGATTGTGCAGCAGGACGGCAAGACCATCGCGGAGGAAAGGACCACTCCATCTGGAACTGCGATCCTGCGCCAGCTGGCGCCGGGGACCTACAAATTACTGGTCGAAAAGCAGGGTTTCTACACTACCACCGTGCCCAACCTGGTGATTGTCTCCGGTCAGGCCGCGCCGGTGGAAGTGCGGCTGCAACCGGTGCGGGAATACAAGGAAGAAGTTGAAGTCACGGCGCAGCCTTCGCCCATTGATCCGGAGGAAACCACAAGCGCCCAGGCGATCACCGCCAGTGACATTTCCAACATTCCCTATCCCACCACGCGCGATTATCGCAACGTGCTGCCTTACATTCCCGGCGTTGTGGCCGACCGCGGGCAGATCCACATTGCCGGAGCCAGCACGCAGGAGATACAGGATTATCTGGATGGTTTTGAGGTAAGCCAGCCGGCCACCGGAGCGCTCACAGTGCGCTTGAACCCGGATTCCCTGCGCAAGATTGACGTGCGCAGCAGCCGCTATTCAGCGCAGTTCGGCAAGGGCTCCGGCGGCCTGGTGGACCTGCAAGTGCAGGACGGCGACAACCGCTTTCGCGTAAATGCCACTGATTTTGTTCCCACAGTGCAGAACGTGAAGGGCATCCATCTGAATAATTGGACGCCGCGGGCCTATTTCTCCGGACCGCTGGTGCGGGATAAGGTCTGGTTCAGCATTTCTCACGAGGGAGAAACCGATTACAATATCATCAAGGAACTCCCGGATGGCGCTGACACCAACCGGGTATGGCGAACTTCAGACCTGGGACGCCTGCGCATGAACCTGACTCCCGGCAACGTGCTGACCGCGAACGCAGTGCTGAACATGCAAGATTCGCGAAATTCCGGAATCTCTGCGTTCGATCCAGTCTCCGTCTCGCTGCACAACCATAACTATCTTTACCTGCTGGGATTGAAAGACCAGATTACGATTGCCCGGGACACGCTGCTGGAGTTTGGCGCGGCGTTTCAACGCAACAAAGCCTCTTCTCTGCCGCAGGGCGATCTTCCTTACGTTCTGGGACCTGGAGGCCGTTCCGGGAATTACTTTGTGAGCAATGAAAATATTTCCACGCGCACGCAGGGTTTTGCCAACCTGTTTTTGCGGCCGTGGAAGTGGGCCGGCACGCACCAATTCACCGTCGGCGGACGCGCGGACCGAGTTCTCTACCATGCGCTGATTGATCGCGGCATGGTCCAGTTCGTTGACGGCAACGCCGCATTGCTGCGGCAGATCACGTTCGCGGAAACGAACGCACCCGGCTTCAGCCTGAGTACGCTGGAGTCGAGCGCCTACGTTCAGGACCGCTGGACGCTGGTCCAGCGCGTGATTATTGAGCCCGGAGGCCGCTGGGACCGCGACACATTTCTCAATCGCGATTTCTTCTCGCCGCGCATTGCCGGCACGGCCCTTTTGAGCAGGTCCAGCGAGACCAAGATCAGCGCAGGCATAGGCATTTACTACGACCGCTCCAACCTGGCCCTGGCCAGCAATGCTTCTCAAGGCTCCAGATTTGACCAGTTCTCTGCTCCTGTTCCGGCAACGTTCGCGGCTTCCTTTGTGGCTGACCCACGGCTCCTGGCCATGCCCCGGTATACCAACTGGAGCGTGGCCATTGAACGCCGGCTGCCGGCCAAGGTGTATGCGCGCCTGGAATATTTGAGCCGGCACGGCAATCATGGGTGGGCTTTTGAACCGCAGCCCGGAAATACCTTCCAGTTGCTCAGCAATAGGAAAGACCGCTATGACGCGGCCCAGCTTACGCTGCGCAAGGAGTTGAAGCGCGGCTATCCGGCGGTGGTTTCTTACACGCGCTCGCGGGCCACCTCAAATCGGACCGTGGACTTTGCCATTGACTCACTTCTGGTGGGACAGCAAGTGGGGGGAGCGCTGCCGTGGGATTCGCCTAACCAACTGGTGGCATGGGGAACATATCCGCTGCCATGGAAGCTGAAGAAGTTTGACTTCGCATGGTCCAGCATCTGGCACTCCGGGTTTACGTTTGTGACCATTGACCAGTTCGGTCAAATCGTTTCCGGACCGGGACAATTCCGCTTTCCCGACTTCTTTACACTGAATGCCGCGGTAGAGCGGAAGTTCACCTTTCACGGCTATCGCTGGGCCGGGCGCATCGGCATGGACGATCTGACCAACCGTGAGAATCCCACGGTGGTCGACAACAACATCAACTCGCCTAGCTTCCTCACCTTCTTTGGCACGGGGCACCGCTCACTCAACGGACGAATCCGGTTCCTGGGAAAGAAATAGCAAGATTGCCAAAATTGAAACCCCAAACCTTTGAAACACAGAGGAACAGAGGAAGCGGAGGCCAGAAACTTTATTTGAAGTCTGGTTCGGGGGTGGCCTCGAGCAGCGTGCGGGTGTATTCATGCTGCGGGCGAGAGGTGATTTCCTGGGACGGGCCGACCTCCACGATCTCCCCGCGCCGCATGACGGCGATGCGATCGCTGAGATAGCGCACCACCGGCATGGAATGGGAGATAAACAAATAGGTAAGGCCGAAGTCGCGCTGGAGTTTTTTGAGCAAGTTGACGATCTGGGCGCCAACGCTGACGTCGAGGGCGGAGACCGGCTCGTCACAGACCACAAATTTGGGGCGCAACATCAGCGCGCGGGCAATGCCGATGCGCTGGCGCTGTCCGCCGGAGAATTCATGGGGATAGCGGCGGAGGGCGGATTCATCGAGGCCGACGGCGCGCAACATTTCAATCGCAGCTTGATGGAGCTGTGCTGAGGCCGGGCGGTTTCCGTTGGCGTGTACCACCAGCGGCTCGGTAACGATCTCTTCAATGCGCATGCGCGGGTTGAGCGATGCGAACGGGTCCTGAAAGATGATCTGCATGTCGCGACGGAGGCGGCGAAGGTCGCCGGCGCCGGCTGCAAGCACGTTCTGCCCGTTGAAAGCGATACTGCCGGAAGTGGGCTCAATAAGGCGCAAAATCATGCGTCCCAGCGTGGTCTTGCCACAGCCGGACTCGCCTACCAGGCCGAGCGTCTCACCTTCCGTGATGTCGAGCGAGACACCGTTCACCGCCCGGACCTGGCGCTGGGCTTTGCCGAAAACGCCTTCGTCGGTCTGGTAGACCTTGACCAGGTCGCGGATAGAAAGAAGGGGCATGGAATGAATATAGTCGAAGACCTGCAAAATACGGAACAGATGGCTAAAACAGGCGGCACGCTCCGGTGAGACTATACAAAGCCGGAGGTGTTGCGGCATGGTTTGGACCAAATGTTATTGTATCTTGACCCTCAACATAGCAAAATAACTGCCATATCCGCTTTTTGGGAAAGTAAGTTAGGCATAGCTAGTTCCGCAGGCTTCATCAGTACAGATGTTCTAGTTCGCTATGGTCATCAAGCTATTTCTGTGCTTACAATGTGCCGCACCCAAGGAGGTGGTATGACCATTTCGCGCCGGAACATGCTTCGAGGCTTTGGAGCAGGAGCGTTCCTGGGATCCGCTTATCCCATGCTCGGTTCATCGCAACTGGCACGCGTCATTATGCCTATGACGGCTGCGGCGCGCAGTGAGCTGATTCGCCTGGATAAGAATGAAAACCCTTATGGGCCATCACCGGCAGCGATTGCAGCGATGCGTGAAGGACTGGACGGCTGTAACCGATATCCCGACGCAGCCGATGCGCTGCAGCAGAAGGTCGCCGAGATCCACAAAGTGGCGGCGGAGCAGGTAGTGCCTGGCTGCGGCTCAAGCGAGGTGCTGCGGATGGCGGCCAATGAATTTCTTCTTCCCGGCAAAAACCTGGTACTGGCCACCCCGACCTTTGATTTGCTTTCCCGCTATGCGCGCGATAATGGGGCCGAGGTGCGCGCCGTTCCCCTGACGTCCGACCATTCGCATGATCTGAAGGCCATGCTTGCCCGAAGCGACGCTTCCACCGGACTGGTATATCTGTGCAATCCCAATAATCCTACCGGCAGCGTAACGCCGCGCCTGGAGCTGGAAGAGTTTCTGCGCAAGCTGCCGAAGAATATCCCCGTGATCATGGACGAAGCCTATCATCACTATGCGGTGGGGCCTTCGGCGTTCTATGCGTCGTTCCTTGACCGTCCGGTGAGCGACCCGCGTTTGATCGTGCTGCGCACCTTTTCCAAGATCTACGGCCTGGCGGGATTGCGCGCTGGCTACGCGGTGGCAAGCGCGGAAATGGCGCAGCGCTTGCGCCGGCACCGGCTCCAATTCGGCGTGAATGCGATCGCATTGCGAGCAGCGGCGGCTGCCCTGGAGGACACCGAGCATATTCGAGTCTGCGCGAAACGAAACCTGGATGAGCGCACGGATTTTGAGAGCCACGCCATCTTTCGCCATCTGCGCATGGTTGACTCGCAGACCAACTTCATCGCCATGAAAGTACACCGGCCGTTGCCGGAGGTTACCGAATTGTTCCACAAGAACGGGATCGTGCTTGGGCCAGCCATTTCCTCCATGGAGCAATACGTGCGCATCTCGATTGGCGGGCACGACGAAATGCAAGAGTTCTGGCGGGTCTATGATCTGCTGCCGCCAATCGGACACATGCAGCCACATTAAGCAGGGAGCAAAAAGGAAATTCTGAGTCTCAGGGCCAAAGCCCCCGAGCCCTAAAGAGCATTTGCGCCAGTTTTCGCTTACCCATGCCTAAAGGCCTGGGCTGGGATGAAATGCAATCGAACTATATCTCACTGCGATAGTATGCGGCCGAAATCCTAACTACTCCTGTCTATCTGTACAAGTGATTGTTGTAGTCTTGTGTCAATCCGGAACTAGTTTTGTATCAAAACGAGATAGTTGGATCGGGTCAGTGTACTAAAACCCATAGCTCAGAGAACTCTAAACAGATTGACCAGGAACTCTGCTTGTGCTCTGATTTGATCTCCAGCATGCAGACATAGATTGCGACGGGGCCCGTACGTGGTTAGTCACAAGGAGCGTTCGTCATGCGTAGCTTTCCCCTGGATCCTCTATCTACTTCCATAATTTCAACAAACACTTTTGCTGGCCGGCTGCGGCCGCACAGGTGCTATCTAAAAACGGCCTGGCTGGCAAGCACGGTGATCATAGCTTTGCTGGTGATGTTGCCAGCATCCATCCAGGCCCAGGTAAACGTACAAGGGCAGTGGACAACGCTGCCGATGACCGGTGCCATGCCCATCAACCCCGCACATCAGGTTTTGATGAAGAACGGCAAAGTGCTGGTCGTGGCGGGTAATGGAGCAGGAGCGTCCAATACGCCGCAAGCAGCGGTCTATGATCCCTCGACGCAGACAGTGAGCACGCCACAGACAATCGGATGGGACATGTTCTGCAACGAGATGGTCGTCTTTGTGGATGGACGGCCATACATCGTGGGCGGGTTCGGTTATACGCGAACCGCGGTCTACGATCCATCAACGGGAGCGTTCACGGAGCTGGCGCAGAGCAGCAAAGCCCACTGGTACCCGTCGGTCATGCTGACAACCAACGGAAGCGTGCTGGCGGTGGGAGGCATTGATCCCAACGGCAATACCAGTCTGCCGGTGGAGTTGTTCAACGGCACTTCATGGACGACAGCTTACGGCCCGGCTGTGTGGACGCCGGCGTTGTATCCCAGAGGGCATTTGCTGGGGAATGGAAAGATCTTTTATTCCGGCTGGCAGACTACGTCAACAATCGTGGATGAGAACACCGGCCAGGAAAACGTGAATGTAGCCACGACGAATTACGCAGCGCAGCGGGTCTATGGAACTTCAGTATTGCTGCCGCTCTATCCGCCGAGTTATCCAACGAAGGTGCTCATCCTGGGAGGCAACAGCCCGGCAACGGCCACCAGCGAGCTCAGTTCTGATCTGACGCAAAACCAGACCAACCCGACCTGGAGCTGGGGGCCGACCATGGCGCATGCGCGCATTGAGGCGAACGCCACCATTCTGCCGGATGGGACGGTGCTGGTCACAGGCGGATCGACCAATGATGAAGATACAAATACAGCGGCCCTGGGGGCAGAGCTGTACAACCCGAGCAGCAACACGTTTACCTCGCTGGCGAGCGAAACTTACGCCAGGCTGTATCACTCGACTGCCATTCTGCTGCCTGACGCAACGGTGATGGTTGCGGGAAGCCAGCCGGGTCTGGGCGCCACACCGCCCTCGTCTGCCTACGAGACGCATGTGGAGATTTTCAAACCACCATATCTGTTCAACTCCGGCGGCGGTTTGGCAACGCGGCCAACCATCACCAGCGTTCCGGCCAACATCAGCTATGGGGCGGGATTCCAGATACAGACTCCCGACGCAGCCAACACAAGTAAAGTTATGCTGGTGCGGCCGGGATCGGTTACACATGCATTCAACGTAGAGCAGCGACTGGTGGGATTGTCATTTACGGCCGGCAGCGGCGTGCTGAACGTAACCGCGCCTTCCGATGGCGTGAGCACGCCAACCGGCAGCACCAACCCGGCGCCTCCGGGTTACTACATGGTTTTTCTGGTGAATTCTTCAGGCGTGCCCTCCACGGCACAGTTCGTGCAGCTTAACCGGCCGCTGACGATCAACCCGCCTTCGCAAGGAGACAACTCCAGCCGCACTGCCACATACACGGTGACAGTCGCGGATTCGAGCGCTTTTGGCGGCGGGTGCGTAACCTTCAGCGCCAGCGGAGTGCCAAGCGCAACCGCCAGCTTCAGCCCAGCGTCAGTCTGCGGGACCGGCTCGACGACGCTCACCATGACCGACACCACGTCAACCCCGGGAGGCGCCTACACGCTGGTAGTGACAGGGACAAGCGGAAGCATCAGCCACAGCGTGCGAGCAGCAATGATTGTCGGCGACTATACCGTTTCGATGAGTCCGGCCTCGCAGAACGTGAATGCCGGCTCGAACACTACGTTCACGGTGACTGTAAGTCCGCTGCGCAATTTCAATGGTCCGGTAACGCTCAGCGTGAGCGGATGCCCAGCGAACGCGAGTTGCACGTTCAGCACAAACCCGATTACGAATGGATCGGGCACATCAACTTTGACCGTGGCAACACAGAGCTCTACGCCGGGCGGAACCTCCACGCTCACCGTTACGGGAACGCTGGGGCCGTTTTCACATAGCGCCACGGCAACGGTGGACGTGTATGCGACGGCAATTTTGCGGCCCACGTCGACTAGTTCGCCAAATGTCGCCTACCAGAATGCGGGAAATGCAACGGATGGCAACCTTTCAACCTATGCCAGCCCGTGGCCTTCAGTGTCGATGTCCACCGAATATTACGGCGGGTTTGGCTCAGTGAGCGGTACAATTAGCGCCATCACCCTGAAGGTGTCGTCGGCGTACACCGTTGATTCCAATTTCTCCGATACTGTAGGTTCAGCTTATTCCACAGATGGAGGAACCAACTGGCTTGCGGTGTACCAGTTTGGATTTGGAAGCGCCGCCAGCCGAGGGCAGGCGACCGACTCGGTTTCTTTGCCGGTGAATACAAATATTTCCACACTGTTGGTAGACGGTTTCGTCTGGGGCACAGCGCCTGCCGTGAGCCAGCAACTGTATGACATCTGGCTGGAGGTGTCGTACCACTGATTCTGACGCCCGGGAACGTGCCCGAGTAACCGTTGAGCAAAGCGGTATTCGGGCACGTTGGTTTTGGAGCATGTTTCTCGTACAGGCAGGCCATGACCAAGCTCTGCAATTGATTGCCAGTTTCCTAAAGCAAGTCGCGGAATTGGTCGAGCCACCCTGATAAGGCGGCCCAAAAACGAACTATTATTGTGTGCGCAGAATTTGGTCCCAACCCTTTAGTAGATTCTTAAGAAGTATCCAGCCCTCATTTTGTTGCTTGATTGGCTGTAAGGTTCAGAGTACCCTGAAGCACCCCCTGAGGAGATCTAACTATGTTCAAAATGGCCGCAATACTCGTGGCTTTGGCAGGCATGGTTGCGTACCCTGCTGTCGCGCAGACCGCGCAGCCATCCGGTGCGCAGAGCAAGGCGCAGGACAACGCTCAAACCGGTGCCCAGCAAAAACCGCCGGCTGAGACGCAGGCAGAACAACAAAACAAGCCCACCGAGCCCTCAACTGAAGCAGCGAAGAAAACTCCAGCGGATGCCAAGCCTAACGCTCCGGCAAAGGTTTCCGTCAATGCGACCAAGATCCCATCCGGCTCAAGGATTTACGTTGCGCCGATGGGTGGTTTTGAAAACTACGTGATTGCCGGGATACTAAAGAAGAAGGTGCCGGTATCAGTGGTGTCTGATCGCGACAAGGCAGAATACGAAATACGCGGCGCGGCGGAAACAGAAAAGGCCGGCTGGGCAAAAATGCTGTTTATGGGTTCACAGAACAGCAATGAACAGGCCAGCATCAACGTCCAGGAAATAAAGAGTGGGAGCGTTGTTTTTGCCTATTCCGTGAACAAGTTGAATTCGGTGCGCGGGAAACAAAGCGCGGGTGAAGCCATTGGCAAGCACCTGAACGAAGCTATCGGAAAAGATTAAGAGGAGACGATGATGAAGAAGCTATTGCTGATTATTTTAGCGGCGGCCTTCTGCCTGCCGGGTTGGGCCAAGGACGAAGGCAAGAAGCTGCCGGCCCACGCCAAAGTTTTTCTGGCGCCTATGGGCGGGTTTGAGAATGATCTGAAAACCGCCATTGAAAAGAAAAAGGTCCCGGTGGAGATTGTGGCGGAGCGGGACAAAGCAGACTTCGAGATCACCGGAACCTCTGAAACGGAAAAGGCCGGCAAGGCCAAGAAGGTCATCATGCTGGACTGGCATTCCAACGAGCAGGCCAGCATTACGGTAAGCAATCTCAAGAGCGGCGAAGTGGTTTTTGAAGCAATCTCAAGAGCGGCGAAGTGGTTTTTGCCTATTCGGTGAACAAACAGAGTTCAGCGCACGGCAAGCGCAGCACGGCAGAAGCTTGCGCCAAACATCTGAAAGACCAGATCGAAGGCAAATAGAGCAAGTTTGCCGCAGTTATCCAACGAGCGGAAGCCATGGCTTCCGCCGTTTTTTCCCCGTTACGAGTCACAATTCTAACCAGGCGCTGTCAGCGGATCGGCCGCTGGCGCTGGTGTTAATTGTCGCTGCGCCCTTCGGGCTGCGCGACGGCCTGCGGCGCAAGGAAAGGTTCTTTTCTTTAACCTACCCGGCACTTACGCCTCATCCCGGCACGCCGGGACTCGGCGACGTGACCGGGCTATTACCAGCCGTCCCGGGCGGGACTGGTTTATGGTGTGGCCTGGATTTCTTCTGGATCCTTTAGCGGTATGTGCGGTTTCTTTTTCCTTGCCGCGTCAAGGGGTAGGTATAAGCCCGTTCAAGAATTCACAAATCACCCTGCAAGGCGCTCATTTATGTCTTGACTTTAAGGCGAATATATGGCAAAGTAGATTATTTTCCTCCCAGTGAGGAAAAGCGGTATCTGAACGGTCTTTGACAACCCAGCAGTCGGCACTCAGCCATCAGCATTCAGCCCCTAAAACCAAGTTTGCGACCCTCTGCCTAACCTTTCAGCATTGGGTCAAATTGGGTCACCTTGGGTCGAATTGGGTCAACATAGGGGGTAGGGGCGGGAGGGGCGAAAAGGACCCTACGCCAATCGTGAGTAAATCGCTGAAACCCACGCCAAATTGGGATGGACTGGGATGAAATGGGATGACCGGGGAGGGGGAGGGGCGAGAATTGCCAAAATTGCCAAAATCGCCGGAATTGCCAAGATTGAAAACCATGACGGCAACCAAGGATTTGGGATCGATGGAAACATCGATGAAGCAGGGTTGGTTAGATCGCAAAGCCGGGCAGCCAGGATCGTTCTACGGAGTGCGGCAAAGGCAATATCGGCGTTTTCCGGGGATTAAGGCTTTTTGAAGCTGCATTCGAGGGCCGTGGGCAGCAGGTCTGCGTGCTAGAATTTGAGTTAACTTTCAGTGAGAGACAATCATTTTGATTGAGCTAGCGCCTTCTATTTTGTCAGCGGATTTTGCCCACCTGGCCGACCAGATTCAGGCCGTGGTGGAAGGCGGCGCGACGTTGCTGCACGTTGACGTAATGGACGGCCACTTTGTGCCCAACATTACCATTGGCCCTCCAGTGGTTGCCAGCGTAAGGAAAGTAACCAGCCTGCCGCTGGACGTTCACCTGATGATTGAGAATCCTGACCAGTACATTCCCGCGTTTGTGGATGCGGGAGCGGACTGGATTTCCGTACACCAGGAAGCCTGCGTGCATCTGCATCGCACGCTGGAGCTGATCCGCAGCCACGGGGCGAATCCGGGCGTGGTCATCAACCCGGCAACGCCGGTGCAGATGCTGGAAGAAGTGCTGGACATGGTACACCACGTGCTTGTGATGTCAGTGAATCCGGGGTTTGGAGGGCAGAAGTTTATTCCTTCATCCCTGGATAAAGTCCGCATGCTGGCATTGATGCGCACGGCGCGGAACGCGAGTTTCAGGATCGAGATTGACGGCGGCATGGCCGCTGACACAGTGCCCGACGCGGTGCGCGCAGGAGTCGAGGTGCTGGTGGCGGGGAACGCGGTCTTCGGCAAAGGAAGTCCCAGGGAAAACACGCAGCGCCTGCTCAAGCTGGCTACGGAAGCCACCTTGCAGAGAGTCTGACAGGCGGCGCGAATTTTGAGGTAGTGGTACAGTTTGAACTAACACAAGGTCCCTCCGGTCTACTCGCACGCTCTGCCCATTCACGCCAAAAGCGGGTGTGAACGGGAACCCGAATGCGAGCGCTCGTTTACGACGGTCGGGATCACGGCGTTAGTAGTCGGTTAATTGTTTTTCCCGACCTTTCAACTTGTACTACCACCAGATTTTTGAGGTAGGTAAATGGTGCGAAAAATTCTTGTTTCTACCGCGCTAGCCGGCGCTCTGCTGGTTTCCAGCGGATGCCATCACAAAGTCCAGAACCCTCTAGCCAACATTGATTCCAAGCAGCCGGACAAAGGGCTGTTCGATCGCGCAATGGATTCGATGAAGAGGGGCAAATACCAGGAATCGCGCACGCTGCTGGACACGCTGATCAACACGTATCCCGATTCAGAGTACATTGCGCGAGCCAAGCTGGCGCTGGGCGACGCATGGTACGCGGAAGGCGGCAAAGCTGCGTGGAGCCAGGCCGAGGTGGAATACAAGGACTTCCAGACGTTCTTTCCCAACCTGCCGGAGGCTTCTGAAGCGCAGTTGAAGATCGCTTCCATGCATTACCGGCAGATGGAAAAGCCCGATCGCGACTACGCCGAGGCGGCGCGCGCGGCGGAGGAATACAAGGCGCTGGTCCAGCAATATCCTGACAGCCCGCTGGTGCCGCAGGCGAAGCAGAAGCTGCGCGAGGTGCAGGAAGTGCTGGCAGAACGCCAGTTCAGGATCTCGCATTTCTATTATCTGCGCGACAATCTGGCCGCGTCGCAGGCGCGCCTGGAATCTTTGACGGAATCTTATCCGCTCTATTCCGGTGTGGACGAAGGGCTGTATGAACTGGGGATGATCTATGAGAAAGAGGCCAATAACATCAAGCGGCAGAAGATTCCCGACGCGGTGCGAGAGAAGATGGTAGCGCAGTTCGAAAAGAAGGCGATTGACACCTATTCGAAGATCATCACCCGTTATCCGGCCATGGACCGTGTTCCTGACGCCAAGCGGCGTCTGGAAGCGCTGAAGTCGCCGGTCCCCAATCCTACGCCTGAAGCCCTGGCTGAGAGCAAAGCGGAAGAATCGAGCCGCGGGAAAGTGGGCCTGGTGGCCAGGGTGACCGGCAATTTCAAGAAGCACCCAAACGTGGCTCCGGCAACCGGGGTGGGCGAACCCAACCTGAACGAAGAAACGGTTAAGAGCGCGCCGGCCGTGATCAATGAGATGACCAACCAGATCAATGGCACGCAGCCGAGCCAGAGCGTAGGAATCCAGGCCGTGGGCGCAGGAAATGAGAAGCCGGCGGCCAATGAAAAAGCGCCCGGCACGCAGGGTTCGGCTCCGGCAACGGATGGGACCGCTCCACCGCCAGCACCAGCGCAGGTAAATGAGGTCCAGAAACCGCAGGGCGTTGATGTGACCCAGGACCCTGCCACCGGCCAGCAGAAGATGGATCCCAAGCAGGAATCGAGCAGCAAGAAGAAGGGCAAAAAGGGCCTGCGAAAGCTGATTCCTTTTTGAGTTTTATTTAAGTCCAGGGCGTTTTGGGAAATCGGTAGGACTAGTACCTTTGATGTGGGTAAGAGGTATGCCTCACTGGGTACTGAGGTGGTCTTCCCATTGACTTCAAAGCTAATTATCAGTAAGTTAGCGCTGTTTCCCGCCTGAAAAGAAGGTGTTTTAGACGTGTCGCTAAGAATCCTATTTGCCGACGACAGCATGACGGCCCAGAACATGGGCAAAAAAATTCTTTCTGAAGCCGGCTATGACGTTGTGGCTGTCAGTAACGGCGCTGCTGCCGTAAAGAAAATCGCGGAGCAGAAGCCTGACATCATTATCCTTGATGTTTACATGCCGGGCTATTCCGGCCTTGAAGTCTGCGAGAAGGTGCGCGGCTCACTGGACACGGTGAAGACCCCCGTGCTGCTCACCGTGGGCAAAATGGAGCCGTATAAACCGGAAGACGCCAATCGCGTCAAGGCCGACGGCGTAATCATTAAGCCTTTCGAAGCCAGCGACCTGCTGGCAATCATGAAAAAATTTGAAGAGCGCATTGGAAACGCGCCGCCTCCGCCCATGGTGCAGCAGACGGAGTTGCTGGAGCGCCAATATGCGGAAGAAGCAGTTGCCGCCCGGGCTGAAGGTTTCGGGGCAAGTTCTCCGACGGGCAGAACCGGCAGCCAGCCGATGGTGGAAGTTCCCGATCACATGGCCGGCTCGGCTGCGTTCGGCGATATGCTGGGCAGCGAGCCTTCGAACGCCATGGGACATTTCGCCGTGAACACGCCGGCTACGGCTTTTGAAACGTCAGTGATTGTGCCCGCGCCTCCTATGCCGGTGGCTGACTACGAAGTTCCTGTAGCAGAGACAGCGGAAGAGCCAGCGCCACCGTCTTTTGCGGCGCCAATGCAAGCTTCATCTGAAGAAACGGCCCCGCCAGTAGACGCCGCACCCGACTTGGTTGCGACTCCGGTACAAGACGTTGCGGCGCCGGCTCCGATGGAGACCGCTCCCCAACCGGTTACGATGAGCGCTGAGCCTGCGGTTGCACCTCCACATCCTCAGTTCATCCCGGTCTACAAAGAACCTGAACCAACCGCGACTGGGTATGAAGTGATACCCACAGCCGCGCCTTCAACTGGCAATCTGGAAATCCCGCGTGAACCGGCGTTGGAAGAAACCGCCGAGGAAACTACGCGCAGCACGGTAGCGGACCGCGTGGAACCTGGGCTGATGCCGACCATCGCCACGGACGCCTTCCCGACACAAGCGGCGCAAGAGCCTGATACGGCCTCGGCGTCGTTTGAGGCGAGTAACGCGGAGCCGCCAACAGTCACTCCGGAGTTAAGCAGTTCCGGTCCTGCGGCCAGGATTGACGCGACTTCTGAAGTGACCGACTCTGATTTTGAAGCGCGTGTTGCCGCTGCAATGGCTGCCTACAACCACGCTGAACCTCCACACGTGGTTGAAGCGGAAGCGCAGGTCACGGAAAACGAGCAGGTTGAGTCGTATGGGGCAAGTGCCGTGGAAATGCCGGCAGTTTCGGCGTCAATCCCATCTTTTGAGTATCAGCCACCAGTGAGAGCTGCCGAGGCTGCGGTTGCCAGTTCTGCCGCCGTCGGAGCCGGGGCAGAATACGCGCCTCCGGCGCCTGCCGGCCATTCGACAGCCGTCGAACAAGCTGCCGTGGAAGCCAGCATGGAAGCGGCTTTGCCCGAAGCAGCCGCGGCCGCAGCCGCCGATGCCGAAGCTGATCACCACAACATCGCGCAGGCGGTCCATCGCGTCATGGAGAGGCTCAAACCGGAGCTGGTGGAAGAAATTATGCGTGAGTTGAGATCGAAAAAATAACGCTTTGTGGATCTACGGGGCGCAGCTGCGGCTGCGCTCTTTCGCTTTTTGAGAATGTTGCCTCGGGGCGTTTAGAAAATCGGCGTCCTCGCTATTTTCAGCGAATTGCGGCGAAGAATAATCATCTAGAGTTCCTGTCGAATCCCGCTGCTCTGGCATATAAGCTCCAGCGTCACAACAGCAACGAATAACCCGGAATCTAAGTAATGAAGCACCTAGTGGCGAGACTTTCGTGACCAGGGTATTGAAAGGAGACAATATGCGCCGCATTTTTGTGTTTACAGTGCTCGCATTCACGCTGATTGTTCTGACTCCGGGGACAATCTGCATGGCGCAGGGGATTCCGCAGGGTTCATACCAGCAGACCTGCAACAACGTTGCCGTCAACGGCAATGTTCTTACCGCGAATTGCCAGGACAGCCACAGCAACTGGATCAACGCTCAGCTGCCCGACGTTCAACGTTGCACAGGCGATATCACCAACGATAACGGAGCGCTGCGTTGCGCTACGTCCGGCTATGGAACGCCCGCCGGATATCAGACCGGGAACGGGCCCAACGGCTCGTACATGCAGTCCTGCCAGGACATCCATGTTGGTGGCGACGATCTTCATGCGCGCTGCCAGAGACGCGATGGCAGCTGGCACGATACCAAGCTGGATGACTACAACAAGTGCCGCGGCGACATCCTGAATGACAACGGCAACCTGAAATGCGTGGTCGGCGCAACGTATGGCAATCCCGGCGGATATCCAGTGGGCGCGCCGGTCAATTCCTATACGCAGACCTGCAAGGACATCAAGAGCCACGGCGACGATCTGGACGCACGCTGCCAGACAAGAAACGGCGACTGGCACAAAACCAGTCTGGATGATTACAAGAAGTGCCGCGGGCAGATCATCAATGATGACGGCAATCTTCGCTGCGTGCCTGCGGCCTATAACGGACCGGGCGTCTACCAGAACGTGAATGGCCCGAATGGCTCATACACGCAAACCTGCCGTGAGATCAAAGCTAGTGGTGACGATCTCCACGCACGCTGCCAGTCGAGCAATGGAAGCTGGCACAATACGAAGCTGGACGACTATCAAAAATGCCAGGGAGACATCTCTAACGATAACGGCAACCTGCACTGCGATAAGTAGCTTTCTCACTTAGAGAACATGGCAAGATCGCATAAAGAAGGGGACGCTTATGCGCGTCCCCTTTCTTAACAGTTATTGACACTTTAGTTTTTCGTCGCCGCATATTTTGGGCTCCCGGCGTGTTTATGCAGATATTGGCCGCAATGAAACAGGGCATGAAGGGAGAAACCAAATGCGCCGGATAATGAATTACGCGATAGGAACTTTGATGTTGGTGTTAATCGGGGCGAGCGCGGGCTCAGCGCAGTCGGTTCCCTCGGGATCGTACCAGCAGACGTGCAGGAACATCGGTGTTCGCGGCGACGTCCTCACCGCCACGTGCAAGGACACAAGTGGCAACTGGCAAAACGCGCAGATGCGGGATATCAGCTACTGCAATGGCGATATTACGAATGACAATGGTGTTCTGCGTTGCGCCAGCGCAGGCGGATATGAGGGAGGCTACAACGGCGGCTATAACGGCGGCTACTACCAGGGGAGCATTCCTGGTGGATCATATTCACAAACTTGCCAGAATGTGCGAGTCCGAGGCAATGATCTGGAAGCCACATGTAAGAGTGTCAATGGCGACTGGCGCACCACACGGCTCAGCAACTTCGACAGGTGCGGCGGTGATATCAGTAATGAAGACGGCCGGCTGAGCTGCGCGGGATCGGGCTATGGCTACGGTGGCCGGCGCGACGACGATGACTACAGCGGCTCCAACGGAGGCTACGGCGGAGGTTATCAGGGAAACAATTCCTACACGCAGACCTGCCGCGACGTCCGCAGGCACGGTGATACGCTGGAAGCGGTATGCCAGTCACGTGATGGCGATTGGCACAGGACAACCCTCAATGACTACAACGATTGCCGAGGACAGATTGTGAATGACGGCGGCAATTTGCGCTGCGATAACAGCAATTACGGCAACGTTGGCGGCTGGCAGGGCGGCTATCGCGGCGGCCTTCCCGGAGGCTCCTATACCCAGACTTGCCAGAACGTTCGCATGAGCGGCGACGAGCTGAACGCGACTTGCCAGAAACGCAACGGTGGCTGGCGAAACACGAGTCTGGACGAATACCAGAACTGCCGGAGTGACATCACCAATGACAACGGTCGTCTGCGCTGCGCAAGATAGGCGGCTTTAACAAGTAAGTTCTTAGGAGATGGTCGCGCGGCCTATGGGTCGCGCGATTTCTCTCACGCACCACCCGCAGCCGAGTTTGCCCACTTCCGCTCTGCGCCTGTAAGATCGAAGTTTGGTTTCTGCCAGCGCGAATGCCACACGAGCTCCCAAAAACATACGATCCCGGCGCGATTGAACTCCGCTGGGCCGAGTACTGGGTCAAGGAAAAGCTCTTTTCCGTGAAGACGCCGGAGCCCGGCTCACCCGAAGCCGCCAAGCCGATCTTTACCCTGCTATTGCCGCCTCCTAACGTTACCGGCCGCCTGCACATGGGCCACATGCTCAACCAGACGGAAATGGACATCATCATCCGCTGGCGGCGCATGCGCGGCTTCCTGACCCTGTGGCTGCCGGGAACCGACCACGCTGGAATCGCCACGCAGATGATGGTCGAACGCCAGCTTGCCGCGGAAGGCGCGAGCCGCCAAAAGTTAGGCAGAGAAGAGTTTCTCAAGCGCGTATGGGACTGGAAGAAGCACTACGGCGGCGCGATTCAGGCGCAGATGAAGCGGCTGGGCGCGTCCGTGGATTGGGACCGCGAATACTTCACTATGGACGAGAACCTCTCTCGCGCCGTGACTGAGGTTTTTGTCCGCCTGCATGAAGAGGGATTGATTTATCGCGGCAAGTATATTGTGAACTGGTGCCCGCGCTGCATGACCGCGATTTCTGATCTGGAAGTGGTGCATGAAGATTTCGCCGGCAAGCTGTATCAGATTCGCTATCCGCTGGCCGATGACCCGAAACAATTTGTGACCGTCGCCACCACGCGACCAGAGACCATGCTGGGT
>WNFM01174956.1_pt1 | contig 28979 bp, 33 predicted proteins | sample 5400271 | NCBI WGS metagenome assembly WNFM01 (sample SAMN13153352, study PRJNA577476) | soil metagenome | isolation source: 60 cm saprolite on Douglas fir-dominated hillslope | place: USA:California | collected 2013-09-17 | reverse complement strand
GCCTGCGGGGCGCCGTGCACGATGAGGTCATCGACGACCTGATCTCCGATCGCGGCCACGGCGCCCTTGCGGTCGCCGGCCGCCCACGCCTCCTGCATGGGCCGCATCGCCTCGCCCCGGCCCAGCCAGGCGTGGAACGCGGCGTAGGCGGGCACGGTCATGTAGGCGGCGATCATCCTCCGGCCGATCGCGCGGGCCAGCTCGGCGTCCGGCGTGGGGCAGACGAAGATCCTCGCGACCAGCTCGCACTCGGGCCCGGCGGCCGCGCGCACCATGGGCACGTCACCCGGCGCCAGCCAGTTCGTGATCGCCGCGTCGGCCTCCGCCGCGGCGAGCCTGATCATCTGCGGCCGCAGCGCGGCCAGCGCGAGCGCCGGCGGCGTGGCGGGCACAGATTCGAGGCGGAACCCGTCCACCCGGAACGTCTCGTACTGCTCGGTGACCTTCTCCCCGGCCAGCGCCCGGCGCAGGAACCGCAGCATGTCGCGGGCCCGCTGGTAGGGGCGCGCGAACTCGGCCGCGTTCCACCGCTCCACCACGACCTCGGACGAGGTGCCGATCCCCAGCACGAAGCGGCCCGGCGCGAGGCCGGCCAGCGCGGCGCCGCTCATCGCCAGCAGGCCCGGCCCGCGCGTATAGATCGGGGCAATGGCGGTGCCGAGCCGCAGCTCGCTGGCCCACTGCGCGGCCAGGACCAGCGGCGTGAACGCGTCGGTGCCGTTGACTTCGGCCGACCAGGCGTCGGTGTAGCCGAGCGCGGGCAGCCGGGCGATGATCTCGCGCTGCTCGGCCAGGGCCATCCCCGGCAGCGGGAGCGTGATGCCCCATCGCGGTTTCGGTTCCACGGCCATCCTCTCCCTGGGTGTCCACGCCTGGGCGGGCACGGTCCAGCGGGTCCGGTAACGGTACCCAGATCGTGACAGATTCTGCCCGGCGGCGCCTCATGTCGCTGCTCACCGCCGACCTGGTCGTGACAGGATTCCCGCATGGCCCCGCAGTCTCCGGACGAGCCGTTCAGTCCGCTGTTCGATGATCCTGAGCTCCAGGCCGTGTTCGCCAGGTCCTCGCCGGCCGACACCGCAGCCGCGGTGCTGACCGAGGCACGCATGGTGCTGACCGAGATCGACAGCCCGCTCGACGCCGAGCTATGGGGCTCCGACATCGTCGCCGCGCTCGGCTCCGGCGCCCCGGCGGACGCGCTCGTCCAGGCCGCCGAGCGGTCGGGCACGACGGAGGCGCTGGCGACGCTCCGCGTGCTCGGCGCGATCGGCTCTCCGCAGCTCGGCGCCGCCGCGTCCGCCGCAGCGGCCCGGCTGGCCGCACGGGGGATCCGCGAGCCGGCCTGGGCCGGGTCGATCGGCACGCCGCGCCCGGGCGAATGCTGGCGCTACGGCGCGGCGCACGGGCACCAGGAGGCGGTGACCGCGACGTTCTGGTACGGGGAGCGGGGGCACGTGCTGTCGGTCCTGCTCGACCTCACCCAGGGCGGCGGCATCAAGAACATCTGGGTCGGCGACCGCGCGGACGTCCTCGACCGGACCAGGGAGATGGTGCGGCAGGACCCTGGGATGATCTTTGAGATGATCACGGAGGCTGACGCGCGGGCCCGGATGGACCGGGCCATCGCGGCGGGGGAGTGCCCGCGGCAGCCCGAAGAGGCCGGCAACGTCGCGTCGAGACGGGCCTTCCTGCGCGCGCGGGCCGCGGTGCTGCGGCGCTGACCCCGGATGGCTTAGTCCTTGACGGAATAGTCCAGCCTGGACTATGTTGCTCTCGTGACCCTCAGCACGACATCCCAGGCCATCCTGGGGCTGCTGTCCATCGTCCCGATGTCGGGCTACGACCTGGCTCAGGCGGCCGAGCGCTCGGTAGGCCGCTTCTGGCCCATCTCCAAGAGTCAGGTCTACGCCGAGCTGGCCCGCCTGGAGCCGCTGGGGCTGGTGCAGGGGACCGAGATCGCCCAGGACCGCCGACCCGACAAGCGCCTGTTCCACCTGACCGAGCGGGGCGAGCAGGTCCTCGACTCCTGGCTGGAGTCGGATGACCTGGCCGCTCCGAGGTTCCGGCTGCCGTTCCTGATCAAGATCTTCCTTGGCCACCGCACGGCTCCTCGGCACAGTGCTGAGCTGCTGCAGGAGGTCAGGGCCGGGGCGCTGGCCCAGGCGGAGGAGCTGGGCGTCTTGCTGGCCGTCATGGACCACCCCGACGCCGTCTACGCCAGGCTGACCGTGTCGCTTCTCCTGCGCATGGCCGAGACGATCGCGGCCTGGGCCCAGGACGCCGAGGCCGGCCTGCCCTCGGACCGCATCGGCATTGATCCGCGCCGGGCCGGCTCCACCATTGCGGCGGCCGCGTTCAAGGCGGTCCCGGCGCGCGACGCGGGCGAGGTGCCAGCGTGAAGGGCCGGCCGGGCCAGCCGGGGCCGCTGGTTGGCGCTGGCCGCTCGGCCGACGTCTACGACATCGGGCAGGGCCGGGTCCTGCGTCGCTACCACGATCCCGCCCGGTCGGTGCAGCGCGAGGCTGAGATCATGTCGTGGGCCGCCGCGCACGGCGTGCCGGTCCCCGAGGTGTTCGAGGCCGACGGGCCCGACATCGTGATGGAGCGGGTGGACGGGCCAACTATGCTCGCCTACCTGGCGCGCCGGCCGTGGCGGCTGCTGCGCCACGCTGCCGTCCTGGCGCGGCTGCACGAGCAGGTCCACGCGGTGCCCGGCCTGGACTGGCTGCGAGCACCGCTGGGCGACGGCGGGTCCCTGCTGCACATGGACCTGCACCCGGAGAACGTGCTGATGTCGGCCCGGGGACCGGTGCTGATCGACTGGGAGGGAGCCGCCCGGGGCCCGGCCGCGGCCGACCTCGCCCTCTGCTGGGTGGTCGTGGCCATGTCCGAGGTCCCTGGCCCTGCCTGGCAGCGGGCCGTCGGCCGGGCGGGCCAGCGGCTGTTCGCCGACACCGTCCTGCGAAGGTCCGGCGTGACCGTGAACGCCGCCTGCCGGGCCGAGGCCGCCCGCTTCCGGCTGCTCGACCCGCACCTCCTTCCGCCCGAGGCGGCCCGGATCCGCCGCGTCCTGGCCCGGGACGACCCGTCGGGCGCGAGCCCGGCCTGATCACGCGGCATCGCCCGCCGGAAGGCCGACAAAGTCAGCCATCCGCTCGACCGCGTAGCCGAAGAAACTGTCGGCCGGCTCGAGGCTGCCGACGAACTGGCCGAAGAGCTCGAAGCTGATCATGCCGAACAGCTGGGTCCAGGCGGTCAGCGCGCGGGCGATCACGGCAGGCGGCACGCCCGGCGCGATGGCGTCGGCGACGAGGACGGACTGCTCGGCCAGCTCCGGCGGCAGGGCGGGCGGGGACCCGGCGACGTTACGTATCTCAGGTCCGGCGTCGGCGAGCAGGCCGCCGAGGACGCGCACCGCCCGGGTGGCGGGCGCGACGGTGCCCCGGGGGGCCTGGTAACCGGGCACCGGTGATCCGTAGATCAGGGCGTACTCGTGCGGGTGCGCGGCCGCCCAGCTCCTGACGGCATGGCAGGTGGCGCGCCAGCGGCCACGGATGTCCGATGGCGGCGGCCCGGCGCTGGCCGCCTCGGCGGCCTCTCCCAGCGCGTCGTAGGCCTCGATGATCAGCGCGGTCAGTAGGTCGTCGCGGCTGGGGAAGTAACGGTAGAGGGCCGAGGAGACCATTCCGAGCTCGCGCGCCACGGCCCGCAGGGACAGCCCCTGGGCGCCGTGCGCGGCAAGCTGGCGCCGTGCCTCCTCCTTGATCTCGCGGGTGAGCTCGGCCCTGGCCCGCTCGCGTGCGGTCCGGGTGGCGGTTCCAGGCGCGGTCATCCGCCCAGTGTGCCAGTTTAGAGAGCATCGATCAATAACAAGAACACTGATCTTGACAGTTAGGATTGCCTTGAGCATACTGCTCTATATAGAGAGCAGTGCTCACATCAAGCCAGGGGAGCATCCGATGTCGGTCCGTCCAGAATCCGCAGGCAGCCCCGAGCGCCGTTACGTGGTCCCGGCCAGCCCGGCCGGCCGCGTGGTACTCGGCCTGTTTAACAGCACGGTGGCCGCGTCGACCCGCCTCGGGATCAGCATCCTGGGCAGCCGGGTCCTGTACGTACGCGGGCGCAAGAGCGGCGAGTGGCGCAGCACCCCGGTGAACCTGCTCACGTTCGAGGGCCAGCGGTATCTCGTCGCGCCGCGCGGTCACACGCAGTGGGTGCGTAACATGCGCGCTGCGGGCGGCGGTGAGCTGCGGGTCGGCCGGCGCGTGGAGATGTTCACCGCCACCGAGCTGGCGGACGACCAGAAGCCGGAGCTGCTGCGCGCGTACCTGAAGCGCTGGAAGTTCGAGGTCGGGATGTTCTTCGAGGGCGTCGGCCCGGATGCGCCGGAGGAGAAGCTGCTGGAGATCGCCCCCGGCTACCCCGTGTTCCGGATCACCACCCGCCCCAAGTGACGCTACGCCGTCAGCGCCAGTGTCGCGCCGTGGGCGTCGGTCAGCCGGTGGTACCCCGCGCCGTCAGGGAACCGGGCCAGCGGGCCGGATACCCTCGCGCGCGGCCCGTCCGGGCCGACCAGGATGGTGCCGTCCGCCCCGGCGGCGACCAGCTCGCCGTCCACGCGGAGCAGGACCGGCCCGTCGCCGCGGGCAGAGATCGCCGTTCGCCCTTCTCGCAGCCCGTCCAGTACCGCCCCGGGCTCGTCGCCGGCGCACTCGACCCACGTCGTCGGCGATCCCGGCGGGGCGTCGTCGCCAGGCCGGTGCCAGTCACTGCCGCCGACCGGGATCGCGCTAGGGTCCCAGGCCAGCCACCAGGCCAGCGGCGTCGTCCAGCGCGGGTCGAGCCAGCTCCAGTGCCAGACGGTATGGTCCAGCTCACGTGACCGCCGATCGGGTGATTGACCGACAGCAGCCCGCCCCACCGTTCCGTGGCCGCCAGCCAGGAGTCGGCGGGCTCGCGGAAATCGACCCAGCCGATGTCGCCGAGAGCGCCCGCGTGGCCGGCCTCCACCGTCACCTCCTGGCCGGGCACCAGGATGATCCCGTGCTCCGCGGCCGCTTTGGGAAGCTCGGCATGGTGACTGATCGTGTTGTGATCGGTGATCGCGAGGAAGTCGAGGCCCTGCCCGACCGCGAACCTGGCCAGCTCGGGCACGGTCATGGCCCCGTCCGAGTGCACCGTATGGGAGTGCAGGTCGCCCGCCAGCCAGCGTCGGCCGGGGCTGGCCGGCAGCTCCCGGCGGGGCGGGCGGTCAGCCAGCGGGGGCAGCGGGTCGGGAGGCTGTCCGGGGGCCAGCTCGCCCCGCGTGCTGCTGACCTCCGCCGTCAGCCGGTACTCGGCCCCGCCGGGCGGCACCCGGTGCAGGCCGATCATGACCCGCCAGGTTCCCGGCTCGAGGTCGCCGGGCAGGTAGCCGGGTGTCGCCGCTTCCGGGGTGGAACCCGCCGGGCCCGATGCAGCCCAGGTCAAGGACGGCGCCGGACCAGTCATACTCAAGCTCGGCCCGCAGCCCGCACGCGCCAGCGGGGACCTCCACCGGCAGGTACTGCCACGAGGAGCCGAAACGATCCTCCAGGGTCCACCGTCCGCTGTGCCACGTGATGACCATGCGCCCATCTGAGCAGATGCCCGCCCGGCTGGCCACCGCGACCCGCGATCAGGCAGTCCGCGAGCAGTGTTAGCGCCCGGCCGCGGGCCTGTCCGCCGAACCCGCACACCCGGCCGCGGCAGCGGTCAGCGGCTGCCAGCGGCCACCCTGGAACCCAGTTTCAGCAACAGTGGGCGGGCCGAAGGCTCATGAGATCTTTGTGGTCAGCAGCGGCTGTTCCCGCGACCGCTTGTGACCACGTTTCAGCCGGGCGCTTCCGCAAAACGGACATCCCAGGCGCCGGTGAGACCCGCTCGCGTGCACTGCCCGGCGGCCGGGCCCGCGGATCAAGCACTACGCCCGGTATTGACCAGCGCGACCCCGGCTACCACTGCGGCCAGGGGCAGGCCGAGCACCGGCCAGCCGGACATCGCCGCGGCCGGGCGCTCGCGGACTTCCGGGCCGGGCAGCTGCTGTGCCATGGCGCCGGCACCATTGGTGTCAACGGTCACGGGCTGACCTCCGGTCATCGATCCACGAGCTGGTCCCACTGGCTGCTTGCCTATAGTGATATCACCTTTCCGCGACAGCGCTGGCTGGCCGCGGGGCTGGCTGGCGGCGGGGCTGACTGGGCGCGGGGCTGGCTGGCGGCGGGGCTGGCCGACCGCGGGGCTGGCATGGTTCGGGATGCTCGCCGTGCGCTTCTTCCGCGGGGAATGGGCCGGGCGTTACCGCCCGGACGTCCACGGGAACGCGACGACGTCCGGCTCTACCCATCCGGTTCTGGCCTGCGGCGAGGCGAGCGCCGCCGCCGTGTAGTGGCGGCTGAGCAGCCGCTTGTCGAGCAGCGCCGGGTTCCGCTCGACGAAAACGCCGAAATCGGCAACCGAAGGGTCAGCGGCTGCGTGATGGCCGACGATCTCGGTCCAGGCGCGGGTGATGGTCGCGTGGTACTTCTGCGGCGCGTGCGCGGTCAGGTGCCGGATCCAGACACTGATCTTGTCGGCGGCCTGTGCCGTTCCGTAGCGGCGGGTGGCGACGAACGCCAGGTGGATGTGCTGGCGGTGCCGGAACACGCTGTCGCTCCCGCCGCCCGGCGGGACGATCTCTTCCATGATCGCGGCGAGTTCCGGCGGCATGGCGTGAGTCATCTGGGAACCTCCGCGGTCATCTGGGAACCTACGTGCGTCAGGGCGGCGGCTACGGCGCGGAACCCGGCCAGGTCGGCGTCGCTGATCGAGGCGAGCGCGGTGCGCACCAGGTCGCCCAGGGCGGCGCGCGACGCATCGGCCGCGCGGCGGCCGTCCGCGGTCAGCGACACCCGGAACGAGCGCCGGTCGGCGGGGTCCAGCTCGCGCACCACGTGGCCCTTGCGGACCAGGCGGTCGAGAACGCTGGTCAGCGTGGTCGGCTTCGTTGCCGTAGACGAAGCGAGTTCCCCGATGCTGCGCGAGCGGCCGTCCGCCAGGTTCGCCAGAACGTTGATTTCAGAGGCATTCAGGTCCAGGTCGGCGAGCCTGACCGCAAGGGCGTGCAGGATGGCATGGGTGGCGCGCTGGAGTTCCAGGATCAGGGCACCAGGCCCGTCCTCATTTGCCACGAAAACAGATTATCCGAAATCGGATTGCTGGTCTAGCGCTCTTGAGGATCGCTAGACCAGCAAGGCGCGACGGGCAGCCAAGTGGCCGGCCCGGCATCACCATCTAGGCTTCAGCTGTGATCGAGATCATGAGGTTCCGTCTGCTGTCTCGCAGTGACGAGGCGGCGTTCCTGGCCGCCGACCGCAGGGTGCAAGAGGAGTTCGCCTACCAGCAGCCCGGCCTGCTCAGGAGGACGACGGCCCGCGGGGAAGACGGCGGCTGGATCGTCATCGACCTGTGGCGCTCCGCCGCCGACGCCGACGCCTGCGACGCCCGCTGGGAGCATGATCTTGTCACCCAGGGGTTCATGGCGCTGCTCGACCGGGCCTCCGTCGCCACCGAACGTTACGTTCCCCTGGACTAGGACCGGGTGACGAGGGTCGCGGCGGCCAGGGCCACGCCGGCCGCTCCCGGACGCTGGTGCGCGCCTACTGCTGCACGAGCACCAGAGGGTTGCCTTCAGGGTCGTTGATGGCAGCCAAGGTCGGGCCGCTGGGGACGTCGAAGGGCTCAGTGACCAGAACGCCGCCGAGTTCCTGCGCACGGACGAGCGATGCGCGCAAGTCGTGCACCTGCACGTAGAGGATCACGCCCGGGCTGTCGCCGCGGCGGATGTGCCCGCCAGGACCAGGCTCCGGGCCGCCGAGCCCGGCCGGTATCTGCATGATCGGGCCGTTCCCGATCTCCCAGTTGAACAACTCACGGTAGAAGGCGGCCTGGCGTTCGGCATCACGGGCCACGATCTCCCAGTGCACTACCGGTCTCGCCCAGTCATCTGCCATGGCGGTCAGCCGAGGAAGGAGTTGACTCATGCGGTGTCTCCCGCTCGCCTCCGGCGCGCCGCAAGGCGCCGCCTTCTCTCGTCGCTCGTTCCTCACTCCTCAGTCCAGGCGGCACCGCGCCCTTCGGCTCGCTCATGCCTTGATCCTGACATCCAGGGGCCCGGGCGGCCAGCAGTCTTACGCGCCCGGCCAGGTTCAGACCACCCAGGCGGGTATCAGTTTGTCCCCGTCGGGAACGGCGCATGCGGGGGAGACGCGGCTGCCGTCGAGCGTGTACGCGCGCGTGCCCGGGGGCGCGACGGCTATGGCGGCGAAGCCGGCCGCGGGGTCCGCGCTGACCCGGCGTGGCGCGTCGGCGGGCAGGACCAGCGTGTCGCCGGGGCTGACGGTGAGCTCCTGGCCGTCGAGCTCGACGGTCGCGCCGCCGTCCAGGACGGTCCACACCTGCTCGGTGTCGATGGCGTGCAGCGGCCCGGCCTGGCCGGGGCGCATGTCGACGCGCCAGACGGCATGCCCGGCACCGCCCTGCGTCGGCGATGCGAGCGTGGTCATGACCGCGTTAGGCGTCTCGGTGCGGCGGCTGTCGGCGTGGCGGATGACAGGCATCCGGGAACCTCCTACGATGGACAACATGGTTGTCGAAATCGTAAACCTGGTTGTCGTTCATGTCAACTGACCCGCCGGGCTTCGAGCTGCCGCTGCGGCTGCTTCTGGGCTTCCGCGTGCTCATCGACGAGCTCCACGCCGAGCTCGCCCGGCAGGGGCATCCGGACATGCGGCCGATGCACGGGTTCGTCTTCCAGGCCGTCGGCCCCGGTGGCACGACCGCGGCCGAGCTGGGCCGCCGGCTGGGCATCTCCAAGCAGGCGGCGGGCAAGACCATCGACTCGCTCGAGCAGCTCGGTTATCTGGAGCGCGAGCCCGACCCGCGCGACGCGCGGCGCAAGATCGTGCGGCTCACCGACCGTGCCGTCGACTCGCTGGAACTGTCGGCGCGCATCTTCGACGTCCTGCGGGCCCGCTGGGCCGAGATCATCGGGGCAGAGCGGCTGCGCGCGATGGAATCCGACCTGCGCCGGGTCACGCCATCGGACGTTTTCCGGCTGGACATCCCCGGCTGGTTCGGCGGTCAGTGACCTACGGGACGGCGGAGCCGCCGAATGAGGTGGTGGGGCCCTCTGGCCCGGCCAGGCGCGGGGCAGGCCTTACGAAGGATCCATAACGCTGGAATGGCCGGCCAGACGACCGGGTTGGACAGGGCATGAGCGAGCTGGAGGGCAGTGAAGGGGGAACGGGGAGGCGGGCGGGGCCCCGGAGGCGAGCGGGAGACACAGCATGACCACGACTCAGCAGGGCGGCGCCAGCCCGGTCGACTTCGAGACCTTCGGCGACTACGGGGACTTCAAGCGCAAGCAGCCGGATCAGGCGGCCAAGCCGGAGCCGGGCGAGTTCGTCCGGCCCGCCTACCCGTTCCGGGGCCGGATCACGGCGGACGGCTCCAGCGGCTACCCGGCCGGACCCGGCCGGTATCACCTGTACATCTCGTGGGCCTGCCCGTGGGCGCACCGTTCCGCCATCGTGCGCAAGCTCCTCGGGCTTGAGGATGTCATCTCGCTGTCGGCGGTGGATCCGATCCGGGACGGCCGGGGCTGGGCGTTCCGCGAGGGTCCCGGGCACTCGCTGGATCCGGTCAACGGGTTCGCGCTGCTGCGCGAGGCCTACGAGGCGACCGAGCCGGGCTACGACGGGCATATCTCCGTGCCCGTGCTCTGGGACCGCGAGACCGGGCGCATCGTCAGCAACAACTTCCCGGACATCACCATCGATCTCGACACCCAGTTCAGGGCCTGGTCGAACGGGTCGGTCGAGCTGTACCCGGCCGGGCGGCGGCCCGAGATCGACGCGATCAACGCCACGGTCTACGAGAACGTGAACAACGGCGTCTACCGGGCCGGCATGGCCACCACCCAGGAGGCCTACCACGACGCGGTGACCAGGATCTTCGCCACGCTGGACGAGCTGGAGCAGCGCCTGGCCGGGGGCCGTTACCTGCTCGGCGACTCAATCACCGAGGCCGACGTGCGGCTGTGGGTGACGCTGGCCCGGTTCGACTCGGTCTACTACTCGCACTTCAAGGCGAACCTCCGCCGGGTGACCGACTACCCGAACCTGTGGGCCTACGCGCGCGACCTCTACTCGCTGCCCGCCTTCCGGGACACCACCAACTTCGACCACATCAAGCGGCACTACTACGTAACGCACCCGCACATCAACCCGACCAGGATCGTCCCCGACGGGCCGCTGCTCGACTGGGACCCGCCACACTCTCGGTCCGGGGGCTGATTCCGGACCGTCCCTTTACCGCCCCAATAGGATCTGACCTGGTCATCAGTCCCATTACATGCGAAAGTTGGGGCAGCGCCTTGTCCGGGCCAGGCGCGTGGGAGGGTCCGTTTGGGCAGGGATGTCCCGGCGATCAGCGTGAGCCAGCAGGACCGGCGCGCCTTCCGGGAGAAGGTTCGCAGTTGCCTGGACGTGTTCGCGCGGATGCTGCGGGAGTCCGGGTTCGACAGCGAGCCGCGCCAGGTGGGGCTGGAGATCGAGCTCAACCTGGTGGACGAGAACGGCCTGCCGTCGATGAAGAACGCCGAGGTGCTGGGCGCGATCGCCGACCCGAGCTGGGCGAGCGAGCTTGGCCAGTTCAACCTGGAGATCAACGTGCCGCCGCGGCCGCTGGCCGGCGATGCCCTGGCCCAGCTGGAGCGGGGCGTCCTGACCAGCCTCGACCACGCCGAGGGCCGGGCCCGCCAGGCCGGGACCCACCTGGTGATGGTCGGCATCCTGCCGACGCTGCGCCAGAGCGACGTCGGCGAGCAGGCCATGTCCGCGAACCGGCGAGGAGATGCGGATCTGGATCGAGGGCGCCGAGCGGCTGCTCACCCACATCGACACGATCACCCCCGAGGCGGCCTGCACCAGCGTCCAGCTGCATCTGCAGGTGAGCCCGGAGGCGTTCGGCAGCTACTGGAACGCCGCCCAGGCGGTCGCGGGCGCGCAGGTGGCGGTGGCCGCGAACTCCCCGTTCCTGTTCGGGCGGGAGCTGTGGCGGGAGACCAGGCTCACGCTGTTCGAGCAGGCGACCGACACCAGGTCGGATGAGCTGAAGGAGCAGGGGGTCCGGCCCCGGGTATGGTTCGGCGAGCGCTGGATCACGTCGGTGTTCGACCTGTTCGAGGAGAACCTGAGGTACTTCCCCGCGCTGCTGCCGCTGTGCGAGGAGGAGGATCCGGTGACGGCGCTGGACTGCGGGAAGGCGCCGCAGCTGGCGGAGCTCACGCTGCACAACGGCACGATCTACCGGTGGAACCGCCCGGTGTACGCGGTGGTGGACGGCCTGCCGCACCTGCGGGTGGAGAACAGGGTTCTGCCGGCCGGCCCCACGGTCAGCGACATCATGGCCAATGCCGCGTTCTATTACGGAATCGTCCGCGTGCTCGCGGAGGCGGAGCGGCCGGTCTGGACCCAGATGTCGTTCGCCGCGGCCGCCGACAACCTGGCCGAGGGAGCCAGGCACGGCATCGACGCCAGGCTGTACTGGCCCGGCCTCGGCGAGGTGCCGGTGACCGAGCTCGTGCTGCGCCGGCTGCTGCCGATGGCGGCCGAGGGGCTCCGGCGCTGGGGCGTGGATGCCGGCGACGCGGATCGCCTGCTCGGCGTCATCGAGCAGCGCTGCCTCGCCGTCCGGACCGGGGCGACCTGGCAGACGGAGTCCGTCCGCGCGCTCTCCCACGGGAGCGGCTCTGACCGGCAGCAGGCGCTGCGGCTGATGACGCAGGGATACATCGACCGCATGGATACCAACGAGCCCTCGCACTCCTGGCCCGCCGTCTGAGACCATCCACAGCATGGCCAGCATCATTGAGGATCCTGCCCCGGCGATCCGGCTGAACGGTCCGGCCGGGCGGTGGGTGCTGCTGGCGACGGTGCTGGGCTCGAGCATGGCCTTCCTGGACGCCACCGTGGTCAACGTGGCGCTGCCGACGATCGGCCGGCAGTTCGGTGCCTCGCTCGGCGGCCTGCAGTGGACGGTTACGGCCTACACGCTCACGCTCGCGGGCCTGATCCTGCTCGGCGGGGCGCTCGGAGACCGGCTCGGCCGTCGCCGGGTATTCATGGTGGGGGTCGGCTGGTTCGCGCTGGCGTCGGCGCTGTGCGGGCTGGCCCCGAGCATCGGCGTGCTGATCGCGGCTCGCACGCTGCAGGGCATCGGGGGAGCGCTGCTCACCCCGGGCTCACTGGCGATCATCCAGGCCGCGTTCGCCGCCGAGGACCGGCCCCGGGCGGTGGGCGCCTGGTCAGGCCTCGGCGGGGTGGCCGGGGCCGTGGGGCCGCTGCTCGGCGGCTGGATCGTGCAGACCGCCGGGTGGCGCTGGGTCTTCCTGCTCAACCTGCCCCTGGCCGTTCTCGTGATCGCGGTGGCGGCGCGGCACGTCCCCGAGACCTCCGATCCGTCCGCCCAGGGCCGGTTTGACGTCGCCGGGGCAGTGCTCGCCGCGCTGGCGCTGGCCGGGATCACCTACGCGCTGATCGAGGCCACCAGCGGCGGCGGCCCGGCGGGGCCGGTGACCGCGGCGGTGATCGGCCTGGCCGCCGCAGTCGTGTTCGTTCGCGTGGAGCGCCACCGTAGCCGCGCGCCGGACCGGGTGCCGCCCATGCTGCCGCTGGACGTCTTCGCTTCCCGCCAGTTCACCTCGGTCAACGTGGTTACCTTCCTGGTCTACGGCGCGTTCAGCGGAGTGATCTTCCTGCTCGTGCTGCAGCTTCAGCTGGTGGCCGGGTTCTCGCCCCTGGCGGCCGGCACCGCGCTGCTGCCGACCACGATCCTGATGCTGCTGCTGTCGTCGTGGGCCGGAGGGCTCGCGCAGCGGATCGGGCCCAGGTGGCCGATGACCGCCGGCACCGCGACCTGCGCCGTCGGCCTGCTGCTGCTGACCAGGATCGGCGCGTCTTCGGGCTGGGCCTGTCGCTGACCGTCGCCCCGCTGACCGCGACCGTGCTGGCCAGCGCGGACGTCCGCCATGCCGGGGTGGCCAGCGGCGTGAACAACGCGGTCGCCCGCGCCGCCGGGCTGCTGGCGGTTGCGGGGCTGCCCGCGCTGGTCGGGCTGACCTCGGCGGCCTACCATTCGGCCGCGGCCTTCGGCAGCAGCTTCCGGACCGCGATGGTCGTGTGCGCCGCGCTGCTCGCGTGCGGCTCGGTCCTGTCGGCGCTGACGATCGACAACAACGTGCTGCGGGCGGCGCCCGAGCGGCCGGTTCCGGAGCCGGAGTGCAAGATGAACTGCGCGGTCGGCGGCCCGCCGCTGGAGCCCAGCCAGGCTCCCGTCAAGGCTCAGCCCGCTAGCTGATGCCGCGGTAGCCCCAGGCTAACGGGGACGGCCCCCCTTCTACAGCTGCACTGCGGAGCAAGCTCCGCGAGCAGTCGGCGTCACGGGTGCAGTGGCAGGCCCTTGAGGATCTTGTCGACGGCGTTCCTGGGCCCGTGCACCGCCAGTCCCACCAAGGCCATCTCCTCGGCGGCCACCGCCCGGACGGCCATCCGGTTGGCCTCGTCGTGGCCGGTCTTGAACATCTCCTCGATGTAGACGGCGACGTTCATCCCGCGGCCGGTGGCCTGCCGGCGCACGCGGCCCAGGGCCAGCGCGTCGGCCGCGTAAATGAGCACCGGCTGGCGGAACATCGGCAGGTAGGAGTGGCCCGAGCCGTCCTCGTACCGCTCGCCGATGACTCCGGGGACCCCGCCGGCCACCGCGCTGGCCAGAAACGCGGTGACGTTGAGCTTCTGCCACGCGGCGAGGCTCTCCTGAACCGCGATGGCGATCTTGGTGTCAAATCGCATCCTCCCAGCCTGGCCGGGATGACCGCCTGAGTCTTGAACGCTGGTGCGCACTAGTGTTTGCCCAGGGGGGACGACCCCCTTCAACCCCCGCCACGGCGCAAGCTCCGTGAGTAGGCCTGGGGGAGAATGGCACTGTGACCCGGGACTGGTCTCGCTACTGGCGCTCCGCCGATGAGCCGCTCGAGGCCATGCACGCTCATTTCGAGCGGCATGTCTACCACCGGCACAGCCATGAAACCTACTCCTTCGGTGTCACCGAGGCTGGGGCGCAGTCATTCACCTGCCGGGGCTCGGCCCACACCAGCGCCGCCGGGATGGTCATGGCCTTCAACGCCGACGACCCGCACGACGGCTGGGCCGCCGACCGGCTGGGCTTCACCTACCGGATGATCCACATCGGGCCGGAACTGGTCGCCGGGGTTCTCGCGGACGGGGCCGGTCGGCCGGTCGGCCTGCCGCTGTTTGCCGATCCGGTGGTCAGCGACCCGGTCCTGGCCCGGAACCTGCGCGACCTGCACCGCGCGTTGCTGGGCGGCGCGAGTGCGCTGCGGCGTTATGAGCTGCTGGCCGCCGCGGTTCACTCGGCTGTCGGGCGGGCCGCCGTGCGGACCGGGCCCTCCAGGCTGACCGCCGCACCCGCGGCTCCGGCCGAGGCCGGAGCCGTCGCGAGGCGCGCGCGCGAGCTGATCTTCAGCTCTTACCTCGATGACATAACGGCCGGCGACCTGGCCGCCGTGACCGGCTGCAGCCGGTTCGGCGTCCACCGCGCGTTCAAGCTCGCGTACGGAATGGCGCCCAGCGACTATCAGCGCCAGCTCAGGCTGAGGGCCGCCCGCCGGCTGATCGCACAAGGCCAACCCATCAGCGAAGCCGCCGCCCGGGCCGGGTTCGCCGATCAGAGTCACCTGTCACGCTGGTTCAGCCGCTGTTACGGCGTTACCCCCGGCGCTTACCAGCGCGCGATCCCCGCTGCTGATCGGCTCTGACCCGCTGGCGGCCGGAGAGCCCGGTCAGGCGTCGAGGCCGAGGGTGAAGGTGGGCTTGGGCGAGGTCTCGGGCAGCCGGTGCTCGTCGGAGAGGCGGCGGATGGCGGTGCCCGTGGCCAGGAACTCCGTGGCGTGCTCGCCCCAGACGTGGTTGGAGACGGCCACGGTGACCCCGACGATTCCTGACGACCTCGCCTGGGTCGCCTCGGCCTGCATGCGGGTCAGCGCCAGCTCGCGGGCCTCGTAGATGCCCTGGGTGAACTGGACCATCTCCTGGTTCTGGCCGGCCTGCCGCAGCGCCTGCATGGCCGACTGGTGCGCGATGTGGTACACGCAGGTGCCCAGGACGAAGGCCACCGGTACCGCGCCGGCCGCGAGCAGCCGGAAGAAGTCCTGCGCGGACAGGTCGGAGGTGAAGGCACGGCCGTCCGGGGCGCGATGGGCTCCCTGGCCAGCCAGCGCGCGGACCGCGGTCCCGGTGGCGACGAACTCGAGCAGGTGCTGCCCCCAGGCGTACATCTGCATCCGGAGCTGCACCCCGACGATCCCGTCGGCGCCCAGGCGATCGGCCTCGGACTGCATCCTGGCCATGGCCAGCTCCCGGGCGCTGTACATCGCCTGGGTCAGGACCTGCAGTTCCTGGTTCTGCGACCAGCGCCCGACCTGCAGGCCGACGTGGTAGATCGATGACCCGACCACGAAGCCCAGCGGCTCGAACCCGGCCTCGCCCAGCAGGACGTACTCGGACACCGACAGGTCGGACGTGAACACCCCGGCCGGATCGGCGCCGGCCGTCTGCGCCAGCCTGCTGTCCGCAGCCTCCGGTTCCCATGTGGTCGCGTCCGCGGCAGGCCTGTTCCCGAATAGCGGCATCGAGTCTCCTCAGGGCGGGACCCCGGCCGGGCCACGCCGATGACCAGCCTATCGGCGGGGTCATGCTGTCGGCCGCCTGATCCGGCTAGCGTTCGCGGTCGGAATCTTCCCCCTCACGGGCAGGCCGGGTCTCCCCGGCCTCCCGGCTCTCCAGGGTCGCCCCGGCCTCCAGGGTCGCCCGGGCCCGCGGGGTCTTTCCGGCTCCCCGGGCCTTCCGTGGTTCCCCGGTCCGCCGGGACTTCCTGCCCTTCCTGGGCTCGCTAGTGTCACGGACGTCGATCTTCAGCTCCGGACGGCGCTGCTCCGTCTGCGCATAGAGCCGGTAGGCGGCCAGGTCCTGCGGGGTCAGCGGCGGCGGGAACAGGCTGCGCGGCCAGAGCTTGCGAACCTGCACGACGTTGATCTCGACCGCATAGAGCGTGATCTGGGCCTGCAGGTAGAGCCAGGCCAGCAGGCCGAGCACGATGCCGAACGTCCCGTACAGCGACGAGGCCCTCGCCAGCTGGTGCGCGACCACGTACCCGCCGGCCAACTGCAGCACCTGCCAGGCCGGCCCGGCGATGAGGGCGCCGAGCCGCAGGTCGCGCATGGCCACCGAGGGCGCGGTCGCGAGCCGGAAGCCGATCCAGAACAGCCCGATGTTGAGCAGCAGGGACACGGCCACGGTCGCGATGTGCGCTCCCACTCCCGAGATCAGATGCCCGGCCCCTCCTGCGATGCCGGACAGGGTGACGGTCACGATCTGGCCGATCCCCACGACGACGATCAGGCTGACGCTGCGCAGCAGTGCCCAGGGAAAGCCCGGCCGGGCCGAGAACGGCACCTCCCACGCCGCGTTGAGCGCGTTCTGCGCGGCCCCGGCGACGCCTCGCGCGCCGAGGAACACAAAGATCAGGCCGATCACCAGCGCCGCGCCGGTCTGGTCCAGGACAGTGACGCTCTGCTTCAGCTGATCGCCGATGACTGGGTAGTTGGCTAGCGCGGAGCTGACCAGGCGCTCGCGCAGCGCGGGGTCATGGCGGAGCACGAGCTTGAGCACCGTTACGAGCACCAGCAGCAGCGGGAAGATCGCGACGAACGCGTAGTAGGCGATCAGGGCGGCCAGGTTGCCGGCCTGATCGTCACCGAACTTCTTCCACGCCGCAAGGCCGAACGCCAGCCAGCGTTGCCGCTGCTGAAATCGGTCGGCGGCGCGCAGCACCCGGTCCAGGCGACTCATTTGCCCCTGCACTACCCGCAGCGGGAGCGGCCACCCGTACGGGCACCGGGAAGTTCCTCCCGGCCAGGCCGATTCTCCACCGGCAGTCAGCATGCCTATGCTGGCGGCCGGTGCCTCAGACCCCAGGGAGTGTCATGAGCCGCGTCGCCCACCCCGCCGGTCCCCGTCATGCCGACGTGCTGCCGCCCGACCACCCGCCGCTGCCGCCAGCGGACGTCAACGCGCTCGATCCGGCGATCTGGCCGCGGACGGCCCGCCGCAGCTCCGGGGCCCTCCTGCTGGGCGGCATGGACGTGCGCGCCCTCGCCGCGCAGTTCGGCACGCCGGTGTTCGTATGCGACGAGGCGGACTTCCGCGGCCGGTGCCGGGACTTCCGCGAGGCGTTCGGCGACGAGGCCGGGGTGTTCTACGCGGCGAAGGCGTTCTGCAGCCGGGCCGTGCTGCGCTGGGTCAGCGAGGAGGGCCTCGGGGTCGACGTGTGCACCGGAGGCGAGCTGGAGGTCGCGCTGCAGGCCGGCGTGCAGCCGAGGATGATCACGCTGCACGGCAGCAACAAGCTGACCGACGAGATCGAGCGGGCGGTGGCGGCCGGCGTCGGGCACATCGTTGTGGATTCCTTTGATGAGATCGGGCGGCTGGCCAGCATCGCGGAAGGGCGCGGGGGGCGGGGGGCGGGCAGCAGCGCGGCGGCACGGCCGAGGCTGCTGGTCCGGGTTACCACCGGGGTCGAGGCGGCCGCGCACGAGTTCGTGGCCACCGCGCACGATGACCAGAAGTTCGGCTTCTCGCTGGCGTCGGGCGCCGCCGACGAGGCGGTGCGACGGGTGCTCGGCCACGAGGCGCTCGAGTTCGCGGGCCTGCACTCACACATCGGATCGCAGATCTACGACACCTCCGGTTTCGAGGTGGCCGCGCACCGGGTGCTGGAGCTCGCGGTCCGGATCCGCGAAGCCCACGGGATCGGCATCGACGAGCTGAACCTGGGCGGCGGCTTCGGCATCGCCTACATGCCGGGCGACGACCCGGCGGACATCAAGGTCGTCGCGCAGAACCTGCGCCAGATCGTGGACGCGCAGTGCCGGGCCGCGGGCCTGGACCGGCCCCGTCTCACGGTCGAGCCGGGCCGGGCCATCGCGGGGCCGGGAACGGTCACGCTCTACCAGGTCGGCACGGTCAAGGACGTGGACGGGCTGCGGACCTACGTCAGCGTGGACGGCGGGATGAGCGATAACATTCGCACCGCGCTGTACGACGCCGAGTACACCTGCGTTCTCGCCTCGCGCGAGTCCAGCGCGCCGGCCATCCTGTGCCGGCTGGTCGGCAGGCACTGCGAGAGCGGAGACATCGTGGTCAGAGACACCTACCTCCCGGCGGACGTGGCCCCGGGCGACCTGATCGCGGTAGCGGCGACCGGGGCCTACTGCCGGTCAATGGCGAGCAACTACAACCACGTGCCGCGGCCGGGCGTCGTAGCCGTACGCAATGGCGCCGCGAGGGTCCTGGTGCGCCGGGAGACCACCGACGACCTGCTGCGCCTGGACGCAGGGTGAGGGTGGGCGGGCTGGGGCGGGCAGTGAAGAAGGCCTCGGTCACCCTGGCCGATGGCCGCGAGCTGGTCTACTTCGGCGAGTCCGCGGACTGGGCGGCCGGTTATGCTGACCGCCGGCCGCCCGGCCGGGACGATCCGCACTCGCAGGTCCGCTACGACCCGCTGCTCGGCGAATGGGTCATCATCGCCGGCCACCGGCAGGATCGCACGTTCCTGCCGTCGGCCGAGCAGTGCCCGCTGGACCCGTCGCAGCCCGGCCGGCTCACCGAGATCCCCGCGCCCAGCTACGAGGTGGCGGTCTTCGAGAACCGGTTTCCCTCGCTGGTCACTGGCGCGAGCACAGGGACCTCCGGGGCGGGGGTATCAGGGGCGGGGGCCTCAGAGGCCGTCGCATCGGCATCGGGGGCGCCGGGCCGGGACGGCCTGCTCGCCGCGCGCCCGGGAAACGGCCGGTGCGAGGTGATCTGCTTCAGCCCGGATCATGCCGTCTCCTTCGCCGACCTGACTGCGGGCCAGGCGGCCATCGTCCTGGCCGCCTGGACCGATCGAAGCCACGCGCTCGCCGCGCTGCCCGGGGTCGAGCAGGTCTTCTGTTTCGAGAACCGCGGCCCGGAGATCGGGGTCACGCTGAGTCATCCGCACGGGCAGATCTACGCCTACCCGTTCGTCACCCCCCGCACGACGCGCATGCTGGCGATGAGCGGCTCCTACCTGCTGGACACGGGCCGGAACCTGTTCGACGCCGTGCTCGAGGCCGAGCGGTCGGACGGGTCGCGGGTGGTGGTGGCGGGCGAGCACTGGACCGCGTTCGTGCCGCATGCCGCGCACTGGCCCTACGAGGTCCATCTCTACCCCCACCGCCGAGTCCCGGACCTGCAGGGCCTGAACGCGGCCGAGCGGGACGAGTTCTGCGACGTGTACCTAGACCTGCTGCGCAGGTTCGACCGGCTCTTCGGCACGCCAGCGCCCTACATCTCGGCCTGGCACCAGGCTCCGGTCCGGCAGGGCAGGCCGGAGTTCGCGCTGCACCTGGAGCTGTTCACGATCCGCCGCGCGGCGGGAAAGCTGAAGTACCTGGCCGGCTCCGAGTCCGGCATGGACGCGTTCACCAGCGACATCGCGCCGGAGACGGCGGCGTCTGTACTGCGGGAGAAAATGTGAGGCTGCTCGTCACCGGGGGCGCGGGGTACATCGGGAGCGTCGTGGCCGCGATGCTGGCCGACGGCGGGCATGACGTCGTCGTGCTCGACGACCTGTCCACCGGGCACGCGGACGCGGTGCCCGCCGGGGCGTCCTTCCGCCCCGGCACGGTCCGGGAGGACGCGCGGCCGGTGCTCGCCGCCGGGATCGACGCGGTGCTGCACTTCGCCGCCAAGTCGCTGGTGGCCGAGTCGGTCGCGCATCCGGCCCGGTACTGGGAGCAGAACCTCGGCGGCACGCTGGCGCTGCTCGAGGCGATGCGGGTCACCGGGACGCGCCGGATCGTGTTCTCGTCGACCGCGTCGGTCTACGGCGAGCCGGAGCACGTCCCGGTCGCGGAGACCGACCCGGTGCGGCCCACGAGCCCGTACGGCGCCTCGAAGCTCGCCGCGGACACGGCGCTGGCCGAGTACGCGCGGATGCACGGCTTCGGCGCGGTGAGCCTGCGTTACTTCAACGTCGCCGGCGCGCACGCGGACGCCTCGGGCACCTGGCGCGGCGAGCGCCATTCCCCTGAGACGCACCTGATTCCTAATGTGCTGGCCGTGGCGCCTGAGGGCGGCGCTTTCCGCTTGTTCGGGGACGACTACCCGACGCCCGACGGGACCTGCATCAGGGACTACATCCACGTGTCGGACCTGGCTCGCGCGCACCTGCTCGCCCTGGACGCCTGCGCTCCAGGCTCGCATGCGGTCTACAACCTGGGCAGCGGGACCGGCTACTCCAACCGCGAGGTGCTCGACGCATGCCGCGAGGTGACCGGGCTGGACATCCCGGTGCGGGTGGCACCCAGGCGGCCGGGCGACCCGGCGGTGCTCGTCGCCTCATCGGAGGCGATCGCGGCCGCGCTCGGCTGGCGCGCGGAGCGCGACCTGCACACCATGGTTGCGGATGCGTGGACGTTCGCCCAGCTCACGGCCGGGGCCAGGGGATAGCGGACGAGGGCGGCTGGGGGCGGGTGAAGGCTGGTGAGGGCGAGGGCGGATGGGGGCGGGTGAGCGGAGCGGCCGGCCCGGGGGCCGCCGACCAGGCCGCCGAGTTTTTCGGTGAGTCCTACGGCGCGGAACCCGAGGGGGTGTGGCACGCCCCGGGACGGGTGAACCTGATCGGCGAGCACACCGACTACAACGAGGGTTTCGTGCTCCCGTTCGCCCTCAGCCAGGGGGTCAGGGCGGCAGCGTCCCGGCGCGAGGACGGGATGCTCGGGCTGCGCTCCCGTCAGGCCCCGGACGCTCCGGCCACGATGCCCCTGCGAACGCTCGCCCCGGGCTCGGTCACCGGCTGGGCGGCATACCCGGCCGGTGCCGCCTGGGCGGTCACCGAGGCCGGCCTGCCCATCGGCGGGACCAGCATCGCCATCGACGCTGACCTCGAGCGCGGCGCCGCGCTATCGTCCTCCGCCGCGCTGGAGTGCGCGACGGCGCTGGCCCTGACCGAACTGCACGGGCTGAGCGTGCCCCGGCCTGAGCTCGCCGCGATCGCCTGCCGCGCGGAGAACGAGTTCGCCGGGATCCCGACCGGGATCATGGACCAGTCCGCCTCCCTGCTCTGCCAGGCCGGTCACGCCCTGCTGCTGGATTGCCGCAGCGGGAAGACCCGCGACGTGCCGCTCGACCTCCCCGCGGCCGGCCTGGTCCTGCTGGTCATCGACACTCGCCTGCGGCACGCCCTGTCCGACGGGCGGTACGCGGCCAGGCGCCGCGCCTGCGAGGAGGCGGCCCGGGTCCTCGGGGTTCGAGTCCTGAGGGACGTAACGGATCCCGGCGCCGCCGACAGCATCGCGGACCCCGTGCTCCGGCGCCGGGCCCGGCACGTGATCACCGAGAACAGCCGCGTCCTGGCCACCGTCAGCCTGCTGCAGGCGGGCGATATCGCCGGCTGCGGCCCGCTGCTGTCGGCCTCGCACCGGTCGCTGCGCGACGACTTCGAGATCTCCTGGCCGCAGGCTGACACCGCGGTCGATGCGGCGGTCGCGGCCGGCGCGCTCGGCGCGCGGATGACCGGCGGCGGGTTCGGCGGGTCGATCATCGCCCTGGCGGAGGCGCGCGGCAGCATGGACGTCCGGGCCAGCGTCCGTGACGCCTTTGCCCGCCAGGGCTGGCCAGGGCCGGGCTTCCTGGAGGCCCTGCCCTCGGCCGGGGCCTGGCGGCTGCGGTGACGCCCGTCCTCGCCGGTAGATAGCCTGGTGCGGGATGCGCCTGGCGGGAGGGACCCTCATGGGAGAAAGCGCTCGCACGCCGCTGCGGGTGGCGCTGCTGGGCTGCGGCGCGGTGGGCTCGCAGGTGTTCCGGCTGCTCGGCGATCAGGATGGCGACCTGGCCGCGCGGGTCGGCGCGCCGCTGCAGGTGGCCGGGGTCGCGGTCAGGGATCCGAACGGGCGAGCGCGCGCCGCGGCGGTACCGCCCGAGCTGGTCACGACCGACGCCATGGGCCTGGTGACCCGGCCCGACATCGACATCGTGGTCGAGATGATCGGCGGCATCGAGCCCGCCCGCTCGCTGCTGCTGGCCGCGATGGAGACGGGCAAGTCGGTGGTGACCGCCAACAAGGCGCTGCTGGGCGCCGACGGCGCGGCGATGCACGCCGCGGCGCGTCAGCACGGCGCTGACCTCTTCTACGAGGCCTCGGTGGCCGGGGCGATCCCGCTGCTGCGGCCGCTGCGCGAGTCGCTGTCCGGCGACGCGGTGCGCCGCGTGCTCGGGATCGTCAACGGCACGACGAACTACATCCTCGACAAGATGGACTCCTCGGGCGCGGACTTCGGCGACGCGCTGAAGGAGGCGCAGGCACTCGGCTACGCCGAAGCCGATCCAACCGCTGACGTGGGCGGCTACGACGCCGCGGCCAAGGCGGCGATCCTGGCCAGCCTGGCCTTCCACACGAGGGTCAGCACCGGTGATGTCTACCGGCAGGGGATAGCGGCGGTGACGGCTGCCGACATCACCAGTGCCCGGACGCTCGGCTGCGTGGTCAAGCTGCTCGCGATCTGCGAGCGGTGCGACGCCGGGATCTCCGCCCGGGTGCATCCGGCGATGATCTCCCGGGAGCACCCGCTCGCGTCGGTCCGGGGCGCCTACAACGCGGTATTCGTCGAGGCGGAGTCGGCCGGCCGGCTTATGTTCTACGGCGCCGGCGCGGGCGGGGGGCCCACGGCCAGCGCCGTGCTCGGCGACCTCGTCGTGGTCGCGCGCAACCGGGTCGCCGGGATCCGCGGCCCGGACGCGCCCAGCTACGCCGAGCTTCCGGTGCTGCCCATGGCCGACGCGCTGACCCGGTACCACGTCGCGCTGGACGTGGCGGACCGCCCCGGCGTGCTCGCCCCGGTCGCCGAGGCGTTCGCCCGGCATCACGTGTCGATCAAGGCGGTGCGCCAGGAAGGCCGCGGTCACGAGGCCTACCTGGTGATCGTCACGCACACGGCCCGCGAGGCCGCGCTCGCCGCGACCGTGGCCGACCTGTCCGCGATGGAGGCGGTGCGGGCTGTCGACAGCGTGATGCGGGTCGAAGCGGAGGACGGGGAATGAGCGAGCTGCAGGGGCGCCTCCAGGCGCCCCGCAGTCGAGCGGGAGACACCGCGTGAACTCGCTCCCCCGGCCCGTGGTATCGAGCACCGTGGAGTCCGGACCCGTAACGTCCGGGCCCGTGACGCCCGGCTCCGTGGAATCGGGCCCCGTGGCTCGCCGCCCCGCTGCTGCGCAGTGGCGCGGCGTGATCGCCGAGTATCGCGACCTGCTGCCGGTGACCGCGGACACTCCCGTGGTCACGCTCGGCGAGGGCGGCACGCCGCTGGTACCCGCCGCGACGTTGTCGGCCATGACCGGATGCGAGGTCTACCTCAAGGTTGAGGCGGGCAACCCGACCGGGTCGTTCAAGGACCGTGGCATGACGGTGGCGGTCAGCACGGCGGTCGGCCGCGGCGCGACCGCGGTAATCTGCGCGTCAACCGGCAACACCAGCGCGAGCGCCGCCGCCTACGCGGCCAAGGCCGGCCTGACCTGCGCGGTGCTGGTGCCGCGCGGCAACATCGCGCTGGGCAAGCTGGCCCAGGCCCTGGTGCACGGCGCGCGCCTGCTGCAGGTGGACGGGAACTTCGACGACTGCCTGGAGCTCGTGCGCAGGCTGGCCGTGGACTACCCCGTCGCGCTGGTCAACTCGGTGAACGCGGACCGGCTTGAGGGCCAGAAGACCGCGGCGTTCGAGGTCGTGGACGCGCTCGGGGACGCCCCGGACGCGCACTGCCTGCCGGTGGGCAACGCCGGGAACATCGCCGCTTACTGGAAGGGCTACACCGAGTACGTCGGCCCGGGCCGGGCCACGCACACTCCCCGGATGCTCGGCTTCCAGGCGAGCGGCGCCGCTCCGATCGTGCTGGGCAGGCCGGTGGCCGCGCCCGCCACGATCGCCACCGCGATCCGGATCGGCAACCCGGCGTCATGGCGGCTGGCCGAGGCGGCGCGGGACGAGTCCGGCGGGCTGATCGCGTCCGTGACCGACCGGCAGATACTCGCCGCCTACCGGCTGCTGGCCCGCAAGGAGGGCGTGTTCGGCGAGCTCGCCTCGGCCGCCGGAGTGGCCGGCCTGCTCCAGGCGTGCGAAGGTGGCCAGCTGGCCGCGGGCTCCCGGGTGGTATGCACAATCACCGGCCACGGGCTGAAGGAGCCGGACTGGGCGGTATCGGCCGCGCCGGCGCCGGTCACCGTTCCGGCCGACGCCTCAGCCGCCGCGGCCGAGCTGGGCCTGGCGTGAGCGAGCCGGAGAGCGGCGGCGAACGGGAGACGCCTGAGCGAGCTGGAGGGACCTCAAAGCGCCCGGAAGTGTGCAGGATGTACAGCGTGAGGCCTGCACCCGCCTCGGCCCGCTTCCGCGGGCCGAGGCCAGGCCGGCCCGTGGTCGTCCGCGTCCCGGCGACCAGCGCGAACCTGGGGCCCGGCTTCGATGCCCTGGGCCTGGCCCTGACCCTGCACGACGTCGTGGAGGCGCGGATCATCCCGGACGGGATCTCGATCGAGGTGTCCGGCGCGGGCGACGACGGCGCGGCGGCCGGGGAAGACCATCTGGTGATCCGCGCTATGCGGGCCGCATTCGGGATGCTGGGCGGCCAGCCGCCCGGAATCGGCCTGCGGTGCGTCAACGCGATCCCGCAGGGATACGGGCTCGGCTCCTCGGCGGGCGCGATCGTGGCGGGCCTGCTCGCCGCGCGGGCGCTCGCCCGCGACCCCGTGCTGACCGACCCCGTGCTGCTGCGGCTGGCCGCCCAGTTGGAGGGGCATCCGGACAACGTGTCGGCGTGCCTGGCCGGCGGCCTCACGGTCGCGTGGAGGTCGTCGTCTGGAGTCAGGTCCGCCAGGGTGGCGCCGGTGCCGGGGCTGATCCCGGTGGTGTGCGTTCCGGCCCTGCCGTTGGCGACCGCCGAGGCGCGGCAGGTGCTGCCGCCCTCGGTGCCGCACGCGGATGCGGCGGCCAACTCGGCCCGCGCGGCGCTGCTGATCGCGGCGCTGACCGGCGAACCCGGCTTGCTCATGGACGGGACCGAGGACTTCCTGCATCAGCCCTACCGCGCGGGCGTCATGCCGGATACGGCCGACCTGGTCGGCCGGCTGCGGGCGGCGGGCATCCCGGCGGTCGTGTCCGGCGCCGGTCCGACGGTCCTCGCGCTCACCGTGGCGGGCACGCATCCAGCGCCTGAGGCCGTGCAGGCGATCGCGAGCCGCACTACCGCCGCGTGGCGAGTCCACGTCCTCGACGTCGACCACGCTGGCGCCACGGTCGAGCCGGACAGGCCAGACTGAGGAGGCAGTACTCGGCGATCGCGGGTTCTCGGTCGCCAGCCAGCGCGGGGCGCCGCCACGTTCTGGTACCTCACTTTCCGTCGCGTAGACGAGCTCGATCGCGCCCTCCGGGAAGGCCCGGTCGCCCCGCAGCAGCCGCAGCGACACGCGCGGGGCCCCCGGGGGGACAGCGGGATCCCGTCGCCGAGCAGGATGGGCAGGGAAGATCGGCGATACCAGCGTCGGCGGCGTGGAGATCATCGGCGTCGATGGCGACGCGTGCCGCTCCACGTCTACGACAGCTTCGGCAACGTGCACAGCTCACGGATGAAGATCGACGGCAATACGATCAGGTGGCTGGGTGAGCGCCGCGTAATCGACGCCAGCGCCACCCTCCGGGCATGTCCCTCGACGGATACGCAGTCCTGTCGGGCAGGAGGAGTCGCCATGAAGTACACGCTGCTGATTTATTACAACGCCGACACGCGCGAGCGGACCGCCGCAGGCACGGGTTTTCGGTCAGTTGTTCCGGTTGCCTGGTCTGGCCGGCGGTAGCGAGGACCGCCACGGCCAGCAGTACGCCCAGGGCAGCGGTGGCGATGTCGGGGATGGTGTAGGGGGAGTGGAAGCCGGAGGCGGCGGCTTGCGGTGCTGACGCGGCGCCGATCAGCACTGCGGCCCAGGCTGACCAGCGCCGGCCGCTCTGGCATCCGCGCGCGGTCCGCACGCTCAGCGCGGCCGCGGCGAGGCCGGCTGCGACCAGCCCGGTAGCCGGCCCCGCGTGCCGGGCGGTCGCCAGGACGATGCCGCACCGGGCCAGGTCCAGGGCTGCCGCGGCGAGCAGCATCACGGTGATCAGGCGCCGGCCGGGCCGCAGACCCGCCGCCGGCAGGGTCGTCCCGCCGTCAGCGTCGGGTTCCGGGACGTCTTGGGGCTGCCGGCTGGTCATCAGGCCGCGGCGGCGTCGTGGTCGTGCAGCTGCTGGCGGAGCGCCTGCAATGCGTAGTGCAGCCGTGATCTGGCTGTGCCGGGCGGAATCCCTAGCTGGCGGGCGACGGTCGCCGTCGTACCGCCGCGGTAGAAGGTTTCCACCAGCACCGTCCGGTGTGCGGGCGACAGGTGCTTTAGGGCGCCGGAGACGAGCTGCCGGTCCAGGACCTGCTCCAGCCCGGTGTCGTCGCGGGCGTCGTCGGCGGGCTCGGCTTGCACGGTGACGGGGCGTGACCGTGCGGCCCGGTCGGCGTCGGTCAGCAGGTTGCGCGCGACCCGGAACAGCCATGGCCGGATGGGCCGGTCATCGTCGCTCAGCTGCGGCAGGTGACGCCAGGCCCGGATGAAGGTTTCCTGCACGATGTCGTCGGCGCTGGCCAGGTCGGGACAGAATTGCCGGACGTAGCCGCGCAGGGCTCCGGCGTGATGGGAGTACAGCTGGCGGACCGCGGCGTCGGCGTCGGGGGGCAGCTCGCCGCGGCGAGCATTCAGGATGGCAGGCATAACTACTAACACGGATAGTAGCGTGGTTACGTTCACCTGGCCGGCGGCAGAGGCGGCGGTAGCCGGCGCTTGCGGCGAGGCGGCGGCGCCGGGCGGCCTCCCCAGCCGCCGCAGCCGGCCCGGTGACCAGGGCCTGACCTGGGGAGGCGCGACGATACTGACGGGCGGCCCGGGAAGGGGCCGTTGGCGGGTGCCCGGGGCTGCCAGCCGGGGAATCGGGTGAACCAGCGGCTTGTTCTATCCGTGTTCGTAAGTAGCGGCGGAGTGCCGCTGCGGGCATGTCCGGGAGCGGAAAGATGCGTCAGCTGGGTGAGCTGGAAGCTGTGATCATGGACCGGCTGTGGAAGTGGGGCCGGCCGGCGCTGGTCCGCGAGGTAGTCGACGATCTGCACCGTGACCGGCCGCTGGCCTACACCACCGTGGCTGCGGCGGGAGCGGGACGGCCGTGCGTGGCGCTATGAGCCCACCGGCTCCCGTTCCGGGTACACCGCGGCGCTGATGAACGACGCGCTGGGCACCACCGCGGACCGGCGCACGGCGCTGGCGCATTTCGTGCTCCAGATGAGCCCTCACGACGCTGCGCTGCTGCAGCAGGCGCTCGATCAGGCCCGCGGTCAGGCAGAGGAGGCCGAGTGACTGTCGGGGCGGTGCTGCTGGCGTACGCGGCGTGCGTCGGCACGTTCGGGTCCTGGATGCTCAGCCGGGCCAGGTGGACAAGCCGGGCTCCGCTGCTGGCCATCCTCACCTACCTGGCCGCCGGATGGTCGGTCGTCGCCGCGCTCGGGCTGGCCGGCCTGACGCTGGCGGTCCACGCCACCGCGCTGGGCGGGGGGCTTAGTCACCTGATCGGGGCCTGCGTGCTGCGGCTTCGCGCCCTTTACGCCACCCCCGGGGGCGCCGCCGTGGCCGGGCTCGGCCTCATCCTCGCCGGCGCTGTGCTGGCCCGCACCGCGCTCATCGCCATCACTCACCTTCGCGCCACCGGGCGGCAGGCATCGCGGCACGCGCAGACCGCCCGGCTAGTCGGGCGTCCCGAGCCGTCCCTGGGGGCCGTGCTGGTGGACCATCCGCAGCCCCACGCGTACTGCGTCGCCGGCCGGAACCCGACGGTGGTCTTGACCACCGGCGCGCTGGAGGCGCTCGATCCCGCCCAGCTGGATGTGGTCCTGGCGCACGAGCGAGCCCACCTGGCCGGCCACCACCACGCTCTGCTGGCCCTGGCGCGGATCGCCCGCCAGGTACTCCCGTTCATGCCGCTGATGCGAGACGCGGACGCTCAGGTAGCGCGGCTCGTTGAGATGCACGCCGACGACGCGGCCACCCGAGCCCGCGACCCCGGCACGCTGGCCGCCGCCGCGGCTGTCACCGACACGGTGCAGCGGATACACCGCATGCTGGGCCCGGCCGAGCCGCTGGGCCGGGCACGCCGGCAGCTGCTACGCGGCACCGCCGCCACGCTCGCACTGACCCCGGTGCTGCTGGCACTGGCCCCGGCCGTGCTGGCGCTCGCGCTAGGACGGCTTCCGGTCGCCTGACCGTACTGGCCGGGCCCGGCTTCCTGGGCGCTCGAACCGGACATGTGAGCAGCTGGGCGTCATCCGTTGCCCGCGACCGCCCCGGCAATGGCGTGAATAGCGCGATGAACTGCGCGGTCGGGCTTGACCTCACGGCGTGATCCCGCGGCCGCGGATGCCGCCCGTCTCGGGGCGGTGTGATGCATGTCGCACCCGGCCGGCTCCGCCCCCACTGAACCCCGCTACGTCTCCTATACGTGTTAGTAGTTGAGAGCGCCACAACCGCCGCCCGTGTCGGTGCCAGGCCCGCGGGGACGGTCCCGACTACTGGAGGACACCGATGTTTGACCGCATGACCCAATCACCGCCAGCGCAGGGCGCGGATGTGATCGCGCGCGCGGTGGCCGCGCTGGCGCTGGCCGCGCTGGCGGTGATCCACGTGGTGGACCTGCCGGCCACGCTGGGCCCG
>WNFM01349743.1_pt2 | contig 28997 bp, 26 predicted proteins | sample 5400271 | NCBI WGS metagenome assembly WNFM01 (sample SAMN13153352, study PRJNA577476) | soil metagenome | isolation source: 60 cm saprolite on Douglas fir-dominated hillslope | place: USA:California | collected 2013-09-17 | reverse complement strand
CACCGACTTTCCCGACTGGGGACGCGGGCGCGACGACGCCATGAACCTCACCAAGTATTTCATGATCAAGGTGCCCATGGACGACACCTTCGGCCCCACCGATATGCCGTCCATCTGGAACCTGAAGAAGTACAAGCACGACAAGAACATGCGCATGAACTGGGCGGGCGACAGCCACGATGCGCGTTCGGTCATCATCGACTCCGCGCTGGGCCTGCTTGGCGCCCCGCCGCACGACAAGGGCGAGTTCCTCGCGCAGGTCGACTGGCTCTACGACTACCTCACCAAGAAGCCTGCGCCGAAGTATCCGTTCCCGATCGACAAGGCGCGTGCGGCTGAGGGCGAAGTCGTGTTCGACAAGATCTGCGCGAGCTGCCATGCCAGCGAGAAGACGGGAACGCGAATTGCGCTCGCCGAAGTCGGAACGGATAAAGACCGGCTCGGCAGCTGGAACAAGAAGGCCGCCATCGAGGCCAACAGGATCGTCACCGAGATGGGTATCGAACGCCCCGGCCTGGTGGAGGAGGACCTCAACGGCTACGTCGTCGCATTTCTCGACGGCATCTGGCTGCGCGCGCCTTACCTGCACAACGGTTCGGTGCCGACGCTGCGCGATCTGCTCACGACGCCGGAGCAGCGCACGAAAGTATTCTGGCGCGGCTACGACGTCTACGACAAGGTCAATGTCGGTTTCGTGACGCAAGGCGCGGAAGCCGAGCGCGTCGGCACGAAGCACGACACGTCACAACGCGGCGGCCGCAACATGGGGCATGTGTTCGGAACGAATTTGTCTGCCGACGACAAAGATTCGCTGATCGAGTACCTGAAAACCCTCTGACGAGGGTTTTTAGGAAGGACTCAGGACGCAGGACTCAGTAAAGGCTTAGAGCTTTTGCCTTCGCTTTCCATTTAGTCCCGAGTCCTCGCCTTTCACTGAGTCCTGAGTCCTGCGTCCCGAAACAACCACGCATCGATCCAATACGCCTTGGCGCCGCCCTTGTCGCCAAGATGTTCGCGCGTGGATTCGACGACGTCCGCGGCCCATGGTTTGTCCGACTGCGGTGGCGGCTCTTCTCCGAACACGGTCTCCACGGCAATCTCGCCGAGTTGCCGGTAACTTTCGAATTGCGATTCGCCGTAGAACTGGTTCGATGTCGGTTCCTGCGGAAACGCCTCGTTCTTGGCGGCATAGTTCTGGACGTCCCGCGGTTCCCTGCCGCAGAGCACCGGCTTGAAGCAAATCAGCATGCCGTCCGGCGCATCCTCGCCATCGACCGTCGAATAACGGATGCGGCCGATCGCACAATAGCGTCCGCTGTCGTCGGCTGGTCCGGTCTTCCGGTGTATGGGCAACGATTCGAATTCGATGGGAATCCCCAGGTCGATGCGGATCTTTCGCACCGCATTGCCAAGGTCGTCGAACTGATAATCCGGATCCGCGCCCGCGTCCGTCACCACGATGAAGCGGCAGCGGCGCAGCACCATTTCGAACAGGCCCATGTTCTCGAAATGCCCGCCGTCCGAAAGATAGATGTACGGGCTCTGGTCGTCGGTCATGCCGAACGCCTCCGACCACAACGGCCGCAGCAACACCCGCGGCTCCGCCAGGCGATAGGTATCGGCGCCGGCGACACCGGGATTGCCGAGCCACCAGCCGAGCCGCACGTTGAACAGCGTGAGCAGCAGGGCCGCGAGCGTGGACGAGGAGTAACCCATGTTCGGACTGACGGCGGCGCCGGAAACCGCGACCGCCGTGCCGATGGAAATGCCGTTCTCGCCTCCGTAGTCGCGCGAGTTGCGGAAGCCCAGGTAATAGGTGCCGGCGTGCATGGGCGTGACCACGAAGGGCGCGGCCTTGCGCTCCTGCCACGCGAGCTTGCTGCCATGCACGAGATTGAGCGTCAGGTTGATCACGTGCAGGAGCTTGTGCGGGGGCGGCGGCGGAAACTCGTATTGCCTGATCTCTGCCGGGAAGGCCATTTCGATCAGCTTGCGATTGCCGAAGATGATGTTTCCCTGCCGGTAGTAATGGTCGACGATCGCGATCGCGTCCTTCTGCCCCGGTTGTTTCCTGAACTCGCCGAAGGCCTTTGCCTTGTCGAGGCGGACGGTTTCCAGAACCCGGTTGAGCGTCTCGAGCACGTCTTGTTGCAGTGCGCGCAGCACCGGCGCATTGGGCGCCGCATTTCTCAAGCGCGTGGTGAGCACCGAGGAGGGGTCGTACGCGGGCGTGCACATGAGCTGCACCAGGAGTTGCGCGAGGTCCTTCGGCGCGGTGCCGGCGTCGCTGGCCTTTCCCATTGCGCCGCGCAGCAGGCCGACGAAACGCCCGATGTCGATGATGTCGCCTTCGCGCAGCAGGCCGGCCTGCAGCTCGTGCATCTGCACGTCGTCGAGCGGGTCGAAGCCGGTGAAAGCGTTCGGCCGGCGGTCGGTTCCGCGCGAAGCGCCGAGAAAAGTGCGCACGATGCGGATCCGGTATACGGCGTGAAGGGAGAACTTGTTCAGGTTGATGATCGAGCTCGCCACCGCCAGGAATGCGACCAATCCGGCGATGAGCGTGACGATGACACGCAATCTCGTCTGGCAGACGATTTCGAGGTGCAGTTGCGGATCGCTGAAGACGCTCATTCCCGACGGCAGTGCATCCTGGAGGCCGCACCGCCATCAGGAAAGCGCCTTCCTCGAAGCCCGGCGCGGCGCCCACCCAGGTGAAGAACGCGTCGAACGCCGCGCTGGTGAGCAGCGACAGAAAGGCGAGAAAGACCGCGAGGAAAACCGCCGATGCGACAGTCAGCGTGCTTCCCCCCAGCAGGGATGCGGCCGGCTTGGACTGTCCCGTTGCAGCAATGTTTTTCTGTCCGGTGGCGGCGGTGAGCGAGCTCTTCCCGAGCAGAACCGCGATCAATCCCGATACGCCGCCGAGTGCGCCGACCATGCGTGGGAACTCCAGCAACAGCGGCGGTCCGAATACCGTGATGGCGGACAGCACGATCCATCCCGCGATGATGATGAGTATCCATGCGCCGAAGCGCGCCCACCACTCGCGATCCTCGTCTTCGATCCACCGGAATTTCGATACGGCGCCGATGAACAGCGTCATGCCTGCCAGGGTGGCCGCGATGACGGTGGGCACCGCGAGGATGGTGTAGACGTGTGCGGCGTACCCGGTGAACGACCAGAGTTCGAAAGCCGGCTCGAGGCGCGACCCCACCTGCGATGCGTAGTCCGCCAATCCGGAAATGATGCTGAATGTCAGAAAACCGGCGAACAGCATGGCGGCCAGTTCATTGAAGCGCTTGAGCAGGCCCCGGCGCGGCAACAACGGGAAAGTGATCAGCCAGCCGACGAAGATGATGATCTCGCCCCATACCACCATATGGTCGAAACCGATGCGTCCCAGCGCCTCGATCATGTCGGGCAGCGGCAGCTGGCTCAAAATCACCCGGATCTGGACCCAGCTAAGAACGGATTTTTCGTGCGGCAGGCCCCAGACCAGCAACGTCAGCGCAATGCCGAAAACAAACAGCGGCAGCACGCCGAGCATCACGACCCAGCCCTGGTGCCCCAGCTTTTCCTTCGCCTGGTTCAACCTTCGCCGCAGGCGGCCGGTTTGCGGTCGCGTATTGCCCGCCGTATCGGTCACGCTGGGGCGATGCACGTTGATGCAGACCAGCGTCAGCAGCACGGCGCATCCCGTCATCCACACGAGCCAGGGGAACAGGCTGCCGTTGCCGTACATCAGCGCGCCGTACTTGGTCCGCCACGAATGCGCGAGCGCCGCATACAGCCGCGGCGCCGAGAGGACCAGCAGCAGGAACGGGATGATGACCAGCCAGTTCAGCGCGAGGTTGCGCAGGTAGATGCCCACCCACGTCCACGTATCGGCGGTGAACAGGCCCGATTTCGGATTCAGGAAATGGCTGTAGTCGCGCAGGAAGCGGATCGGCTCGGGAGCCGGTTCGGTCTTCGTCGTCCGCCCGGCCGTTTCCTCCTGCGCCCGCGTGCTGAGTTCCCTGACCACGCCGGCCAGTCCCTGCGGGTGGCGATGGATCCAGGTCGATAGCCAGCTGCCGACATAACCTCCGCCGGATACGGTGGACAGGTAATCGAATTTCTCCAGCACGCCGCGGCGTGCCAGCGCCCCCAGCACGCCGAGACCGAACGCCGCGCTGCGTATCCCGCCGCCCGACAGGCAAAGTGCGCTGCGTATTCCGTCCGGCCCGCGCAGGCCCCCGATTTCCTTGTACAGCGCCGTAAGCCGGGCGGTGTCCACCCGCGCAATCGCGTCCACCGGGAAAGCCGCCTCGAGCAGGATGCGGTTGAGCTGGATCTGTTCGTCATACGCCATCTGGTCCGCAGCGGAGAGTTCCGGCTTCGGGGCAATCGAAATGGTCGCGTCGGCTTCGAATGTCCGTGCATGCCGCGGCCCGCTGCAGCCCGGATGCAGACGGGCCAGTTGCCGCGCCGCGCTGTCGCGCTCGAGCAGGATGTGGTCGTAGAGGTTTTCCGGTTGCAGGAGCAATTCATTGAGCTTGAGCAGCAACTGCTGCTCGAACTGCTTCGTCCAGGCGTCGTCCTGCAGGGGACGCGGCTCCGTAAAGAGCTTGTCCCTGATCGCACTGATGGCCCGGCCATTGGAATACTGAAACGGCGAATCGAAGCATGCCCGCAGTTTTCCGCAGTCGACGTCCGCCTTCTCCAGCAGCCAGTCGGGCGGCTTCGACAGCGGACCGTGGGCGGTGACGAATTCCTTTTCGAGAACTTCGCACAAACGCAGCGGAAATCGCTTCAGCGTCCGGGACGTCGTATCGTCGACTTTCATATCCCGCTCCCTGTTTTATCGGTCGCCAGCGGCTCCGAAATTATTCGGTTGAAGATACATGAAAAGCAGCCGTATCGGCGCATCGCAATGCCATCGTACTGTCGGTTATCGGCGACAGCTACTACGTTTCAAAGCCCATATCCCAAACTCAGCCACAGAGGTCACACAGGACACAGAGGAGAGCGAGAGAAAAGACTATGGCTTATGCGGTATGGATGACGAAATGATAGGCCTCACGTTGCTGCATCAAGTGGCTTACCATCATTCCACTTACATATCACTTACTTCGTTTTCTCTGTGTCCTCTGTGGCAATGTGTTTCGATGTAGGCATTGGCGGGCTGCGCGCTCTACCCGAGCGTCATACTGGGGGACTATGCTATCGCAATGCCTGCGTGATCGCCGGAATAGTCCTGCAAGCCGCGCCGGCGGCGGTTTGTGCGCTGCGGGCAGATTGTCCGGTGCATTCGGGAAGTGTATTTGATGAGTTTAGTGGAGGCGATCCGGAGCGTGAATGATGCAGCCATGTGGCATCCATATTTCGTACACTGTCGACCTGAGCCTCATGGTCCCTTGTAATATTTCCAGATAAGTCCGCTGTGAAATCCCCTGTGAAAATTCACCTGTCCTGGATTCTTGTCGCAGTGTCGCTGGCTTTCCAGGCTTCCTTGCTGGCTTGCGACGCCACGACTCCGTGCGACAAATGCGCAAAGGACTCGGAGATGTCATGGAATCCTCCGGACAAATTCGTGACCGATCGATTGTCGCGTTTTTACGCGCTGGATGACCTCGTCAAATCGGCCTACAGGGCGAACGATCTTGCCGCCGCGGGCACATGGGCGACGGAATATCTCGAGCTTGCGAATACCTACAAATGCAACTGGAACTATGGCAACGCGGTGCACGATGCCAACAGGTATCTCGGCCTGATCAGCCTGAAGAACGGCAACGCCGATGCTGCTGCCGTCTACCTGCGGGAAGCGGGAAAGAGCACGGGCTCTCCACAATTGGACAGCTTTGGCCCGGAACTGGATCTGGCGAATGAACTGCTCAGGCAGGGACGCGTGGAGGCGGTACAGAGTTATCTGAAGGACATCCAGAAATTCTGGAAGACGGACAATGGACAAGTGGCAGGCTGGCTTGCGGCGATAGACGCTGGAGAAAAGCCCGAGCTGGATCGCTTCGCGGCGCAGCAATCGGGCCTTTACCAGATACTGCTCTTCTGGCTGCCGCTGGTTTGGCCGGCGCTGGCTGTCAGTGCAACGTTTTATGTACTCAGAAGGCGGATTGCGAGGAAATGGGTTTTCGTCTTCATCGGTTTGATTTGCGGTTATCTGACGATGATCGCCACGAACGTGGGCATTGCGGTCCTTTTGCCCAGCCTTATGGGCGGCCTGGCGAATATGGGCGACACGGCGATTTCCATTGTTCTTTACGCGTCGTTGGGGGCGTGCATCATGCTCCAGTCTCTGGCGATCGTCGGGGTGTCGCGCTTCTTCGTAAAAGTCGTATAAAAATATCAAGGAACATCCATGGCATATGACCTCCTGATAAAAAACGGTCTCGTCATCGACGGGTCCGGTACGCCGGGCCGGCACGCGGACATAGCGGTCGCGCAGGGAAAGATCGTCGAGGTCGGCAGCGTCGACGGCAGCGCGAGGCAGACCATCGACGCGTCGGATTGCGTGGTGTCACCGGGATTCATCGATCCGCATACGCACTACGACGCGCAGATCTGCTGGGACGGCGCGGTGACGCCGTCGTCGTGGCATGGCGTGACCAGCGTGGTGATGGGCAACTGCGGCGTGGGCATTGCGCCCTGCCGGCCGGAATCGCGCGAGGTGGCGATGCGCGACCTCGTCAACGTCGAGTCCATTCCCTTCGAAGTACTGTCGAAAGGCATCACCTGGGACTGGGAAACCTTTCCCGAATTCATGGATGCCGCGGCTCGCCGCCAGCCCTCGGTGAATCTCGGTTTCCTCGCGCCGCTGACGCCATTCCGGCATTACGTCATGGGCGAAGCGTCGATGGAGCGGGCGGCGACCGTGGACGAAACCGCAAAGATTCGCGCGCTGCTCGCCGGGGCGATGGATGCCGGCGCCTTTGGATTTTCCAGCACGATCCTGAACCAGCATCTGGGCTACGGCGGCCGGCCGCTGGCCTGCCGCAATGCCAGCCGCGACGAGTTGAAGGCCTACGCGAACGTGCTCAGGGACAAGGACAAGGGCGCCATCGAAATCGCGCTGACGCGGCAGATCGGCGTGCTCGAAGAAGACCAGTGCGAGATGCTCGACTTCCTGCTCGACGAAAGCGGGCGCCCGGTCACGTTCATCGCGCTGTTCGATCGCGACGATATCCCGGAAGCCGTGCGTGACACGTTGCGCCGCGCGGCGCCGATGATCGCGAAAGGCGCGCGGCCGCAGACCTCGCCGCTGCCGTTGACCCGCGAAATCGACATGCGCAGTCCGTTTTCGTTTGCGGCGTTTCCGTCCTGGAAGCGGGTATTCGAGGATAAATCCAAAGAGGCGCAGAAGGCGATCTATGGCGATGCCGCGTTTCGCAACCAGTTTCGCGAAGAGCTGAAGAACCCGATGGGCTTCGGCAACTGGGAACGCATCACGCTGCACGAAGTGCGCTCGCCGGAACTGAAGCGCTACGAAGGCCTGACGGTGGCGCAGATCGGCCGCGCCGAAGGCAAGGATGGCGTCGACGCATTCCTCGACCTGACGCTGGCCGACGACCTCGACCTCGAATTTACCATGACCTCGTTCAACACCCGCGTCGATCGCATGGCCGAGTTGCTGAACAACCCGGCGATCCTGATCGGCCTCGGTGACGGCGGTGCGCACGTGGACATGCTGTGCGACTCCGGCTATCCGACCTACCTGCTCGGCACCTGGGTACGCGAACGCGGAGTGCTGTCGCTTGCCGAGGCCGTCCGCCGCCTCACATCCGACCCGGCGGACATGTTCGGGATCAAGGATCGCGGGCGTTTGCGTGCGGGACTCGCCGCCGATATCGCGATCTTCGATCCGACGACTGTCGGGTCCTCGAATCGGGGCGAGAGGCACTACGACCTTCCGGGTGGTGGAAAACGAATGGTGATGCCGTCACGCGGGGTCCGCCGCACAATCGTGAATGGCGTTACGACCTACGCCGACGGCGAACTCGTTGGCGCTTCTGCGGGGAAGGTGTTGCGATCCTGACCGGGACGGCTTCGGTCCGGCGAACCTGGGGACTATCGTTTCGCCGAGTCCCCCAGCCACTGCCCCATTGGAATGCTGATGTAGAAGCCGAACGCAGCGACCTCGTTGTAGTTCGCGACCTTCGGGAAATAGACCGCGTTCAGTTTGACCGGGCCCAGGTCGTAGGTAACCAGGGGAAACATGCCGACAAACGCTACGCCCTTGTTATAGGTGTTGCTGTGCATTGCGGCGACGGCGCCGCCGAATTTCCAGTTCTCGCCCAGTTTGAACTGGTAGCCCAGCGCAAGAAACTTCGCCCAGTTGCGGCCCGAATCATAGTACGCGCCCAATTCGGTAAAAGTGATGCCACGCTCGCTATTGGTCAACTCATAATGAAGGCCGAGACCGGGATTGACCTGGTTGTCCAGGTTCTCGCGTTTGACTTTCTCGCGATCGGGATGGTAGGCGAGCCCGTATATGTTCAGGTCGAGCCTGTCGGCATCGAACCGCAAATCCGTCGGCCAGTCCTTGTCCGATGAAGCCTGGCTCGTGGCGGGTGCAGCCGCGTCCTGGGTTTGGGCCGCCGCCGCGCCGCACGCCGTCAATGCGACGACGACGAAAATAGATTGCAGTACCGACCGTGCGGAACGGCCGGATTTTCGACTTGCGGGGGTGGATGGGCAGGCGCGAGCGTCCAAAATAACTCCTCGAGAATAGGCGGCAAAAAAGCGTTAGCCCTACCTATGTGCAAGGAGTGGACCAAAGAATAAAATATGTTTTAAAACAATTAAATGAGTAATAATTACTTGGTATTATACTACAAATATGTAGTGGATACGTGACTGTTTTGGGCCAGACCTGCTGCATTGCGCGAACTGGGATGGCCCGTGTCCGGAATAGAGGGGGCGGAGTCGATTTTCGGTGCGCCGGTCACGGAATAAAATCGACCCCGGCCTGGTGATCTTTGCGTGATCCGGTGACCGGCAATTCAGGAGGGTGTTCGCACCATCGATCCAATACAAACACGGGAGAAAAGCATGAACAAGATCTTTGGCACGCTTTCATTTTTCACGATTGTCCTGGCCTTGCTTCCTCGCGCCGGCGTCGCCGCGACCGTCGAGGAAGACCTCAATGGGCTGGAACAACGAAGATACGAAGCGCTGATCGGTGCCGATTGGCGGGCCCTGGAAGCGATACTGGGCGACGAATTCTTCTACAACACCGCGAACGGCGCTTCACTGACCAAAAGCGCCTTTGTCGATCTCATGAAATCGGGTGCCGCGGTCGTCAGGAAAGCGGTTCGGGATGAGGCGATGGTGCGGGAGTATGGGGAGGTCGCACTGGTGACCGGCGTAGCCCACGTCGACGTCACGCTGAAAGGCGAGGACAAGACGCTGCATTCGCGGTATCTGCATGTCTGGGTAAGGAACGGACAAACCTGGAAGCTGGTTGCGCGCCAGGCTACTTACCTGCCCGAGAAAAAATAGCCGGCGCAGGCCGGCACGCAGCACGCGGTACTTTACTTTGCCGGCGTCTGGTCGTTTCCCAGCACGCAGCACCCGGCACGCAGCACTGCCTTTCTCTCCGTCAGGCCTTCAGCGCCCGATACAGGAACGGCAGGCTGACGTCCATCCGATAGTCGACGTCGGAGTGGTCGTCGTCGAATTCCTCGTAGGTGTGCCGGATGCCGGCGGCGGCGAGCCGCTTCGACAAGATGCGCGAGCCGTACTGGATGTGATATTGGTCGCGCCAGCCGCAATCGATGTAGATGCCGCGCAGCAACTTGAGGCTGTCGCGGAATTGCGCGACGAGATTGATCGGGTCGTGCTCGCGCCATTTGCTCCAGCGCCTCTCGATGAGCTCGCCCGATTCGAGGTTGAAGGGAACGCGGAAGCCGAGCGGCGCCTTTCGGTCCGGATCGTAAGTGGCCGCCATGCAAAGGTTCATGATGCAGTGAACCTCTTTTCCCGAGAGTTTTTCCTTTTTCCACGCCTGCGCGAGGAAGCGCTTGATGCGCCCGTCGTCCAGGCCTTCCGCGAGGCCCGTGCGGCCCGATTCGCCGCGCGCGTCGTAGGCGCCGGGCTTGCGCTTCGGCGCGCGATGCCTGGCCAGTTCGTTCAGCGTGTTCGGCCAGTCGTGCCAATAGACAAAGTCGAAATACGCGTCGCCGGAATGGTCGGCGATCGCGCCCCAATACTTCGCGTATTTCATGCCGTGGATGATCGAACCATAGCCGCCGGATGATTTGCCGAAGCAGCCGCGATGCTCGCGACCCGCCAGCGTGCGGAACTCGCGGTCGACGAAGGGAATGATTTCGCGCGTGAGATAGTCCGCGTAGTTGCCGATTGCGGACGAGTTCACGTACTGGTTGCCGCCAAGCGCCGTGAAGCAGTCCGGAAACACGAAAATAGCCGGGCCCATCTTCTGCTCGCGGATCAGCCGCGCCGCGCGTTCCGGGACGTTGTCGCCGAAGGGCTTCCAGTTCGTGTGCGAAAGGCCGGAGCCGGTGAAACCGACCAGGTCGTAGAGCACCGGGAAGCGGCGCTTCGAGCCTTCGTCATACTGCGGCGGCAGCCACACCGCGACCTTGCGCACATGCGGATCGCGCAGCGGATTGTCCCTGAGTATCTTCGAGATGTGCTCCAGCACGACCAGCGTGCCGGCGGGGCCTTTGGGGCGTTTGAGGGCCATGGGCGGGGTTCGGTTATTAGCGTAGTAAGTAGCGTCGGTGGCAATTGTAAGTGAACAGTGAACGGTGAACAGTGAACAGGAATCGATGAGCGGCGAACCGGAAGGCGCTAAGGAAGCGTACGGGCCTTTTCACCGTTCACTGATCACTGTTCACTGCACCTCGCTGCATCCCCGCTACCCGATCGTCATGCGAAGGGCTATCCTTACTCAGCCGCTCGGGATCATCGCATTCGCGGTGATTTCGGTGCCGGCGGTCATCGCGGCGAAGGTTGGGGCGCACTTTGGCACCAGGAGAATCCTGGAAAGCGAGCCCTGATGGCGCCGTTCGTCGACCCGGACAATGCGACCTATCGGGTAAATGACGGAGGACCGTATGAGGTGTTTACCTGATTGTTATGAAGATCGAACGACCAATAATATCAATGAAATACAAAGTTTTTGCAGTGCCGGGTCACGCCTGATGGAAAAGCCGGGGGCCCTGGCAGAGAACTGCAGGGACCAGGGACGCGCCGTCAGAATGCCTTTTTTGCTTACCGTAGCCTCGTGTTATTGATCGTTTTGTTATGGGAGGATGTTCGCCATGAAGATTGCTGACAACAAGCTGAGCGGGCCGGTGGATACGGAGTCTACCGCCACATTGCTCCGCGAACTCGTTTCCCATCTGCGCCAGCACCGTACCGAGTTACGGGAGGAATGGGCGCGGCGCATCACACAGGCCGAGTTGCTGACCGCGATGAGCACCGACGAAATCTTTGCGGAGGCCACTTCGGTATACGACAACTACGTGGAAGCCCTGGAAACGGGGACGTTCGAGGCATTGCAGGCCTACGCGCGCAACCTCTCCGAGCGGATCATTCCCCGCGGCGTTCAGACTGACGAGGTGGTGGGAATCGTGCTCTTGCTGCGCGACGTGCTGGCCCGGTCGTTGTTCGCAAAGTATCAGCACGACTTCAAGCTGCTGAACCGCATTCTGGACGCCTACGAGCCGGCGGCGAACCGCATTGCGAACACAGTGGCGGTCGGATTCGTTCAGGAACGCGAGCGCATCATCCGGGAACAGCAGGAGGCTATCCGCGAACTTTCCACGCCGGTGCTGCAGGTGCGCGAGCGGCTGCTGATCCTGCCGATCATCGGGGTGATGGATCCCCAGCGCGCAAATCAGCTTACCGAACAGTTGCTCCGTGGCATACGCGCCAATCGCGCGCGGGTCGTGGTCATCGACATCACCGGCGTCGCCGCGATCGACTCGCACGTGGCGAATCACCTGGTGCAGACCGTCGAGGCATCCCGGCTGTTGGGGGCGACGGTCATCGTAACCGGCCTCTCGCCGGAAATTGCACAGACGCTGGTCAACATCGGCGTCGATCTCGGCAAGATGCACACGGTGGGCGACCTGCAAGGCGGCATCGAAGAGGCCGAACGGCTGCTCGGCTACAAAGTCGTGACCTTGAACGATGGTTCTCCGCAGGCCTGAGCATATCGGTATCTAGCCGGCTGATCCGATGGCTGTCCCAATCCTCAAGCAATCGAAGTATCTGATTGCGACCATCCAGTCCGTCCTCACGGATGCCGATCTCGTACAACTGCGGGACGCGCTGGTGGATCGGGTCGGTAAATTCCGCTCGCGCGGAGTTATCGTCGACGTCACCTCCCTTGATGTCCTCGATTCATTCGCCTCGAGGACGCTGCGCGACCTTGCCTACATGATCAGGCTGCGCGGCGCGCAGACCGTCATCGTGGGAATTCAGCCCGAAGTCGCGTTTGCGATGGTGCAACTCGGGCTCACGCTGGAGAACGTTGCCACCGCCCTCGATCTCGAGGAGGGCCTTGCGTACCTGGACGAGCAAGCCAGGCAAAATCAGCGTGTCCTTTGATCTGGAGAAAGAAATACGCGTGCCGATGTCGTCGGACATCGATCTGGTGATCGCCCGGCGCGAGGGCAGGGCTATGGCCGAGCAACTGGGATTGTCCTCGAGCGAGGCGACGCTCGTCGCCACGGCCATCTCGGAACTCGCCCGCAATATCGTCAACTACGCCAAGAGGGGCGAGATCCACCTCGGCCTGATCAGCAACGGCACCAAGCGTGGATTATCCGTTGTCGCCCGCGACCAGGGTCCGGGCATCGCCGACATCAGGCTCGCACTGCAGGCCGGATACTCGACCTCGGGCGGTCTGGGGCTGGGTCTGCCCGGCGTGAGGCGCATCATGGACGAATTCGACATCGCTTCCGAACCCGGTCGTGGCACGACGATTACCGTGATCAAATGGAAGCGGCGATGAATGCCACGACCCTCGAATGGGGGGTGGCCTCGCTGCCGCTGCCTGGCGAAAAGGAATCCGGCGACCGGTGCGTAGTGGAGGCGTTTGAGGCCGGCGCCCTGGTGGCAGTCATCGACGCGCTGGGACACGGGCCCGAAGCGGCCCACGCCGCCGCTGTCGCGGCGAAGGTGCTGGAGGGACACGCGCGCGAGAAGCCCGACATGCTGCTCCAGCGGTGTCACGAGCAGATGCATGATACGCGCGGCGCTGCAATCAGCGCGGCATCCTTCGACTGGCGTGGTCGGGTCATAACGTGGATGGGGATCGGTAACGTGATGGGCGTCCTGGTGCGCGCGGATCCCGAAGTCAATCCGCGCGTGAAGCAGATGGTTGTCCATGGTGGCGTGGTTGGCTATCAATTGCCGAATCTGCACCCGCTGATGGTGCAGATCGCGCCGGGCGACACCCTCATTCTGGCCACGGACGGCGTGCGCAGCGATTTCACCGAAATATTGCCGGCGGCCATCAATCCGCAACTGCTCGCGGACAGGATACTCAAGGAATACGCCACGCGAAGCGATGACGCGCTGGTGCTGGTATTCCAATGCGGCGGCGAATCCTGATGAGCGCAGATGCAGAATTGGCGGAGCGTTACTGGGGTATCCTCCGGGAATACCTCGAGCATAGCGATGAAGCGTCGCTGAACCGCGGCTATGAGTTTGCGCGAAAGGCGATGGTGGACGGCTGCGGCGTGCTCGAATTGGCCGACATCCATCACCGGGCGCTGCGGCGTCTTTGGACGGAATCGCGGCCTGACGATCGGCTGTTGTGGGCTGCCGGCGATTTCTTCGCCGAGTGCCTGTCGCCGTTCGAGATGAGTCATCGTGGCGCCCAGGAAGGTACGCGCGCGCTACGGCACCTGAACGAGGTGCTGGAGGGTGAACTGAAGCGGATCGCGCATGCCTTGCACGACGAAGCCGGCCAATTGCTTGCTTCGGTGCATATCGCACTGGCGGAAGTCGCCAGTGAGCTGCCGCCTCAGGCAAGCATGCGTTTCGAGGAAGTCGAGGGGCTGCTCAAGCAGATCGAGATCGAACTGCGCAACGTGTCCCATGATTTGCGCCCGACGGTGCTGGATAACCTGGGGTTGGTTCCGGCGCTCGAATTTCTCGCCGAGAAGGTCGCCAAGCGCACCGGCCTCAAGGTGATCGTCACCGGGGACGCCAGCACGCGCCTGCCGGCCGCAATCGAGACGGCGCTTTACAGGATCGTCCAGGAAGCCGTGAACAATGCCGTAAAGCACGCGCATGCGAGTTCGGTCAGGATCGAATTGCAGCGTACGCCGTCCAATGTGGCGTGCAGCGTGCGTGATGACGGACGGGGATTCGACGCGCACCGGCAGCAAGGTGCCCACGGATTGGGATTGAAGGGAATTCGCGAACGGCTTAGTGCACTAGGCGGAACATTGCGCCTCACCACCGAACCTCGGCGGGGCACGACGATCCAGGCAGAAATTCCACTTGGAGGCTGATATGCGTGTACTTCTTGCAGATGACCATCAGATCGTCCGTCAGGGGTTGCGGGGACTTTTGGAGAAAGCCGGTCACCAGGTCGTCGGCGAGGCAGCCGATGGACACGAAGCACTCAAGCTGGCGCGGAACCTCAATCCCGATATCGCGGTGCTCGACCTTTCCATGCCGCTGCTGAACGGGTTGGACACGGCGCGCGAGATACGCCGCCTTTTGCCCGACATCAAGACGATCCTGCTGACGATGTATACCGACAAAGGCTATGTCCTGCAGGCAATGAAGGTGGGCGCCAAAGGCTACGTCCTCAAGACGCAGGCCGCCGACGACCTGATCCGCGCGATTCGCGAGATTTCGCACGGGGAGACTTACCTCAGTCCGGGTGTCGCCTCGTCCGTGGTGGATGCGTACCTGGACAAGACCGACATGCCCGCGGATCCGCTGACCGCGCGCGAGCGGCAGATCCTGCAACTCATCGCCGAAGGCAAGACCACCAAGGAAGTGGCGAGACTGCTCAATATCAGCTTCAAGACCGCCGAGTCCCATCGCAGCCACATCATGAAAAAACTGGATATCCACGAGGTCACCGGCCTGGTCCGATATGCCATTCAGCAGGGGATGCTGCGCACCTGAAGTAGTCCTTGGTAGTCCTTAGTAGTTCTTGCCAGTGTTCTATGCGCACAAAAATCAGGGTTTCAACTGATTACCGTGCCGCGCCCGTTTTCCTAAACTTCGTCCCACAGCCTGTCAGCAGGTAGCTGCCGTTGTCTCCTGGTCGATTGATGTCGACTGATCAAGCAAGCCCGGTTGCGGATCGGTTCTTTGCAGGTGGAGGCCAACGCCGTTCGTGAATCCTTTGGATCTCGTCAGCGACGCGACGAGTCGCCAAACAACCGGGGAATTGAAGCATGTCGACAGAGACCACCGAGGAACACGGAGCCGGATTGCCGAGGGCAATACGGCACGTCCAGCGGGTCCTGCTGAGAAACGATCTGGATCCATTCGAGTTTGTCGTTGCCATCCGAGAGGCGCCCCTCGACGACCATGAAACAACCTATGTTCTGGAGATATCGACCGCGGACGGCGCCGTGTCGATTCAAAAAGCAGGCCTGCCGCGTGAATGCATCGAGGGCGGCAGGGAGACCGGTGGCGACGATCTGGCCAGTTTCGTCGAAGGCCTCGTGCCGGAGTTGCTCGCATCGATGAAAGCCGCAAGTCGTTCAACTTCGGGCACGTCGCCCGCAACGCAACCCCAAGGAAGAAGATGATAATGGATACTGATCGCGACCAACTTTTTCGCACCCTTACAGCCTTGGCGGCCGGCGTCGTCAAGTCCGGCCACACGGAACTCGCCCTCGCCTGGCTGTGGTCGTGCAAGGCGGGTGAACCGCTGCCCGGCGTTTCCCGCGACCTGCTGCGGGTTTTGCAATTCGTTTCCGATAACCGTTACACGGAAGTGGAAGAAGGTTACCGGGGGAGCGACTACTTCGAGGACTGCATGCAGCTCGCCATGCGCAAGTCCTGGCTGGCCGAATATCGCGGACGGCGGGCCTTGCGCAGCTCGGCGGCAGGGATTTCCCCGACGTAATATCAGTGATCTAACCGATTACCGGCCCGGATTCCATCGCTTAAACTGCAATTGCATTCTGGATGTCGAACCGGCTGGACTGGTGCGGAAGTGAAGAATCGATGCAGTAGATATTTGCAGTAGATTTACAGACGGCGCAGGCATCCTTGGTTCGTGTTCTACTCCTGTGGAGTTTTCCGCAGGATCCGGCTGGCGCGGTGCTCCTCCCTGTACCGCGCCAGCTTTTTCTGAAGCCCTGGCTCGCAAACCTTCCCTTCGTCCAGCTTTAGTTACGCCCGTATTGCCGCCCGGGCCGCCTGTTACGCGACAGGTGTTTGGTCCGGCGTCCTACATGAAATTTCCCAGTACTTGTCAGGGGATCACTGGATTGTGACAAAGCGTCAGCGTAAATATCCTTTGCCCTGTAATCCAGACGGTTCATTAGTGCGTGTCGTAGCTCTCCCGAATTAGCGTCAACCCGGCAGGAAACATCACGGCACGCGAAACGGGCCGGCCTGGTCTCTCACATCGGACAAGGGATTCTTTATGGAAAAAATGCTTGCACGATTTGGCTGCTCACCGACGCCCAAACAAAACCGTCTTCTCGCCGCGCTTCCGGCGGCGGACTACGCGCGTCTGCTACCCCATCTGGAGCTCGTTCCGTTGACTCTCGGCCGGGCCCTTTCCGAATCCGGCAGCGAGCCGGGCTATGTGTATTTCCCCACCGGCAGCATCGTCTCCCTGCTCTACGTCATGGAGGACGGGGCTTCGGCGGAGATCGCAGTCGTAGGCAATGAGGGCATGGTCGGCATCGCCCTGTTCATGGGTGGTGAGACGATGCCCAGTCGCGCCGTGGTGCAGAGTGCGGGCTACGCGTACCGGTTCAAAGGCAGCCTCCTTAAAAGCGAATTCGAGTTGGGCGGCCCGCTGCAGCACCTGTTGCTGCGCTACACGCAGTCACTGATCACGCAAATGGCGCAGACCGCGGTGTGCAACCGGCGCCATACGATCGAGCAGCAGTTGGGCCGCCGGCTGCTCTTGAGCCTGGACCGGCTGCAATCGAACGAATTGGTCATGACCCAGGAGTTGATGGCCAACATCCTCGGTGTGCGCCGCGAGGGCGTGACCGCGGCCGCCGGCCACCTGCAGGCGGCGGGATTGATCCATTACAATCGCGGCAGGATCACCGTGCTGGATCGCCAGAAGCTGGAAGCACGGGCCTGCGAGTGTTATGCGGTGGTCAAGCGGGAATCCGATCGCTTGCTTCCCCCTGAACGAATCCCGCAGCCAGTTACCTTTAGTAACCCAGGAAGATTCAATTTCGAGTCCGTCGCCGCGTAAAACGTCCGGGAGGGGTACCCTGCCCGGACCTTTCTTTTCGTTGGACGCAATTCGTTGTGGTGCCGGGCTTCATCCCGAATACGGAAACGAAGTGAGAGGGATTCCGACTGACGTAACCTGGATCCCGAATGGCGCGACGAGGGGATCCAAGGGAGACGGCCCGTGGCAACGCGCAGGCATTTCGCCAGGGTGTTCAAGTTCGATTCTTCCGCCCCGCCCGTTGCTGCCCTTTAATTGTTCGCCCGATACGTCGCCCTGAAACCCGACGCCACTTCGGCGAAAAGGCGAGTCGGATAGCCGGGACGCCGCCATGGTCCGGGTTGGGGTGAGGCAACGTTCCCGCTTCAACCACCGGCCAAGTCCATTCGGACTATAGGGAAAACAGCTGGCCTGGACGGTCGTCTGACATCAGTCCTACGCGAAACCTTGACAGCTTTCCTTGCTCCCTGCTGCGATGCAACAAGTATTATTCTATCGCTGGTCCTGGCGCGCAGAACTACGGCAGCCATGCGCACTCAAATCGCCACGACCAGAATCACGCGAAATCAATAGGCGGCAAGCGGCGTTTTGAGTTCAGCGCCATATAATAATATCTACGTCGAACGTGACGATCGTCAGTGAAGAGCTACTGGTATTTCTACTATTTCGGGAGGAGTAGCGATGGACGTACACGCACATCAGATCACTTCCGACAGTGAAATGATGCACATGCTCGCAGCGCTCACCGCGCTCAAAAAGGGCGACGGCTCCGTCCGGCTGCCATCGGAATGGACCGGCATAGCCGGCAAGGTCGCTGACGCATTCAACGACGTGGTCGACCTGAACGAGCGCATGTCCGGGGAACTCGCTCGTTTGAGCCGTACCGTCGGCAAGGAAGGCAAGCTCAAGCAGCGCGCTTCGATGGGCGAAGTCAGGGGTTTCTGGGCGGATTCCATCGATTCGGTCAATGTGCTGATCGACGATCTCGTTCACCCGACCAGCGAAACAGCCCGGGTCATCGGCGCGGTCGCCCAGGGCGATCTGTCGCAAACGATGGCCATCGAAGTCGATGACCGGCCGCTGCAGGGCGAATTTCTGCGCACGGCCAAGACCATCAACAAGATGGTGGATCAACTGGGTTCCTTCGCTTCCGAAGTGACCCGCGTAGCGCGCGAGGTCGGCACGGAAGGCAAGCTCGGCGGACAGGCCAAGGTCAAGGGTGTGGCCGGCACGTGGAAGGATTTGACCGACAGCGTCAACTCCATGGCCGGCAACCTGACCGGCCAGGTACGCAACATCGCCGAGGTGACGACCGCCGTCGCCACCGGCGACCTGTCCAAAAAAATTACCGTCGACGTCAAGGGCGAATTCCTCGAATTGAAGGACACCATCAACACGATGGTGGATCAGTTGCGTTCCTTCGCCTCGGAAGTCACGCGCGTTGCGCGCGAAGTGGGAACCGAAGGCAAGCTCGGCGGCCAGGCGCGCGTGGAAGGCGTTTCAGGGACGTGGAAAGACTTGACGGACAGCGTCAACTCCATGGCCAGCAACCTGACCGGCCAGGTGCGCAACATCGCGGAAGTCACCACCGCGGTGGCGACGGGCGACCTTTCCAAGAAAATCACCGTCGACGTCAAAGGCGAAATTCTCGAACTGAAGGACACCATCAACACCATGGTGGACCAGTTGAGTTCGTTCGCCTCGGAAGTCACGCGGGTCGCGAGGGAGGTCGGCACCGAAGGCAAGCTCGGCGGTCAGGCCAACGTGCAGGGCGTTGCCGGTACGTGGAAGGATTTGACGGACAGCGTGAACTACATGGCCAGCAACCTGACCGGCCAGGTGCGCAACATTGCGGACGTGACCACGGCGGTCGCGAAAGGCGACCTGTCGAGAAAAATCACGGTGGATGTGCGCGGTGAGATTCTCGAGCTCAAAGACACCATCAACACGATGGTCGACCAGTTGAGTTCGTTTGCGTCGGAAGTCACGCGGGTGGCGCGCGAAGTGGGCTCGGAAGGCCGGCTCGGCGGCCAGGCGCGCGTGGAAGGCGTATCCGGCACGTGGAAGGATCTGACGGACAGCGTGAACTCCATGGCCGGCAACCTGACCGGCCAGGTGCGCAACATCGCGGACGTGACCACGGCAGTCGCGAAAGGCGACCTGTCGAGAAAAATCACCGTGGACGTGCGCGGTGAAATTCTCGAACTGAAAAACACCGTCAACACCATGGTGGATCAGCTCAGCTCATTCGCTTCCGAAGTCACGCGGGTGGCGCGCGAAGTCGGCACGGAAGGAAAACTCGGCGGCCAAGCGGACGTGAAGGGGGTGGCCGGCACCTGGAAGGATCTGACGGACAGCGTGAACTTCATGGCCAGCAACCTGACCGGCCAGGTGCGCAACATCGCGGACGTGACCACGGCAGTGGCGACGGGCGACTTGTCGAAGAAGATCACGGTGGACGTGAAGGGTGAAATTCTCGAACTGAAGAACACCATCAACACGATGGTGGATCAGCTTCGCTCCTTCGCCGCGGAAGTCACGCGCGTGGCGCGCGAAGTCGGTACCGAAGGCAGTCTCGGCGGCCAGGCCGACGTGAAGGGCGTGGCCGGGACCTGGAAAGATCTGACGGACAGCGTCAATTCCATGGCCGGTAACCTGACCGGGCAAGTGCGCAACATCGCGGACGTGACCAAGGCGGTGGCGAGCGGCGACCTTTCGAAAAAAATCACCGTGCAGGTCAAGGGCGAAATCCTCGAACTGAAAAACACCGTCAACACGATGGTGGACCAGTTGAGCTCCTTCGCGTCGGAAGTGACACGGGTGGCGCGCGAAGTGGGTACCGAGGGACGCCTCGGCGGACAAGCCCGGGTGGAAGGCGTCTCCGGTACCTGGAAGGATCTGACGGACAGCGTGAACTTCATGGCCGGCAACCTGACGGCGCAAGTGCGCAACATCGCCGACGTGACGACCGCGGTGGCGACGGGCGATCTGTCGAAGAAAATCACGGTGGACGTGAAGGGCGAAATCCTGGAACTGAAGAACACCATCAACACGATGGTCGACCAGTTGAGCTCGTTTGCGGCGGAGGTCACGCGGGTAGCGCGTGAAGTCGGCACGGAAGGCATTCTTGGCGGCCAGGCCGAGGTTACGGGCGTGTCGGGAACCTGGAAGGACTTGACGGACAGCGTCAACTCGATGGCCGGCAACCTGACCGGCCAGGTGCGCGGGATCGCAAAGGTCGTGACCGCGGTTGCCAACGGCAACCTCGACCAGAAGCTCACGGTGGAGGCAAAAGGTGAAATCGCCGCGCTGACCGATACGATCAACAGCATGATCGCCACGCTGGCCACGTTCGCGGATCAGGTGACCACCGTGGCGCGCGAGGTCGGGGTCGAAGGCAAACTCGGCGGCCAGGCGAAAGTGCCGGGCGCGGCCGGAACGTGGAAGGGGTTGACCGAGAACGTCAACCAGCTCGCCGCCAACCTGACGACACAGGTGCGCGCGATCGCGGAAGTGGCGACCGCCGTGACCCAGGGCGACTTGACCCGTTCGATCACCGTCGAAGCGCAGGGCGAAGTGGCAGCGCTGAAGGACACGACGAACGAGATGATCCGCAACCTGCGCGATACGACGCAGAAAAACACCGAACAGGATTGGCTCAAGACCAACCTCGCCAAATTCAGCCGGATGTTGCAGGGGCAGAAAGACCTGAGCACCGTCGGCCGGCTGATTCTGTCGGAGCTGGCCCCCGTGGTTGCCGCACAGCAGGCCTTGTTCTATGTGCTCGACACGACCGGATACGCGCCGCGGTTGACCTTGCTGGCGAGCTACGCGTCGGCGGGTTTGGAAAGCACCCCCAGGCATTTGGAGATGGGGGAGGGATTGATCGGCCAATGCGCGATCGAGGCCAAGAAGATTCTGCTGACCCAGGTGCCGGTGAATTATTTTCAGGTCGCCTCGGGCCTCGGTTCCGCGACGGCCAAGAACGTGCTGGTTCTGCCGGTGGTGTTCGAAGGCCAGATCAGGGGCGTTCTCGAGCTGGCTTCATTCGAAAACTTCAATTCCACCCACCAGGCGTTCCTGGACCAGTTGACGGAAAGTATCGGCATCGTCATCAACACCATCGAAGCCAACATGCGCACGGAAGACCTGCTGACCCAGTCGCAATCCCTTGCGCAGGAGCTGCAGAGCCGGCAGCAGGAGTTGCAGCAGACCAACCAGGAACTGCAGGAAAAAGCCGGCCTGCTGGTGCACCAGAACCAGGAAGTGGAGCGCAAGAACCAGGAAGTCGAACAGGCCCGCCAGGCGCTGGAAGACAAGGCCAAGCAACTGGCACTGACTTCGAAGTACAAGTCGGAATTCCTGGCCAACATGTCGCACGAATTGCGCACGCCGCTCAACAGCCTGCTGATCCTTTCCGATCAACTGTGCCGGAACCAGGACGGCAACCTCAATACCAAGCAGGTTCAGTTCTCCCGGACGATCCATTCTTCCGGCAACGAACTGCTGATGCTGATCAACGACATTCTCGATTTGTCGAAGATCGAATCGGGAACCGTGGCGCTGGACGTCGACGAACTTGCATTCGACGAACTGGAACGCTACGTCGAACGCACCTTCCGCCATGTCGCCGAATCCAAGAATCTCGAACTCATCATCCACCTCGCGCCCGATTTGTCGAGGTCGCTGTTCAGCGATGCCAAGCGGCTGCAGCAGATCATCAAGAACCTGCTGTCGAATGCGTTCAAGTTCACTCATCGCGGCGGCGTGACCCTGAGCATAGCGCCGGCGCACGCCGGCTGGAGCCGCGACAACGAGGAACTGAATCGCGCGACAGAGGTGCTGGCCCTGTCCGTGATCGATACCGGAATCGGTATTGCACCGGACAAGCAACACATCATCTTCGAGGCTTTCCAGCAAGCCGACGGCAGCACCAGCCGAAAATACGGGGGTACCGGCCTGGGGCTCGCCATCAGTCGCGAGCTGGCGCGATTGCTGCACGGCGAAATCACCCTGAGCAGCACGCCGGGCACGGGCAGCACCTTCACGCTCTTCCTGCCCAGAACCTATGCGCCTTCCCGGATGCCGCGCAAATTGGTCGCGGTAGAGGACGTGCCGGCCAACGGGGCAGCCCTCGCGCTTGACCCGGTGCCCGTCGAGGATGCCGTTCCACCGGTCCTGACCAATGAAGTCGGCGACGATCGCGACAACATCCGGGCCGGCGACGCGGTGCTGTTGATCGTCGAGAACGACAGGGAGTTCGCCAGTTTCCTGCTGGAAACGGCGCGCGAAAAAGGCTATAAGGGACTGGTGACGTCGCTGGGAGCCGGAGCGATGATAATGGTGGAAAGATTCCAGCCCTCGGCTATTACGCTGGACATTTTCCTGCCGGACATCGCCGGCTGGCGGGTTCTGCAGCGGCTCAAGAATCAGATGTCGACCCGCCATATCCCGGTATGCGTGATTTCAACGGAAGAGGAGGCGGACCGCGCCTTGCACTCCGGTGCGCTGAGTTTCATAACCAAACCCGTGCAAAGCAAGGAAGTGCTGGAAAAACTGCTCGACGAATTGAAGAGCTTCGGCAGCCAGCCGCCGAAGGACGTGCTGCTGATCGGCGCGGACGTTCAGGAATTCAGGCAATTGCAGGAGCAACTCGCCAGTATCGACGGTGTGCGCGCCGTCCGCGCGGAAACCGGGAAGGCGGCGCTGGCCATGTTGCGCAATCAGAGCTTCGATTGCGTGGTGATGCACACGGGAGCGGCGCTCATTTCTCCCGACATGCTCGCCAGGACGATCCACGAGACGCATGCCGGCCGCGCAACCGCCATTATCGTCTGCGACGATGGAAGCCATTGGAGCGATGAGTTCGAGCGGATGATTCGCAACGATCCTCGCACGCACCGGGTGCGCTCCTTCGAGCGCCTGTTCGATCAGACCCTGCTCTGCCTGCATCGCAAGGTCGCTGCGCTGCCGGCCGCGCAGCAGCACATCATCGAGGAGATCTATCACTCCAACAAGGTGCTGACCGGCAAGCGCGTGCTGATCGTCGACGACGACATACGCAATATTTTTGCATTGTCGTCGGTGCTCGAGGACAAGGCGATGAAGATCGTCGCCGCCGACAATGGCCGTGCCGCCATCGACATCCTGCGCAAGGAGTCCGACATCGACATCGTGCTGATGGACATCATGATGCCGGAGATGGACGGCCTGGATACGATGAGGGAAATCCGCAAGATGCCGGCCTGCAAGGACCTGCCGATCATCGCGGTGACCGCCAAGGCCATGAAGGGCGACCGCGAGCGCTGCATAGAGGCGGGCGCATGGGATTATCTGGCAAAGCCCGTCGATATCGACCAGATGCTGACTGTGGTTCGGTCCTGGCTGTTGCGTTGATACTTTCAGGATCTGCCCAAGACAAGACTCTGCCAGGAAAAAAAGACCACGGCATGCACAGCGTCAACAAGCATGAACTCGCCGCCTCCGGCAACACCGGCAAGGCAAATATCCTGGTGGTCGACGACCACGAGGACAAGGTGCTCGTGCTGCAGACCATCCTCGAGGAATTGAACGAGAACGTCGTCGTCACAAGGTCCGGCAAGGAAGCGCTCAGGCTCATGCTCGAGATGGAATTCGCGGTGATCCTGCTGGACGTGAAAATGCCGGATATGGACGGCTTCGAAACCGCGGCGCTGATCCGCGGGCGCAAGAGATTCGCCCATACCCCGATCATTTTCGTGACCGCCTACGCGGAAGAAATGCATACCTCGGAAGGCTATTCGCTCGGCGCTGTCGACTACATCCTCACGCCGATCGTGCCGGACGTGCTGCGCACCAAAGTCAGCGTATTCGTGCAGATCTTCCACATGACCAACAAGATCAGGCAGCAGGCGGAAGAGCGGATCGGTCTGGTGCGCGAACAGGCGGCGCACGCCGCGTCGGAAGAGGCGATACGCCGTTCTACGTTCCTGGCGGAGGCGAGCCAGGTCTTGAGCAGTTCCCTCGATGTCGAGGAAACATTGACCGGATTGACGAGCTTTGCCGTGCCCTATCTCGGTGATCTTTGCGCCATTGTCATGGCCAACGACGGTAGCGAGATCCGCAAGACGCAACTCGCCTGGACCGCGGGCCGCGACGGGCCGAACGCGATTCAGCAGGCGACGATCGTGCGCCTGTGCGATGAACAAATAGCGCAAGCGCTGGCGCGGTCCCTGGCCGGGTCGGACTTGCAGGTGCTCGAAGTGGAAAACGAACCGATCGCGCTGGCCGCGGACAACGGCGGGGCGTCGCAAGTCCTCTTGCCGCTGCACTTCGCCCTGGGCAAGCTGGCAATTTTTCCGTTGGTCGCGCGCGGCCGGCAACTCGGCGCGTTGCTGGTCGGCATCTCGGCATCACGCAGTTTCAGTGCGGCTGATCTGGCGATCGCCTCGGACCTCGCGGGCCGCACGGCCATCGCGTTGAACAATGCCCTGCTCTACTCCGAGATCCAGTCCGCCGATCATCGCAAGGACGAATTTCTCGCCATGCTGGCCCATGAATTGCGCAACCCCCTGGCGCCCATCCGTAGCGCGGTCTCGGTAATGCGCCAGGTCGGCGGCCAGGCCCCGTTGTTGGCGTGGAGCCGCGATGTCATCGACCGGCAAGTCGCGCACCTGACGCGCCTGGTCGATGACCTGCTCGACGTCTCAAGGCTCACGCAGGGAAAGATCCGCATTGAAAAACAATCGGTGGATCTTGCTTCGGTTATCGAGAGCGCGCTGGAAGTAAGCCGCCCGTCGATCAACAGCCACAAGCATCGTATCGAGGTGAAGCTGCCGGCAACACCGGTCTATCTGGACGGAGATCCTGTGCGCCTCGCCCAGATATTCTCCAATCTGCTCAACAACGCCGCCAAATACACGCCGGAAGGAGGCCGGATCAGTGTGTTTTCGGAACTTGACGGGAACCGGGTGCTGGTGCGGATTCGGGACAACGGCTGCGGCATCCCGGCCGATTTGCTTCCGCATGTATTCGATCTGTTCACCCAGGCCAATCGCTCGCTTGCGCGCTCCGAAGGCGGACTTGGCATCGGGCTGACCCTGGTACGCGATCTGGTGGAGAAACACGGCGGGACGGTGGAGGCGCTCAGCGACGGCCCGGGCGAGGGCAGCGAGTTTATCGTCGGGTTGCCGGTTCTGCCGGGCAAACCTGAACAGACCGTTACGGTGCAGGATGCCGACCAGGTCGTCGAATCACATGCATTGCGCATTCTGCTGATTGACGACAACAACGACGCGAATGAAACCCTGGCGACCCTGCTCGGCTTATGCGGTCAGGAGGTCCGCACCGCGCTGGATGGCCCCACCGCGCTGCAGGTCGCGAACGAGTTCAAGCCGCAACTGGTATTCTGCGATCTCGGTTTGCCGGGCATGGACGGCTATCAGGTGCAGCGGCTTCTACGCGAGCAGTCGGGTGAAGCCGTACCCGTAATCATTGCCCTGACGGGGTATGGCGGCGCCGACGACCGCAAGCTCACCAATGAGGCTGGCTTCAACGGTCACCTGGTGAAGCCGGTTGAATTCGAAACGCTGCGAGAGCTGATTACCGCGCAACTCCGGAATCATCCGGCCGCTCAGTCGTAGACGCATCACTGCGACTTCCTGAGCGGTGGCGGGAACAGAAGAAGGTCTTTTTTATGGTTGTCTTGAATTCGAGCCGGAGCTATTGACGAATGTCCAACAAGATTTCGATTTCCGAGCCCCAGTCCCTGGTCACACCCGGTGACCCGCGCGCCGTGCACCGCAGGGTTCTCATTGTCGATGACCACCTGGACGCCGCGGAATCGCTCGCGATGATGATGAAAACGGAGGGCCATGAAGTGCGCATGGCTTTCGATGGAATAGACGCAGTCAAAGCCGCGGAAGCGTTTCTGCCGCATATCGTGTTTCTCGACCTCGCCTTGCCGAAGCTCAGTGGCAGCGAGGCAGCCCTCCGGATCCGGCAGCAATCCTGGAGCAAGGGGATGATCCTCATTGCATTGACCGGCTGGAGCGCAGACGAAGATCGGCGCCAGTCCCGCGAATTGGGCTTCGACGATTATCTGGTCAAGCCGGCCAAGCCGGAAGAACTGAAAAAGATCATCGAAAGATTGGCGGATCAATCATAGATCCTGGTGGGTCGGGGGCAGCCCGGCGGCTTATCACTTTGATTGCGCTCGCCAAGAAAATCGACGACTTTAGTGGAAGCTAACCTGCTTTATCTAGCGCCGTCACTATCCTGTCGTGCTCTTTTTCTTTTCAATGATTGGACAGGATGAACAGGATTGACGGGATGAAATGCGCGATCGATATTCTGTTCCTGTTTCCATCATATCCATCCTGTTAATCCTGTCGTGTTCTTGTTACTTTCAGGAACCAAAAGAAGGCCGCGCCTGGTGTCGCGCTAAAGCTTGGAAGGCCTCTAGCTAGCCGCCGGAAAAATTTACGCGTCGCGGCGGTAATAACCTACCCGGCGAAATTCTTCGCCGTCGTGGCGTCCCGCTTTAGTGCCTTATTCTCAATCGATTAACGACGTCACGTCCGCCTGGCAGGACAGTTGCTCTATTCATTGTCGAACTCACAAGGAGATCGACATGAACACGATCGCAATCATTGAAGAATGGAACCAGTTCCAGGATCAAGGCTCGATCGATTGGAGCGGATTTACTGCGCATCAACCCGTGGAATCCGCCCACGAGCGGATCGGGCTTTGCGCGGAATACGAGTATCACCATGAACGTCGGGCCGGCGCCGGAGACAGGCGGTTCGGTTTTCCCGGGAGCAGCGTGGCCCCTGAGGACGACGATCCCGAATGAATACCGCACCGCTGCTTCGATCCTACGTGGACGCGTGGCGAATCTGGTCCGGATTCGGCTTGCGGTTCTCGGAAACGCTGTTCGCGTCGTCGCAGGTCATTGCCCATCGCACTGACCGGATGCGAGCGGCGCACACCACACCGCGCGCCGACGATCGAGAGGAATTCGCCCTCATGAAGCAGGAGAAGGTCGATGCCGCGCTCGAATCCGCGCAAGCCATGGCGCTGGAATCGATACTCGCGGGCCAGCGCTACGCGGCATTCACGTTCCGCCAGTTCTTCGCCGGCATGCCCGCACTGCTCTCGCTTGCTTTGCCCGGCACGCCCCGCCAGCTCTCCGCGCGTCAGATCAGGCTGGTCCGCAACACCGTCCATCAAACCGCGATGTCTACGAACAAGCTTTCCGTGGCAACCGGCAAAATCGTCCAGCGGGGGCTCACCCCGATCCGGAAGCGCGCAACGGCGAATGCGAAGCGGTTGAAGAGAGTGCGGTAGCAATAAATGGCCGGGGGTAGCCCGGCGGCTAGTTCCTATTTCTTGCGCGGCCAAGAAAAGTAACCAAAAGAAGGCCGCCCCTGGAGTCGCGCCCCGCATTCGCGGGGTGCCCCTGTGCTGCCTGCCTCGATGGGGCGACTGCGCAACTCGACCTGGCGAGGCACACACAACGTGCCTCACTGCGGGACTCGAACAGTGCTCGTCGACTTCCCCCCATCGAGTCGAGCTGCTCGGCGCGCCTCAAGGGGAACCCAAAGTCAAATACATACTCATCACACTTTCACGTTGTCACGCTCTACGGCACTTCCGCTACCCGGCCGTCATGCAACGGTTTAAGCTTGGGCATCTCTTGCGCGTTTGCGTCAGCGTCATGCACACGAAAGAACGTAACGAGCGCTTCCCGTCCGGCCTTGAAGCGTTCTTTGTCATCGTCGCCCTGTTCGCCGCAGAGTACTTGGTCGGCGCCGCAGTACGCGACGGACGATCTGTTTTCGGCCTGGACCGGCAGGATTTCGACGTGCTCGCGGTTCTCCTCGGCAACGGTATTTTGTTTGTCGCATTGATGCAATACAAGCATCTGAGTTACCGCAGTCTGTTCCATTCGTCACGCAATTCTGTCGTCGCGACGGTCAGTACGCTCTCGGTCCCCGTCCTTCTTATAGTGCCAGCGCTCTTTCTGTCGATGGCGGTGGTGCTGTCCGTATTGACCTCGTTGGTGCCGCTATCGCGATGGGAAGAGGCGATGTTCGATCGGATGATGTCGAACGGCGTCGCATCGATCGTGATCGTCTGCATTCTCGCCCCCGTGCTCGAAGAAATGTTGTTTCGCGGGATAATCCTGCGGAGCTTCCTCAATCAGTATTCCCGCTGGCGCGCCATTTTCGGATCCGCAGCGCTCTTCGGCCTCGCCCACCTGAATATTTACCAGTTCGCGGTGGGATTCGTGGTGGGTACGATTTCAGGATGGATCTACGAACGAGCGCGATCGCTGTGGCCCTGCATTTTGCTGCACGCTGCCTACAACATAGCCGGGACGCTTCTGTACCTGTCCGGCAATTCGGCTGGCGAGCAGGATATCCGGCACCTGTCCCCAGTCGTATGGGCTTTGCTCTTCGTTGTTGCGGCAGCAGGCGCCGCGTTGCTCCGGCTGTTGCTCGCGTCAGACCGGGGTTCCGGATTGACCGGCAACAGCCGATAGGGAAACCCGCGTCTTCAAGACCGCTTTGTTCGGCAGGCCTCCCGATACCGTGTTGTCCTTCGTCGCGCTATGCTCAAAAGCAATTTTGAAGCAGCCAAGCTT
>WNFM01334516.1_pt1 | contig 28998 bp, 25 predicted proteins | sample 5400271 | NCBI WGS metagenome assembly WNFM01 (sample SAMN13153352, study PRJNA577476) | soil metagenome | isolation source: 60 cm saprolite on Douglas fir-dominated hillslope | place: USA:California | collected 2013-09-17 | reverse complement strand
GACCCGACTCGGTTGCTGGGCGATTGCCTCGGGCACGCTCGTCATCGTCGTCGGCATCTCCGCTCAGCTTCTTGCACTGATCTGGATCGGCGGGGTCGTCGGAGGGGTGGTGCTGGGAGCTGGTCGCGCTTTTCGCTTTCACGCGAAGGGAGGAGCGACGTCTTGCTGGAAGGCATCGCCTTCTCGATAGCGGAGACCTTTGCGCCAGACTGTTATTCACGGAGGCCAAGAACTGCCCCCGCGCGGTGGGCGTTTCTGCCCGCCCTGCGCAGTGGGCCACTGCCCGCTGGTTTCTGACAGAGCCGCCCGGCCGGCGTCAGCGTGGATTGCCCGGGTCCCAGTCTGCGCAGTGCCGCCTAGAGCTGCCCGGTTTCAGACTTGATCTCACGGACGCGAGCTTCTATTACGGAGCGTGCTTTCTCGATAGCTTCTTCCATTCCCATCCTTTGCTGGCTTTCCCCTGAAGTGGTATCTGGAACTTGGACGAAGTCGATGAGGTGGGCCGAACAGCGAACGAGTCGGCCGATCCGTTCGGGTGACAAGCCCTTCGGAGGCAAATCGGGGAAGCTCAGCACGGCACTCATCAGCATCATCAAGAGAACCAGCTTTGCGAAGATGGCAACGAGCCGCGCAAGAAACCAGTCGAGGGAATCCAGGAGCGACGCGATTCGCCGGAGCTGGGGCCCATCTGGGGGTCCTTGTTGTTTCGGATGTTCGTGCGGTAGCGAGCCCATCTGGTCAGGAGATTCTGTGCTGGGTGATTCAAAAGGGCAACACGACTGATGGCGGAAACACCGCCAGCCTCGGGGGCTAAGACCCGAAACGCCAAGGTCGAAAGAAACGCGGCCGTCGGGGTCCGGGCTGCCAAAGATCTCATCGGGAGCGCAGGGCTAGAGCAGGTATTGGGCTTTCTTGACCCGGAGACAATCGCCGCAGCCTCCGCGGAGCATGACGCCGGCGAGAAATTCGAGGCGACTGCTGTCAGGCGGGCTTTCCCCCACGGTAACGCGACCCAGGCCTTTAATCGGCCACTGTTCCTGGAATCGTTGAGCAACAGCCTCGCCTGGTTTGAACCCTTCGGCCAGCTCGTCACCCGCCGGTATGACGGAAACGCATCGTCATATTTCTCGGAGGCGGTCGAAGCCATCGCCGTGCGCCAATTCGACACGGCTCCTCTGTCTCGCGGGTTGAGAAGGCTACTGCTGATCCTTGCGGCCGTGGCCGACACCGATTCCCAGGCGAAGGTTGCCCTCAAACGCGTGGACGTTCTGACCCGTACGAACCTCGCTCGACTGCGCTCCGCCTTCCAGCCAAACGAGTCGGTGACCCAGTCCACCGGCGCGGTCGACACCTTCTCGGGATGGCTCTGGGGTTGCGCCTGGCAGGTCGACCGGCCCGGCGAACTCCTCGGCGTCAACGAGGACGTAAGCGATGAGGACGAACGCAACCTATTCACGGCGGCTCGCCGTGCGGCAGCGGCACGCATGGTGGAAGCCTTCACATTTCCCGACGGGCCGATGCTCCAACCGGCCGCGATGCTTGTACTTGAAGCGCCCCCCAACGCGCATATCCTGCGGGCGGCGATCCTCGCGCTCGGGAAGGCGCAATACCCAGATGATCTCCTTGGCTTTCTCGGGGCCCGTTCCCTGGCGCGCCAGGCCTCGACCTACGGCGACATCGCCGCGAGCCAACGACCGTCGCGCGACCAGGTTACGACCGCATTCAAACGGGCCGACTCAAAGGGATTCGATAGAGCGCGCCTCATGGAGGCCATAGGGACTTCGCTGGCAAAAGAAGTTGTAGAGCTAGCGATGGATGAGAACGATGTCATCAACACCGTACCGAGCAATGCATCCGAGGTCTTGACGCCCGTCAGACTCACTCTGTTGGCGTCAGCGAGCCAATCACCGCCAGAGGAGATCCACGACGTCCAGGTGCTCTTGCGCTCTCTCGCCGATGAGATCGGGCGCTCCACCGAACACGCTTCGGAGTTGCTTCTCGCCTCGACCCTTCACGAGCTTTCGCAGTTCACCGGCGTTCTGCTCTGGCGTGCGGGAAACGACGATGGCGGCAGGCTCTTCCGTGATTGGTGCGTGCGTGAGATCTTCGTGGCCACCGACTCAATTGACGGGATCTCCGAGCTTTCCGCCGAGCCCGGCGCCGTGCCTATTCCGAAGGACCCGGGGCCTCTTCCGGAGCCGATTGCAGCCTTGGTGCGGGAAGCCTTCGGTTCTCGAGCCATTCCCGAACCGAAAAAGCATGACGGGCTGGCAATTCGCCATTTCGCCGCACTCACGACGGGGATCTTTGTAGTACGAGCTGGCCTCGGGGAATTCGAGATGATTCACATCGGCTGCGACCTCAAACTCGCCGATCCCGAACTCTCTACAGACGTTCTGGAGAGCCTTTTGGCGGTGCAGGCGAAACATCCGGTTGCAAGCATCCGCATCCTCGGGGGGCGCATCAGGGTAGGGTGTGTCGTCTTTCCCGGAACGCTTACTCTGGCGACGCTCGAGTTCTACGTTGACTGCGTGGCGGAACTTGTGCACGAGGTGAGCACGTTAATTCGTGGAAACGTGATAGTCGATGGCGTTTGAATCCCTGCGCGAGGGGTTGCTCGATGAGTTCGGCAAGCTCGCAGAGTTGAAATCGGATCGCGAGGTCCATATTAGGATTCCCGGCCTGGTATGGCCCGTGCGAGTTCAGTTCAATTTCGGGGACTATTACGACGAGAGCCTGGTTATCGGCAACTTGGTTCGCGTATCGGCAAGGGTGGCGACCGTGTCTAATTGGCAGCAGGAAGGGGTCGCGAGACGTCTTCTACGGTCCGACGACTCCATGATGGGACGTTTCGTCCGGAACGGAGATACCGCTACCTACGAGTACTACTCCGGATTGCCCGGACTCGAACTCGACGCGCTCACCGCATGCGTTGAGCATGTCGCCCTTGCCGCTGTTAGAACCAACATCGACCTACGGGCGGCAAAAGACGCCCGCAAGATTGCTGGCGGCACTGTCTAGCCGGAGACCTATCGGGTGGCCGCCCCCCGGAGCTTGGGCCAACGATGCTTGGCCGATCCTTGCTCGACGCTGCTCATTTCAGGACAATAGTCGCAATCGGGGGCGTCGACCGTCCCCTCATCGGGGCCCCGGGAGGCGCCACGACCCCAGCCCTGAGTGCTGGGTCCTGGTCCGTTGTTCCCCCGCGCCAATCCGCAACTATGGGCTGACCGCTGTCGGGCCCGCCGGACGTTTGCCCTTGGTCGCCGGGTTGAGCTGGCCGTAGACGGTGGTGCGCGTCACGTCGAAGAGATCCGCGATTTGCGCTAGGCGCGCTGGGGCTCTATGGCTTCTACTTGGACGTCAAATCTCAGACCGAATAGAGCCCGCCTGGCGGAACGATCAAGCTAGGAGCGCCTGGAGGCCACAGCGCAGCCGCCTTTCGCGACATCCGGCAGTCCTCGGTGCGCTCAGGCTATCGAAGCTAGCCGTGTCTGCTGGGGCAAGAAATGGGGCAAGAAGCCCCACAGACTCCAGCCGATCCCAGCCGATCTAGATCTCGCTAAAACCGCTCGAAACCGTGCCTCACGTAGTCCAGCGGAACCCCCAGTTCGGGCTCATAACCCGAAGGTCGCGGGTTCGAATCCCGCCCCCGCTATGGACGAATTCCGCGACCGCCCATCGGGCGGTCGCTTCGCGTCGGGGCTGGAAACGAAGTCATTTGCGAGCAGCGCGCTCAGCTCCAAGGTGCGTTCCGGCTTGTCGTAGCTGACTGCCACGTCGAAGGCATCCAGCAGCTCGATCAGCTCCTCGCCATCGGCCTGTGCCAGGGCCTCGCGCAGGTCGGGAACGTCGGCGAGAAGCGCCTCGATTTCCTCCGAGCGAGGCTCCTCGGGTCGAGCCGCTTCAAGGCTGGCAATCTCGGCTGCGATGGCGTCGGCCTGCCCGCTCAGCTCCTCAATGCGCCGGGTGGCGAGTTTCAGCACAGGATGCTCGGGGTCCTCGTGCTCCTCCAGGCGCAGTGACTGGCGATAGAGGGCTTGCTCCACTTGCTTTTCCTCAGCACGAAGATCGGCGAGGCGAGAATCACGCTCCTGCCATGCGCCGTCAGTGGCCGCGTCCGCCAGCTCGGCGCGGAGCAGCTTCAGGCGCTCAGGCCCGAACAGCCGCTCGGACATGAATCCGCGCAGGGCGTCCAGCACCACATCCTCCTTGATGCCGAGCACGCGCGGGTGCCCAGTGAGGTCGGCCGCCGCTTCACCGCGCCTACTCACGTACTGGCACCGATACCAGTTGGAGCCCTTCTGATGGCTGCCCTCCATTCGCCGTCCGCAAAGGCCGCAGCGCACTCGACCGCGCAGCACGTAGAGGCGACCGACTCGACCGTTGCGGCGTTGCGGGTAGTGCTTCGGCGTGGCGGAGCGGGCGGGATTAACGTTTCGCTGGGCGCGCTCCTCGACCGCGTCGAACAGCTCGCGCGGAACGATCGCCTCGTGGGTTGGAGTAGCGCTCCAGACCCATTTTTCGCGCGGGCGCAGCACCGGGCGGCCACGGCGTTTGTCATGGCGCCCCAGACGTTGTAGCCGGTGTACTTGGGGTTGCGGAGCAGCGAGTGAAGCTGCGACTTGCTCCAGGTCTGGGGAAGGTCGTTCTCGTCCTTGCGGTTGCGCTTCGGCGGCGGGTAACGATCGAGGTCGGAGTTCAGTCGCTCGCAGATCGTGCCGAGCCCCAGTTCCTCCTCGACGTACCAAGTGAAGATCAGCAAGGCGATCGGCCCGCGCACCGTGTCAATGACCAGCCGGTGCTTCTTGCGCCCTTCGCGCGCCTTCTGCGGGTTGGGGTGGGGGTGGGGCTCCAGTAGATAGCCATAGGGCGCCGGGCCTCCGGTGTGCCAGCCCTGGCGCACCGACTCTTCCATGCCGGCGCGGCTGCGCTCGATCAGGTCGCGCACGTACCACTCGGCGACACCTTGCTTCACCCGCCGAGTGAGAATCGCGGTGGCGCTTGAGTTCAGCGGCTCGTCGGCGGCCAGCAGGGCGATGTCCTGTTTTTCAAGCTCGCGCTCGATCCGCGTCCCGTCGAAGGTCATGCGCGAGACGCGGTCGATCGACTCGACTATCACCGCGTCGAAGGCGGCGGCCTCTGCGTCCGCCAGCAGCTTGTGCATGTCCCCGGCGCATGGAACATCGACCTCGGCGCTCCAGTCGCGCTTGCCTCGGCCGCGGTCGTCCAGATCCTTGCGCCCGCTGTCCACTTCCCAGTAGGTGGCGCCGACCCTCTCCCCGATTGGTGCCAACGCCTCGTTGCATTTCCGTAGCTGGCGAGGAATCGAGAGCGAGGGATCCTGTGCGTCGTCGGTTGAGACGCGACCGTAGAAGGCGACCTTCATCGCAGTTGGCCTCCCTGTGCGTCCTCGTCCTCAAGCCGGGTTGCAAGCTCGCTTGGCCGGGTGCCAAGGCCCGCCCGCAGCAGCGCGCGGTCGAGCGTCGCCAGCGTCGCCTCGCGGTTCTCGGCGACGGCGGCGTAGGCGGCGTCGTAGAGCGTCAGCTCATGTTGAGCGGCCAGCTCGGTCGCACGGCGAAGCTCGCTGGGATCGGGCCGAAGCGCGGGGCAGACCTCGGCCAGCGCTTCGAGCACCGTGGCGACCTGATCGGGGCCGGCCGCAGCACGCCCGCGCAGCAATGCGTTACCGACCTCATAGGCCGTCAGGTCGAGCACGCTGAGCGCGACCGTGCGCGCTTTGTGCGCGTCCAGCAGCGCCCGCGCCTCGGCTACTTCCTCCTCGCCCTCGGCGTGGAACCACTTGAGCGCGACGTTGGCGTCGCTAACGACGTCGATCACGGGCATCGCGGGCCTCCCGCTCGCTACGAATCAGCTCGGCGGACTCGAAGCTCCCCGCTCCGGCGAGGGCGGCGCGACCGCGATTGAGGGCGGCGTCGACGCGCGCGGGGTCGGGCCAGCCCAGCTCTCGCCGCGCCGCCTCCTGAAGAAAGCCGCTGCGGGTCGTGCCACGCTCGTCGGCCTCGCGGTCGATCCGCGAAAGCAGTTCGTCGGGGATCGAGACCATCACCTTCGCCGCCTTTGCCATTGCATCAGTATAGCTCACAGACATACTGCTATTTCCCTCGCTTTCGAGGGCGCGAAGTCGCGGGCGAGGATCGCTTCGAGGAATTGCCGTGCTTCGAGATCAGCGCCGCGCGCCGCAGCAGGCGCCCGACCGCCGCGATCTGCCGATCGCGCAGAGCTCGCCCTTCGGCGGCCGAGACTTCGCGCACCCGCGCCTTGATCGAGAGCGCGGAGGACGGATCGTTGCCCTTCGGGATCATCGCGCCGCTGCCTCACTCTCGATCGGTGTCGGGTCAATGTCCTCGCCCTTCCCAAGCCAATCGACGTTGCGATCGGGCTCGCCGACCGAGCGGAAGATCGGCGCGAACGGGCCGCGACTCTTGAGGTCTTCGAGCAGGCAGAAGGAGATCGACACCGCCCCATAGGCGCGGGCCAGCTCGGGATCGTGTTCGAGCAGGACGAGCGCCACGTTGCGCCTGCGGATCAGCGCCTTGCGGGAGTCGCCGGCCAGCACGCAGATGACTTGCGGGAAGCTGGGGTAGCGATAGCACCACAGGGCCTCGCCCCCTTTGTCGCGGGCGCGATAGAGCTGCGCGTAGCGGGCCAGCTCGGCGGCGAGGCGGTCGGCTGAGAGGGTGGCGCGGTCAAGCTCGATGAAGCGCTGCTCGATGGCGATGTCGCTCTCCTCGAGGAGCAGGTAGATGAGCACCGCGTCGGCGAACAGCGTGCGCCGCGCTCGACCGCGACCGCGGCTCAAGGGATGGGCGACCTCGTGTCGCCAGGAGAGCGAGCCGAAGTCATCGCCGCGCTTTCGCGCCGCTTCGAGGAAGCTGATCCCGACCTCGTTGACGGCGAGCTCGCCGCCGCGCTCGCTCAGGAACCACAGGCGCCGGGGAGCGCTGCGGGCCTCGACGTGGCAGATCAGCCCGGCCCGCTCCAGGTCGGCGAGGAGCTGCTGGGCGCGCCGCAGGCTGCGAGCAGGAAGATGGATCGCGCGGACCTGGGCGGTGGAAAGGACGCGGTGCTCAGCGAGTGAAACGATGACCTCGATCGTCGCCTCGGGCACAGCGACGGTCGCACCGGTGCTCACGCGAGCCTCCAAGCTCGCAGCTGTTCGGAGAAGAAGCGCTGCGGAGCCAGCGTGGAGGCGATAGCGAAGGCGCGGAGAGCAAAGGGCGCGAGGAGAGAGATCGTGAGCACGATCAGGTCGCCACCGTTCGACTTGATGTTTCGACCCGGAGAGTGCGTAGAGATGTCGGCAAATTGCCAGGCCCGCAAACCGCGCTCCATCGGCAACAGAGGCCCGGTGGCCAGATCGAGCGGTGCAGCCACGATCGAAGGGACCGGCGCAGCCACAGGCGAAGCGACGGGCGAAGCGCAGACGAGCGCCGTAGCCGGCGACCTCGCCGCGGGCGGGCAAGCCGAGCATCCATGACCTGTCTGTCGTTTGGGCAGCACGGTCGTCCCATACACGGACGAGCGGCCATCCGCGCCACCCCGAAATCGCCCTTGGCCGCTAGGCCGAAAAAGGCGTCCGATAGGCCCGAAAAGGCGGCCGCTAGGCGTCCGGCAGGCCCGTTTTCGTGTCCGCATTGCAACGCTGGGTGGGCACCCTGTCGGCCATATGGCCGCAAATAATCCGGCTCTACAGAGCCAAATCGAAGATGGCCGCAAATCGACGCTCTGCGAAGGGGAAGAGAGATATAGAGAGTGATCGAGAACCAGAACGACAGAGGAGAACAGGGATAGCCCCATCGCTGACGAGGAACAGCCGGTCCCTGTAGTGAGGTCGTATTTGGTCTTGACGATCTCTTCCTCGTCCACCCCGATCGCTTAGCCGGTGCCTTCTGTGCGCTTGTCGTCTGCCACCTCACAAGCGCTGTCCATTGCCCGGCCTGTTTGCATCGGCTCCGGCTCTCCTGCCGTCGCAGCGGTTGCCATCCATTGCGATCTGCCTGTCGTACGGGATCACCCATCGCTCCACTACAACAGGGCGACGAACCCCGAAAGTGGACCCCCCGACTGGACGGATCGGCCCCGCTCTCGATTGTCTCTTTGGCCTTCGGATCGCGCATATCTCTCACTCCTACAGAGCAAGAAGCCGCGAAAGTGGACTGCCAAAGAGGACAGATCGTCTAGAGAATCGCTGGCTGGCGCCGAGCGCCCACCTTGGAGGGCAGGTAGGTGGGCGCTCGGCTCTGTGGAGGTTCCGCTACGCCGTCTCGCTCTCGGCGGCGCGCTCGTAGGCGACGGCGAGAGCGCCGAGGTCCGCGTCGAGGCCGTCGACCAGGAGGCGAATCAAGAGAAGCCAGCCGGGGTTGTTCTTGCCTCGCTCGATGTCTGAGACCTGGCTCTCGGTCATGCCGGCGCCGCTGGCCGCCTCGATCTGCTTGAGGTCCCGTTCTTCGCGCAGAGCCTTCAAGGCGGCGCCCAACCGGGCCAGCTCCGGCGGCGGCGTGTCGTAGTTGGCTCGGGGCACGGGCAGGACGCTGCCCGTCCGTCGGTTCCTCCACTTACGGAAAGAACGAAGTAGGCTCCCGTACCGAAGAAACGATCCACGCCGCCAGAGCGTGGGAGGGAAGGGGAGGTAGGTACGCGTGGCAGTCCGAATGCGTCAGAAGCCGGGGGCACCTGTCCAGGCTCGCCCGGCCAGCACAATGAAGCGCGGGCCGCGGACAAGCGATCTGACGAGAGCGGCCAGCCACTCAGCTCGCACGGCGCCAACGAGTCCTGCTCACCCCGACGACACGAGGCTCTTCGTGTCAGCGACCGGATCGTGGTCGGGCTCGTTCGACCCACCTCCGCGCTCGCGGGGGATCGAGCTGCTACCGCCTGCCTTTGCTGTGCCTCTCGGCCTCGCGCAGCAGAGTGGACGCCGGCACGTTGAGCCCATCGGCGAGCAACCACAAGGCGCGCACGCTGATATTGCGTTCGCCGCGCTCGGCATCGCCGATGTAGTTGGCGCTCATCCCTGCCAAGTCGGCCAGGGATTCCTGGGTCAGATCGCTCGCCTCGCGCAGCGTCCGTACCGCCTTTCCCAAGGCGCGATGGCGGGGGCTGAGCGGCGGCACTCAGGCACCCTTCCCGACCCCGCAGGGGAAGTCCACCAACTATCAGGGTGGTTTCCGTGTAGGGTTCTCGATCAATTCCAGACAGAACTCGGCACGTATCGCAATGTGCGGACTGTCCGAGGCACGGGAGGCGATCGGATGAAGCGCAGGCGGACAATCGACACGACAAGAGCGCTCAGCCACCCTGTTCGCCGCAGGATGCTCAGGAGGCTTAACGCGGAGCGCCGGCCATGCAGCTCGATTGAGCTGGCGCGAGAGGCAGGCTTACAGCCGGGCGGCGCGACTGTCACCTGCGCGTACTTGAGGCTTGCAGAGTCACGAAGCCGGTCAAGCAGAAAGCGGCGCCCGATTCGGCGTCAGCTCACCACGAGTCCGATGTCGCCAAGGACCGATGGGTCAGGGCTCAGCTTGCAACAACCCGAGCCGAGGACGAGGCAGCAGCTCGTCGTCTCGGCGACAAGGGGCCGCGGAAGTCGATATGAAGCGCTGCACAGCAAAACTTAATCTTTATGTAATAGTCTGTTTCTATTGAACGATCATCAGTCGGGGGAGGGTGGAAGTGTCTGAAGCAAAGCTGCTGTACCGAGGATCAGGAAATGCTGGTATCGCCTGGTGGCGAACGGCTGCAACTCTCGGTGCCTGCGCTCTCATGGTGGTGCTGGCTACTCTCCTTCTCGCCCCGTCGGCAGCCTCTGCGGCGGCTCTGCCGTCAAAAATCACGGAAAACATGACGCTCACCGCTGCCGGTAGCCCCTACACCGGCAGTCCGACGATCGAAGCGGGGGTGACCGTCAACGCTGAACCCGGCGTCACCTTCAAAGGCGGCGAAATCAACGTCAACGGCACGCTCAAAGCCGAAGGCACGGCCGAAAAACCGGTCCTCTTCACCTCGACTAGCGACAGCGCCGCCGGCCAGTGGAAGGGGATCGCCTTCAACTCGGGCAGCAGCGCCTCGATCATTGACCACGCCGAAGTCCGCTACGCCGGGTCTTTCTCGAATGTCCCCGCGATCAAGATCAACGGCGTCTCGCCCACGATCACCCATTCGACGGTTCGCAACAGCACCTATTGGGGCATCCAGGTCGAAGGCGGCGGCTCCCCGGAAATCGCCCACGACGAAGTTCTCAACAACGGTCGCTCAGGGATCATCTACAGCGCCAGCACCGGCAACACCGGGGCGATCAACATCCACGACAACCTCGTCGAAGGCAACTCGGAATCGGGCATCTTCATTTCCTCCCCCAGCACGATCACCGGCACGAGCCTGGGCGGAAACACGGTCAAAGGCAACGGGTCTACTGGAATCAACTGCACGGCGGCCGATCTTCCCCCGGACCTCGCCGAAAATACCCTGAGCGGCAACACGCTGAACTACATCAACTTCTCGGGCACGCTCAACCAGTCGGCGACCTGGACCGACCACGGCTTTCCGCTGAGGGGCTCGCTGACGATTGCGAGTGGCAATACCCTGACGCTCGGCGCGGGCGTGACCTTCAAAGGCGGCGAAGTCAACGTCAACGGCACGCTGAAAGCCGAAGGCACGGCCGAAAAACCGATCCTCTTTACCTCCCAGAGCGACAGCGCCGCCGGGCAGTGGAAAGGCATCACGTTCAGCTCGGGCAGCGGCGGCGTAATCGACCACGCCGAAGTCCGCTACACGGGCACTTTCTCCCATGCAGCGATCAGGATCGAAAGCGCCTCGCCGACGATTACGCACTCCACGATCCGCAACGACTCCTATTGGGGCATCCAAATCGAAGGCGGCTCACCGGAAATCGCCTACGACTCGATCCTCACCAACGGTCGCTCCGGGGTCAGCTACAGCGGCAGCACCGGCGCGATCAACATCCACGACAATCTCATCGAAGGCAACTCCGAATACGGAATCTTCGTCTCTTCGCCCAGCACGGTCACCGGCACGAGTCTGGGCGGCAACACCATCAAAGGCAATGGGTCGACCGCGATCAACGCCACGGCGGCCGACCTGCCCCCCGACCTCGACGACAACACCCTGAGCGGCAACGCGGAAAACTACATCAACTTCTCGGGCACGCTCAATCAGTCGGCGACCTGGACCGACCACGGCTATCCGATGAAGGGCTCACTCACTGTGGCGAGCGGTAAGACCCTGACGGTTGGAGCCGGTCTCACTTTCAAAGGCGGCGAAATCAACGTAAACGGCACGCTCAAAGCCGAAGGCACCGGAGAAAAACCGGTCCTCTTCACCTCGTCTAGTGACAGCGCCCCCGGCCAGTGGAAAGGAATCACGTTTGCTTCGAGCGGCGGTACCTCGGTGATCGATCACGCGGAAATCCGCTACGCAGGAACCTTCTCCCACGCCGGAATCAAGATCGAAGGCGTCTCGCCGACGATCACGCATTCGTCCATCCGCAACAACTCACAAGGCGGAATCAAGGTGACGTCGAGCGGTAAACCAAGCATTCAATGGACGAGCTTTACCGGGAACAGCACGTTCGGCTTGAGCTACGAAGGCTCAGGAACCTTGTCTGCCCCCCACAACTATTGGGGCTGCGCGTCCGGGCCTGCACCGGCAGGCTGTGGCAACTCAGTCAGCGGAAGCGTCAACTGGAAACCACAAGCCGAAGAAGACACCGCGCCGGGGCATTGTCAGGGGAAGGAAACGCAATGCGGAGTGGGCGCCGATCCGGTCAGCCTCGCCACCGGCTATCTCGCTTACTCCCACCGCGACCTTCTGCTGACGAACAAGAGCAGCGTGCCACTCGAATTCACGCGCAACTACAACTCCGCAGATCATTCCGACAGCGGCCTTGGCTCCGGTTGGTCTCAGTCCGGCCTTGCCAGCGCCACGGAACTAGAAAACGGCGATGTGCTGATCCGGCGCCAAGACGGTCGACAGGACGTATTCAGTCATGTCGGAGCCGCCTATGTGCCTCCATCGGGGGTCACCGATTCCCTCGTCAAAACTGAAGAAGGCACCTTCACGCTGACGACCCTCGATCAGACCGTTTACCGCTTCGACGCAAGTGGTCGCATCGCCTCGATCACCGACGGCCACGGGCTCAAAACGACTTATGGCTATAGCGGCGAAGGCCGCCTATCAACGATCACCGACCCCTCCGGGCAGACGCTCACCTTCGCCTATAACGGCTCCAATCACATGACATCCGTCAAAGACTCGACCGGCCGCGAAGTCAAATTCGCCTACTCGGCAGCCGGCGATCTCGAAACCGTCACCGATGCCCTGGGCGGCGTGATGAAATACGCCTACGACGCCCAGCATCGGATCACCTCGATTACCGATCCGCGCGGCAACGTGATCTTGAAAAACGTCTACGACGGGCAGGGCCGGATCGTCGAACAGCGCGACGGCCTCGAACATCTCTGGAAACTTGAATACAAACCGAGCGAAACGATCATCACCGAACCCGAAGGTGGGAAACTCTCCTACGGCTTCGACGGCGAGGACCGGGTTGTCTCTGAAACCGACCAGCTCGGAGACAAAACGACGATCGCCTATGACGAAGCGGGCAACGTCGATGAAGTCGTACAGCCCGGTGGCGCCAAATGGGAATTCGGCCACGATGCGGCCGGCAACCTCATCTCCGTGGTCGACGCCGAAGGCGGGGAACGCAGCTACGAATACGACGGCCAGAATCGACTGACCGACTTCACCGACGCGCGCGGGAACGCCTGGAGCTACGAATGGTCTAAAGCAAACGACCTGACCAAAGTCGTCAATCCCGAAGAAGGCGAAGCAATCCTCACCTACAACGAATCAGGACAGCCGTTGACGAGGACCGACCCCAACGGCCACAAAAGCGAATTCGCCTACGACACCCGTGGAAATCAAACGAGCGAAACCGATCCGCTCGGGCATAAAACGAGCTACGAATACGACAGCCGCAACTACCTCACCTCGAGGACGCAGCCGGGCCTGAAAGCCGAAAGCTTCGAACGCGATGCGCTCGGCGACCTGCTCGCCCGGACCACGCCAGAAGGCCACAAAACGAAATACGCCTACGACAAAAACGGCCTGCCGACGCAGATCACCGATCCCGGTGAAGACGTTTGGAAAATCGAATACAACGGGATGGAGCGGCCGACCGTCTACACCGACCCGCTCGAAGGTCAGGTCAAAGTCTCCTACAACGGCGACCTCAAGCCGACCAAAGTGGTCAACCGTCGTGGCAAGGAAACGACCTATGCCTACGACCTCGCCAATCAGCTAACCGAAGTCCATCGCCCTGAAGGGGAAGACTGGATCTACGGCTACGACGCTCGCGGCAACCGCACGAGCACGGCTGATCCTCGCGGTAACGAAACGAGCTACGAATACGACCTGTTGAACCGGATGATGGCCGCCGATGAGCCGCTGGGTGTGAGCACTGAATACGGCTACGACCCCAACGGCGACCTCACGTCCGCCACCGATCCGCGCGGCAATACGACGAGCTACGCCTACGACAAACTCGGTCAGCTCACCGAAGTCGACCAACCGTTCGAACAGACGACCAGCTTCGCCTACGACGGCATCGGCAACCAGATCAGCCGCACGACCGCAGCCGGCACGCTCGCCTTCGCCTACGACGCCGCCAATCGCCTGACGGGAGTCAAAGCCGGTGAATCGACCCTACGCTCCTACAGCTATGACGCGGCCAACCGCCCGACCGGCGCCGCCGATGCCCAGGGCGCCAAAATCGAAATCGGCTACAACGAAGATGGTCTGGTCAGCTCGCTCAACGACGGCCGTGGCCAGTCGCTGACGCGGGGCTACAACTCGCGCGGGCTGCTGACCAAACAGGTCGACGGCCGCGGCACGCTCGAATATGGCTACGACAAACTCGGGCGCTTGACGTCGCTGACCGATCCGCAGAGCAAAGCCCTGAGCTTCGCCTATGACCCAGAAGGTGACCTGACCGAAGTCATCCGCCCCAACGGCGTCACGACGACCAACGTCTACAACGACGCCGGGCGCCTTGCCGAAACGAGCGCCGAAGAAGAACCGAGCACGGTGCTCGAAGCGCTCAAATACGGCTACGACGAAGCCGGCAACGTCACCGGCAAGGTTGACCAGCGCCTCGAAGCGGAAACCACCTACGCCTACGACGCGCTCAACCGCCTGGCCGAATTCAACCCGCCCGGCGAAGGCGCCACCACCTACGGCTACGACAAAGCGGGCAACCGCACCGAAGCAGGCGGCACCACCTATGCCTTCAATGCCCTCAACCAGCTGACCGAATCCTCAGACGGCACCACCTACAGCTACGACGGCGCCGGCCGGATGATCGGCAAGGCGAACGGCTCCGAAGAAACGAGCTATGAATGGGAACCGCTGGATCATCTGGTCAAAGTCGAAGGGCCGAGCGAAACGGCGAGCTACGCTTACGACGCCTTGGGACGCCTCAGCAAACGTACGATCGAATCGAGCACGCAGATCGCGCACTACGGCGACCTCACCGACATGCCGACCTACGACGCCAACGGTGAAGGGGAAACCACTACCAGCTACGTGCATGGCGCACGCGGGCTTGTCGAGCAGCGTTCGGGCAAAGCGACCGCTTACCCGCTCGCGGACGCTCACGGCGACATCACTGCGATCTCCGGTTCGGCCGGTGGTGTGGAATCCAGGCAAAGCTACGATCCGTGGGGTGTGCGGCTCTCGGGCCCAAGCCTCGAAATGGGCTTCCTCGGCGCCCAGGAGCGCCCAACCGATCCGGCGACCAGTCTGATCCAGATGGGGGCGCGGTCCTACGCACCGGAATTGGGGGTGTTCCTGAGTAAAGATCCTGTTCTTGGCGCTATCGGGATAGGAATTAGTGTGAACAGGTATCCCTACGTTTGGGATAACCCTCTCGCGCTATTCGACCTCGACGGCCGGTTCCCAAGCCTCTCCGGCGTTGCAGGCGCGGTTGGGGGCACTGTGGACAGCGCTTGGGATGCATCTGCGGGTGCAAGAGACTCTGTCGGGCTCGCTGGTAACGGAAATGGTGGCGTGGCCGGAGACATCGTCGAAGCAGGCGCCGACTACGCAAACCATGTGGCGAGTTTTTGGAGCGACCGCTATCAAGACTTCGTGAAGAACTTGAAGGAATCGTGCGGGACGTCGTTCGGCCAGCGAGCTCTTAATAACTTCTTGGTCACTAATGAAACGGTGCCTGGTCTTGTTGCGCCGACGCTTTCAGGTGCCGTTGTTAACCGGGCGGGCGGAGTGGCCGCAGGTCAGGGAACCCTTACGGCATTCGATTGGGCCAAGAACTCTCGCAGTATCGCTGAGCTGCCTTCGGTTGCACGTGCCGCCGGCATAAGTTGGCTCTATGCATCGGCAGCCTGGGAGGCGGGAGTTGGAATCGGGTCGCTCGCACGATCGGGGCTATCTGCGCTCTACTGCTGACGCCAACCGTAAGGGCCATGAAATACAAATGAGTAGGTCAGTCCATCTTTCATCTGATAAACGAGACCAGGAACTGCGCCGCCGGCTGCGTGGCAAACGGCTGGTATCTCGAACTAACTGGATGATTAGGCAGGCGGCCTACGTGCTCGCATGTGTCGTTGCGGCGGTCGCGGTGCTGATGTTTTTGGAAGGGGCATGGCTCGCCATCGGCTTGACGGCGGTGGCGTTTTTCGCTGGAGGCATCTTCGAGGTTCTCGTCGACTTCCGCTATGGCAACTACAAGCAGGAATGGGAACTCGCAAACGACGCCGATCTTGAATAAGGACTCGAAAGACCTCGAAGAGTCTGTATCGTGACAGGCGGAGAAACATTGAGGGACTCCCAGCGATGCTGCGGCCAGGTGTCCTATCGCCTGGCTGTCAGGGCTGGGAGTCCCTTTTCGTTTGGTAGAAGCGTTCGGGCCGGACAGGCGTCCGCTTAAAGCGACCAAATTTGTCGAGACAGCCTCTCGGTCTGTGCTTTTGAGTATGGCTTCGACCCCACTTTTATTAGCCGCCTAAAGGAAAAATCGGGCTTCCCGGAATCGGCATGAAAAGCGCTAAAGGTCGCCCTTGAACGGCCGATGATTGGAGCGCAAATGCTGCCAGTGCCTTGGTGCTAAAAGGCAAACCCGCTGCGAGGCGGGGGCGCAAAGCCTTCGGGGCTCCCATCCGGGAGCCGGCCGGGCTACCACCGGGGTCAAAAGGACACCACGTGGCTGTACGCGACGGGGCTCTGGCTAAAACGATAGGACCACAGGAGGTACCTATGTTTATCCAGAATCTCCGGGCCAAGGTTGGTGCCCGGCTCAACGGCGAAGGGGAGGCCGGCTTCACGCTGATCGAGCTTCTCGTCGTCATGCTCATCCTCGGCATTCTCGCCGCGATCGCGATTCCCGCCTTCTTCAACCAGCGGGAAAAGGCCACCGACGCTCAGGCCAAGTCCGCAGCCCGGACCGCTGAGACGGCGATGGAGACCTACGCGACCGAAGCCGGCGGGAAATACACCGGTGCGACCGCAGCCAAATTGCACGAAATCGAGCCGACGCTCGTCGCTTCCGGAACCAAAAACAACGTCATCACTCTCGTTCCTGTACCGACGGCAGATGAATTCACGGTGACGTCCGAAGCGGGAACCGGAGACACCTTCTCCATTACGCGTGAAGCAGGAGGCGTGGTCAAATTCAATTGTACCGGGAAAGGTGGCTGTCCGACCGGCGGCGACTGGAGTAAATAGTCGTCCGACGTGAAGTTGGCCAGTTCATGGCCAGCGAGCTTGACAAAGGGGCGGGCCTTCGGGCCCGCCCCTTTTTGTCAAGTCAATCCGTCTAGCCCCAGCAGGGCTTACGACCCGCGTGTCGTAGATTCCTTGCACCAGCCGAGCGCGGCGGCCGAGATTCCGGAGAAATCTGGCAGATCATTCACATCGACCGCCGCGCTCGGCTGGTGCGCTTTCCAGTAGACATCGCGTCGGTCGTTGGCTAATCGCCGTCGATCCGCACGAGATCGCCGTCGACCACCTTGAAGCCAGACTGTCCAACGATCCACGGGAGCCGCAGCTCCTCCCGTACTCCGAGTCGGGCGAGCTGACGATCGAGGGCATCTAAGTCGGCTGGGCCGCTCTCAGTGAGTCCTCTGAGCAGCGCCTCGATGATCCCCTCGATCTCGACGTCAATAACCCATTGGGCGGAGGAGCGAAGACCCGCGAGGCCTAGCAGCAGCGTGCGCCGATGCGGCATGTTCTCGAGCAGCGCTCTATCCGCCGGATCGAGCTCGACCAGAGCACCGTCTAGCTCCTGGGGTCGGGAAAGCGCGCCGAGGCGCTCCTGTAGATAGGTGGCCGCACTCGAAAGTGCCGATTGCTTTTTCCGCATCTGCCTCTCGAGCATGCTGCGGATCGTTCTCTCGTAGTGCGCCACGCGCTCTGGGGGGATGCCGAGATCGGCGGCCACTTCTGATTGGGTCGGGCTGGCGCCGGGATCGAGCTGGCGGCGCCGATACGCCTCAAAGGCGACGACACGTTCGATGCCGGCAAGATCCTTCGCCAGGTCGCGCGGCTCAGGCTTGACCTTCGGTGCATCTTCTCCGCTCGATCGAGGCTCCACTCGGGTTACCCCGTCCTCGGCGAGATAGGCCATCGCCCACTCACTGAGCGCCACCGCCAGGATTTCCCCGGCGGTTTCCGTCCCGATACGAGGAACCTGGAGGATTTCACTCGGCGTCCTCGGCGCCAGCGCCTTCAATGACCCCCCGTCAACTCGCAGGAGTGGATTTGCGGCTCGCAAGCTGAGTCGAATCGAGAAGTTCGGCGCATCGATCAGTGAGAGGCCGGGGAGCAGCTCGCGTAGCGGCGAGTTGCGACAGGCCTCGTCCGTGAGCAGGTACTCAGCAAGGCTCTGAGCCGCGGCACCGGCGGAATTCTGCAATTCGAGCAGGACGTCTCTGTCGCCTACGGGATCTGGCGCTGTGCGGACGAGGCTCTCTGCATTTTCGAGTGGCCCAGGCATGCCGAAACGCTAGTCAAACACGCGGATAGTCGGACGCGCGCTGAGAATCGGGCGGTAGAGAACCGGCGGGAAGGCGACTACGCAGCTAGGATTCGGCTTGAGGACAGGCGATAGGCGGTCGCGGATATCCGTTCAAGACCCGCCCCCGCTATTTCACGAAGGCCCCGCAAATGCGGGGTTTTCGTCTTTCTGGGGCGCAGACAATAGGGTTCAAAAACAGCCTTGGGGCAAGCCCTGGGGCAAGGCGAGGTCATCTTCCTCACGATCACCAACCGGAGTCCGCACTCGATAAAGGTGACGCACTTAGGCATGGTTACCGCAGTGCGAAAGGACAGTACCGGCCTGGCCTTCACGCGCCCATATCCTCGCCAGCTTGCGCTGCCTTTTGAGATCCCCGCGCGCGACCACGTGACGCTGTGGCAGCCGAGGAGCGGCCTAGAGGACTGGGACGAAACGGAGATGCGTGTCCGGGTTGGGACCGCCGCCGGGGACGATTTCTACTCTCGGCGGTTCCGCTTTGCCGATCTTGCTCGACTCGAAATCCGTTCGTAACTCTAGGTGAAACGGGCTAGGCCGTCATCAGTTTGACAAGCACTTCGGCAGCGACTCCCTCGCCGATGTCTACAAGCGAGTCTCGCAGCGCTCGCAGCTTGCCCTTCCTCTCCTCGTCCGGGGCCGCCTCGATTCGGGCATCCAGGATTGACAGCAGCTTCTGCAATGCAGCCTCTCCGCTCGTTGGCCAGCCCGCGAGAAGCTGCAGCGCCTTCTCGGTCGGTGCGACCGTCAGGGGACCCGGCAGCCCGTCGATCTCGGTGCGGCCTTCCACGTACCTGTTTCGCTGTAGGACCTCGAATGCGCGGCTAACTCCAGAGTCGCCGTCGTCCCGGCCGAGCTTCTGGCTGACCTGCATCTGCGATATGTCCTCGCCGGCGTCAGCCTCGTCATAGAGCCTCACGATTGCTTCCAAGACAGGCAGGGTTGCCTCCCAGCCGATTCCGGGGCCGCCACCCGATATTGCCCTGTCCGCTTTGGCGATGTCGGCGATCCGGCGCTGCTCCTCAATGACGTGCTTTCCCTCGGCCGTGGGTCGGACTCGCCCAGAGAGGTCGTTTTCCCAGTTAACGGAAACTAGGCCCAGTGCTGCCAATTCCTCAAGATCGCCGACCTCAAGAGCCTCCTCCTCGAGGCTCCGGTGTTCGATCGTCGGCCCCTGGCCCATGCTCGCCCCAAAATAGAAGTCTTCCTTGGCCTCTCCCTCGGAATTCGACCAGTAGCCGTCAACAAGCTTTTCGAGCAGCGCTAGCTGCTCCTTGGTCATGTGAGCCATCCCGCCCCTTTTCTCGTCTCCGGGCCGATCCGGAGTATTCGGGAGAAGCGTAGTCGGCTGCCTGGGGCCCGTCTACGCAGCCAACGCACTCGTGGGGTAGGCCTCGTGCCGGCACGAGTATCTGGTGGCTGGGGCAAGAAATGGGGCAAGAAGCCCCACAGATCCCAGCCGATCCCAGCCGGTCTCGATCTCGCGAAAACCGCTTGAAACCGTGCTCCACGTAGTCCAGCCGATCTCAAGGTCCGGGCTCATAAGCGGACCGTCCTTGTGGGAACCCGAAGGTCATCGGGGGATCGATCCCCATCTGACCCGAATCCCTCGCTCCCCAGCGACTACGACAAGCAGCGTAGCGGGGAGGCGTCAGCTCGTCGAGGGCACGGGACCCGCGCTAGAGCGTCGGACTCTCGGCTGGGTTCCCCACCGCTGCCGTCACCGCCGGCGCGGCGGCAGGCAGATGGCGGATGTCGGGCACGCTGATCAGCGCGAGGGTGAGAAAGACGGCGAGCCCGAAGGCCAGCCACAGCGAGACGCTGACCCCGATGACCGCCGCGACCGGGCCCCAGACTGCGAGTCCCAGGGGGTAGAAGGCGAGCGAGCCGAACCAGTCATAGGAGCTGACCCGGGACAGCGACTCGCCGGGGACGTGGCGCTGGAGCGTCGACTCCCAGACGGAGATCGCGAGCGCCATCCCTGCGCCCGACAGCGCCGCGCCGCAGGCGATCAGTGGCACCGATGTGGCCGCGGCCATGAAGGCCAACGGCAGCGCGAAGAGTCCGTCGGCGAGGGCGGCGAGCAACAGCGGCCTGTGCGGTTTGACGCGCGTCGCGAGCAGGCTGCCGGCGAGCGCTCCGACCCCTACCGCCGCGAGAATGGCGCCCCAGGCGGCCGCGCCGCCGAGGTCGCGTTCGGCGACGATCGGCCCGAGCACGCCCCACGCCCCCCAGAGCACGTTCACGATCGCGAAGTAGACGACGAAGGTCCACACCCACCTGCGTGACCGAAAGGCGACCCAGCCCTCACGCAGGTCGGCGACGAAGGAGCTCCGTTGCGCCGCGACCCGCGTCGGTACCTGCAGCATCGCCAGGCAGGCGGCGCTCACCGCGAACGTCACGGCGTCGATCGCGATCGCCCAGCCTGCTCCCGCAGCGGCGACCAGCACACCGCCCACAACCGGGCCGAGGATTTCGCCCGTCGAGACGGCGCTCGCGCGCAGGCCGTTCGCCGGCTGCAACTGCTCCGCGAGGACGACCTCGGGCAGCAGACCGGTCGACGCGGGGCTGAAGAAGCCGGTGGCCGCGCCGGTGACGCCGGCCACCAGCGCGAGCATCCACACCTCCGCCACCCCCACTATGAGCAGAGCTGCCATCGCGCCCTGGCTCGCGACCCGCGCCAGGTCCGCAACCACCATTACGGCGCGGCGTGAGGCCCGGTCGGCGACCACGCCGCCCGCCAGCACGGTCGCCACCAGGGGGAACGCCCCCGCGGCCAGCACGAGCCCGACGTCTGAGGTCGAACCGCCGATCTCCAGCACCGCGAAGGCGAGCGCTACGACGGCCATGCGATCGCCCAGCACGGACACTGCCTGCCCGCTGAACAGCAGCCGGAACTCCCGCGTGCGGAGTACGTCGAGGCTTTCGGGCAGGCGCGCCAAGAGACCCCCTACTACAGCGCGGTGAACTCGAGATCAGGGTCGTAGTCATGCTGGTCGGCGCAACCGGCGAAGCGAAGCTCTGCGGGATTCGTGTCGCGCCCCATCGCGGGCAAGCGTAGCCCGAGCATGGGACCCACTTCTGCCGGCCCCACGGCAAAAGCAAAGGACCTGATGCGCGCCGATGCGCGGCGATTGTCGGTCTCTGCCGATGGACTGGACTTCCGCGGGCCGTGAAACTTTAGACAGGCATGGGTCCGCTTGTCCCGGAAGAGAGCAACAGTGACACTGGGGCAAGAAATGGGGCAAGAAGCCCCACAGATTCCAGCCGATCCCCACGTAGCTCGATCGCGCGAAATCCGCTCTAGACCGCGCTCCACGTAGTCCAGCCGAACTCGTGCTCCGGGCTCATAACCCGAAGGTCGCAGGTTCGAATCCTGCCCCCGCTATACCGAAGTCCCGCGACCGGCTACCGGTTTGTGGGGGTGCGGGAGCTTCTGTGAGGTTGTTCCCGCGATTGTCACCTCGGTGATCGAATCCGCCCCCGAGTTCGGCGCCGCCTGCTTCAGGCGGTTTGCCGGTTCGAATTTCGGTCAGCGCTCGTGTGTACGGCTGTCTGGTCTGTGCCGGGGGGCGAACTGCGACCGAGCGCGACCCTAGGCTCGCAGGGGTGGCTCGATCTCAAGCGACAATGAATTCAGGGCAGCACTCCCAGGAAGACGGCCGAACCGCATTCACCCTCGATTTCAGCGCTTCGACGTTCATGAGATCCGTGGCGATTGCCCAGCTCGTGGTTAAGGCCGAGTCACGTCGTCGAGAAGGCATGCACTTCGACGTGATCGGGTCCAAGGACCGCCGATGAACCTCGATCCAATTGTTTCGCTGTCGGTTGCTGTCGCTGAGGCTCCCGGTAGCCACGCCTTCCTCCTTGGCTCTGGGGTCTCGCGGGAAGCCGGGGTGCCCACTGGCCAACAGGTCTTCTGGCAGGCAGTTGGCGAGCTATACCGCCTCGAGGAAAAGACCAGCGAGACGCCGGATGAAAACGAGCTAGGGGAGTGGTTGAAGAAGACCGACCGCGAGGGCCTGGGCTACTCGGCGATCTTGGAGTTGATCGCTCCTGACCCCGCGAATCGCCGGGACTACCTGGCCAAGCACTTCGAGGGCCGCGAGCCAGGACCGGCCCATCACGTCCTTGCCAGCCTCGCCGAGGCGAAAGCGATCCGGGTCTTTATCACCACCAACTTCGACCGCCTCCTAGAGCACGCTTTGCAGGCTCGCGGGATTGAGCCGGTGATTATCACCAGCGCCGCCGATCTGGCGTCAGCGCCGCGCCGCGAGCATGCTGATTGCTACGTCCTCAAGCCACACGGCGACTACCTCCAAGAGACGATCCGCAACACCCCGAGCGAGCTAGAGGAACTAGAGCCCGAGATCGCCGCGGAGCTAGAAGAGATCTTCGAGCGCTTCGGCGTTGTGGTGCTCGGCTACTCAGGATCAGACGCCGGGATCGCCGGTTTGCTCAGCGCTCGCCGCTCCCGCTACGGTTTGTATTGGGTCGCCCGCAGCGAACTCGCCGATGGCGCGAGCCGGATCATCGAGGCCACTGGTGGGCGAATGATCAACCGTGAGGGTGCGGCTGAGTTCGTCGCCGATCTGCAACGCCGTCTAGAGGTCTTCCGCACTCACCCCAGCGGCCACACGCCCGTAGAGGTCCACGATGAAGTACTCACCCTCGTTCGGGTCAAGGACGAGATCGGTCTTGCCGAGGTGATGCGCCGCGAGCGCAGGGAGTTCACTGAAAACGTCAACGCCGTTATCGCCGCCCATCGCGAGGAAGGTCCAGAAGAGAACAATCTTCTCGCCGCTCACGATAAAATGCTTCCACTCTGGGAACGCCGCCTAGCTGGCCTGCTTCCGGTGATCGCCTACGCCCCTAGCAAGTTCGAGTCTGAGGTTCGATCCCTGATCGACGCACTAGAGAGCAGACCGCTCGAAGGCGGCTTCACCGCCTGGCCGGAGTTGCTGGACTGGGGAACCTGGTGGCTTGGCTTCGCAGCTGGCGCGTTTGCCCTGTACCACGAATCTTGGTTGGCGCTTGCCCCCCTGCTGGCAGCGAAGTTCTCTAACTTCAATGACCGTGAAAGGCACTTGGTCGAGCCTGTCCGAGAGAGCATCGGCCACGAGCTCGGCGCGCTTGTCATGGCCCGCTTTTCTGAGACCAATTGGATGTCTCCCCGATGGGAGCATTTGAGTTGGTCACTTTTGAATTGCCGGGTTTTGCAGGAGCGCTGGCCTGAGTTTCTACAGGGCCGCGAACCTCGACTTCCGGCACTCGTCAACTTCGACCTCCTGGTCACTATCCGGATTGGTCTCGATGGCGGCTCCCCTATTGCCCACTGGCTGATCTACCGGGGAGGCGGAGTGCAGTTTGCCCGCCGTCTTCGCAACGATCCGCGCTACCGAAACTCCATCATCGAGACGCTCGGAGCCGACCCCGACGGATTCATCGAGACAGTCGGAGCAGCCCTCCAAGGCAATCTTCGGAATCCCGGCAATGGATTCACGGAGTCCGGGGCCTTGAACGTTCTCTTGGCCGACCAGTAAGAGGGTGTGAAACCTGGTCCCCAAACTCCAGCGAGCAGGGTCTATCTCATTCGGACTCAATCAAGTCAGAATTTGGCTTGAGAACAGGCGATACGCGGTCGCGGACAATTGAAGAAGTCCTGCCCCCCGCTATAGGAGAAAGCCCCGGAAACGGGGCTTTTTTCGTGGTCCAGATCTGGTTACGATTCGGCGGCGGGTACTAAGTGGGTACTAAGTTCGACATTTCTCCGTCGACTAGTGCTCAAGGCGAGCCCTGAGCGTCGCTCACATATTCCCCGTCGCTTACGTGCTCGCCCCCAGGGACCGGGTTGCCCGACTCGCCGACTTCTTGCATCGCGAGACGGGTCCTTCTGATGGAGTCCGCCCGCTAAACGCAGCCTGAGAGTTCTCGTTAGAACCAGGGGCCGGCGGCGGAATAGGTGAGGAGCGCAAGGACGGTGCCGGCAAGGATCGCCAGGCCAAGGGTCATCGTGCGGGTGCCGGCGCCCGCCAGCCGCGCCTCGGGTGGGCCGTCGCGCCGCCAGTCGGGGAGCGCCAGCGCTGGTACCTCGAGCACGTGCCCGAGCACATGCAGCGTCATCAGGGCGACCCAGGCGATGAAGCTCAGCTTGTGGGCGAACTTCAAAGTGTTGCTGGGCGGTCCGGCCACGAGCAGTGCGACGCCGGTGCCAAACAACGCCAGCGTGGTGAACACCACGCCCGGCGCCAGCACCCGCAGGGCGACATTCGGAGGACCCTTGCGAACGTAGGCGGGGTTGCCGGCGTAGTAGCGGGCGAAGCGGTAGCCGGTGCTGCCGAGCTTGAGCAAGACCGGCGGGATGAGCAGCATGCCGATGAAGACGTGCGGGCCAAGAAGCTGGCCGATGAAGGGGATCGTCGCGCCCTCGGCGGCCAGAAGCACCAGCAGGGCCGCGGCGACTCCACCCGTCAGGCGAGCGTTGCCAGCGACCCCAGGGCTCGTCTGCGCTTGGTTCGATCGATACACGGACCTGGGATGTTGGACCCCTCACCTAAGCGTCGCGTGAGGGAAAATGTGTGGAGTGCCGGGACCACAAGGGCAATTACAAAGCGCCTTCCCGCGCTTGCCGCCAGAGATCGACGTTTCCGTCAACGGTGACGTGCCGATCGATCTCCGCCAGCTCCTCCGCCGAAAGCGAGAGGTTCTCCAGGGCGGCGACGTTCTGCTCGAGCTGGTCCACCGAGGAGGCGCCGATGACGAGTGAGGTCATGCGCTCATCCCGGAGCGCCCAGGCCAACGCAAGCTGGGCAAGGGTCTGGCCGCGCCGGGCGGCGATCTCGTTCAGCGCCCGCAGCCGCTCGATCATTTCGTCGCTGAGCCAGGATTGGTCGAATTCGGGGTCCCGAGCGGCGCGGGAGTCTTCCGGGATGCCTTCGAGGTAGCGATCCGTGAGCAGGCCCTGGGCCAGCGCCGTGAATCCGATCACGCCGATCCCGAGCTCGGCGGCTGCGTCGAGCAGACCCTCGGTCTCTATCCAGCGGTTCAGCATCGAGTAGGACGGCTGGTGGATCAGCAGGGGGGTCCCGAGTTCACGCAGGATTGCCGCTGCCTGCCGCGTCCGCTCAGCGTCGTAGGAGGAGAGGCCGATGTAGAGCGCCTTGCCCTGCCGCACGGTCGTGTCGAGCGCGCCCATCGTCTCCTCCAACGGCGTCGATGCATCTAGGCGGTGGGAGTAGAAGATGTCGACGTAGTCCAGACCCATCCGCTGCAGCGACTGGTCGAGCGAGGCGAGCACGTACTTGCGCGAGCCACCGCCCTGGCCGTAGGGACCAGGCCACATGTCCCAGCCGGCCTTGGTCGAGATGACCAGCTCGTCGCGGTAGGGGCGGAAGTCCTCTTTCATCAGGCGGCCGAAGTTGATCTCGGCCGAGCCGTAGGGGGGTCCATAGTTGTTGGCCAGATCGTGGTAGGTGATGCCGAGGTCGAAGGCGCGCCGCGCGATCGCGCGCTGGACCTCGAAGGGGCGGTCGTCGCCGAAGTTGTGCCAGTAACCCAGCGACAGCACCGGTAGGTCGAGGCCCGAACGACCCGTCCGCCGGTACTGCATCTTTCCTTCGTAGCGATCGGGAGACGCCGTGTAGGTCATCGCTGCTCCACCTCCGTCTCCTCGATCCTACGCTCCCGACGACACACTCTTTCGGATTGCTTGACCGATCAGGTCGGCCAGGAGATGATGGACGCACCGAGTGAACACCCATGCTGACAAGCAGAAGGTTCGCGTAGGTCTGCTCGGGGTCGGCCTGATGGGATCGGCTATGGCCCATCGACTCCTCGATCAGGGCATCGAGGTCGTCGCCTGGGACCGCAGCCCCGAGCGAGTCATTTCTCTCGAAGAGCGTGGCGCCAGGCGGGCCAATGGCCCGCCCGAGGTCGTGCGCGGCGCCGACGTCGTGATCACGATGCTGCCGACGGCGCCGATCGTTCTCGACGTTGTCGAGTCGTTGCTCGAGGACTGGCCAGAGGCGACGATCTGGTTGCAGATGAGCAGCGTCGGGGCGGCCGAGGCAGACCAGCTCATCGAGGTGGCCCAGGCACACTACGTGACGCTTGTCGACGCCCCCGTTTCCGGCAGCACCCACCCGGCGGAAGAGGGTGAACTGACCATTCTCGCCTCCGGGCCTAACTCGGCGCGCGCGCCGGTCGAGCCGGTCTTCGAGGCATTGGGCTCGCGGGTCCTCTGGGTCGGCGAGGCCGGGATGGGCTCGCGACTGAAGATGGCCGCCAACCACTGGATGATCGCCATGACGGCGGCTCTCGCGGAGTCGATGCACCTCTGCGAGGCGATAGGACTGGATCAACAGCAGTTCGTCGAGCTGCTGCACGGCGGGCCGCTGGGTTCGGCCTATGGTCTGATGAAGCTGAACGAGATGCTCGCCCATGACTATCCGGTCGGCTTCCCTGTGCGCCTTGCCCTGAAGGATCTGGAGCTGGTGCGGGAGGTCGAGCAGAGCTCGAAAACCCCGATGCCGCTTTTGGATGCGACCCACGAGCGCTTCCTGGCGGCCAACGAGGACCATGCCGACGAGGATCTGGCTGCGGTGTACGAGGTTGAGCGGTCGGGCTAGAGCGCTATCGGGCGTGTTGGACCACGATGCGCGGGCCTGCAGTCCTTGAGTCGAGCCCTAGGAGTCGGTCGCATATTCCTCGTCGCTCACGTGCCTGCCCCAAGTGACCGGGCTGCCCGAGTCGTCGACCTCCTGCATCGCAAGGTGGGTCATGAAGCGGTCGGGGGCGGCGCCGTGCCAGTGGTTCTCGTCGGGCTCGAAGTAGACGCGGTCGCCGGGCCGGATGACCTCGATCGGGCCGCCCTCTCGCTGGCAGAGCCCCATACCCTCGGTGACGAAGATCGTCTGCCCGAAGGGGTGGGTGTGCCAGGCCGTGCGAGCGCCGGGGGTGAAGTGGACGCTGGCCGCCGCCAGGCGTGAGGGCTCTGCCGCCGTTGCCACCGTGTCGATGTAGACGGTGCCGGTGAACCAATCGCTCGGGCCGACGTTGGTCTCCAGCGAGTTCCTCGTGATCTTCATTTCGCGCTCCTTGGTGGTCGGGTCTGTCGTCGGGGTGCGATCAGGGAAGGCCGCATCACGGTTCGACCATCACCTTCAACGCCTCACGCTCGTCCATGGCCCGGTAGCCGTCAGGAACGCTGTCGAGGTCCACAGTGCGGTCGAAGACGCGGCCGGGCTCGATCGTGCCGTCGAGGATGTCGGGAAGCAGCTCCTCGATGTAGGCGCGGACGGGGGCCGGGCCGCCGCCGATCGTGACGTTGTCGTAGAAGGAGGCTTGCCCGCCCGGCATCCTCTCGCTCTGGGGGACGCCGACGCGCCCGATCGCGCCACCGGGGCGGGCGATTTCGATTGCCGTCCGGGTCGACTGATCCAGACCGACGCACTCGAGGACCGAATGGGCGCCGAAGCCGTCGGTCAACTCGCGCACCCGCTCGACCTCCTCTGCGCCGCGCTCAGCGACCACGTCCGTTGCTCCGAACTCGCGCGCCAGATCGGTGCGTCCCTCGTGGCGGCCGAGAATCACGATCTGCTCGGCGCCGAGGCGTTTGGCGGCGATGACGCCGCAGAGGCCGACAGCGCCGTCGCCGACGACCGCGACCTTCCTTCCGGGTCCAACGCCCGCCACGACGGCCGCGTGGTGGCCGGTGCCGAGCACGTCTGAGAGCGTCAGCAGAGAGGGCATCATCGCCTCGTCGGGATCGGCCGGAAGTGCGTAGAGCGTCCCGTCGGCCTGCGGGATGCGGAGCGCCTCGGCCTGGGCGCCGCCGACCTCGCTGCTGCCGAAGAAGCCACCGTGGACGCACTCGGTCTGCAAGCCGTCCTCGCAGAAGAGGCAGGTGCCGTCGGAGAAGGCGAACGGCATCACGACGAGGTCGCCGGCTTTCACGACGCTCACCTCGGCGCCGACCTCCTCGACCACGCCGATCGCCTCGTGGCCCATCGGACGTCCGCCGCCGGTGGGCTCCATGTTCTTGTAGGGCCAAAGATCGCTGCCGCAGATGCAGGCGCGGGTGATGCGGATCAGGGCGTCGGTCGGGTCGACCAACTTGGCGTCGGGAACGTCCTCGATGCGGACGTCACCGGCGCTGTGCATGACGGTGGCTCTCATGAACTCCTCTTTCTCCGACAGGTGGTTGGGAAGGGATCGCTTTCCCCGCCTGCTCAGGCGCGATCTTCGCCCGCCTGGAACTTCCAGTACCCGTCAAGACAGGGACCCTCACCTTTGTGACGACCAACATCACGCGAGCCCCGAATGCGGCTACCAGAGCCGCCTTCGCCGTGAGATTGCGATTGGCGCCCGGGTGTATGCTGACCTCGATGCACTGCTCCTCGCTTCGACTTCTTCTCCTCCTCCCCCCTCGGGGGGAATAACGCGTGGCGGCCGCTGAGCCGCGAGAACAGCACGGAGAGGAAGCGAAATTGCGAGCAGGAGGTAGTTGTGTCGTCGATGCCATTCCATAAGTACGCGCCCTACCCACGGGTCGAGCTACCGGAGCGGACCTGGCCGGATAGGCGTATCACCGCCGCGCCGGTCTGGGCGAGCGTCGATCTTCGAGACGGCAACCAGGCGCTGGACCCGCCGATGGACACGGACCGCAAGCGACGCCTGTTCGATGTACTGGTGAACCGTGTCGGCCTGAAGGAGGTCGAGGTCGGCTTTCCTGCCGCGGCAGAGGCGGAGTTCGAGTTCATGCGAATCCTCGCGACCGAGGAACTGATCCCCGGCGACGTGACGGTGATGGTGCTGACGCAGGCGCGCGAGGAGCTGATCGCCAAGACCTTCGAGAGCCTCGACGGGCTGCCGCGAGCGATCGTCCACCTCTACAACTCGACGTCGAC
>WNFM01253425.1_pt1 | contig 29047 bp, 24 predicted proteins | sample 5400271 | NCBI WGS metagenome assembly WNFM01 (sample SAMN13153352, study PRJNA577476) | soil metagenome | isolation source: 60 cm saprolite on Douglas fir-dominated hillslope | place: USA:California | collected 2013-09-17 | reverse complement strand
ATGAAATCGAGAAGTTTGCTCAGCATGAGCAAGATATTCTCGACCAGGCAATTTTACTCTGGCGCATGATGCATCACATGATTTTAAAGTATCGGGAAGCTCACGAGGATTGGATTTTCCTGCGCCACGAGGATATTTCAGCCGATCCGACGCAGTATTTTATGTATCTGTTTAAGCAGCTGAACCTGGATTTTTCAGCCAAGGTGCAGGCGACGATTGAAGATTATACAAGCGAATCCAACCCAAGCGAAGCACAAAAAGGTCATGTATTTACGAAACGTGATAGTAAGTCCAATATAAAAGGCTGGAAGAAGAAGCTGACAGCGGATGAAATCATGCATATTCGAACCAATGTCGAAGATATCTCTTCTAAATTTTATACAGATTCTGACTGGTAGCTGAAATAAGGAGTCCTGAGGATCATGAAAACGATAGATACCACCGATCAAACACATGCCAATCAAGCCTCGCATGCGCAGCAATCGAGCGTGCCTGCGCCCAAAAATATGAAAAGTCGGGCCAGGTCTACAGCTCTTTCGCTCCAGCGCTTCTCAGCGCAAACGTTTAGAGGAGCGACCAGTTCAATGCGGCTTCTGCCGGATTTTTTAATTATCGGTGGCCAACGCTGCGGTACCTCTTCGCTTTACTACTACCTGACTGAACATCCAGGAATAATTTCGGCTTCTACCAAGGAAATTCACTTTTTTGATGATTCCTATACGAAAGGGCTTGATTGGTATCGAGCGCAATTCCCAACAGTCGCATACAAACACTACATCGAGCGCATCCGTAAATACCATTTCCTCACAGGGGAAGCCTCTCCCTATTACCTTTTCCATCCCCATGCTCCGCAACGCATTGTCTCTGCTTTGCCACGCGTCAAATTAATTGTTCTCCTGAGAAATCCCATCGACCGAGCATACTCACAGCACTGGCTCGAGGTCATGGGAAAATTCGAATCGCTCTCATTCGAAGATGCGGTTCGTAGGGAGTCTGAAAGAACAGTTGGCGAACGAGAGAAGATGCTCCAGGATGAAAACTATCATAGCTACAGCCACCGGCGCTTCACCTATCTCGCCAGGGGAGTGTACATCGATCAATTGCAGTATTGGATGAATTACTATCCAAGGGAACAATTCCTGATTATCAAGACGGAAGATTTGTATAAAAAACCGGCGGAAATTATGCAACAAACACTGGAATTCCTAGGAATACCAGCAGACAAAGTAGATACGAACAGGGAATATAAGAAGTATAAAGTACCAAGCAAGAAAGGGTATAAGACCCAGGATGCTGCGCCAGCGATGGATCCTAAAGTGAGAGAATACCTGGTTGAGTATTTCCGCCCGCACAATGCTCGCCTGTATGAGTTCCTTGGACGAGATTTTGGCTGGGATAAGTAACTGCTTGCTACTTTCCTCTCATGCTTGCCTGCACTGACCGAGGAGAAACCTTTTGCCGACCCCCACCTACCAACGCCATTGTTGGTGGGCTTGGTCAGAGGACGCCAGTGCCCTTAGACCAGTATACAAAAACTGTGTAATCTACGCAAGCTTAAGCGCCAAACTCTTTTGCCACGGGTAGAGCCTGGCGTATGAAGTCTGCTGCCAGAACAGGTGAGAAGATACCGGTGTTAATAAGCAGGTGATAGAGATCGGGTTGATGTCTATTAAAGCCATAGAAACGGCGAGCGTAGTCATCGAATTCGTAATCACGTTGCTCAATCAGTTCCTGCGCGCTTGCGTGATCGAGATGAAAACTTTCCATCACCCTCTCAATGCGATGGGATAAAGGGGCAAAGATATAAATATGCAGCGTGCGAGGTGCATTGTGGAGTAGAAATTGCGAGCCCCGGCCAATAATGACAGCATTGCCCTGAGTTGCCAATTCTAGGATAACCTTTTGCGTCAAGCGTAAATAGGCTAGTTCTCTAACGCGGTTTGAGGCCATATCTGGTCCAAAGAACGTATCATAATTCACTGTAAAGAGATGGCTGGCCTGGATTGCTTCGAGGATATGCCGTACAGAGCCTGAAGCCTGTCCTTCTTGCTCTTCTATCTGCTGAGTATTTACACCGAGACGCCTGGCTACTTCATCAATAATTTCACGGTCAAGATAGGTAAGATTACTCTCTCGAGCCAGGATACGTCCGATATCAGTACCTCCACTGCCAAACTGACGGGCAATCGTGATAACAACCTTGTCTATAGGGGGAATGCCCGTAGGCATGACTTCATTGGCCCAGGTGGTTTCTGGAAGGACCTGAGTGCTTGACGATCGTGGGTTGGGCCGTGATTTCTGCTGGCCTCGTCCTCGAAATAGGTGCACCATCAAATTGTCCTTGTAATCAGGGAGGGGGACATCATTTCTTTTTCACATTATGGTACAACGTGAAACAAGGCGATTGCAAGGTCAGCCCCCGAGGCGTCCAAGCAGATCTTGCCAGGGGCTACTGTTACTTTGAAATGCAAGCGTTCGAGCATCGGCGCTAATATGCACATCGTCGATACTGTTCCCTTGATATTTCCAGACGGTCTTGCCTGACTCGGCATTGAGCGCATAGAGAATGACATGAGTGCATTTGTCTTGCGTAGAAGATGTACAGACCGTGGTTAACAGGATGGAGTGCCTGTACAAGATACCATCGGGCCTAAGGGGGAGGAATGTCACCTGTGCAAATGGTTGAAATGTCCAGCGTAGTGCGCCATTGCTGCTATCGATGGCAACCAGAGCCTGTGTTGGAACACTTCCTTCAACACTAGCGGTGACAGTTGCGTAGATGAGTTTGCCATCAACTGAAAGATGAAGATTTTGGATAGCATCGAGTCGCTTCTGGCTCCAGAGAATGTGCTGGTTGTTTACATCGATAGCGTCTATCTCTCCATGTCCATATAGTAAGAGGGCATTAGCAGCAGCAGCTAAACCATGCGCCGCCTGGTCTATGCTTGTATCACCGCCTGGGTTGGAAAACACCCGGCGTTCATTGCCAGAGGCGAGATCCAATGCGTGATAGGCATCGCTGCGTTCTACTACTAAGACGCCGCCCACCTCAGTCATCTGAGTCTCTTCCTGGAGGAGTAACTCGGGACGGCCTTCCGCAATAGATTTCTGCCATTGAATTTTACCTTGTGGTGTCGTTATGACATAAATGCTCCCTGCTACCTGCCAGGTAATGTGATGTTGTTCGACCAGGAGTTTGCCACCATCTTGTAAGTGCATTCCGCTGGGCGTAGGAGCAAATACCTGCCAGGCAAGCTGGCCCGTGGCCTGGTTGAGGGCGAGCAACTTTGTTCCTGTTGCAGTATTGAGCGAAGGGGAAGCTGCCTCTAGCAAGGCGACATAGATGAACTGGGTATCGGACCCAAGGATCACTGCTTGCTGCTGTTGCTGCCCCTCCACAAGTGTTTTTTGCCAGATAGTTTGTCCCGTAGTACGGCGCAGAAGGTAGAAACTGAGGGTGCGTAGATATATTGCTGCACTACCGCCACTGGCTGCCGGGGACATGGGGCTTATGCTACTTAAGGCGACTAACACTGTTCCAGCGGGAGAAGCAGCGGACGGAAGCGAAAAAGTTTCCTTGCTGGCAACGGTGTGCCATTCAAGCATGCCATCGCGGTCAAATGCCTCAAGCTGGCGCTGCTGCGCACCTGTACTCGTGATGAGAAGACTGCCCTGGTTATCGATGGTGGCGATCTGCATGGGCGAGGTAATGGTGTGTTGCCACTGTGTGCTGCCCGTGAGCAGATTCACCTGGTACATACTGTCGCGCGTTTGATTCAACTGTTTATACTCCAGTGACCCTGCTCCTAGCAGTGGTACGAGCAACGCAAGCACAAACAAGAGGGATGAAAATCTCCATAGGTGTAATGGTAACTTCAGGGGGTAAGCCAGGGCATGGACAAGAGGGAAGCGCGATGTATTCTGCGTTGCATGGCTGAGATGCTGGGGGATCTCGAAGTGTTCATGCGATGCATCACGAGATATGTTCCCATGTACGAGCGCAGCTGGCTCTATTTCGTTTGGAGTGTCTGGTAAGCTGCCTGCAAATGGTGTCATGGTAGGATGAGTTGGTAAAGTGAGCATGTCGACAAGTGATACTTCGGCGGAAACAGTTGGTAGATTAAGCGTGTCAAAGAGCGATACTTCGACTTGAAATGGCTGCTTGCGTGGGGGAAATTCCAGTTGCTCAACAAAGGGAGTCTCCTGTTCACAGGCGTCGCTTGACGCCTGAGTTTTGTCTCCTGCATGCTGGTCAGGCCATGAATTACCACTGCTAGATACCTCATCGTTGCGTGTATTACGCCGGATGATGGCACGTTTGATGGTCGTCTCGTCATCCTCATCATTGGCAACGACGGGTGATGCCGGGGATATGTTCCCGTTTATGTTCGATGCCCCTGTCACTGCCTGGAGTTGGAGGGTTTCTAAATCTGCTATCTTGTCCGAGGCAGGTGAACCCGGCTGTTGTTTTTCGGACATGCAACGAGTCTTTCTCTGCTGATAGTTCTTCTGCTTACAACTATAGCAGACCGTTGGAAAATAGCAAAGTAGTTGACATATTTAGCTCAAATGGTACTAAATTAGATATCAGTGAAAATCTGTTCGTAGGGAGCCCTCAATGCACACGCTTAATCTTCATCAGTTGGCGACATTTCAGGTTGTTGCGAAGCACTGTAGTTATGTGCGTGCGGCTGAGGAGTTGCATTTCAGTCAACCTGCTGTTTCAGCCCAGATTCGCCAGCTCGAAGATACGTTGGGAGTCAAACTCTTCGACCAGATAGGTCGCAAAACCCACCTGACCCATGCTGGTGAAGAATTGTATCTCTATAGTCAAAAGATCTTTTCTGTGATTGATGAAGCGTTGGAGACCATGGAGTCGTTACGCAGTCCTCACTCTGGCCGTTTAAGCGTAGGAGCCGACACCACGGTAGGAACATATGTTATTCCGGGCTTGCTCGGTAAGTTTCATAAGATTTATCCAGAAGTTGAGATCACGCTGGATGTTGTCAACCGCGCTGCCCTGGTCGAATCGCTGGTGAGTAACCGCATTGATATGGCGATTGTTGGTAGAGTCCCCGATGATATCCCTGTGGTTATCGAACCGTTTGCACCTAATGAGTTGGTGCTTGTAGCTTCACCTCTGCACCGCCTGGCGGGTCTTGCAGGTGTTCCTTTTACAGAACTGGCCAAAGAACATTTCTTGCTACGCGAAGTTGGGTCTGGCACGCGCGCCGCGCTGGAAAACGTTTTTCAGGAGGCAGGTGTACCGCTACAGATCAGCATGCAGGTGGGTAATAATAGTGCTATTAAGCAGGGTGTCGCGGCTGGCCTGGGTATTGCCTTGATTTCGCGAGTTGCGCTTGACATGGAACTGGAAACCAATCGCCTGGTCATTCTCGATGTTGAGGGCTTTCCCATTATGCGCCAGTGGCGTCTGGTACATCTCAAGGACAAATACCTGTCGGCCACGGCCCGCGCTTTCAAATCATTCCTCTTACAACACGCCGATCGTCGCGTGCGCAGAAAAGAGCCCTAAACTAGCATAGACGAGCACGAGGTTTTGCTTATGGATACCACTCTCGACCCTGAAAGGCAAATGATCATCGCCGAAGTCCGGCGTTTTGTTGATCGCGAAGTCATTCCCGTTGCCCATGAACTCGAACATAGCGATACCTATCCGCTTGAACTTATCGAGAAGCTGAAAACGCTGGGTGTCTTCAGCGCCACTATTCCCGAAGCCTATGGCGGCCTCGGCTTTGATTTTGTGACCTACGTACAGGTCGTCGAGGAGCTTGCTCGTGGTTGGATGAGCCTTGCAGGCATTGTGAATACACACGTACTTGTCGCCTATATGCTTGCAGCACATGGCACCGAAGAGCAGCGTCGATCTTTTTTACCACGCATGGCTGAGGGAGATCAGCGGGGTGGACTATGTATTTCTGAGGCTAACGCAGGCAGCGATGTCCAGGCAATAACTATGACCGCTACGCGTGACGGTACGGACTATGTTCTCAATGGCTCTAAGCTGTGGGTGACGAATGGTGTGCATGCCAGTATTTTTGCTGTTCTGGCACGTAGTGATACCGCTGTTCACCCTCCCCATCGTGGCATGAGCGTTTTTCTCATAGAAAAAGGTACGCCAGGTTTAAGTGTTAGCCGCACATTTGACAAGCTGGGTTACAAAGGTGTGGAGACGGCGGAGCTTGTTTTCGAGGCTGTGCGTGTGCCCGCTACCCATCTCCTGGGCGGGATTGAAGGTCGGGGTTTCAAACATGCCATGAGCGGCCTGGAGGTCGGGCGTATCAATGTGGCTGCGCGGGCCGTGGGCATTGCCCAGGCAGCTTTTAACGATGCCATCAGGTACGCACAACAACGCGTAACTTTTGGTAAACCCATCGCCCAACACCAAGCCATTCAACTGAAGCTGGCGGATATGGCCACTAAAATCGCGGCGGCACGCCTGCTGCTCCAAAATGCGGCGAGCAAAAAGGATCGCGGTGAACGCTGTGATCTTGAGGCAGGTATGGCTAAACTCTTTGCCTCTGAAATGTGCCAGGAAGTGACATTGGATGCCCTGCGTATCCATGGTGGGTTTGGCTATACTAAAGAATTTAATGTCGAGCGCTATTATCGTGATGCTCCTTTTATGCTGGTTGGTGAAGGTACCAGCGAGATTCAGCGCCTGGTAATTGCGCGCCAGTTGTTACAAAAATATGCACTTGAATGAGTTTGCATTGGCGTAGTGATTGCTGCTATGTATGTTTATGGTAGCTAATATTACTGCGTCAATACAGTCAGAAGGAGATAGAACTATGCAATTCGGGCGTTGCTATGAAGAATTTGAGGTTGGTGCGCTCTACAAACACTGGCCGGGTCGCACTATTACCGAATATGATGATACGCTGTTCTGTATGCTGACTATGAATCACAATCCATTGCACATCGACGCCAACTATGCAGAGAACACGCAGCATAAGCAGCGCCTGGTCGCCGGGCCACTCATTTTTAGCATCGCACTTGGTATGTCGGTTGGTGATGTGAGTGGTAAGGCTATTGCCAATCTTGAATTTGAGTATGTCAAGCACCTGGCTCCCACCTTTCATGGCGACACCATTTACGCTGAAACAACGGTCCTGGACAAAAAGCTTTCCACCAGCAAATCTGACCGGGGTATTGTAACGGTAGAAACACTGACCTACAATCAGCGTGGTGAAACTGTGCTCTCATTCAAACGACGCGTGCTGGTACCAACGCGCGAACATGATGAAGCTCGCCAGCGTGTATGGGAAGAGAAATTAGCTGAAGCCCGCAAGAGAGGAACTCACGAACTATGACCAGAGGGAATATGCAACCCCCCCATGCTCAGATGGTGCTGGCGCGCAATTTTGTGGTGCGCCGCTCAGAATTGACCGTTCCTGGGCATAGCTTGAAGATGATGGCTAAAGCGGCAGCCTCTACTGCCGACCAGGTGATGTTTGACCTGGAAGATGCCTGTGCCGTTTCGCAGAAGGTTGAGGCGCGCAAGACGGTAGTCGAAGCACTTAATACGCTGGACTTTGGTGGTAAGATGCGGGCTTTCCGACCAAATAATATCAGAACACGATTTTTTTACCGTGATCTGATCGAGGTCGTCGAGGCAGCAGGCAATAACATTGATGTGATTGTCATTCCCAAGTGCTATGGCCCCGAAGACATTCTCTTTGTTGACCTCTTCTTGCAGCAGATCGAAGAGAATATGGGTTTTGAGCCCGGGCGTATCAAGCTAGAGGTCCTGATCGAGTCGGCGGATGCCGTTCTGCATGCAGAGCAGATTGCCAAGTCTACGCCGCGTATGGGAGGGCTGATCTTTGGCCTGGTCGATTTCGCGGGTGATATTGGTGCCCAGGAAATGGGAAGCGAGCAGTTTTTTTACTATAATTATGCCAAGGCCAAGTGTATTACCGCGGCCAGGGCCGCCGGAATCACCGTTGTCGATGGTGTAACCCTGGCTATTCGCGATAACGAAGCATGCCGCCGTGATGCCCAGATGGGTGCGCGTATGGGTTTTGATGGTAAGTGGGCCATCCACCCGGCCCAGATCGATATCATTCACGAAGCCTATACTCCTACAGCCAAGGAGATTAGCCGTGCTAAGCACATCATCGAGGAATATGAGAAGGCAGACCTCCAGGGAGGGCTTGGAGCCATTATCATTGATGATCAGATGATCGATGCCGCGGTATTGAGGGTTGAGTGGCGCAAGCTGGCTATAGCTCGCAAAGCCGGCCTGGCCTGAAAGAACTTTTTTTCTAAAAAGTTCGGGATAGCTCATGATAGCGTGTCTATGAAATGGCACGGGCAATCAGGAAAGCAGCGGCAGCCGCGAGGCCACCAATGAGCGCTGTCTGTAGTCCGCTGCGTATGGGATTGGTGCCAGTGAAAAAGCCTTTAATATAGCCAAATATTAGCAACGCCAATAGAGTTGCAATCACCGATACGACGAGAGCATTGCGGGCTACAGAGGTGAACATGTATGGACTCAGGGGAATCAGACCGCCGGCAATGTATGAGAAGGCGATCGTCAGGGCACTCGTAAGTGCGCGTTTGGGATCTGGTTCCTCAAGGCCAAGTTCAAAGCGCATCATAAAATCAATCCATGCTTTGGGGCGCTTGCTCAAGGCTTCTACAATGGGTGTGCTTTCTTCCTCTGTCAGACCATAGGTTTTCAGCACATTCATTACCTCTTCTTTTTCTGCCTGGGTCTTCTCCTTGATTTCCAGTTCTTCGCGCTTACGTTCACTTATATAGTGTTCCATGTCTCCCCTGGCAGCCAGGAAGCCGCCCAGACCCATAGCTATAGAGCCCGCTGCGATTTCCGCCAGGCCGGCTATGATAATGACATTGGATGAACTCACAGCGCCAGTCAGGCCGGCGGCGAGCGCGAAAGGAACGGTCAGGCCGTCCGACATCCCGATAACGATATCCCTGACCGTTTCTCCCGCCGTAAAATGCTGCTCAACATGTGGTGTTTGTGGCACAAAGACACTCCTCTGCTATTAGCTACTGCTCCTTACTGGACCAGAGCTGAAGCACAACACGGCCATTAACTTGCCCATGGCCTTGGCATATTGGACTGCCACATGTCCAGGGCCACCTACGCCCAAAATAACAACCTATTCACCATATGTGGCGCGGAGGCCCCGAGCTTCTAGTTATGGGATACTTGCTTTCACTCGAACCCCTTCATGCGATGATACTGACGCTGGGCTGTGAATCCAGAAGGCAGGCATCTGCTCCGAGCAATCAAGGAGATAAATAGCGCTCTCCTGGGCATTCATCACCAGGCATGCCTCTGTTTGCAGTAGCTGCGGATTGATCCTGTACAATACCCCTATCATATCCTGCGGAGTCAAACCATCTGGTGCATAGATGTGAAGATCAAGGATAACTTCCTCAATCTCCACAAGGTTATCCGGAAATCTGCTAGCGAGAGCCAGGAGACAAAGCCGAAGATTTTCATGAAGTTTCATTGTGAACCTCCTTTTTCTTTGTTGAAGGTACATCAAAATGTAACTTACAAAGTATAGCTTTTGTCACAATAACGAAAGTGGCTCCATCCGCAACTAAGTATAGCATAGTCAGGTTACAGAATCAGCACATATGCGAGCCATATTCTCACAGGGATATATCTCTTTGTGAATGTGATTGGTCTAGCAGAACCGCCAGGTAAAATAATTTTACCTGGCGGTTCGAATAAATCTGTATGTTGTTAGAGAACTCTCTAAACTGTGTTACGCAATTGCGTTTGGCACAATCGCGGGCACACTCGTCTCTCTCACCAGTGTATTGAATGCTGCGACCTCGGTGTGTATAACCTCCTGCAAGTGTTTGAGCTGGATAGCGATGCGAGATACAAGGTCATCGTATAGCTCGTATCCCTGTTTGGTGGGGGCGGCGTGGGCGCTGCCAATGACACCAGCGAGGGCCGCTAACTTGGAATTGAGCCTGGCCGGGTAGTTCAGGGTATCCTGGCGGGTCTTTGCCTTGACTTGAGTGAGTTCCTCTTCGATGGCTGAGATTTTCTCCTTCAAGGTTTTACCCGCTTGCGCTATCGCTTCATAATCTTTCTGACCCTGGATACGTCGCTCCCAATCCTCCACTTGATGTCGTATATTCCTGATCATGTTGATGGCGTCGTGAGTCTCCGAGAGCTTTTGCCAGATCTTGAAGCGCAGTTCGAACTGTGCCTGTAGATCTTCCTCTGTAGCCGATAAACGTGGATCTTTAGCAATCTGAAATTGCTGGGTATATGTCTGATCTCCAATTGTCAGCCGGACCTGGTAGGTCCCAGGAGGGACGGTTGGCCCAGCCAGTGCCCCCTCTCCAGCGACGTAGCCTTCCACCTTGGTCGCTTCCGGATAGCGCATGTTCCAGATAAAGCGGTTCGAGCCGGCTTCTTTGGGTACGCGCACTTCCTTCTTGTCCTTGTCCTGCTCTTCAGTTTTCGCGGACGGCGAAGCCTCGTCGGTGATCGGTTCTTCCTGCTCCACTTCACTTGAGAAGGTGTTAATCTCTGCTTTTCCTTCGGCATCGAGAAAGGTGAGTTTCACCTCACCTGCTGGCTTCTGCTTGAAGTAGTAGGTTACGAGCACTCCATCGGGCGGATTCTGCCCGGCATCGAGGTTGTAGTCCACGGTTTCCCCATTGGGCTTTTTCTTGCGGACGGCGGTTACCATCGTAGCACCGGTACCACGATAGAATTTGCCAGAAGATGATGGATGCGCAAAGCCCCAATCGGTCAAGAACCTGATGGTAGAACGCGGTGCAAACAGATACACCGCGGCGTTTTGTACTTCCTCGGTCATGGCTCGTAGCGGTGTGATATCATCGAGAATCCAGAACGCACGCCCATGTGTTGCTACGACGAGGTCATTATCTTTGATGACGAGATCGTGGATGGGAACAACGGGTAAATTCAACTGTAACGATTGCCAATGTTCTCCATCGTCGAAGGAGATATGGATGCCCGTCTCTGTTCCCGCGTAGAGTAGCCCTCGCTGTACAGGGTCTTCGCGAATCACGCGTGTGAAATCGTTAGCGCGAATGCCTGTAGTGATTTTCGTCCATGTTTGTCCGTAGTCGTTGGTTTTAAACAGATAGGGCTGGAAGTCGTCGGACTTGTAACAGGTTGCAGCAAGATAGGCGGTTGCTGCGTCATGGGGAGATGGTTCAATGATGCTGATCAGCGCCCATTTAGGTAAATCCTGGGGCGTCACGTCCTGCCAATTTCTGCCGTTATCACGTGAGATATGTAACAGGCCGTCATCCGAACCCGCCCAGAATAACCCACGTTTACGCGGCGATTCAGCAAAGGCAAAGATGGTTCCATAATACTCCGCACCTGTATTATCTTTAGTGATCGGACCGCCAGAAGGTTCCAGTTTGGTACTATCATTGCGTGTGAGGTCAGGGCTGATAATCTCCCAACTATTGCCTTCATCGGTGGAGCGGAAGACATAATTACCTGTAACATAGAGAATATTTGGATCATGGGGTGAGAGCAAAATAGGATATGTCCACTGGAAGCGGTACTTTTGATCCTTCGCGCCCCAACCTGATGCCAGTTCAGGCCAGACGGAAATGTTGCGATGCTGTGCGGTCTGATGATTGTAGTATGTAAGATAGCCCTGATAGTTTCCGGCGAAAACAACATTAGGATTATCGGGTCGCACGGCAATGTAGCCACTTTCGCCACCGCCAACTTCATAGCATTCCGATTGCGCAATGCCTGCCAGGGGCGAGCGGCTTGGTACACTAATGGTAGAGTTATCTTGCTGAGCGCCATAGACACGATAAGGGACCTGGGTATCTGTCGTAACATGGTAGAACTCAGCAGTGGGCTGGTTATAGATGGTAGACCAACTCTCCCCACCGTTGTATGAGATACTAGCTCCGCCGTCATTACCTTCGATCATGCGCAGAGGATTGTGGGGATCAATCCAGAGGTCATGATCATCTCCATGCGGTATGGCTACGTCGAAAAATGTGCGTCCGCCATCGATTGATTTCCAGGCCTGGACGTTCAACACCCAGAGTGTTTCTGCATCCTGTGGATCAGCAATAATATGCTGGTAGTACCATGCACGCGAACGCAGAGGTTTTTCTTCGCTGAGTCGCTGCCATGTTTCACCACCATCATCGGAACGGAACACTGCTCCATCTTCTGCTTCAACAATAGCCCAGACACGTCCTTCTTTGGCGGGAGAAACGGCGATTCCGATTTTCCCCAGCAATCCCTTCGGCAAGCCTTGTTTACGTGTGATTTCGCTCCAGGTGTCGCCGCCATCGATCGATTTGAATATGCCGCTGCCTTCGCCACCACTGATGAGTGTATGCGGCAGGCGCCGGGCTTGCCAGAAACAGGCGTACAGGATGCGCGGGTTGTGTGGGTCAAGCGCAAGGTCACTGACTCCGGCATCATCACTGCGGAAGAGAATCTGCTCCCAGGTCTTCCCGCCATCTTTTGAACGATACACGCCCCGTTCTGCATTCGGTCCATGAGCATGACCCAGGGCTGCAACATAGACCAGATCTGCATTTTGAGGGTGAATGCGCACTTTGGCAATGTGACGCGTATCCTCCAGGCCAAGATGAGTCCAGGTTCTCCCTCCGTCAGTTGATTTGTATACACCATCACCATGAGAGACATTGCCGCGGATAGACGTCTCACCCATTCCGACATAGATTACACTGGGATCAGAAGGCGCAACAGCAATCGCTCCAACCGATGCACGTTTGAAATAGCCATCTGATACGTTCTGCCAGATGAGACCACCGTCGGTTGTTTTCCATACGCCGCCGCCCGTTGAGCCAAAATAGAAGACGAGCGAATTCGCCGGATCGGCTGCGACCGCTACGACGCGACCGCCACGATAGGGTCCGATTGAGCGCCATTCAAGCGCATTTAGCAGGCTGGGGTCGATAACCGGATCAGAGATAGAAGAGGGAGTATTCACGTTCTCTTTGTTCTGCGAGGTGTCTGATGATCCATACTTATTTCCCATGCAGGTTCACTTTCTTTTCTAGGCACGTGTGAGGAGAGAATATCCGCAGACTACGGATGCTCCTTCTGTGGATTTAGATTGGTATCCATTCGTCAATGCAGCGAGTTTCGCAGCTACAACAGTATTTTATCATATTTTAAAAATACCGTCCGCTTGTTTACACAGAGATTGAGAAGAAGCTCCACAGAGTTTTGTATAGAGTTGCATGCAATATCATATTTCCGTTATCGCATATGGCAGACACACAGGTAGACCGTCGACTGGATGGCTGATGATGTGGGCTTGTACATGAAAAACGTCGGCGAGCAGTGCAGTGGTCAGTACTTCCCTGGGTGGACCATCAGCGACGATGTGCCCAGACCGCAGGACAATCATGCGCTCGGCGTAGCGAGCTGCCTGGTTCAGGTCGTGCAAAACGAGGATGATTGTCTTGCCCTGAATACGATTAAGTTGCTGGATCAGGGCTAAGACCTCCAATTGATGACCGACATCAAGAAAGGTGGTAGGTTCATCCAGCAGCAGAATTGGCGTTGCCTGAGCTAATGCCAGCGCGATCCAGGCTCGCTGGCGCTCACCCCCTGAGAGGCTATCCAAGCGCCGCTGGCTTAACTCTAGCATATTTGCCTGGGTAAGGGCCTGAGTAATGGCAACGTGATCCTGCTCACGGAGCATACGGAGCGGCCCGGCATGGGGATAACGCCCTTGCTCTACCAATTCACCAACGGTCAGTTCCTCCGGCGCACCTGGTCCCTGGGGCAACATTGCGAGTTGCTGTGCAACTTCCCTGGTAGGCAAGCGGGCAATGGCTCTCCCATCCAGATAAACCGCGCCAGCCCTGGGAGCAATCAGGCGGGCTAAGGCCTTGAGGACCGTCGATTTCCCTGACCCATTCGGTCCAACCAGCGCTGTGATCGTTCCCAGCGTAATCTGTAGAGATAACTCTGGAATGACCAGTTGCCCGCCATAGCCCACTGACAGTGATTCCGCCGCCAGAACTACCTTGGAGGGGGACTGATTGTGTGTATGCTGGTTCATGAACTCCTCCGCCAAACGAGATAAAGAAGGTATGGGACGCCTAGCAAAGCCAGTGAAGCTCCTACGGGTATCGTCGCAGGTTGAGAGATAACTTGTGTTACTGTATCGGCAGCCAGCAAAATTTCTGCTCCCAATACCGTGCTAAAAAGGAAAAGGCGCCTGGCATCGGACCCCACAATGCGCCGGGCGATATGTGGCGCAATTAAACCAAGAAATGCGATTCCCCCGACAACTGCAACTGCACTTGCAGTCAGCAAGACCGCTATAAAGAACAGGCTCAAGCGTGTCCAGGCAACTCGTAAGCCCAGGCTGGTAGCATTTGCCTCACCTAATTGTAGTACATTTGCCAGGCTGGCACCTGCCAGTCCAAGTGGCAGCGCAACAAGTGCCCAGGGCCAGATCACGTTCCACTGCGTCCAACCTCGACCATTGAGCGACCCGATTAACCAGAGCAGGATACTACCTAGCGCTTCTTGCCGTAGCAGAAGGACGATGGAGGTCCCCGACCGTAGTACAGCGCTAATGATCACACCTGTGAGAACCAGCCGATCAGGCACATGCTGTCCTTGCCAACTAAGAAGATAGACCAGACCACCACCAACGAGACCTCCCAGCAGGGCAACGAAAGGGAGAAACAGTCCAGGCTGACCCAATTGACCAGGGTCCTGGGAGAGCCAGAGTACAGCGAAAAGTACTGCACCGGAAGTGGCTCCTGTCATTTCTGGTTCGGCGAGAGGATTGCGCATAACGGTCTGCAAGATTACCCCCGCCAGGCCGAACATGGCACCTGCGAGCATGGCTATAAGGGCTCGTGGGAGCCGCAGATCCCACACGATGATGCGATGGAATGGCTCAACAGGCTGATTGAAGAGTGCAGCGATCACATCAGCAGGAGAGAGAGCCACTGTGCCAACAGTAACATGCAAGACAACCAGCACAAACAGGATGATCAGGCTCAGAAGTAAGACAAGCCAGTAGTAGCGGACAGCAAGGCGTTGCATTATTGCTCACCTCGCTGTGTTTCTGGCTTCCGACGTAGCAGTAAAAGTAGGCATGGTCCCCCTATCAGGGTCGTCCATATTCCAACCGGGAGCTCTTGTGGAGCAAAGGCCTGGCGCGCGAAGAGATCAGCGCCACTTAGAAGTACCGCACCAATCAAAGCAGCGCATGGTAAGACAGCACGAGCATCGGATGTCTGCAAGATACGCCGGGCAAGATGAGGCGCTAGCAGCGCGATGAAGGAGATAGGGCCACAGACTGCTACAACAACAGAGACGAGTGCCGAACTGAGCACGAGAATTAGCAGCCGCACCCGCATCACAGGCAGGCCTAGTCCGCGCGCAACATCATCTCCTAGCTGGAGTACGTTCAGTGGACGGACGCACAGCAACGCGAGCGGAATACCAAGCGCGGCCCAGGGCAGTACAAGACTCACATGCATCCATGTCCGATTAGCCAGGCTACCGACAAGGAAGAGAAACAGTACGCTGATATCGTTTTGCGATCCGAGGCTTATGAAGACAATCACACTTGCATTTAGCAAAGCGGTCAAAGCGGCACCCGTCAAAACGAGCTGCACGGAGTTCCTTATCTGGCGCATCGTCAGTATTACAATACTACTGCCGATCAATGCTCCAGCCAGCGCGAGCCAGGGGACTACGCTAAATGTTACTGCGAGATGCAAGATGGTGATTGCCGCCACTACAACTGTGGCACCAGCACTGACCCCCAGCAGTTCTGGCCCGGCAAGAGCATTCTGTAAGGCGTCCTGGAGCAAACCTCCACTCAGAGCTAGCATAGCACCAGCGAGGATACCGAGTACCAGGCGTGGAAGGCGAAGCTGCGTCACAACAATGCGGGCCAGTGGTTTTCCTCCTCCAGTGAGGACCACCCAGAGATCAGGTGGAGAAAGATTCGGAGTGCCCGTGAGCAGGGTAAGTAGCCCGATGCTGCCAAGTAGCCCTACACACCCTGCTACCAGAATAAGTATCTGTGGACGCCTATTGCGCCATGTGAATACGGATGGTTTCATCATGATAACGGCGTTGGGAATACGTCAGGGTAGAGCTTGTTCATCGCATCATCCAATGCCAGAGCCAGTGAGCGAGTTCCTCGACCAAAAATGTAGATACCAGGATTGACTTCATATACCTGTTTGTTTTCAACCGCCTTCAGGTTGCTCCAGACAGGATTGTTCGCCAGTTGTTTGGAGAGGGGCTGAGCTGCTGCCAGGGATGCGATGAACAGCACATCGGGATTAACGGCCAATATTTTTTCCAGCGAGTATGGTATCGCACCTGGCTCGTGATCACTAGCTGCTGGAGCGCTTGGACCAGGCGTGGGCCATGGATAGTTTGTGGCTTGTGCGAGCAGGCCGCCGAAGAGTGATCCCGCAGTGAAAATATTGAAGTTGACATCCGAGCCATACATCAGGAGTGCCGATTTGTTTTTGGGTGACTTCGCTTGATAAGCGGCCAGCTTATGCAGGAAGTGTTGTGCCGCCTGGTTCGCCTGATCGCCCCTGCCTGCCAGCCGACCAATATCTTTGAGATAGTTGATTGAGGCTGTGTAGCTGGTGGGATTCATTATGTACAGGGGCGCAATCGGCCGCAGCGCATCACGCAAATTTTCATGGACATTTGCCAAACCGATAATCAGGTCTGGGGTGGCTTTGGCTATGTCCTCCACATTGGGGTCGAAGAAGGAGCCTCTAATGGTCATAAAACTCTTGGCCTTGTCGCCGAAATAGTGGGGATCTTGTCCAAATGTATCGTTTACCGCGACAGGCTGAAGCCCTAACTCAGCGAGAATGTCTTCACAGATGGCAACCAGGCACGCAATGCGTCCAGGTTGCTTTGACAGAGTGATGGTCGTATTGGTCGCATCAGTGAAGGTAATAGTATTGGCCTTTGGACTGTTAGCGGTAGGGGTAGTCGCTGATTGGTTACTACAGGAAGCAAATAGCACGACAACCAGTAGCACAGCGAGAAGAGCGAAACTTTTAGACATCTAAATGTACACCTAACTAATACTACTCTTTGTTTGCACTTTTTTTAAAGGAGATTGGAGGAAGGGACGCCATGTGGTATCAAGGAAGTGCAAAAGAAAGCCTTTGCACCACTGAGGTTTCCCATGCCTATCCCAATTATATATCTAGATGAATATATGCGCTACCATATTGCCGACCTATTCCGTCAGTATTTTTTGAAGCCCCAATATCTGCATAACAAAAGCTGACATATCCAAATATGCCGGAAAAAGATGCGATTTCTTTTATCATGTTGTAATATATCAACGCATCCAGTATTATAGTATTGTACATGCAATATATGGAAAAGGAACCAGGATGTGTTGCATAAACCTGTATAGTTTGACCGTATATCTTTTACCTGTCATATGTTAAGATAAGATGCATTTCCAAGCATGAAAGGAGAAAACGATGAATGATCTGTTAACTATTCGTGAAGTCGCACAAGCTTTACGGGTAGACGATACCACTGTTCGCAGGTGGGTGAAGCAAGGATTGCTGGAAGCGGTAACATTGCCTCATAAAGGGAAGCGGCAGGGATATCGTATTAAAAAAGTAACCCTTGATAAGCTTGTAGCACAGTCGTAGGGATATAAAACGAGCGAATTCTCTAACTATAGATTAACGATCTTATAGAGGGATCACTCTAGGGGAACCCCGTTTGTCTGTAACGGGCAAACGGGGTTTTTCTTGTGGAGTTCATGAATTAATTAATCTCAGGTAAAGGAGCCAGCAGGATTCCTATGGGACAGCTAGCCCCTTTTCGCGAAACTTGCCAGCCCTTACCCGCAATGCTACAATCAGTGGACTATAGTTCAATGTACGAATAAAAGATGGAGGGGAAAGTGAAATGTCATCTCTCAATGAACAATTAGCCAAAGATTGGTGGGCGGAGGGTGATACTCCAGTACACAACGATTCCCATGTCACCTACTTTGTTGATGGCCGCATAGCTATGTTTTCTATGTGTCTCCATTTTCTGCGCGCCCGCAAGTATATTTACCTCGCCAATTGGGGTATGACCCCCGGTATAGAGCTTGTGCGAGGGACAGATTACCGGGCAGGGCCAGATGGCAGCCCCGAACAGCAGAGACTGATCTCAGAGCTACAGGCATCTGGCTTAGCGCAAGAGGATATTCATTTCTGGTGTACACATGATCTCTCGGTACTAGCAGTACTGGGCTATGCAGTAAGTAAAGGAGTCGAAGTCAAAGTCTTGCTCTGGGATTGCCCGCCCGTAGGTTCACACTATAATCCCCAGCAAGCCCATGATCAACTCACACAGGTAGGCGTTACCTGCGTACTCGATGACAGCGCCCTCGACGTACTTCAGCATCCTGTTGAAGCCGTAGGACATGCAACAGAATCGCTACATCAGAAAATTTCGATTGTGGATGGTACTCATGCATTTGTAGGCGGCGTCGATCCCATCATCGAAAAAGAGGGCGAGTTTGACCGTTGGGATACGCAAGGGCACTACTACTCATCACCTTTACGTCACACACAGGAGGGAACAAGTCCGCATCCCTGGCACGATGCCCACTCAATCATTGAAGGACCGGCCGCCGCTGATGGTGAACACAACTTCCGCCAGCGTTGGAATGATGTCATTCAGCGCCGCAAAATGGACGCAAATCTCGTAGTACTGGAACACCCACCGGCTCCGCCAGTAGCCACTCAGACCCTGCTACAGGTAGTACGCACCATCCCCGAACATACATACAGCTTCGCCGATGCAGGCATACGTGGTATTGCCCAGGTGTATGCCAAAGCTCTATCCAATGCCGAGCATTTTATTTACCTGGAAAACCAGTACTTCTGGCAGCGTTCTTTCGCAGGGATCGACGTTCCCTTTTTAAGCTTTGATAACCCCGAAATGGAATTCAATATTCGTAAAATTAGCGAAGCACTCCAGCGGGGCGCCACAGTAGGTATTGTGTTGCCTGATCACCCCAATGTCGGTCGCGCCTACAGTGATAAAGGCATCATGCACCTACACGAACGAGCTCCCGAAGCGATAAAGCAGGGGAGATTACACGTTTTCTGCCTGGCTACCTCAACCACGCAGGATGATGGCGAGCACTATCGCCCCATATATGTGCATGCAAAAGTTGGTATCGTCGATGATGTGTGGACAACCGTCGGCTCGGGCAACCTCAACAACCGGGGTATGCATAATGATGCCGAAATCAACGTCGCCACACTGGATCCCAACCTGGCCTTTGGGATGCGCCTGATGCTCTGGGCCGAACATCTTGGCCTCTACAATGATCGTGACCTGTTTGAACTGGCACGCTACCTGGGGCGACAACGCCAGCTTCCCGATGAAAATGCTCATGCAGCAAGCATATTGCAGACATTGCAGGAGACACTTGGTAATCCATTGGTAGGATTACAAATGATGTCCGCACGAGCGCAGGAGAATCTCCAGCGTTATAGAGCCAGGCAGCCCCTGGTGGGGCACCTCCTGCCGTATCTCACAGCCGAGGAAGCGCAACAACAAGGGCTGAATTTCCGTGAAGAACACGGTTGGGTCGAAGAAGAGTAGCGAATTAGATCAATTCCAGATAACGACGGCGGTCCCAATTGGTGACCGCTTTTTCATACTCTTTGACCTCCCAACGGCGGGTTGCTACGAAATGTTCAACGAAATCGTTGCCCAGGTATTCCCTGGCAATTTCACTGCGCTCAAGCAGGTCCGTGGAGTCCGTCAGGTTACGTGCCAGGGCTTTCACTCTACCCTGCTCAAGAGCAGCAGCAACGACGGTTGGGTCATAAGCATTACCATCCAGGCGCGCGGGTAGCTCAAGCTTACGCTCGATACCATACAAGCCACTTGCCAATGTTGCGGCGAAAACGAGATAGAAGTTGGCGTCAGCCCCAGGCACACGATTCTCAACACGAATAGCATTGCGCCCCACGTTAATGATACGCACGGAACAGGTCCGATTATCCATCCCCCAGGTGGTATTTAAGGGAGCCCATGTTCCTTCAACATAGCGCTTGTAAGAGTTGATAACCGGGGCATACAGGACCATGAATTCAGGCATTTTGTCAAGCACACCTGCCAGGAATTGGCGCATGGTTTCAGACATATGTCCCTCTTTACCCTCATCCCAGAAGGCATTGTGACCGTTCGCACGATCCCAGAGGCTCATATGTGAATGCCCACTGCTGCCATCTTCCTGGTCATTCCATTTGGCCATAAAGCTCGCAGTAAAACCGAGCTGATGACAGATTTCCTTGACGCCCGTTTTGAAGAGCATTGTCCTGTCGGCGGCCACAACAGCATCGGAATAACGCAGGTTCATTTCATACATACCTGGACCGTGCTCACGATTGTAGCCTTCGATTTCAACGCCATAGGCGATCATCATGCGCGCAATACGGCCCAAAAGGTGATCGTCAGCGCTTGACTGGCTAATGGCATAGCAGTTCATACCAGGATTGAGAGGAGTCAGATTGGGGCCAAAATCTTTTTCACGCACGGAGACCTGGTTTTCACGGAAGAAGCGAAACTCCAATTCAGATGCCGCCTTTGGCTCAAAGCCCATAGCACGCGCCCGTTCCACCACATTGTTCAGCACATAGCGGGGAGAAACACTGACAGGTTCGCCATGCTCAGTCCACAGATCACAAATACAGGAAGCGACATTCTCTTCCCAGGGGACTAAGGCAAAAGTAGAAAGATCTGGCTTCATAACGATGTCCGCAAAGCCACGTTCCCAGTTACTTACTTTGAGATTCGGCAAGACATTCTCCGCGATGTCCCAGCCAAAGAGTACATCACACTGCCCGAAGCCGTCTTCTAGTGAGTTCAGAAAGTACTTAGTTGCTACACGTTTGCCACGGTAAACGCCCTCGATGTCAGCAGCACCAATCTTAACGAATTCGATCTGCTTCTCATCAATCAGTTTTTTGATCTCAGCGATGTCCATAGGAGTGCTCATCCTTTCTCGTGTGAAAATAAATTGGACCCGGCACCTTCATCAGTGAAGGTGCCGCTACATACGCGCTGTGCTTCTTCTATTGTCCATAGACCTGGGGCCTGATATGGTCAAGACAGGGAATTTGTGTCCGGGCTTCGGTAATCTGCGCGAGGTCGATCTCCGCCATACTAACAGTGGGCCTATCCTGGGCCTGAGCCAACACGAGGCCCCAGGGATCAATGATCATTGAGCGACCAAAACACTGCCTGTTGGGCGGATATTTCCCTACTTGCGCGGGAGCAATAACGTAACAGAGATTCTCAATCGCGCGCGCTCGCAGCAAAACTTCCCAATGGTCTCGGCCTGTATGCAGGGTAAAACCGGCGGGAACCATAATTACCTGTGCACCCCGCAATGCCAGCGCCCGGTAGAGTTCGGGGAAACGCAGATCATAACAGATAGTCAAACCAAATGTAATACCATCAACCTCCGCCGTCACAACTTTATCGCCTGACACGATCCGCTCAGACTCATAGTGCTTCTCACCATTAGCGAGATCCACATCAAAGAGATGGATCTTGCGATACCGGGCAACGATTGTGCCATCTCGATCAATGAGCACAGATGTATTGTAGAACTTACCAGGCGTAGAGGGAGAAAGCTCAACAATGCTTCCTCCATGCACAAGCATCTTGTGCTTGCGCGCTTTCTCTTGCAAACGCTCAATAGCAGGGCCAGGAATTGTTTGGGCAGCTTCTTCAAAGCCAGCGTAAGGACCAAGATACGTCCAGTATTCGGGCAGACTTACGAACTGTGCGCCCATATTGGCCGCCACATCTAAGAGATGCTCTACAGTAGACAGGTTTTCAGCAGGGTTATCACGCGAATTGAGTTGAATGACCGCCGCTCTTAAATGCATAGTGGCTACTCCTACTCTAGAGAACGATGAGGTTTTCTGTAATGCAAGCAGAGTAGCATGCCCTTGACTTACAGTCAAGGGCAAAAAACATATAAAATTACGTTGCTATAAGAAGATAGCCCCAGTGCCACTTCAACCGCTCCCAGCTACATAACTCTGGCTGTTCTCATAGAGTCTCGACAAGCGAGTTGCCCCTATGCTACACTTGCAGCAGAAAAAGAACGAATATTCGGTATCTAAACGCTATGGATGTTATAAAGTATTGCCGACCGAAACAAAAAACAGGGCAAGTAGCCAGGTACTATAGTCGTGCTTCTTTGTAGTTGCCCAGTTAATATAGTATGTTAGACATTACAATGACACACATTGATACAACACACAGAAGAGGATAGTGTACGATGCACAACTCGCCGCCAGGCGCAGATGAACAGAGGAACAATTCACTCCAGCGGCGCAAACGTCAGGCAATACCACTGCGTCAACAAGAAAAACCGTATTACTCTGATGAGCATCCTGAAATACCAAAAATTCGTCGTGCTTCCCGTCACCTCGATCCTTCAGCTTTACGCCAGCAGACAGGCGTGGAAGAGGATGAGCAAGCAGGCATACACGAACGTGTCCGGCATACAGGGCGTACACCTCGCTTGCGGCCGCCTCAGCGCGAGACAAACAAAATCCCGGTAGCGCAGCACCCGCTTAATCGCGTTTACACGCCACCACCGCCCGCACATCACCGACCACGTGCACGTCAAAGACGTTCCTTCATGGATTTGAGCCATAGGCAGCCCATCATTATCATTGGTACGCTGCTGGTTATACTCATCATTGGTGTGATTGTTGTCAACGCAGCTCGTTCACAGACGACGGGTAAAGATATCAGCAGCAGTGGCGGTACAGTTCCAACAGGTATACAACAGTCTGGTAACCCACATGAGCTGGTCATCTCACCCACCGACACAGATCATCCTGCGCCACCTGTCTTCGCAACCTCGGCATACTTGCTTGACGCTGACACAGGTGCAACACTCTACGCCCATAACCCTTTTATGCATCTGCCCATGATGAGCACAACAAAGTTAATGACGGCTGTATTAGCAATTGAGCATGGCAATCTAGATCAACAGATTACTATTACCGCCGCGCTCAATAACGATATTAGCCACTTGAGCGCTGACAGCACCGTTTTTGGCCTCAAAAAAGGCGAAACCTATACATTGCGCGATATGCTCTACGGCCTGCTCCTCCTATCAGGCAATGATGCGGCTATCGCCATTGCCGATACCCTGGCAGGTAATCTTCCTAACTTTGTGGCCCAGATGAACCAGCGAGCCCATCAATTGGGCTTATTGGACACCCATTATATGAATCCCCATGGCTTGCTCGCTACGGATCATTACTCCAGCGCGCGTGATCTCGCTATCCTCGGTCGCTATAGCATGAGTCTGCCGCTTTTGCATAAGATCAGTGGCACTGAGATATACGTTGTCCCAAAGACAGCCACGCATCCAGAGCATGATTTGATTAATGGCAATCAATTCCTCTGGTGGTATCCCGGCGTCGATGGCGGCAAGCCTGGCTATGACGGTGCATCCAACTTTGTCCAGGTCATCTCCTGTACCCGTAACCATCATCATTTGATCGGTGTGGTCATGCATACAATTAACTGGTGGACGGATATGCGGGACTTGATGAACTGGGGCTTCGACAATTTCACCTGGATCTCGCCCCACGACGTGGACTCACAACAGAATCCTATCCCGTTCGACTATCTCTGGAAGTACTTTGCCAGCGACAAAAAAGAGAGCACCGTTAATACCATGCTCGTACGCTACTACATCTATACCGGCTTTAGCGTTTCTGGAGCCATTCTGACGTACTTTGACCAGAAAGGCGGACTTCATCAATTTGGTTATCCAACAAGCTTGCCCACAGCCTCGGATAAATCATTGCTCAGCCAGCATTTTACCCATGGCACTATTCAGTGCGACCTTACGTCAAAACAATGCACTAGCCAATAGATAGAAAGTATTGATAGTGGTTTCACAAATCGACAGCGCTGGCTGGCCGCCTTAGCAACAAAGGCTAAATTTGTGTACTGTCCCACACCAAAAATGTCTAACTCCCACTTGCTCACTGTATACATGTTTGTTATACTGCTGAGGAACAAGACCAAGAGTCGATAACAGCGAGGTTTTCATGCAAACAGAAGATATACCAACGAGCACCAATGACAATAGCTCTCGTTCAACTGACAATAGCCCTAGCTCAGCACCAACAGGTCTAGGTAAAGCACGCCTGGCGCTCGCCATTTCAGCAGGGAAATTAGCAGGCGCATCAGGCCGCCTTTTCCGTATCGGTGGTGGTACCAGCTTACCCGGGTTGATTGCCCGGCGTATCGATCCCAACGTCCTCAGATCGGTTGTCGGAGCGAGTAAAGCGAAGAAAATTGTCATTACGGGCAGCAATGGTAAGACAACTACCGCCCGCATGACAGCAACCATTGCCGCTGAGGCCGGTAAGCGCATCTCACATAACCGCACCGGTTCCAACATGTTACAAGGAGTTACTTCAGTTGCCGTGAACTTCGCTGATATGTTCGGCAACCTGGCTAGCGATCTGTTACTCTTCGAGATCGACGAAGGCACTATTCCCCTGGCAGTGCCGGAGATTCAACCCGATGTCGTGGTGATTACGAATATCTTCCGCGATCAGCTAGATCGCTACGGTGAACTCTACTCCGTTGCCAAGGCCCTGGATAAAATGCTGGACAGCTTACCAGCGTCATCGACTATCCTGCTCAATGGCAATGATCCCCAGGTTGCTAACTTTGGTCAGAGCACGAAAGCCAAACGCCTCTTCTTTGGCCTGGAGAGCACCGAAGTCGGTACACCCGTTCCCGAACAATCAGCAGATATCATCCGCTGTATCCACTGCCAGGAAGATTTGCAGTACGAAGTCGCGTATATGTCCCACCTGGGCCTGTATCGCTGCCCCAACTGCGGCTATACCTTACCCAAATTAGATTTCGCTGCCACCTCTATCAAACTTGCATCCGATGGTGAAGGCCCTTCACACGTCAAGATACGCACACCCCAGGGCGATATCGAACTAGATATCCCTTTACCAGGACTGCACAACGTCTATAATGCCACGGCAGCCATTGGCGCAACTATGGCTGCTGGCCTTCCCACGGACAAGGCACCCGCAGCTATCGCCAGTATTCGCCCTGCCTTTGGGCGCTTAGAGAAAATTCAAGCCGGAGACCAGACCATTTACCTGGCCTTTGTCAAAAATCCCACCTCATTCAACTTGATGCTGCGCTTGATTGCCCAGCACTCTGCCGAAAAGCATGCGCTGATCGTTGCCAGCAATACTGTCGTGGATGGCGAAGATTTCGCCTGGCTCTGGGACGTCGACATTGAAGAGATTGCCAAAGATATCCGCGACGTAGTGTGCAGCGGCAGCAAAGCCGAAGAATTGGCAATGCGCCTGAAGTACGCTGATATTGCAACTGATAAGATCAGCATTATCCACGAACGTGAGGCCGCCCTGGATGCTGCTCTCAAGAACGCGGGTCCCGGCGGTACCCTCTATATCATGGCTAGCTACACTCCCACCCACGAACTCCGGCGCATCATGCAAAAACGTGGCTGGGTCAAACATTTTTGGGAGGAATAATACTGCCAGACTTTTGCGTTTCTGATTGTATACGGTGCTTCTTAAAAAGCATAAAATGAGGTTTGAAGGGGCTTTATGTGGTATTCTCTGCTTCAAACCTCTAATATATTTATTCTTTTGTCGGTAGAAGTGAGTTAGGGGATTTGGGGTAGGCGTTCAAGGATTTGAGTAAGTAGTGCTGTGTGTCCGTCGAGTTTTGTTTCTATTGTCTCCAGTTTTGTTTCTATTGTCTCCAGGCGTTCAAAAATTTTTCTAATGTCCCGTCCTTGTGATCGCATAACTCCGAGCATGATTGTAGTGTTTTCTTCTATTTCCTGGGTGCGTGCAGCTGTTTCTTTCTGAAATGTTGTAAAAGTTTTTTCTAAAGTTGTGAGTCTCTCTTCTTGTGTTGGCATAGCGATTTGCCCTTCACTAAACTTCTGAATTATGCGTCAGTTTTATTATATCTAACAATGAGATGTCTGTAAATGGGGCTAGAAGCCATAAAAATGTATTTGTTTTTTTGCGGCTGCTTGCTTTTCGTATCTTTTCCGGCGTCTCTCTATGACTCGTAAATAAGGCTTGTTCCCTCATAAGCTTCTTCAATAGGGAACTGAATGCTAAGACTTTCTAGTATGATGGTGCCTCCTGGTTCAAAGGTGTTGATTGTCCACCTTTCCCCTTCGCGGCGGTGAACTTCTACTAAGACTTCTTCGGAGTCAACCATCACGTACTCTTGTATGGTTGGGCATGCTCGATAGTAGGTTGCTTTCTTTCCTCTGTCGGTAGCTTCCGTGGTTGGAGATAGTACCTCGACGACTACGCAGGGATAGTGAATTGTTTCTTTCTGGTTCCGGTCGCGCTGGTCGCAGCTTACTGTGATATCGGGGTAGACGTAGCGCTTTTCGGAGAGATGTAGTTGAACGTCGGAATTGTAGACACGGCATTGGCTACCCTTTAGTGGTCCCTTGATTGTGGCCGTCAGATTGGCTATGATGATAGAGTAGTCAGGGCTTCCACCGGCCAGCATCCTTATTTCGCCATCTAGATATTCGTAGCGCGTGCTCTTGCTACTTCTATTGAGTAGGAGGTAGTCCTCAATGTCCATGACCGAGTATTTGCGTTGTGCCATTGCTCTCTCCCTGGTACTGCTGCTTGCTAGTGTTCTGTCGTAAATGATACCATATTCTGTAAAAGCTCTCACTTTTGCGGGCAAAAGGTGTGTTAGGTGACGAAGAGATAGGAAGCAATGATTGGGATGAGTAAACCTAAGGGTATTGATGAGTGACTGGGTGAAACATTTCTTCGTTATAACAAGTAATGTTTGGCGTTCAGTGGGTTGGCTCTAGAGGCCGATTGGTGGGATTTCGGCCAAAGGTGGGATTTCGGCCAAACACTTCATGGGAGGAATAATAATATATGAGCGAAACTATCAAAGATACAGGTATGGTCCTTAAAATTGGACACCTTTATCCGACATTAATGAGTGTAGCGGCAGATAGGGGCAACCTCTTTTCCATTGAAAAGCGCTGCCAGTGGCGCGGCATCGGAGTTGAGGTAGAGCAGATTTATGTAAAGCAGACGCCCGACTTCACCAAATACGACTTGATTCTTTTCCATGGTGGCGCCGATCGTGAAATGGATCTTGCTTCGCGCGATATTCAGGCCAAAGCACCATCATTGCACGAGGCAGTTGAAGCAAACACCGTTTTCTTGAGCGTCTGTGCCGGCTATCAGCTCCTGGGGCACTACTATAAACCCTTTCAGGGACCTGAACTGAAAGGTGTGGGGTTGCTCGATATGTATACAGAGGGCAGCAGTACGCGCTATATGACCCACATGGCCCTTGAGTGCGAATTTCCGGAGAGCGGACGCAAGGTCATGGTCGGCTATGAAAACCACAGCGGTCGTACCTACCTGGGCGAACATGCTCAGCCGCTCGGGAAGGTACTTGTAGGTTGGGGCAACAATGGCAAGGATAACGGCGAGGGAGCCATCTACAAAAATGTCTTTGGAACCTACCTGCACGGCCCGGTCTTACCGAAAAATCCCTGGTTCACCGATATCTTGATTAAACGTGCCCTGGAACGCCGCTACGGCAAAGTTGAGCTGGCTCCCCTGGATGACTCGACGGAGAATGCAGCCCATGACGCAGCCCTGAAGTTAGCCCAGCAGTTCAAAGGCACAGTATCGGCAATTGATGCCACACCCTGGAAACGCTAGGTAATACTGGCATCGTGATCAAATGCTGTAAGGGGCCAGGGGAGCCGTTCCAGGGCGGGGGCAAGCCCTTTCAGGTATAGGCATCGTGATCAAATGCTGTAAGGGGCCAGGGGAGCCGTTCCAGGGCGGGGGCAAGCCCCGCCCCTACTATACACGGGCGTGGTAAGCCGCTTCGTGTATAGTAGGGGCATCCCCTTGCGGGTGCCCTGGAAAGGTGAACGAGCTTCTCAAGCGCGTTCATCCGCAATATCCAGGCTTAGGCTGATGCGTATTGGACAGCCGCAAAAGCTGCCCCTACTTGACAATCACACGCTCTAAATATTCTGCCTTAAAAAATATACTTGAAGGAAGCCCTTTTTTATGTCAAAAAAACATATTCTATACATGTTTCTTCTTTTGAGCTTATTGATATGCTCTCTGGTCTCGTGCGCTTTGCCAACGGTTTCTGTTGGCAGCACACCGACAGTCTCTTCCCCCACCAATACGCCAGGAGACCAGGGTCAAAACAGCCCTCAACTCAACACGTGGTACCCAGGCGCGCGTGGCGTGGAAGTGCGCTATGAAGATTGGAAAAGTCCCGGCAACAATGAAGATACCGTCACTATTGTGCGCTTTGACCTGCATCATGTCAAATTAAGCGTAAAGTATCAGCCAGACCAACCCCTACTGATGAGCGAATGGGCACAGCAAGAACATGCTACAGCCATCATCAACGGCGGCTACTTCGATGATCAGAATAAGGCTACAGCTCTGATTGTATCCAACGGACAGAGTTTTGGTACATCCTATAATGGTTTTGGCGGTATGCTCTCGGTTAATGATCAGGGCAATATCAGCTTGCGTTCACTAAACCAGCATCCCTACGATCCCAACAACGAACAGCTGAGCCAGGCCACGCAGTCATCCCCCATGCTGGTCCTAAACGGCAAAGCCACACAGTTTAACGCCGATGCAGGCGGTTCGCGCCGTAGTATCGTTGCCATAGATAAACAGGGCCGTTTGCTGCTTATCGCCAGCCCCAGCACAGCCTTCTCGCTGGGTGAATTAGAAGACCTGCTCGTCTCCTCTGACCTCTCCATCGATAGAGCGCTCAACCTGGATGGTGGTGCGTCGACCGGCCTCTATGTCAATTCCGGCAACCAAAAAGTTGCAATTGATTCGGTTGCCAAACTGCCTATCGCGATTATCATACAGTCTAAATAGGAACCATGGC
>WNFM01321208.1_pt2 | contig 29063 bp, 28 predicted proteins | sample 5400271 | NCBI WGS metagenome assembly WNFM01 (sample SAMN13153352, study PRJNA577476) | soil metagenome | isolation source: 60 cm saprolite on Douglas fir-dominated hillslope | place: USA:California | collected 2013-09-17 | reverse complement strand
GCGTCGAGGGCCGCCAGGAAATCTTCGCGTCCGAAATCGGGCCAGAGGACGGGGGTCGAATAGTACTCGGCGTAGGCGGCCTGCCAGATCAGGTAATTGCTCAGCCGCATCTCCCCCGCCGTACGGATCACCAGGTCAGGATCGGGCAGCTCACGCGTGTACAGGTGGCGCCCGATCATCTCCTCGGTAATCTCCTGCGCCGGAATGCCGCTGGCGACGATCTCGCGCACGGCACCGACGATCTCGGCCCGGCCGCCATAGTTGAAGCAGACATTGAGCGCGAGCTCGCTATTATTGCGCGTGATCTCCATCGACTGCGCGACGGCGTCTTGAATATCTGGCGCCAGCTCGTCCATGCGCCCAATATGGCGCAAGCGCACGCCCTCGCGCCGCAGCCGCTCCAGGTCGCTTTGAATGACGTCCCAAAACAGGCGCATCAGACCGTCCACCTCGTCGCGCGGGCGCCCCCAGTTCTCCGTGGAGAAGGCATACACGCTCAGCATGGGAACGTGCTCGTCGTGGCAGAGCTCGACAACGCGGCGCAGGGCGTCCACGCCAGCTTTGTGGCCCATCAAGCGAGGCATGCGTCGGGAGGCCGCCCAGCGACCATTGCCGTCCATTATGATGGCGATGTGCCGAGGGATCGCGCGCCCTTGCTCAACATGCAAGCGCGACACCTCGGCTTTGCGCTCCGCCTCCTGCTGCTGGCGACCGCCGTCCATCGCAGCGCCGACCGCCGTCCACAGCTGCTTGATTCGTCCTCGCGTCCGATTCGAGCCGATCATTGCTCCTCCCAGGTCCTCTCCAGCACCGCCTCAGCATCCCCCCACGCGACCGCCGGCCCACCATCCTGCTCAAACGGCGAGAATCTCGGCTTCTTTGGCGTGGCCCACCTTGTCCATGTCATCGATGTAGCGATCGGTCAGCTTCTGCAAGCGATCTGTCCCGCGCTTCAGATCATCCGCGGATATCTCTTTGTTCTTCTCCTGCTCGCGCAAGCGATCGTGGCCGTCGCGGCGGCAGTTGCGCACCGCCACCTTGCCCTCGTCCACCTTCTTATGGACTACCTTGACCAGGTCTTTGCGACGCTCTTCCGTCAACGGTGGCATCACCAGCCGGATCACCTGACCGTCGTTGGTCGGATTGATGCCCAGGTCGCTCTTCTGGATCGCCTTCTCGATGTCGCCGAGCGCTTTACGGTCCCACGGTTGGATCGTGAGCGTGCGCGCATCGGTGGCGTGGATCGTCGCGATCTGCTGCAGAGGGGTCGCGGCGCCGTAATAGTCCACCAACAGCCGCTCAACGAGCGCGGGGCTGGCGCGTCCGGTGCGCACCGTCTGCAGGTCACGTTGCAGCGCCTCCACCGCCTTGACCATGCGATGTTCTACGTCAGCGAACACATCGTCTGCCATCGTTCACGTTCCTTCCCAGCCGCTGCGCTGCGGTCGGACGAGAGAGATGCTACGAGTGTTAATCCCAGCGTACATCATCCTCGGCCATCAAGTCCCGCACACGAGTGCCACGCCGCTCGCCCCGCGCGATGGCCGCCACGGCACCTGCGTCGGCGAGATTGAAGACCACGATGGGGAGATGGTTGTCCTTGCACAGCGCCAAGGCGGTGCTATCCATGACGCGTAGCCCCATGTTCAGGGCGCGCATATAGCTGATCTCCGCAAACTTGCGCGCAGTGGGATGCTGCACGGGATCGTCCTCGTAGACGCCGTCCACCTTGGTCGCTTTGAGCAACACCTCACAGTTCAGCTCGACGGCACGCAACGCCGCCGCGGTATCCGTCGTGAAATACGGATTGCCGGTGCCCGCCGCCAGGATCACCACGCGACCTTTTTCGAGATGCCGGATCGCGCGGCGGCGAATGAACGGCTCCGCCACCGCGGGCATCTCGATCCCCGTCTGCACACGGGTCATCAGTCCGGCCCGTTCGAGCGCATCCTGCAACGCCAGCGCGTTGACGACCGTCGCCAGCATGCCCATGTAGTCGGCTTGCGCACGGTCCATGCCGCGAGCAGCGGCGGATTCCCCACGCATGATGTTGCCGCCGCCGATCACGATGGCGAGCTCGATCCCCTGGTCGTGCGCTTCCGACACCTCGGCCGCGATGCGCTGCAGCACGGTCGGATCAATGCCGTAGCCCTGCTCGCCCATTAATGCTTCGCCGCTGAGCTTCAGCAATACCCGCTGGTACTGCAGTGCCATAGTACGCTCGCCTTCCGCTTATTCGCCCAGCGCGTACCGCGTGAAGCGGCGCACCACGATGTTCTCGCCCGTCTTGCGGATCACGTCGTTGATGAGCGTGCCGATCTTGATCTTGTCGTCCTTGACCCATGGCTGTTCCAGAAGGACCTGCGCGGCAAGCTGCTTCTGGACCTTGCCTTCGACGATCTGCGCGCGCTTGGCCTCCGGGCGCTTCTGCACCTCTGGATCGTTGAGCGCTTCCTCGCGCATGCGGTCCAGCGTCTCCTGCGGCACGTCGCTTAAGGCGATGTACTGGGGATGCGCGCCCGCGATCTGCATCGTCAGCTCGCGCGCCAGCGTGCGGAACTCGTCGCTCCGGGCCACGAAATCGGTGCTGCAGTTGAGCTCGATGAGCACACCTAGATTGCCGCCGTGATGCAGATAGGAGGTGATCAGTCCCTGGCGCGTCTCGCGATCCTGGCCCTTCACCTGTTCGGCACGCGTGGCGTGTTTCTCTTCCAGACGCTTGATCGCCTCATCGAAGGTATTGGCCCCGGTCAGAGCCGTCCGGCAATCGGCGAAACCGGCCCCAGTCACCTCACGCAGCCGCGCCACATCCTTTGCTGTGAACTCCATGGTGTCTCTCTGCTCCTCAATGCAACGCCCGAACGGTCTATCGCCCGCGGCCCTGCGCGCGGCGCATATGCACCGCCTGTCTCATCGTAACGTCTGGGCGCCCCTATAGTATCACGCCCTGCCCTGATATCTGTCCGCGCCGTGCGCGGTTGCGGCTGCCGCGCACGAAGAGAGGGCACGCCGCCGACGTCCTCGCCGCGACATACCCTCTAGGCGCGACCCGCGCTCGAGAGTCCTACTGCCCGCTCCCTGAGCCCACCGGCTCGGCGCTAATCTCGGCGACGGGAGCCTCTTCCGGCGCTGCCTCGGACGCCATCTCGCCCTGGGAGCCGAATTCCTCCAGGGCTACTGGCGCCTGGGTGGCGCGGCGATGCGCCTCACCTTGCTCCGCGCGATCCTTCTGCTGCGCCTCGAACTGCCGCCGGCCTTCCACCGCGGCATCGGCGATTTTCTGGCAGAGCAGCTTCACCGCACGGATCGCGTCGTCGTTGGCGGGAATGGGGTAATCCATCTCGTCGGGATCACAGTTCGTATCGGCCAACGCGATCACCGGGATTTCCAACCGGCGCGCCTCGAGCACGGCGGTGTGCTCTTTCTTGGTGTCGATGATGAAGACGGCGGCGGGCAGACGGCGCATATCCTTGATGCCGCCCAGCGTGCGCTCCAGGCGCGCCCGCTCTTCCTCCAGCCGCTGCGCCTCCTTCTTCGGCAGTCGCTCGAACTCACCGCGCTCTTTGCGCGCTTCCAGCTCTCGCAGATAGCGGACGCGCTTCTGGATGGTCTGGAAGTTGGTGAGCATGCCGCCCAGCCAGCGGAAATTGACGTAGTACTGCGCAGCGCGCTGCGCCTCCTCGACGACGGTCTCCTGCGCTTGCTTCTTTGTGCCGACGAACAGGATCGATTCGCCGTTGGCCGTGAGGCTCACGACATACTTGTAGGCCACTTCGAAGCGCGCTTGCGTCTGCTCCAGATCAATGATGTGGATGTCGTTGCGTGCCGTGAAGATGAATGGCTTCATCTTCGGGTTCCAGCGGCGGGTCTGATGGCCGAAGTGAACGCCGGCCTCCAAGAATTGCTTTAGTGTGACATGGACTGCCATAAGTGCTCGATCCTCCCTTGAGCTACCTCCGCCCCCGTCACGCCGGCTGGAGAGCGCCGCGCCACTCGCGGGCGCGCAAACGCCAGGCTCCAAGCCGATCAGGGGGCGTGTGTGATAAGAGTGCGCTCATCGCCGCTCCGGCGAGACGCGCTCCCATCAGTATATCACGCGCCGTGCTCCGGCGCAAGCACATTTTGGCCAGTTGGTTGCGTGCGCGTCGGTCCCATGTTATACTGGGCGATGGCATTTCGTGAGGAGGATTAAGCAATGGCAGGAACGGCACTCATGCGGGCCGTCGAAGAGCAGCAGCTGCGCACCGACGTCCCTGAAATCGGATCCGGCGATTTGGTGCGCGTCCACCTCAAGGTGGTCGAGGGCGCACGCGAGCGCCTCCAGGTCTTCGAGGGCCTGGTGATTCGTCTGCGCGGTGACGCCCTGCGCCGCGCCTTCACCGTGCGGCGCATCGCGACGGGTGGGGTGGGGGTCGAGCGCAGCTTTCTGCTGCACTCCCCGCGCATCGACAAGATCGAGGTCGTGCGGCACCACGTCGTGCGGCGCAAGAACCTCTACTACATGCGCGAGCTGCGTGGGAAGGCCGCGCGCCTCAAGGAGCGCCGCGACTAGCACGTCGCTTAGGTTGATTCAGGCGATTCCACAAAGTGGGATCGCCCTCCTCGCGCGTTCTGAAAAGATGCGGCGATGGCGACTCCCAGGACGAATGCCCAATAAAATCAGGCTAGTGATCGCGCCCGTTTGAGATTTCAGCGCCGGCCTCCTCGACGACACGCTTGTGGGGGCCCGGTACACAATCTGTCTCCCTGACTCCTGTTGGGGAACGACATCCCCCTTAAGCGCCAGCGCTCGTGTTAGACGGCCCTTTTCCCTCCAATGCGTATGTTACGCTCCGAACGCCCGCGAGTGTTACTTGCAGATGCCGTGATCGCGCCTCACCACAGATGAGCGGCACGGCAAGCGAGGAGGCGCTCGCCGGCGGCGCGCTTGCTCTGCCGATGCGCCCACGACGGGACCAGCGTGGCGATAGCCGCCGCGAGTGACTTGGTCGTTGGACGCGTCGCGGAGGTGTCGCATACAGTATGCTGCAGACGCACGGATTCACGTGGGTGTGAGTATGGGATTGGAGCGCCTGCATGAGCGCCAAAGGCTGGGGCCGCAGCGACCTCTCGGCGTCGCGCGGGCAGCGCCGCGCGCATCCTGGCGCGCCTCAGGTCGCTGACCAGCTGTCCACGCGGCGCCTCGACTGGCCCGCCGTGGAGGGTGGGGTCACAGGCATCCCCTGGCGCTGCTGCGGGCTTGATGAAGTCGGCCGGGGCGCGCTGGCCGGTCCACTCGTCGCCGCGGCTGTCGTGCTTCCCGACGACATGCGCGAGCGCCTCGGCGACCTGGCCCCGTTCCTGCGCGACTCCAAGACCGTGCCGCTCGCTCGCCGCACCCAGGTGGCGGACCTCTTGCTTACCCACGCGCTCGTCGTGGAGGTCGTCGTCATCTCGGTCGACGACATCAACGCGCGCGGCATCGGCTGGGCCAATGGGGAGGCTTTTCGCCGCCTGATCGGCCTCGTGCGCGCCGATGAATATATCGTCGATGGCCGCGTACGCCCGCCCGCCCCGTCCAAGCGCTCCAGCCGCGTGCGTTGCCTGGTGGACGCTGACGCGCTGGTGCCCGCGGTCTCCGCCGCCTCGCTGGTCGCCAAGGTCCACCGCGATGCCATTATGGCGGGCCTGCACGCGCGGCACGCCGTCTATGGCTGGGCAACCAACGTCGGCTATGGGACGCCGGCCCACCTGCACGCGCTGCGGGCACACGGACCGTGCGCCGAGCACCGGCGCCAGTTCGTGGCTACGGCGCTCGGGCTGGAGGGCGGCGCACCGCGCCGCGCGCCGCGGCCGGCTACGATCGCCGAGCTGCGCACCGGCGACTGAGCGCAAGCCTCGTGTGCGAGTGAGCAGCCGCGCGCCTGACGGTGGCGCAGGTGGGCTAGCTCGCCTGCTGTGCCGGCACGACGTAGACCGCGGTGCCGTACGCCAGGACCTCGGTGACCCCTTGCGCGATCTCGGTGGCATCGTAGCGCACGCCGATGAGCGCGTTGGCGCCGAGTTGCCCGGCGTGCTGAATCATCAGCTCGTAGGCGTTCTGCCGCGACTGCTCGGCCAACTGCGTGTAGATGGAGATGTTGCCGCCGAAGAGCGTCTGAAAGCCCGCTCCGATCTGTCCGACGACGCTCCGTGACCGCACGATGATCCCGCGGACCACGCCGTAATTGCGTACGGTAGTGTATCCAGGCAGCTCGAAAGCGGTCGTGACCAGGGAATGATCGAACATGCAATGGCTCCTTTGCTCGTGGCACACTGGGGTGGCGCCGCCTGGCCTCGGGCGTACACAGCGTTGGGCGACCGGGCAGCCTCGCGCCACCGCATAGGACTGTGTGATGGTCGGCTCGCGCGCATGACGCTCGACTCCCAAGCGTGCAGCGCGGGCTCCGTCCGCGAGCAGGATACGACATGCCTGGCAGGCGATCAAGTGCGGCCACCAGGACGCGCGACGCGGGCCCCCATCTGAACGGGCGATTGACGGCGCGGGCCTCCGGTGTTACGATCGTCGAGATGGCGGGCATCGCCGGGAGCTTTGCCGACGGCCTACCCATGTTGTCTCCCCTCGTTGAGGCAAATCGATGAGCATACCTATCCTGACTCGCCCGCAGCAACCTCGACCGAACCGGCGTGCACGCGCATGGGGGGCTCCCTCCGCGCTGCTCGGCATGCTGCTCGCGTTGGGGCTGGCGGGCTGCAGCGGCCCCGCCGCCGATCCCCTGCTCTCGCTCTCTGTTAACGGCCAGTCGGTGTCGTTGACGACGTTCCAGCAGATCGTCGTGATCCAGAAATTTGGCGCGACCAGCCAGGGCCAATCCACGGCGTGGCAAACGCCCAGCGGACGCGCCAATCTGAGCAGCGCTCAGACGACCGCGTACACGTTCCTCTCCGATCTCGTCCTGATCCATGCAGATGCGCAACAGCAGCATGTGGCAGCCGCCGACAAGGATGTGCTCAAACAAGCCACGTCGCTGTCTAGCAACCTGACCTCTCAGCTGGCCCAGAATCCGACCGATCCCAGCCTGCAGGCGCTCGCAGCAGCTGCGAAGCAGGCGGCTAAAACGGAGAAGACCGAGAGGCCGAGACTGGAAACCCTGCTCGCAGGCAGGTCCACGCTGTCCGATGCGATTATCCTGTACGCCTATGAGGGCGCCGATGTGCAGGCGCTCTTCGCGAAAGGCACCGTGCCCTCCGCGCACGTCCGCGTGATCGAGCTCGGCTCGAAGCAGGCGGCCAACACGCTGCAGCGGCAGCTGGAAACGCACAAGGCCGATTTCGCCGCGTATGCGCAGGCGCACTCGCTGGATACGGCCACCGGCCAGAAGGGCGGCGAGCTGGGCACGTTCCGGGTCGGCGAGCTCTCGCAACAGAACCCCGAGCTCGATACTGCTGTCTTCGGTCCCAGCGCCAACTATTCCAAGGCGACCGCCTATATCGTCATGCCGATCAGCAATGGGAAAGCGCTGGTGGTCGAGGTGACCAAGCGCGCGAACGTCGCGCTGTCGTCCATCAGCGATGCGCAGCTGCAGAACAGTATCTTCGGCGGCTGGCTGCAAGTCATCGCGCGGCCGGGGGCGAGCATTCAAGAATACGTCGCCGTCGATTCGACCCCCACGCCGGCCAGCGCTACGCCCTAGCAGGAATCGTCCATGAGTGCGGCCGCGATTATCGTCGTCGGGTTGGGGCCGGGGCGCTGGGACGACCTGACCGTCGCCGCGCGCGCCGCGCTGGAGGACGCATCCGGGGTCATCTGCCGCACGACCCGCCATCCCACGGTGGATGAGCTGCGGGAGCGGCGGCCCGAGCTGGCGATCGACTCTTTCGACGCCCTCTACGATGGCGCGCAGAGCTTCGATGCGCTCTACGACACGATAGTCGATCGGCTCATCGCGCTCGTAACGTCTCCCGCGGGCGGCGCCGAGTCCACCGCCTCAGCGGCTCCCCGGACGCTGGTCTACGCCGTGCCCGGCCACCCGCTCATCGGCGAAGAGTCGGTGCGCCGGCTGCGCGCGCGGGCGCCAGAACGGGGCATCACCGTCCGTATCGTTGCCGGCCTCTCATTCGTCGAGCCTGTCTGTGCGGTCGTCGGCATCGACCCGCTCGAACGTCAGTTGCAGCTCCTCGACGCGACGCTGCTGGCCGACCTGGACCCCGCCGCGGTGATGGGCGCCGTCTTGCCCACGGAGCCGCTGCTGGTCGCCCAGCTCTATAATCGCCGGTTGGCGAGCGGCGTCAAGCTGGCCCTAGCGGAGGTCTACCCCGACGACTGGGCGGTGACGCTGGTGCGCTCCGCCGGCCTGGGCGCGGCAGAAACGCTGGAGCGCGTCCCCCTCTACGAGCTGGATCGCGGTGAGCGCGCCGATCACCTGACGACTCTCTATGTGCCACCGCTGACGCCTCTGGAGGCGCTGCGTGCGCCCGAGGGGCTGCGCCACGTCGTCGCGCGGCTGCGTGCTCCGGGGGGCTGCCCGTGGGACCGCGAGCAGACACACCAGTCGCTGCGTCCGTTCGTGCTCGAAGAAGCCTACGAGGTGGCCGAGGTGCTCGACGAGTGGGAAGGTACGCCGGAGCAGGCCGCGCATCTGGCGGAAGAGCTGGGCGATCTGCTGTTGCAGGTGTATCTGCAGGCCGAGGTGGCGCACGGCGAGGGACACTTCCATCTCGGCGACGTCTACGCCGGCATCACCGAGAAGCTGATTCGCCGCCACCCACACGTCTTTGGCGACGTGAGCGTGCGGGATGCGAGCCACGTCGTGCAGAACTGGGAGGCGATCAAGCGGTCCGAGCGCGCCGCTCAGGGCCTGGACCCCGTCGCCGAGAGCCGGCTGCGCAGCATCCCCCGTAGCGCCCCCGCGCTCTACCAGGCTCACGAGCTGAGCCGCAAGGCCGCCAAGGTCGGGTTCGAGTGGCCAGACACGACGGGCGCGCTGGCCAAAGTGGCGGAGGAGGCGCGCGAGCTGGCGGAGGCCGAGCATTCCGGCGATCACGAGCAGATGACAGCCGAGCTGGGCGACCTGCTCTTCGCCGTGGCGGTGGTGGCGCGCCGGCTGGGGCTGGAGCCCGAGGATGCGCTGCGCGCCGCGAACGCGCGCTTCCGGCGGCGCTTCGAGGCGATGGAGGCCCGCGCGCAGCGGGAAGGCCGCGCGCTGGACACCCTCAACACCGACGAGTGGCTAGCGTGGTGGCACGCCGCGAAGACCGCGACCTCACCAGGAATCTAGCGCGGACCTGCCAGCGCGCGTGACGCTACCGCGCTCACCTACCTGGCGAAGGTGAAGCAGGACGCGATGACGCTGTGGCGGTAACCAGGGCGCTCAGTGGAGGTGTATCCGTGGCTCGGCTTCCGCATCAGGTCCTCGTCTATCTCTGCCGTCGTCCATCGGCTGGCGCGACGGAATACCTCCTACTGAGGCGTACTCTAGCGCGCGGCGGTTTCTGGCAAGGCGTGACGGGAGGTGTAGAAGCGGGCGAGATTGCGGAGCAGGCGGCCCGTCGTGAAGTCCTGGGGGAGACCGGGTATCAGCAGTCCGGTCACGTTGGGGGCATCTCTATGCTCCCAACGTTCAGGTGATTCACGAAGAGTGTTTTGGCGCGGAGGTAGGGCTCGGCCAAGGGGAGCCGATCCTGGACCCAGGAGAGCATGACGAGTATAGGTGGCTCGAACTACACCAGGCGCTTGCTCTCCTCCCTTGGCCGGAAGCTCAAGAGGCCCTCCGTCGGTTTGCGGGCACCGCGTAGCCTGTCCATGTTGGCCTGTTATCCACGTGCGCTCGTTATCTTGAAGGGTGTTGGGCTATCTGCCACTGTTGCGCAGAATAGAGTAGGGCCCTCTTCATCTGCAGATGGAGTCCACCTGTAGGCAGCCTCTCGTGTAGTCAAGAAGCACGTCTGAGCAAGCCCTCATCTACTTGAGCAGACTCGACGCCAGGATTTGTAAGCGTCGAACCACCTCCTCCGGTGAGAGACCCACTCTGGTCCTGAGTTGGTCAAATGTGGCGAAATCCGTCAGGAGGGCGAGGATATCCCCCGCCTCAGCCTGGGTGAGATCGGGGCGGACGTAACCTTGTTCCTCTAACAGCTGAGCCAGATAGCGCATACCCCCGATGCGCCCCTCATCGAGGTGTCTGGTCAGCGAAGCGGCTTCGGGATCGATCAGCGCTTGCTGATACAGCGCCCGGAAGATTGTCTTCTCGCGTTCCATCAGCCGCACCGCAGCAGGGAGCATCTGCTCGAGAATCTGACGGGCGTCGGTATTCTTGTTGAAGGCGTCTTGAATCTCGACGAATCCGCCGCGCCGGAGGAGATCTTGCTCGAGCGCTTCAAACAGTCCCAGGCGTGAGCCGAAAATCTGGTAAATCGTTCGGCGCGCCACCCCCGCCTGGTGGGCGATGCGCTCCAAACTGACCGCCAGCAGTGGTGTCGCGGTCAGATAGGAACGCGCAGCCTCGATAATTCGCTGGCGCGTCGCTTCGGCTGATTGCGCTCGTAGGCGCTGCTGATACGTGCGTTTGCCCATTGACACCAGTATATCTCATCGGGCATAATTCATATCACAAAGTATGCAATGAAATTAAGGACGCGCTCGCCCGCTGGCGGAGGGTTCCATGTCCTGGTATCTCCTGCTCAAGCTCGCGCATCTGTTGTGTGTCATCGCTTCCTTGTCCGGGTTGATTGGGCGTGGGCTGGTGCGCCTGCGGCTTCCGAAGATCACCTCCATTCAGGTCCTCCAGGAAATCATGCTGCTGGTTGGTCGCTTTGATGAGCTGCTGGTGATCCGTGGGTCGCAGTTGACGCTGGTAACCGGTGTACTGCTCGGCTGGGTAGGGCGTTGGCCCTACATCGTGGCGAGCCATCCCACCTGGATATTCCTCTCCCTGCTGCTCTTTCTGTCCCAGTTTCCGTTCGTGTTTCTCATCGTCATTCCGCGCGGCAAGCAGTTTGGGAAGGTTTTCAAGGACGCGCTGGCCGAGCAGCGGATCACTCCTGAACTGCGGGCGGCGCTGGCCGACCCGGCGGTGCGCGCGGCCACGATCTACGAAACCGTCACCACCGGCATCATTATTTGCTTGATGGTCCTCAAACCGTTCTAACCGCTTTGGAGGACGTTTCCTGAGAGGGCGTTTCGCAACTCCTGCAGAGCTCATCGTCTTCGACACCCTGCTAAATACGATCCTCCTGGCACGGTCGATGCGCCAGGCCATCAGCACCACAGCAATCAGGATTGGCACGCGTGAGCGATTCAGTGAGCTCTAGTATATTTGCAGCCGGCCGCGCTGGTATCGTGGACATCACGGAGCTTCGCGGGCGCTGGGTCGTGTTCCGGCGCTGGTGAGCGTGCCTGACTCGGCGTGAAATGAAAGGGCGCCGCGTGGCACAATGCCTCTGTGCGGGGCTGTCGCAGCGCTGGTCAGCTTCCGAGTGGTGGGCGACAGTTCGGCGCCATCGCCACGTAGAGCAGACGCACCGCACCACGCCTGTGTCCCAGCTGCCACACCCTGCCCACGCGACGAGAGGAGCCAGTATGCCAGCGCCCGAGCAACCGATCGTCTTCCTGCTCGATGTCGATAATACGCTCCTGGACAATGACGCCGTAAAGGCCGATCTGCGGGCGCAGCTGGGGGCGCTGCTCGGTCCGGACCTCAACGCGCGCTTCTGGGAGCTGTACGAGGTGGTGCGGCAAGCGCGTGACGTGGTCGATCTTCCCCTGGTGCTGGAGCGATTCGCTCCGCTCTGCCCGGATGCCGCCACGTGCGAGCGGATACGCGCCATCGTGCTAGACTATCCATTCGCCTCGCGCCTCTACCCAGAGACGCTGGCCACCCTGGCGCATCTGCGCGCGATCGGCCTCCCCGCCATTCTCTCCGACGGCGACGCCGTCTATCAGCCGCTCAAGATCGAGCGCAGCGGCCTCGCCGCTCAGGTGGAGGGCAGGGTGTTCATCTGTATCCATAAGGAAGAGCATCTGGACGAGGTGATGGCGCGCTGGCCCGCGCCGCTCTACGTGGTGGTGGATGATAAGCCCCGCATCCTCGCCGCGCTCAAAGCCCTCCGGGGGGATCGCCTGGTCACCGTGCATGTACGCCAGGGCCACTACGCGAGCGACTTCCCCGCCGCCGGGCCCCCGCCGGATATCAGCCTGGCCGCCATCGGTGAGCTACGGCGCTTCGCCGCGGCGGATTTCGAGCACGTGCTGGCGCGATAGGGCCTGCGGTCGGAAGGAAACCAGCCGACGGGTCCTGGCAGCCCGGCGCTGGTCTTCCTGGCTCCGAGTGGCCTGGGAAGCCCTGGACAGCGAGCGTATGCGCCGGTGGCCCGCAAGCCGTCAGCGGGCTGAGGTGCGGCGCCGACGTCTGACCAGCCCTATCGTGAGGAGCGCCAGAGCGACGACAGTTGCACCAAACGGAACCCCCAGCGCCGGGTAGGAGTTATCGGTACCCATTGTTAGGCCGACCAGGCGGAGGGCACCGGATCCGCTCAGGCCGACGGCGATCACCACGAGCCCAACCGGGAACAGCAGGATCGGCCCGCGGGTCCACCGCCGCCATAACACGATCACGACCACCATGTAGAGCGCAGACACTATGAGCCCGCCGGCAATCGTGATGGACGCGAGTACGATGCGATATTCAGTTGTCGGCTCTACGGGCATGAGCTTTCCCCTCGCCCGGTAGGTGCAAGCGAACGAACGGTGGCTAGAGGCACATGTGGCGCATCGGAGAGTCGTCCGGGCCGGCACTGCGCCGGCGTCGTCGTGGCTACCCTCTCTCGACTGGCGCGATCGTGGTGTCACGGAAAGGCGCGCATCTGACCGAGCATCGCGAAGGTCAGGAGGGCGAACACCGTGCCCCAGACCCAGCCCCAGAAAACGGGATGCAGCAGGGCTGAGGGCACCGGCCGCACGCGCTCTCCGTCAGCGATCTCGACGAAGCTGCCGCGCCGCCACCACCACCAGTATACGATGCCCATCTCCACGAGCAGCGCCAGCGGCCAGAGCATGAACACCACAAAGCGAACCGGCGCGGATACGCCCAGCGCCGCCGCCAGCGGCAGCAGCAGCCAGGAGGCGGCCGCGACGACGAACGCCGCAATGCTTTGACGCAGATGCGCTCGAATGTTGGCGTATGTGGCGCGTTCTACCGCGGATGTTCTCCGGCCCGGAGCGCTGAATGTAAAGACATAGCCGCAGACCAGCAGCGGCGTTTCCGTCCAGCCGTGCGTGTGAAAGAGCACGTCTGCCGCGCGTGGGCCGGCAAGCCAGGCCGCGGCGAGAAACGTCACGGCGATCGCCAGGGCAGTCGTGCCGCAGAGCAGGCCGATGAGCGGCCAGGGGTGAGCGCGGACGCCCGCCCAGCCCTGGCGCGCGACCGATCGCGCCCGAAAGGCCAGCGCGACGGCGTAGCCGGTTGCTCCGCCGGTGAGCAGAAACAGCAGGGCGAGCGCGCCCCAATCGGTCGCGCCGCGCGTGGCGGATGCCAGCGTATACGCCATGCAGCGACCCCTCTCCGCGCCGAGTTAGCCGGCCAGCGTGAAGTGGCTCAACACGCCGTAGGTCGCGGCGAAGGCGCCCAATACCAATGCCAGTGCCAGCCACAGGAAGAGTAGCGGCAGTATCGCCCACCCGCGCAGCGACGTGGAGTGGACGCTGGCCGGCGGGCGAACGAAGGCGATGAAGAAGTGTTCGCCCTCGATGCGGGCCCTGCAGCCCAGCGCTAGGCCCAGTGCGAAGCAGGCGATGGCGCACGCGCCGACCACCAGATCGGAGCGCACGTTGTTCGCCATCTGAGTAGGTGTCTCATCCGCCCAGAGCAGCGCGGCGGTCGCTGTCGCGCCGGCGAAGAGCAGCAGCGTACTGCCCCAGAGCGCGAGGAGAAAGCCGCGAGTGGCTGGGACGATGATCCCGCGGAGAATATTGAGCCCGATGATGCCGCACAGCAGCAGGAATGGCAGGCCGATGGCCCGCAGATAGAGCAGGTCCATAGGTAGCTAGCGCGCGTCGCGGCCACTGAGCGTCGCGATAGCGTCCCGGAAGGCCCACACCGCAGCAGCGAGCAGCAGCGCAACGAAACACACGAGACCAATCGACGTCAACGGGCTCCACGGATCGGCCGCGTGCACCACGTACGTAATGCCCAGCACCGCGAGCGCGAACGCATAGACGATCGCCTGAAACTGCGCCGCCGCCCTGGCCTGGTAGGCCACCTGCGGCGCGCTGGCACGCAGCGCCGCCCAGACCAACACTGAGAGCACCACTGGCGCGAACAGCAGGCTGAGATGCACGATGGCCACCAGCACGGCTTCGGTCTCTGTGGCGGCGGACTCGCTCGGGTCGCCGGGCGCTGGCGCGGGCCACGCGATTTGCGGCGCTGGCCTCGGCGCAACTGGAGCCACCACCCGTCCGTCCATGCCGATCGGCGTGATGCCACGCGCGTTGCACGCCCGTTGAATGACCGCGAGCATCCGGATCGCGTCAGCTTCCTTGGCGGCCAAGAACACCGACCAGTACGTGCCCTTGGTCAGCAGCCCCAGCCCGATCGGTGGAACAACGGTCAACGGCGCGCGGGGGTCAGGGGCCAGACGCGCGCCGAAGGAGTCGTCCAACGGCCAGATGCCGCTCGGCGTCTCGATGTAGCTGTCGTACAGCGTCATCGCCTGCCCGCCATTCAGCGCCATGACGGCCAGGGGGGCAACTGCCTTGCCCGCGCCGCTCCCGCTCCCCCCGTCCGCGGTCATGTCCGGCGCTAGAGGGATGAGGCGCGGATGATTCCGCTCAGTATTCATGCCCCTCTCCTACCTTTCGTCCAAGCTGCGGCCGATAGACCCGGTGCGTCGCGCGGGCTGCCGACCCGCGCGAGAGTTAAGAACGTATGCCATGCCCTCTGCCAGAGGGGACGGCCCACGAACCGCTGCGTAACCTGCTCCACCCAGGTGGGCGGGGCGAGACACGTCCTGCTCAGAGACGCTGCAGGAAGGGATAGCTGAATGGACGACCCTGGAAGGCCTGTATGGCACCGTAGATGGAGAGACCAATGGCCGTAAAGGCCAGGCTGGCCAACACGATCCCGCCGAGCGGAAAGATGATAATCCCGGGCAAAGCGGAATTCGTGTTCCCCGACGCCAGCCCGACGCCCAACGCCACCACGGCGACCACCGCGAGGACGATGAGCAGGACAATGATCAGAGCGATCACACCGAGATGGAAGAAGAAAGCCTGCTTTGCCTGGCGCGCCGGATAGGGGGACGTCGGCTGCATCGCCAGCCAAATGATGAGCGGCAAGAGCAGCGGAGCGAAGAGCACACTCAAGTGCGCCAGGCCCGCCAGGACGGTGTCGGCACGGCCCAGGCCGGAGGGTGACCCCGCGAAGGCGCTGGACCCTGCTGGGACTGCTCGCAGGTCCGGCCGATAGGTGTAGAGCGCATCCAGCGCGCGCTGCGCGTCGGGCGGATCGGCGGGAGCGAAGGTGGCCCACTCGCCAGCGCCGCGACGCAGCGCGATCGCGGGGACGCCGGGCAACCCGGGTTGTGTGGGGGCCACGGTGACTCCAGCCGCGCCGGTGAGCTCGTTCAGGGGATACGCCTGTGTGGCCGCTATCACGTGATCGGCCCAAACTTCCAAAGTAGCGCCGCCGCGCAGCGCGATGGACACCACTGGGAGGTCATACGTCTGCGACATGTCCCACCTCTCACCACCGAAGAACGTGCGCCGCGAGTGCGCCCGCCGCTCGACACCAGCTCCTTCCAGATGTACGTTGCAGTGCCCTCTAAGTTCAGCTACTTGAGCAGCGCACGCGCGATGACCATCCGCTGAATCTGGTTGGTGCCCTCGTAGATCTGCGTGACCTTGGCGTCGCGCATCATGCGCTCGACCGGGAACTCCTTCATGTAGCCGTAGCCGCCCAGCACCTGGATCGCATCGTTGGTGACCTGGATCGCGGCGTCGGAGGCGAACGTCTTGGCGATGGCGGAATAGCGGCCAAAATCCTGCGCACCCTGGTCCATCAGCTCGCCCACGTGGTACACGAGCTGGCGCGCGGCCTCCGTCTGGATGTCCATGTCGGCCAGCATGAACTGCAGGCCCTGGTTCTCGGCGATGGGCTTGCCGAATTGCACGCGCTGCTTGGCGTACTGGGCGGCGAAGTCCAACGCGCCCTGCGCAATGCCCACCGCCTGCGCCGCGATGCCTGGCCGGGTGCGGTCCAGCGTCGCCAGGGCGATCTTGAAGCCCTCGCCCTCGTGCCCCAGCAGATTCTCCGCGGGAATCGCGCAGTCCTCGAAGACCAGCTCGCCCGTCTGGGAGCCGCGTATACCCATTTTGTTCTCGACCTTGCCCAGGTGGAAGCCGGGGGTACCGTCCTCGACGACGAAAGCGCTGATGCCGCGCACGTCCTGATCGAGCGCCGTCACGGCGAACACCGTGTTGACGTGCGCCACCCCGGCGTTGGTGATGAAGTGCTTGAGGCCATTGAGCACATAGTGATCGCCTTCGCGGACCGCGCGCGTGCGCATAGCGCCGGCGTCCGAGCCGGAGTCGGGCTCCGTCAGCGCAAACGCCGCCAGCCATTCTCCGCTGGCCAGCCGCGGGATCCAGCGGCGCTTCTGCTCGTCGGCGCTGGCCAGCAAGATGGGCAGCGCCCCCAGCTGCTGCACGCACAGGAGCAGCGAGGTGGTCGTGCAGACCTTGGCCAGCTCTTCGATGACCATCAAGATGGTGAGCTCGCTGGAGCCCAGCCCACCATAGGCTTCGGGGAAGGGCATCGCCAGGATATCTTGCTGCGCGAGCAGCTCTTTGATGTCCCACGGAAACTCGCCCGTCGCATCCACCGCGGTGGCGCGCGGGGCGATCTTCTCGCGGGCGAGATCGCGCACCATGTCGATCAACATCTGCTCTTCAGACGCTAGCCGCGCTGCCATCACAGCACGCTCCTTTGCGCCGCCACGGCGGGGAGAGCCGCTTCCGGGCGCGATCCACGTCTTCTCACGACGGCTCGATTATAGCGCCCGCTGACGAGCGGAGTCAAACGGTGGTGTAGAGCGGCCTGGTGGGCCAAAGAAAGCAGGCGCATTCCCTTGCGGTACGAGTGGCGAGATGATATACTGGAGCAGAAACCGAGGGTGTGTTTAGAGAAGTGGGTCTCCGCCCACTTCTTTCTTTGCTGGGAAGATCGCGCTGCGGCCAGTGGCCCCGGCGTGTGTCGCCAGCCGCCCGCTGGGAGGGAAAGCATGCTGACCGAATTTCAAGCCGCTATTGCTCAGCTCATCCACGAAAAGGGGCTGCCCCAAGATGTGGTGATGGAGGCTGTGGCCAACGCGCTGCTCGCGGCCTACCGCAAGACCAACAGCGGCGGGGAGAACGTGCGTATCGAGGTAGAAAAGAACGGCGACATCCGTGTCTGGGCTACCAAGCGTGTGGTTGCGCAGGTGCACAACCCCAACGAGGAAATCTCGCTGGGTGAGGCGCAGCGCAGCGATCCCCATGCCGCGCTCGGCCAGCATATAGAGGTGGACTCGCCCCAGATCTTCAGCCGCATTCCCGCCCAGACGGCCAAACAGGTCATCCTGCAACGCATCCGGGAGGCCGAGCAAGACTACCTCTACGAGTCCTTCAAGGATCGGCTCGATGAGATGGTCATCGGCACGATCGTGCGCCGGGACGAGCGCCAGACCGGCGCGTGGGTCCTGGACCTGGGGAAGGTCGAGGGCATCCTGGAGCCCAAAGAGCAGGTGCCCACCGATCACATTCGGCTGGGCCAGCGTCTACGCGTCTACGTGTTCGACCTCCGGCGCGGAGGCGGCCGTGGCGTGCAGGCGCTTGTGTCGCGTACCCACAAGAACATCGTCAAGCGCCTCTTCGAGCTGGAGGTGCCAGAGATCTTTGATGGGTTGGTGGAGATCAAGGCCATCGCGCGCGAGCCGGGCAACCGCTCGAAGGTGGCCGTCTGGGCGCGGCAGGAAGGTGTGGATCCCATTGGCGCCTGCGTCGGCGTGCGCGGCACGCGCATCAACAACATCGTCAGCGAGCTTGGCGGCGAGAAGATCGATATCATTCAGTGGGACGCCGATCCGGCGCAGTTCGTCGCCAACGCGCTGAGCCCCGTCAAGCCACTGCACGTGGAGCTACGCGAATCGGATCATACGGCGCTGGTGACTGTGCCGGAGAAGCAGCTTTCGCTGGCCATCGGCAAGGAAGGGCAAAACGCGCGTCTGGCCGCGCGGCTGACGGGATGGCGCGTGGACGTGATTCGTCCCGCCGAGCATCCCGCGGAGGCGGCGGACGTGGACCCGATCGCGTCGGTATCGCCCAGCCCGGCCGAGGTCGGCTCGGACGGCCACGCGGCCCATAGCGAGCGCTGAGCCGGTCGAGCCGAGGGACAAGAAAGGGGGACCCAATGCCAGGTCAGATGCCGCCCGCGGCGACGCCAGGCAAGAAGAGACGTCAGCCCCAGCGACCACGCCACGTCCCACAGCGGACCTGCGCGGCCTGCCGCGAGGTGCGGCCCAAGCGCGAGCTGCTACGCATCGTACGCACCCCGGTGGGTCATGTGGAGCTCGACCCCACCGGGAAAAAGGCCGGCCGCGGCACATATCTCTGTGCGCGGCGCTCGTGCTGGGATCTGGCGCTCAAGAAGGGACGGCTGGAGCATGAGTTCGGCGTCACCCTCCTGCCGGAGGACCGCGCCGCCCTCGAAGCGTACCGCGAGACGCTGCCCGCGGAAGCCGCCCCCGCCCCGGCCGCGCCCAGGCGGCGCAAGAAGGCGGCGATTGTTGAGGCGTCCGGCTCTGCTTGACAGTAGCGGGCGCTTGGGTTATGTTAATTAGGTTAGACTACTCGCGATTTACGCGAAGCTGCCCGTTCCGCTGCGTTCCCCAGCGCGGCGCGGATGGGCGCCATGTCGGGCCGTTCTCCAGTACAGCAGCCCTCTGCGTGGGGGCAGTGAGAGCAATAGCAATGTGTGCTTAACCAGGCCGCTCCCGGGCATCTCAGACGTTCGGGCGCCAGGTCCACTGGCCTGCAACACAAGGCGCCGCCCTCTGATGGGCTGGCTGTTCTCGACTGGAGAGCGCCAGCCCATGTTGTTGTTTTGACCTCAGTGATCTCGCGGCCAGCATGACCGCGCACGAGGCGCGGCCGGGAGCATGCCCGGCGAGGAGGGCGCGATGGCAGAAAAGCCGACACAACAAGTGACCAGTGGACCGACAGGTCCTGCCTCGGAGCGTTACCGGCCCGTGACGTCGGCACCACGGCCGGGCATCGCACGCCCCGCTGGAGGACCGAACGGCGGCGGTGGCTTGCGACCTAGCGGCCCTGGCGTGGGAGCGCCGCCCGCCAGTGGTGGACGTCCGGGTGGATGGCCGGGCGGCGCGCGGCCCGGCGGCGGCCCTGGTGGGCGCCCAGGGGGCGGACCAGGTGGTCGGCCGGGCGGTGGGCCGGGCGGTCGGCCGGGCGGTGGGCCGGGCGGTCGGCCGGGCGGTGGACCGGGCGGTCGGCCCGGTGGTGGACCAGGCGGGCGTCCCGCGGGGCGGCCGGGTGGCGGTCCTGGTGGGCGCACCGGTGGACGGCCGGGCGGTCGGCCCGGTGGGCGCGGGAATGGCCGTGGCGCTCCGGGCGCTCTGGCGACTGGTGGCCCGCGGCCCGGCGCCAGCGCGACGGTCGTACCGTCGGGGCCCATCGCGATACCGGCGCAGATTGTCGTGAAAGACCTCGCGGATTTGCTGGCGATCTCGGTCAACGCGCTGATTCGCGAGCTCATCGGTACTGGCATCTTCGCGAGCATTAACGATGTCGTCAACTATGAGACCGCCTCCAAGGTGGCGGAGAAGATCGGCTACGAGCCACAGGAAGCCGCCGCCCCTACGCCGCCGCCAGCGGTGGCGCTGCGTGGGAGCAGCCAGCCTGCCGTAGTGGCCTCCACAGAGGCCGACGCCCAGCGCGTGACGCGCCCGCCCGTCATCACCGTGATGGGGCACGTGGACCACGGCAAGACGTCGCTGCTGGACGCTATCCGCAACGCGCGGGTCGCGGCCGGCGAGGCGGGGGGCATCACCCAGCACATCGGCGCCTATCAGGTGGAGATCAACGGACGCAAGATCACCTTCCTGGATACGCCGGGCCATGAGGCGTTCACCGCCATGCGCGCCCGCGGCGCCCAGGTGACCGACATCGCCGTGATCGTGGTGGCGGCGGACGACGGCGTGATGCCGCAGACGCGCGAGGCCATCGACCATGCGCGTGCGGCCAAGGTGCCGCTGGTCGTGGCGATCAACAAGATCGACAAGCCCGGCGCCAATCTTGACTTCGTGAAGCAACAGCTCGCCGACAACGACGTGGTCATCGAGGAGTTCGGCGGCGACGTGATCGCCGTGCCCGTCTCGGCCAAGCGCGGCACGGGCATTCCCGAGCTGCTGGAGATGCTGCTGCTCGTCGCGGACGTGCAGGACCTGAAGGCGAACCCCGATGGTCCGGCGCACGGCGTCATCATCGAGGCGCGCATGGAGAAGGCCAGCGGCGCCACGGCCACTGCGCTGGTGCAAGAGGGCACGTTGAAGCTGGGCGACAATATCGTCGCCGGCACCATCTACGGCAAAGTGCGCGCGATGTTCGACGACACCGGCAAGCGCATCAAGAAGGCGGGGCCGAGCACCCCGGTCAGCGTGCTGGGGCTGCCCGAAGTGCCCGCCGCCGGCGACCGTTTCGAGGTGGTGGCGGACGAGAAGGCCGCGCGCGCGCTCGTGGAGCGCCGCCTGACCGCGCAGCTCAGCGAGGCCCAGGGCAACGTCACGCTGGACACGCTCTACGCCGCCATGCGCGAGGGTAAGGTCAAGGAGCTCAACCTGCTCGTGAAAGCCGACGTGCAAGGAACGGCCGAGGCCATCAAGCACGCGCTCTCGCAGGTGGGCGATGAACATCTCAAGGTGCGCCTGATCCGCGACGGCATCGGCGACATCAGCGAGACCGACGTCGATCTGGCCGCCGCCTCCAAAGCTATCATCATCGGCTTCAACGTCAAAGAGAACGGCGCCGCGCAGCGCATGGCCTCCATCCAGGGGGGGGATATCCGCCACTACAACGTCATCTATAAGCTGGTGGACGACATCCAGCTGGCCCTCACCGGACTGTTGGAGCCGGTCTACCGCGAGCAAGTGGATGGCCATGCCGAGGTCCTGCAGCTCTTCAAGGCGGGGCGATCCACCCTCATCGGCGGGTGCCGGGTGACGGACGGCAAGATCACGCGCAGCGCGCAGGTGCGGGTCCAGCGCGGCGGCAAGACGGTCTGGACCGGCGGCATCGAGTCGCTGCGGCGCGGCAAAGACGACGTGCGCGAAGTGCTCTCGGGCTTCGAGTGTGGCATCGTGCTCGACGGCTACACCGAGCTGGAGGTCGGCGACATCGTCGAAGCCTTCAGCAAGGTGCGGGTGTAGTCCGGCCACCCCTTGTCGCGGCACTATACAAGGAGTATGGTGAGAGCGGAACAGCGGCACGCTCGCTCGTTCTGAACGGGCAGTCACGAGCGGCTGCCCGTCTCGAGCCGCAGGAGGTGGACGATGGCCAATACACGACGCCAGGATCAGCTCGGCGAGTTGATCGGGCAGGAGCTGAGCGATCTGATACGGACCCGCCTGAAGGATCCGCGTGTGGGGTTCGCGTCCATTACCGCTGTGGAGGTGTCGGGCGATCTGCGGCATGCAAAGGTGTTCACCAGCGTGATGGGCAGTGCGGAGGACCAGCGGGAGACGATGCGGGCGCTGGAGCACGCGAGCGGCTTTCTGCGTCACGAGCTGGCGCAGCGCCTCACGATTCGCTATACGCCCGAGATCATCTTCCGCCACGACGAATCCATCGCCCGTGGCTCCCGCTTGATGGAGCTTATGCGCCAGGTCAAGGAGGAGCCGAGCGCCTCCACGACGGACTCGACGGCGGCGCCGTCCCCGCCGGCGCACGGGTGAGCTAAGCAGCGCTGTGCGCTGGTTTCTATCTGATGGGCGCTGGGCGGCGGGAGAAACCCCGGTTGCCCGGCGCCTCGTCGTGAGCGGCCGCTGCGGTAGAATGCGACGCGTTGAGGAGGGCTGGTGATGATGGGCGATCGAGGAACAGCGCAGGGCGGCGTGGCGCGGACGCCGCTGGATGATGCGGCGCTGGCGGCCCTACTGGCCGCGCAAATGGACACGACGTTGGCGGAGGCCGCCTGGAGCTTGATCGCGGACGCGCGGCGCATCGTGCTGCTGGCGCACGAACATCCTGATCCCGATGCGCTGGGCTCCGCGCTGGGGCTGGCCCACGCGCTGGCGCCGCTCGGCAAAGAGTGTGTCGTGGCCTGTCCTGATCCGCCCCCGCCGAGCTACAGCTTCTTGCCGGGCGTGGAGCGCGTCGTCACCGCGCTGCCCGACGAGCGCTTCGACCTCGTGATCGCGCTGGACGCGGGCGAGCTCGCCCGCTATGGGACGCTCTACGAGCAGCACCGCGCGTTCTTCGACCACGCCACCATCCTGAATATGGATCACCACGTCACCTCGCGCGGCTGCGGCCAGGTCAACATCATCGACGTGCCCTCCGCGGCCACGGCCGAGCTGGTCACGCTCTTCCTGCTGCAGCGCGGCGTGCCGATCGCGCGCGCAGCGGCGATCTGTCTCCTGGCCGGCGTCATTACCGACACTCGCGCCTTCGAGTTCGACGCGACGACCGCGCGCACGCTGGCCGTGGGCGCCTATCTGGTGAGCCGCGGCGCCGTGCCCGCGGCCATCATCAAGCCGGTGTACCGGATGAAGCCGCTGGCGAAAGCGCGGCTGTGGGGGCTGGCGCTGGCGACGCTGGGCAGCGCCTGCGATGAGCGGCTGCTCTGGGCCGAGCTACGACAAGATATGCTGGCCGAGGCCGGCGCCACCGCCGACATGGACGATGGCCTGCCCAGCTACCTGATGGATATCGACAGGGCGTGCGTCATCGCGCTCTTCAAAGAGGCAGCGGACGGGACGACGCGTGTCAGCCTGCGGGCGGCCGAGCCCTACGACGCGGCGGCGGTGGCGGCGCACTTCGGCGGCGGCGGCCACATGCGCGCCGCTGGCTTCTCCCTCCCGCTGGGCCTCGCGCCGGCCAAAGCGGAGGTGCTCGCGTATCTGCAGCGTGCGCTGGCGGAGCAATCGCCGAGCAGGCAGTAGAGCGGTCGTGATCCTCCCCAGGACGGGAGATCGTTGTTAGGAGATGCGCGACAAGGCGGGGCAGATAGTGCGAGTGCTTCATGGCGAGCGGATCGGCAAGCTCGGCGCGTTGACCGTCGGCTGCACGGGCGCGGTGTTCGACGCCACCGGTCACAAGCTGTTGCTGACCCGGCGCAGCGACAATGGTCAATGGTGCCTGCCCGGCGGGCACATGGAGCCCGGCGAGAGCGCCGCCGAAGCCTGCGCGCGCGAGGTCTGGGAGGAGACGGGGCTGCGCGTGCGGGTGGGCAAGCTGATCGGCGTCTATTCCAGTCCCAACGTGCTGCTCGAATACGCGGATGGCAACCGCCAGCACCTGGTTGGGCTCTTCTTCGAGGCCGAGGTGATCGGCGGGACGCTGGGCCTGAGCGCGGAGACGACCGCGGCCGGCTATTTCACCACGGACGAGATCGCGCGCCTGGATCTGCTCGCGCACCACCGCGAGCGCATCGCGGACGCCTTCGTCGGGCAGACGGCGGCGTTCGTGCGCTAGCGCCTCGTGCCCAGCGCGAAACTAGCGACCGTATTGGCCCTATATCGCGCCGTCGCGGCTTGCCCCAAGCCGCGCGCACGAAGCCGCAGGCCTGGCAGTTGGGGCGGACACTACCAGGGATGGGCCTGGACCTGCCGCATAGGCCCTCAGTGACCACTCATTCCCGTCTTTCGGTCGGATGCTCCAGCGGCGTGCCAGAGGCGCACAGGGGGCATGCCGACGGCGCCCACGAGTCGCTGGGCAGCGAGACGATGCGCTCCAACGGGATATTCACGCTGGCGGCGAAGTCAGAAGCGGACGACCCGAGGAGCAGCAGCGCACCAATCGTCACGGGCTGTGCGCCACACGCCTCGAGATCGACGAAGGTGCCGCGCACGGCGGACCCCATGGTGATGGCATCATCTACAATCGCGACTCGCTTGCCGTGGACCGCGCCGCGTAGCGCTTCTGGGATGTGGTATTCCACGGAATAGAGGTCGTCGCGCTCCGGATGCGCCCATCGTTCCGCGTAGTAGAACTCCACGTCCAGCTCGGCGGCGATCAGCTGCGCCACAAACGCTCCCCCGGTGAGCGGACCGCACACGGCGTGCAGGGTGCGCAGGGAAAGCCGCTGTGCCAGCTCGCGCGCGAACGGCCGCAGAGAGCCGGGACGTAGGAGCAATCGGTCCAGGTCGAGCCAGAGGTTGCCGTGATGCCCCGATTCCAGGCGGAAGTGGCCCCGGCGCGCGGCCACCATGCTGATGAGCTCTTCTTCCATCGGTGCACCTGCTATTTGAGGTCAACATCCGGCAATCCGACTGGATGGGTGGTGGAGGAGGGAGTTGCTCCGCGGAAGTCGCTGGCTCTCGTGGCCTCGAATTCTTCGCCAATGTCTTGGACAACATTCGAGTGCGGCGGCGACCACCGACTGACATTGCCCGGCCGCCCGCGATCAGGCGACGGCCGTGCGCCGGGTAGCCACGCCTTCCAGGTAGGCGCAGTGCGCGTGGAAGCCCAGACGCGTGTAGACGCGCTGCGCCGTCGCGTTGGCCTGGGCCACGTTGAGCACGACCGTGCGGCACCCCTCCGCCACCAGCGCGGCGACCACGGCGCTGGTGGCGGCGCTGGCGTAGCCATTCCCGCGGTGCTCGGGATGCGTGAGGATGTTGCCGATGGCGGCGATGCCGTAGGGACGGGCGAAGGCGTGCGTCCCCGCCGCCGCGATGAGCTGCCCCTGAGGGCGCACGCCGTAGACAGGGCCGACGGCGATCTGCTCCGCGCGGAAGACGCTGGCCGCGTAGGTGGCGTAGAGCGCGGCGAGCAGCGGCACGTCTGGCGGTCCCAGCCGCTCGGCGAGCGCCTCCCAACCCGCGGCGGGCCGAAAGGCCGCGACGCTGAGCGCCATCCGCAGCATCGGCTCAGGCGCGGCGGAGAACACGTAGACCTGCTCGATCGCCGCGCGGTGTGGCGCCTGCATCAGCAGATACGTGCGCGCGGGGAGGTCCACGGCCCGCAAGATCGCGGCCAGGCCGTCGGGATCGCCGCTGGGAATGAGGACCGTGAGCTCGGGCTGGCGCAGCAGGAGACACGCCGCCGCTGCCCCACCTCGCGCCGCCAGGGCCACTTGCGCGTGGGCGCAGAACGGCGGCACCAGGTCGCCGATACTATAGCCGGTCCAGATCTCGTCGGCGGCGAAGGCCGCGTACGCCTCCTCGTCATCGGCCTCCAGCTGGAGCTGCCACCCGTTCTTCATCATCGCCTGCGCGCTTTCTCCCTCAATCCACCGGTTCGACGAGCAACACCTTGTACGGATGCCAGGCGGCCTGGGTTGGCTCCCAGCGCAAGATACCCAGAAACCGCCCATCCACCGCATACGCGCGCAGCAGCGGCACGTCCATGGGAGGAGCGCGGTCCGGTACGCCTCCGCTCGCCAGTATCGTCTCGCCACCGGCCGGGCTTGCGGGCGCTGTGGGTGGCGCGAGTCGCAGTGGCTGCCCCGTGCGCACACGCGCCTCGCCAGCAGCGCCCAGAATCGCGGCGCGCTGGTCCAAGAGCGCCTCATCCGGAGCGTACAGGTGATCGCGCCACGTCTCGCCGGCCAGCGCGCGCTCCAGATCTTCCAGCGTCAGGCTGGTGGCGAGCGTGAAGGGGCCGCTGCGTGTGCGCACCAGTCCGGCCAGGTGCGCGCCCGGCCCCAGCCGCTCGCCGAGGTCGAAGGCCAGCGAGCGGATGTAGGTGCCCTTGCCGCACTCGACGTCCACGATGAGGTCGGGGCTTTCCCAGCGCACGATGCTGAGGGCCGAGATGTCGACCTGTCGCGCCTCAGCCGTCACCACCGCACCGGCGCGCGCCAGCTTATAGAGCGGCTGCCCCGCGCGCTTGATGGCCGAGTAGATCGGGGGCACTTGCAGCTGCCGCCCCAGGAAGGTCGGCAGCGCCGCCGCGATGTCTTCCACGGTCAGCGTCACCGGCGCCGTGCGTAGGATTTCCCCTTCGCCGTCATAGGTATCGGTCACCACGCCGAAGCGGACCGTCGCACGGTAGGCCTTGCCGCTCGCGCTCAGGTACTCGGCGACGCGTGTCGCCTGCCCCAGGCAGATCGGCAGCACGCCGGAGGCTGCGGGATCGAGCGTGCCAGCGTGGCCCACCCGCTTCTGGCGCGTCAGCCGCCGCGCCCGCGCCACCACGTCGTGCGAGGTCATGCCCACTGGCTTGTTGACATTGAAGATGCCGTCCATGCGCACCCCCAGGTTCAGTGCATCCCCGACTCCATGAGCACGGTGTACCACATGCTCGGATCCGCTTGAGCGTCACCGCCCCCCGCGGCCCCCCGCCTTGCTGGCGGCCATTACTCCCCGCTGGAACACGAGCGGCGGCGCGCGGAAGCGCACCACCTGTTGGAGGTGCGAAACTTGCATGAGTACGACGGCGAAAGCGCGGAGCAGTCAGCGAGTCTGCGCCGTCGGCGCATGGCGCGCTGCGGCCCGCCTTCGCTCGCCAGGGCGCGATGCCCATGGACGCCACCTCATGACGAACCTCAGCCAAGCGCCACGAGACCAAGTTCCGGACGATACCTCCAGCCCAACCCGGCTGCCCGACAAGTGGGGCTACCTCGCGCTGGGCTACCTCGCGGCGGTCGCCTTGCACCTGCTCGGCGGTCTCGCGAGCTTCGAGCTGCGCCAGGCTTTCCCGCCGTTCCTGCTGGAAAGCCTCCTGACGCTCTTCGCCGTGGTGGTGCTGGCCCTCTCCTGGGGAGTAGGGCCGAGCCTGCTCGCCACGCTGCTCGGCGCCGGAGTGGTGATATTCTTTCTCAAGGCCCGGCCATTCGCCACGCTCCCAAGCCAAGCGGGACTCAGCGATGCGGCGGAATGGGCCCTCACCCTCCTGCTGGTCATCGTCGGGGTCTGCGTCGCCTTCCTCATCAGCCGCGCGCAGCGCTTCCGCAGGCGCGCGGAAAGCCTCTCCAGCGAGCTGCGCGCGACGTTGCGCGCCATGACGGAGGCGGTGCTGGTCTTCGACAGCGCCGGCTACATGCGGCAGGCGAACGTGGCCGCCCAGCGCATCTTGGGGCTCGATGCGGGCGACAAAGCCACCTCACGGTCGCTGAGCGAGTACTTGTTGGCGTTGAGTCCCACGGATACGCATGGCCAGCCGGTTGCGCTGGAACAGCTGCCGACGTCACGCGTCTTGCGCGGCGAAGTGCTGACGGCCGCCGATATGATAGATCTGCGCGTGCATCTCCCCGATGGGCGCGAGGTCGAGCTCGAAGCGACGGGAGAGCCGATGCTCAACGCCCAGGCGCAACGCTTGGGCGGCGTCTGTGTCTTCCGCGACGTCACCGAGCGGCGCCAGCTGGAGCGCCGCACGCACGCGACGCTCGACGCCCTGCTGGCCATGGCGGAGACTCTCGTGCTGGCGCCGGAAGAGCGAGACGCCACCCCCAATGAGGCGGAAGCGCCTGCGCTCCACGCCGAGAGTATCACCGCCCAGCGATTGGCCGATCTGATGCTGGCCGCTCTGGGCTGCCAGCGTGTCGGCATGTTCGCCTTTGAGCCTGAGAGCGGGGCGCTGCGCCCGCTGGCCGCCGCGGGGGTGCGATCCGCCGCCGAGCTCGAGAGGTGGACCACGCCACCCACGGAGATTCGCCTGCAGCAGCCTCCCTACCCAGACATCCGCGCCCGCTTGCGGAGAGGCGAGGTCGTGATCCTCGATAGAGAGCTGGCGGCGATCGGCGACTCCCGTTTCGATGAGGCAGGCGCCGTGCTCGTCGCGCCGATGCTCGTCCGCGAGGAGCTGCTCGGCACTTTGTATATGGATTACGGCGGCACCGATCACGAGTACACGCCGGAAGAGATGACGTTTGCCGGCGCCGTTGGGCAGCTCGGCGCGCTGGTCATCGAGCGTGAGCGGCTGGTGCGTGAACGGGAAGAGGCGCGGGCCAGCGAGCTGGCGGTGCGCGAGGCGAACCGCCACGAGCTCAAGACGCCCCTGACCAGCCTCACCGGCAATCTGCAGCTGGTCGCCCGCCGCCTCAACGAGCCCGGACTCGAGGAGAAAGGGGCCGAAGATCTTGTCAAGGCTCTCAGAGTGGCGCGGTCCACCGCAGGGCGCTTCACCGTCTCGCTTGATCGCATGGGCCGATTAGTGAATGACCTGCTGGAAACGTCCAGAATCCATGCCGGCCGGTTGACGCTCAGGCTGACGACGTGTGATCTGGCGGCCATCGTCTCCCGGGCGGTTGAAGAACACCGCGTGCTGGCTTCGAAGCGTAGCGTGCGCCTGGTGCTGGCAACGCCTCCGCCCATCCTGGTGCACGTTGACGCCGACCGCATCGAGCAGGTGATCGCCAACTACCTCGCCAACGCGCTCAAGTACTCGCGCGAGGACCAGCCCATCGAAGTACGCGTGCAGGTAGAGGGGGACCGCGCGCGAGTCTCCGTACGGGATGAAGGCATCGGCGTGCCGGTCGAGGACCAGGAACACATTTGGGAGCGATTCCATCGCGTCGACGGCGCTCCCATCCTGAGCGGCTCTGGCATCGGCCTGGGCCTCGGGCTGTACATCAGTCGGAACATCATCGCACAGCATCACGGAGAGGTGGGGGTGCAGAGCGCTCCCGGTGAAGGCGCGACGTTCTGGTTCACGCTGCCCCTGGCGCGCCCGTTCTCTATCCACGCGCCACCTGAGGGCGAGGAGTCGTAGCCCGGCTGGTGGCCTGAGAGCCACGCGAGACCCAATGCGGCCACTACGACGCGGGATGCTGCGTGGCTACTGAATCCTGGCGGGCGCTGAGATAGTCGGTCAGCATCAAGAGCGTCTCACGGTCGAACGGCTTGGGGATGAGCTGGATGCTGAGCTGGCGTAGCAG
>WNFM01339628.1_pt2 | contig 29066 bp, 27 predicted proteins | sample 5400271 | NCBI WGS metagenome assembly WNFM01 (sample SAMN13153352, study PRJNA577476) | soil metagenome | isolation source: 60 cm saprolite on Douglas fir-dominated hillslope | place: USA:California | collected 2013-09-17 | reverse complement strand
ATGATCTCCATCGTCGCGCTCGGCCTTCATGCGACACCGCTTTTTTGGCTCGGCTTGATGGCCATCCTTGTCTTCTCGGCCGAGCTGCGCTGGCTGCCGCCCTTTGGCATGGAATCGATTGGCCCGGCCTCGAGCGGCTTTAGCTATATCGGCGATGTTGCCCGCCACCTCATCCTGCCGAGCCTGACGCTGGGCCTGCTCCAGATGACCATTTACGCACGCCTCATCAGGGCGTCGGTACTGGATGTCTTGGAGATGGATTTCGTCAGAACCGCGTTGGCGAAGGGTCTCTCCCGGCGGCGCGTCATGCGATCCCACGTGCTGCGCAACGCGGTCCTCCCCATCATTACCTTTGCTGGGATTCAGGCGGGACAACTCGTCGGCGGCGCTGTGCTGACCGAGACTGTCTTCGCTTGGCCCGGGCTTGGCCGGATGACCTTCGATGCGCTGCTCCAGCGCGATTATAACTTGCTGCTCGGCATCTTGCTCGTCACCTCGATCATGGTCGTGGTCTTCAATTTGATTACGGATCTCATTTACAGCATGGTCGATCCGCGCATCGAGACAGCTTAGGGAATCGCGGATGCCGTCGTTCTGCAAGGGTTTCTGCCGCAATCCCGCGGCCGTCTTCGGCCTGCTCATCCTTCTCGGCGTCGCTGTGCTGTCTTCAATCGGTCCGTATTTCTATCCGGACAGCCCCTGGCAGATGGCGGGGCCGCCGATGCTGCAACCCTTCATTGCGCGTGCCCTTCCGTTCGGCACCGACATGTTAGGGCGCGACATCGCCGCCGGCATCGTGCACGGAAGCCGCGTGTCGCTCTTCGTCGGCACGGCGTCCACCTTCGTCGCCTGCAGCATCGGCATTGTCTTTGGGGCTCTTGCCGGCTTCTACGGTGGCGTCACCGACGAAGCCCTGATGCGCGTGACCGAATTCTTCCAGACCCTGCCGACCTTCGTCCTCGCCGTCGTGCTCGTGGCGATCTTCCAGCCATCGCTGGCATCGACGATAGCCGCGATCGCGGCCGTCAGCTGGCCGCCCGTGGCTCGGCTGGTGCGAAGCGAGTGCCTGTCATTGCGTAATCGTGAGTTCGTCCAGGCAGCCGTCGCGATCGGCGAGCGGAATACCGCCATCATCATCACCGAGATCCTGCCGAACGCCTTGTCGCCGATCATCGTCACGGCATCATTGATGGTGGCGAATGCGATCCTCATCGAGTCCAGCATCAGCTTTCTCGGTCTCGGCGATCCCGTGCAGATGAGCTGGGGCTTCATGATCGGCGTTGGCCGCTCAATGATACGGCAGGCCTGGTGGATCAGCTTCTTTCCGGGGATCGCCATCGTGCTTACGACGCTTGCCATCAACCTCGTCGGGGAAGGCCTGAATGACGCGCTTCATCCGCGCCTCGGCCGCCGGTGAGCCCAATGATTCGTGTCACAGCACCGCTCCTGCGAGTCCGCGATCTCTCGATAGAGCTGCCGGCGGGATCCGAACGGCGCCATGCGACGCGGGATGTTTCTTTCGATCTGGCGCCGAGCGAGATCCTCTGCATCGCGGGCGAGTCGGGATCGGGCAAATCGCTCACGGCCCTCGCCATACTAGGGCTGCTGCCCAAGGCAGCACAACGCGCGGGCGGGAGCATTACGCTTGAAGGCCATGAGCTCGTTACGCTTGGTGAAGAGGCTCTTCGCCGGATCCGGGGGGCTCGGATTGGCATGATCTTCCAAGAGCCGATGACGGCGCTCAATCCCCTGATGCGGGTCGGCAGACAGGTCGAGGAGGTCTTTGCCGCGCATGGTCTTCACCGGCGTAGCGAGCGCCGGCGTCGTGTCCTTGACTTGCTTCAGGCAATGGGATTGCCAGACCCGGAAACGTTGTACCGCGCCTACCCTTTCCGCCTCTCGGGAGGGCAGCGGCAACGGATAATGATCGCGATGGCGCTCGCGCTGGAGCCCGCGCTGCTCATCGCCGACGAGCCGACGACCGCTCTCGATGTAACAACGCAGGCGCAGATCTTGACGCTGATCAAGGAAGAGCAGTCGCGCCGCGGCATGGGCGTCCTCTTCATCACGCACGATTTTGGTGTCGTCGCCGAGATCGCCGACCGGGTGGCGATTATGCAGGCCGGTCGGATCGTCGAAACCGGCGCGGCGCGGGACGTGCTCAACGCACCGCGAGACGCCTACACGCGCAAACTGATTGCTGCGGTCCCAGGACTCGAGCTGACCACCCTGCCCGCCCTTGGGGGAAAGCCTCTCCTTCAAGTCAACGATCTCGAGAAGGCCTATCGTCTGCCGCGCAGCATCTTCGCACGCCGCAGAACGCGCCGCGCCGTCGATCGCGTTTCGTTGCAGATTCGTCCCGGTGAAACCTTGGGCCTTGTCGGTGAGTCCGGCTCGGGAAAATCGACCGTCGGACGCTGCATCGTCCGATTGGTCGAGGCCGACAACGGGACAATCCGGTTCGCTGGCGTCGACATCCGGCCCCTCAAGGGCGACGCGTTGCGACGGCTCCGTAAACGGATCCAGATCGTGTTCCAGGACCCCTTCGCCTCGCTCAACCCGCGACGCAAAATCGGCAGCATCGTCATGAAGGGACCGCTCGTTCATGGTAGCGCGCGAAGCGCGGCAGCAAAGCGCGTGGCGGAGCTGCTACGGCTCGTCGGCCTCGATGCTGGAGCGGTCGACCGCTACCCGCACGAATTCTCCGGCGGGCAACGCCAGCGGATCGGCATCGCGAGGGCTCTGGCCCTCGAGCCTGAATTGATCGTCGCCGACGAGCCGGTATCCGCGCTTGATGTTTCCGTCCAGGCCCAAGTTCTTGAGCTTTTGAGCGACATTCGTACGAGGCTCGGTCTGGCGATGTTGTTCATCACGCATGATTTGCGCGTCGCGGCGCAAATTTGCGACACGATCGCCGTCATGAAAGATGGCAAGATCGTCGAATATGGGCCAACAGCGACGGTGTTTCGGGCGCCACGGCATCCCTACACCCGGCAATTGCTCGATGCGATTCCCGGCAAGCACTGGCGGCCAATACGCGTCCCGCCGGATGCCCAGCATGATTTGGCCGTTTAGCGGCTTTCGCGGCGGTCCGGCTCACGCTCGCTCTCGACGCGCTGCGAAAATGCATTCCTTAGGAGAAACGGTCAGTCACCTGCGACCGCCGACTTCCAGGCTATCAGCACCCGACCGGCTTCATGCCTCGCGAGATAGAGGCCACTCATGACAACGAGGCCGGCACCGATATAGACGAGCGGGTCGGGGAGATCGCCCCAGATCATGAAGCCAAATAACACTGACCAGATGAGGGCGCTATAGGTGAACGGTGCAACGACGGATGCCGGCGCATAACGATAGGATTGCGTCGTGAGATATTGCGCGACACCGCCGATGAGGCCCATCGCCACCAGCAAGCATAAATCGTGGACGGTCGGTGTAACCCAGCAGAATGGGATGAGAATCGTCGACGCGACGGCGGCAACGACGCAGCAATAGAAAACGATCGCAAGGCTATGTTCGGTTCGACTGATTTCCCGGACGAGCAGGACGCCCAAGGCATAAGAGGCCGCATCGCCAATGGCGAACAAGGCACCGATCTCTACGAGATTCGTGCTTGGCCGGACGATGAGGAGCACGCCAGAGAAGCCGAGAGTGACGGCAAGCCATCGCCGCATGCCGACGATTTCGCCGAGCAGAGGACGGGCGAGAATTGTCACGAACAGCGGCGCCGAGAAGCCGATCGCCGATGCATCTGCCACGGGAAGCAGATGGAAGGCGTAGAAGGAGCAGGTCAACATCACGAGCCAGATCGCGCCGCGCAGCAGATGCGCCGCAGGCCGCTTCGTCACGAGGATCGTCTTGCCCCCCGACCGCGCGACCATGATCCCGCTGCTGACCAGAGCAAAGACGCTGCGGAAGAAAATAAGCATGCCGATCGGATAGCTTTCGGCGAGCCATTTTCCGAGAACATTCAGGATCTGAAAGACAAAGATGCCGATGAGGCAATAGCAGATGCCGAGAGCGACGTTGTCGGTCGTATGCTGAACCGGTGAAACGCGCATGCAGAGCCTCTGGAGGGAAGACTGTCGCGCACGGAAGAGCTGCGATCACTTGGTGATCAGCCGGTCACCGCCTCGGCCCTCAGGGGCGCGGATAGGAATTCCTCGCGGTCCAGCACGAAATAATGGCGCCGCTTCCCGTTGTGCCAGCGATCGTCGACATGACGTAGCCCGAGCTTGCTTGCTGCCTTGAGGGCGCGCTCATTCGTCGGCGCGATGACGGCCACCAGCCTTTGCGCACCTCGCTCCTCGAACATATGATGCGCGATGGCTCGGGCAGCCTCGACCGCGATTCCCCTACCGGACGCTTCCTCCAGGAAGCAGTGTCCGAGCTCGATATCACTGGTTCCGGCAAATCGCCTGAGACCGCAACGACCGGTCAGTTTGGTGCGACCATCCAGCTTCTGATAGACCATCCAGAAGCCCCAGCCTTCGGTTTGCCAGTCCCGCAGATAACGCCGGAGCTTTTCGCGCGTCTGCTCGATCGTCGGCGCCTCGCCGTCAAGGATCGACGCGACCACGAAGGGATCCGTATGGAGGCGATGCAGCTCGAGCTCGTGGCTCTGATCCATCGGCACCAGGAGCAAGCGTGGCGTGTGCAACACCGCCAATTCGTCGCCGCGGCTGTCGCCAGATTGCCTGGGCAGATCGGCACCATCTCGCGGCGTCGAGGAGGCTCGCAGAAACGGCCGCGCAGCAGTGACCGTCGTCCTCACCTCGGCGAGCAGCGCGCAAAGCTCATCCACCTCTCGCTCCGAATGCGTCGACGTCAGACAGATGCGAATGCCGGCGGCGCCCCGCGCAACGGTCGGAAAGAAGGTGGCCGAGGTATAGAAACCATGGTCGAGCAACCAGCGTGCCGCCGCGATTGCTACCATCTCGTCGCCAATAGGGACCATCCGTATCGGCAGGAGGGTACCCTGCTGCGGCGTTGCGATCTGCCGATCGAACGCAGCAATCCGCTCCCTCAGGGAGGATTGCAATATCCCGAGCGCCGGCGTTGCGTGCAGTTGCGCAGAGGCGAGCGCCGCGCCGACGGCAGCAAGATTCGGAGCGGCAGAAAAGACGTGTGGCTGCGAGTACGACCGGAAGAGCTCGTCCTGTTCCTTCGTGCCAAGCATCAAAATGCCACCCGACGCGCCAAAGCCCTTGCCAAGCGATGCCGCGATGATCGTGCGCGGACCAAGGTCTTGTGGAAACTGCGAGCGGGCAAAACCCTCGCCATGCCGGCCGGTGATCGAGATGCCATGTGCATCGTCGATATAGAGGAACAGACCGTAGCGATCCTGCAATTGCCGAAGCTCGGCGATCGGCGCACTCCCGCCCATCGAGTAAACGCCGTCAGCGATGTACGCCACGCAGCGCTCGCGTTTGCAGATATCCTCGAGCGCCGCAATGTCATTGTGCTGAATGGTGAGAACCTTCGTTTCATCTGCCAACACCGGCTTGTGATAGGCGAGCGATGCATGGCAGGCGCGATCGAAGACAACGACAGGCTTCGTCCCACCGGTCAGATAACCTGAGCCGACGAGCGGCAGCGCTCCAAGGTTTGCGACCATGACGGTCGAGAACGCAATGATGCGGGCGCCGAACAGCTCGCAGAGCTGCTGCTCGAGATCGCCCAACAATCCGAAATTCAGCCGCGTCCGGGCGCAAGACCAGTGGATTGACTGGTACCGTTCGATTGCAGCGATGGCGCCTTCGACGAGCTTTGGATGATTATCGAGGCCGAGGTAAGAGCAGCGGACAAAATCCGTGATCTCTTTGGTCTGGCGCGTTGATCCGTTCCACCTCTGCCAACTGACACGGCGCCCAGAGAGCGACCGCCCGTAAATACCCATCACTTCGGATTCGTAAGCAGCATCAAAATACGGCCGAGTCCTCTCAATGACGAAGGCCGTGTTGCGGAATTGCATTGCAGCGGGCAGCTCGCTCATGGCGTCGACCTCCCTGGACCTGACATGCAGCTACCCGGCTCGGCGGCCGACCCATCTGGAGCTCGGTCGACCGCTGACACGAGTAGAGGCTTTTGGGTTTTGTCTCGGGTTTCTCTTGTGTGAATTTCAAAGTAAAATCTAGAGAGGGCGCGCGATAAGTCAAACGAACTTCCCACGATCTTTCGATGTTCTATGTAATTATTTCGGCGTTATTTTATCAAGTCCACGGCATCCTGTTGTCATATACGTTTCACGGCCCGCGAAGACCCATGATGCGAAACGACATTTTCCGACAAGCCGCCAGCGGTCGAATTCGCTCGTAGATGGATCGCGGCTTTGCGACACGCCCACCCTATGCGCTAGGAAGCAGCGCGCGTGCATGCCGCTCGCCACGCTCGTCAGGTTCGATACGATGTTCTCGCTCAAGAGGATCTGTTCATAATCGACCCGCTCGGTGTCGACGCGGCGAACCCCGGTAGAAATCTCCTGCTCTAACGACAGAACCGATTCCACAAGATTATCCACGGCCCATCAAAGCGCTCGCTCGGTGAAATCTTCGGCGCCGACGCGGTCGCGCACAGCACCATCACGCGCTTCCTTGAAAGGTAGCGATGCCCGGCGCAAGGCCGCGCGTTTCCGTCTTACCTGATCAAAAGACGTCGATAGCCACCATTGGAAAGGGCTTCGCCGATGCCGATCATGCGGCGGACACGCGCGCGGAGATAGTCGGACCTGCCGCGCCAATCGCGATCGACCGGATCCTCGCCCCACAGCGCCGTGGCGATCTCGCGATGGCTCGCCCCGCCACGAGCCGCGTCGAGCGCGCGCAACGCCATCATCCAGCGCTGCGCGCCACGATCGGCGGGATAGAGCGAGCGCGGAAATCGCCCGAGCCGCTGCAACGCCAGAAGCCGCTGAAGGGCGATGAGCTTCGGTTCGATTCCCGCCGCGCCTGAGAGATCGTAATGAAGCCGGACCGGCCCCTCGAGCACGCTTCCGCGCCTCACCTCGATCTGGATGTGGTGAAGACCATCACCGAGCCGAACATGCTCGGTGGCGCCGCCGGCCCGGAGGACGACGACGGAATGACGACACGCGCGAATGTCGAAGGCGTCGCGGCTGCGCGCGGAAACAGGCTGTGCCTCGACCGGCAGAACGGCCGGATTGATATCGGCGCGCCAGAAGATGGTATCACCCGCCGCCGGGCGGCCGGGCGGCGCGGCGAAAGTGCAGCCCCCAGGGCCGCAATGCATCGGTGATTGCGGGCGCGACGATGACATAGAGGGTCGGGCTCTCGCGGCAGATCTGCGCGACGAAGCGGCGCAGTTCCGTCACGAGCGCGGCATAGGCGCGATTGCGCTCGAGGAACTCCAGGGCCCACGCTTCGCGCGTGAGATGGCGCGTATAGGCATAGTTCGACGCATCGCGCCATTTCGGTGATGAAGCGGCTGCAGATTCTTCGGTACGCATGGCCGTATCCTCCAACGACTGACGCCTCATCGCGGCGTCCGGCTCCGATCGAGAGAGCGTCGTCAGGGCGATCGATCATGGCGAAGGCTAGTTACGTAGAGCGCCGAGAACGCCGTGCCGGAGGACGATCACCCTAAAGTCCGGTCTCTGCGCCGCTCTCGCGCGCGCGTCGGAATGTTCCAGAGAGGTGGACCCGAGAGGCTGCCTCGTCTGTCAGCATCGCCCGGTGTTTTACAGAATCGTCCGGAAACCGACTGGGCGCGCTGAGTTCGGGTTGTGACAGCGACGGGTCACGGAGTTTGACCGGCGATGGCATGGATTTGTCACAGCTCTTCTTATTGTGGTGCAACTAGGAAATTATCGCATCACGTGTACGGCGCGGCGAAGTCGCCGCTGAGTCGCACGCGCAACATGAGTCATCGCTTCTCGCCGGCCAGCGGGGAGGATCGCTGTGGCGTCAGTGAGCAAGAGGCAAGTTCGGCATCAACTGGTCGACTTCAGTTCGGGCGGTTCTTCAGAGAGATTCCGATTCGTCGAGAAGCTTAGCCACGACGAGGTTGTGCTGGCCCGCTGCATCTTGCAGCCGAATAGTGACGGCGCTATCGCCTTTTCCAAGGCCACGGTGGCGATCCATGACGGAGCGCCGATCCAGATGGAGTGGCGCCCGCCGGAGGGCGACCGCGTTCGGTCGAGCACGATCGGTGGCGGCGGCGTGATGCTGGTCGACGCCGATGTGCCGGTCTGGAAGCGGTGGGTCACGCCACGATCGATTTTCGCCTTCGCAATGGACGACGCCTTTGTCGGCCAGGTGTGGCAAAGCGCCTTCGACGGCGTGGGCGAGCGCGCCATCCAGACCGCGATCAATGTCGATGATCCGATCATCGCGCATCTCTGCGAGGTCGGGCGCCGTGAGCTGAGTGCGGGTGGTCCCGGTGGCCGCTTGTATCTCGAAGGCCTGGCCACGGCGTTGACCGTTCATCTCCTGCGAACACAAAGGACGGCGAAGCAGGCGCCGACGCCGCACAACGGCGGCCTCGCGCCGCTGCGGCTGCGGCGCGTGCTTGAGTTCATCGCCGCCCATCTCGGGGACGACATCGCGCTGGCCGATCTGGCGGCGGTCGCCGAGCTCAGCACCCATCATTTCGGCGAGGCGTTCAAGACCGCGACCGGCCGGCCGCCCTACCGCTTCGTCATGGCCCGGCGAGTCGAGCGGGCACGCGAGCTCCTCCGCGACGGTGAGCGTCCGATCGCCGAGATCGCCTATGCTGCCGGGTTTTCCAGCCAGGCGCATCTCACCACGAATTTCCGTCGCCTGACCGGTGTCACGCCCGGCCGTTTCCGCCGATCGCTCGGCTGACGCCGGGCAATCTCGCTTGGATCAATGCCCGAGATGGATCAATGCCCGAGATGGATCAATGCCCGAGAAGGTGGCGGTAGCCTTTCTCGCACATCCATTGCGCGCGGCGCAGGTGGCTGGAGACGGCCTTCTCGGCGCGGTCGGGCTCGCGTGCGGGATCGATCCCGAGCACCACCCGGGCCATCTCGTCGGTGCTGGCGCCGTCCGTCCGGGCATCAAGCAGGCGGAGGTACACGACGTAGTGGGATTCGTCGTACTCGGTGATCGTCTCGGACCACGGAACCTCGTCGGCGATGCTCGGGTTCATGCCGGCTTGTGCCATCCCCTCCCCTCCCTGCGTCTGGCGCGCGAGCCGCGCCAAGATAATCGGCGCGAGCGCCGCTTCGAAGGTCATCTTTGTGACCGGCAGCACGTCGCGCCAGGACTTTGATTTCCCTTCGAACTGCCGCCGAACATTTGGCGAGGCCTTGGGTTTCCAAGAAAGGGCGCCGACCGATTACGACGCCATAAGGTCGAATCGCGAGCCAATTAACATATTATAGTTGATAAACTTAAAGTGTGTAATCCGCTGACCTGAGCGCATGGACATGCGCATATTGGTGGGGCGGAACGTCAAGCGATTCAGGCAGAGAAAGGGCCTGACCCAAGAGCAGTTCGCCGAGGTTTCGGGTTTCAGTCAACAGTACATCAGCAGCTTGGAGCGCGGCCGCCGCAACCCGACCGTGGTCACGCTCTACGAGCTGGCCGCAGCGCTCGGCGTCAGTCATATGGAGTTGGTGCGGCCCCGTCGGGGCGGCTGAGGCGATCCGTGCCAGCGAGATCTCCCGACCCAATCCGCGGCGCGTCGTGGTTGTCAATTTCTTGTAGCTTCTGAGACCCTGATCAAATCCATGTACAGAACAAAGTGATGCGTGAAGACGGGCTTATTGCCCGCTGGCGGCGGCTCTTGTTCCCTAGCCATTTTACGTCAATGCTTCTATCCGCCGGCGGCAGATGTTAAGTACCTCTGCGGCCATCTTCCGCGCATCGTCCGTGAGTTCCATCGGCTCTGGCAAGGCGATCTGATCAATGACGCCGCCGAGCCGCTGCAACAGATCATCAATCGCCACATCGGCTTCGGCGGCCCTCAGCCCCGCCGTCGTTGCTAGCGCCCGGAAGTCAGCACGACGTAGGTTGTCGTCCTTCCCATTGAGCTTGAGTGCGAGGCGGTCATGCTTGAGTTGCGGAAAAACCCGCGTCGTCACCGCATCGTAGAGGGGCGCCATCCGGACACTGCGGAACTGTTTGTCTCCGGGCTGGGCGATCTTGAGCAGCGCCATGTTCTTGAGGTGCATGTCGCCATCCGCGATCAGCCACGCGAACAGCGCGCGCTTGACGATGATGAGAAGATCGTCTTCGGGCGCCGTCGAGAGCGGTCGTACGGCGCGCGCGACACGCTCCATGGTTCCATCGTACTTTGCGCTCGTCGGCAGCTCGAGAACGGAACACATGTCTTCGAGGGCGAGCATCCTCGTGTCGTTGTGACCCTCTCGGATATCGAACCGCTCGACAACGAGCGCAGGCGGCATCTTGTCCGGCATGGCCACCAGCGCCGTTGCCGGCACCGCGAAGCCGGCGGCCCGGCCCAGCGCCATCGCGATCCATTCGACCAGCGGCAAAGCGTCGTAGCCGCTGGTCCCTGCGGGTTTCAGGATGTGCGTGAAGGGTTTGCCGGTGGCAGGCGACAATATTCCTTCAGGATCAAGATACATCGGCGCTTTGATCTGTACACCTGACAGGCGCGGCGTATCGGCGCGCGCATAGATCTGCGCGAGATTACGCTCGAAGTTTTCCTCGATCTCGCCGCGGCCCGGCCCGGCATACTTGCCGGTGAAGACACCGCCCGTGGTGTATTTGTCCAATCGCGTCAGCAGAACGTCCTGCGGCAGCGTGGTCAGTTCGGCCTCGCGTTCAACGATGATGATATTCGACATGTAGCGCTTGCCCGAGCGCAACAGGGAGCGTTCGTCCTTATCCTTGAGAACCTGCTCAAGCCAACCTTCCGGCAGCAAGGAGACAATGAAGGGCGGCAGCTTGCCGGGCGTGGTTTGGCGAATGAGCGGTGGCCCCTCGCCATCGCTCGGCTTCCACCGCCATTCGAACCCGTCGTGGGTCAGATGCCCAAGGGGTGCGCCGTGCCAAGCGACGATCAGGTCCAGTGCCGCCTCGTTCTTGGCCGGCGCGATGCTCGGCCGATGCAAGAGATAGCGCTCGGCGGACTCTCCCTCCCGATACCACTCATTCTCGCGCGCGAGCTTCCAGACGGCGTCCGCCGCATCCTGCGGGCTGCCGTATTCTTCGATCAGGCGGGCGGCGATCGTTGCGCGCATCTCCTCATCGATCGACGCCGCGTGCTCGCTGCGCAGACGGAAAGCTTCAAGAAAGCGCTGACGGATCGAAGAGACGTTAACGCGGAACTCGCCCATGCCGTCGTCCACAACGGCCTCGCCGAGGGACGGATGCGTTGGCGCCTCGTTCTGAATGATCTCCAGTGTCCGGATGCGGGTGCGCTGTTTGCGCCGGGCGCTCAGGAACAGGCGCCCGTCCCGGGTTGGCCCCAACAAGACGGCACTTGCGGCAGATAGGTAAGCCCGCGGATAGAGATACCGGGCAATGCGGACGGCATGCTTGAGGACGGTGGAGTCGATGTCGTCATCGGCGTCTACGTAGATGCCGCGCATAAGTTGGACAAGCTTCCCCGTCTCGGCTCGATAGTGGCTGCGGGCCTTGTTTAAGGTTTCGCCGACGAGGTGGAGTGCCATTATAACTTTCCCGTACCTCAGGTTCTCTTAAGTTAGAAACTCCGGCAATAGTTTTCAAGGGAAAACAAACTTTTCCGTACCACAGGTACGTAAAAGTTATAAATCGCCTCGGGCAGTTGACCGTGGGTCCCGACGCGGGGCGCGCGCTGGCGCCGCGCCGCCGCCTCGCTGCGCTTCTATGCGCGGGCGCTCAAGCGCATGATCGGCACGGCGCGGCAGGGCGCCGAGGCCAATGACGGCAAGGATTTCTCGGCGACCTAGGCAAGCGTCTTCCTCGACGGCTTCATCTTCCGCCGCTTCCTCGAGGATTGCTACGCTGAGAATGCACGGCGGATGAGCGCGGTCGACGCACGACTGCTGCGCCCGAGCTTTCTGCCCGCCCTGGCCGACGTCGCGCTCGCCGGGCTGAGACTGTGGAACCGCCGGGACAAGGGGGCGGCACGCGCGGCGTGACGGCGAAGCGCCGCGCCGGCCCGATCAGCAGAGGGCAGCATGTGCACATCGATTGACTTGACGGTGAAAGAATCGCCGGGGCAGCGGCTTGCTGCTTGTCGTGCCGTCTCTATCGACGAGCCACCATCGTCGGACGCCGAATCTGCGATTCAGTTTGTCGTCCGAGAAAAGCGGCGAAAACACCCTCACCTTGACGAAACGCCACATGATTTTTTCCGATCCTTGCCGCAGGTCGCGAAGAAACTGGATAAAATCCAGCCGTGCGCGATCAATGTCGCGGCACCCAGGTTCGCGCGGTTATCGACAGGAGTTTGACCAATCGAACCGAAGGCCTTCGGGCCGGAGCTCAGGATTCCTCTACACGGCACGTCGAGGCTAGCTAGCCGACCCTAACTTCTCCGACTATCGGAGTGCCGGTGCCTTAGGTCATTCAGAGACGGGCCACGGCCCGGCATTAGCCTCAGCCCTCAGCTTCGCCCGCCGTTCCTGCGGGCGGAGAGACCACGCTTCAGCGTCTTCGGCACTGACTGGCCGGCTTCGTACACCCAGACCGTGCTGAAGTTTGTAGCGCGCCGTAAGGTGACAGCAATCGATCTCCCAACCGGCGTTCTGGTGAGAGTCATGTTTTCCTCCCGCTGTAACTTTATAAATGCTTGAGGATGCACTAGCCCTCTTATGGCGGGTGTGAACTGGTTCACACCACTTGAGCGGCTTCAGCGGTGCCAACGGCTTCGCCACACCCCGAACGGGAGAGTTCCGTTTCCAGGCGACCGGCCGCGTCAGCGGTCTATCTGCGGCCAGGGAGCGGCGTGCCATTCAGCGAGCCACGCCAGAATCTCATTTCCGGGCATCGGGCGGGCAATATGGTAACCCTGCGCGGCGTCACATCCGAGCCGACGCAAGAGACCCAGCACTTTCCGGCTCTCGACGCCCCCGCGAACCAACTGTCCTGCCCACTCAATGAGTGAATGGTCCCTTCTCTTTGCTCTTAAGACAAATCGTGGCGACACGAATTCTCAGCGACAGCCATCCGACCACCGCCGATGAACCCGGCAGATCGGACACCTCTTCCCCGTGAAACTGCGTCGCCTTTCTTCTGCCACCGCGATCAGACGCCGCGGATCAGCCCGCCATCGACGAGGAGACTCTGTCCGTGTAGCTCGCATCGTCCGAAACTAGGAAGGCCGCGACCCGTGAAATTTCTGATACCTTGCCCAGGCGTTTTGCCGGAATGTCGGCGATCCGCTCCGGTGGCTGCGGGTAGCTGTCGATTCGTCCGGGAAGCAGGTTGTTCATTCGGATGCCTTGCGCGGCATATCGATCGGCGAAGAGCTTGGCGAACCCGCCCAGCCCGGCGCGCAGAACAGCGGAAACGGGGAAGCGGGCGTCCGGCTGGCGAACGCCGATGGTCGAGATGTTCACGATTGCGCCGTGCTCGCGCTCGATCATCACCGGTGTGACAAGACTTTTCTGTCGCTGTTGCCCGCGATGATCTGCGTCGTGCAGCGTTGGCATCTCAACGATACTAGCTCGCCTGAAACGTTTAGCAAACCGTCGGACGGCTCGATGTCTCGACTGTTATTCCGTTTGTCTACAAGACACGGAATATATTGGGAAAATCATGCCTAGGCGTCGGAGAATGAGCCGCTTTTGTAGAGATCGACGGTCAACGGAAATCGCTTGACGTTCAACGACTGAACGTCATACGTTCGCGCCATGAACGACGTCGCTGCCGGTTCCGACACATCCGAAACCGGGAGCTATGCTGAGACGCAGATCACGCTGGGCATGCTTACTGCAGTCGGAGAGAACAGCGTTGTCACCCAGCGCTCGCTGGCGCGCGACTTGGGTATCGCCCTTGGACTGGTTAACGCCTATCTCAAGCGCTGCGTTACCAAGGGCTATATCAAAGTTACACAGGCCCCCGCGAAGCGCTACGCCTACTACCTAACGCCTCAGGGGTTTGCGGAAAAAAGCCGTTTGACGGCACAATATCTGGCCATCTCTCTGAATTTCTTCCGCCTTGCGCGCAGCCAGTGCGACGCCCTCTTTGCCGAGTGCGAAACACGCGGCTGGACAAGGATCGCCCTGTGCGGCGCCGGAGAGCTCGCGGAAATCGCCATGCTGTGCGCCGAGAGCCATGCCGTGACCCTGATCGGACTCGTTGAGGCTGCCGGTGGGGCGAGCGTCGGCAAGCTGCCGCTGGTCGACGATATCGCCGCCCTCGCCGCGCTGGACGCGGTGGTGATTACCGATCAGCGCACGCCCCAGAAGACCTATGACCGGATCGTCGCCTCGCTGCCGCGCGAGCGAGTGCTAACGCCGCGCCTGCTTAATGTCTCGCGGACGCCGCCAAGGCTGGCGGAATGAGACTGCGGTCGTGATTCGCTGGTACGTCGCCCACACCCAGCCTGGCAGCGAAGCCAAAGCCAGCTGGCACTTAGGGAATCAGGGCTTTGCCGTCTACCTGCCGTGCTATCTCAAGCGCCGGCGCCACGCGCGACGCATCGATTGGGTCGTGACGCCGCTGTTCCCGCGCTACCTCTTCATCGGCATGGATCTGGCGACCGCGCGCTGGCGCGCCATTCGCTCGACGATCGGTATTGCCGGGCTGGTCTGCCATGGCGACCGGCCGACGCCGGTGCCGGCTGGCATCGTCGAGGAGATAAAGGCTCGCGAGAACGACAAGGGCGTGGTCGCCTTGCCGCCGGCGCCGCTCTTCGACAAGGGCGACCGCATCCACATCACCGAGGGTGCCTTGCGCGGCCTGAGTGGGCTGTTCGACGGCACGAGCGACGAAGAGCTCATCATCATCCTGCTCGATCTGCTCGGTCGGCAGATGCGCGTGCAGGTGCCGCTGGAGACGGTTCAGGCCGTCGCCTGAGCGTTTGGCAGCGGCGAGAACGGCATAGCCCGGGCGAGTGTGTTTCACCCGGACTGCGGTAGCATGGAAAGATTTAGAGTCCGCCACAGACGATATCCCGACCCCAGTGCGCGGTGGCAGCGCTAATGGCGTCCTTTGAAGAATTGTCGGCGAGGTACGAGATGCGAATTCTAATGTTGACCGAAATGTGGCCGCATCCGCGGCACACAATTCGTGCCGCAAATATCCTGCTGTTCGAACTGGCTGCGTCCTTAGCCGCCCGGCCCGATGTCGAGCTTTCTCTGTTGCGCGTCGCCCGCGGCAATGAGACTGAACCGAACGAGGCTGAACGCGAAGGGATGACGCAACTCGCCGCCGCCGGTGTAGAGATTCGGTCGGAAATCCGCCTACCGCCGACCCGAGCCGCACGTTCGCCGCTGCTGCGGGCAATTGTCCCCGACGAGGTAGATTTCTTTCCGGAGACGGCCCATCGCGCGGCCGTCACGAAGGCGGTCGAGGCGGCTCGACCCGATGTCGTGCTGATCCAGTTCAACGAATGGTTGACCGCTGTCTGCTGCGAGCTCCCGATGCGTAAGTTCGCCTATTACGGTAACCCGCCGCCGAAGAACAGGGTGGCGGCGCGCAGGTTAGCCCGGCGGCACGGCGCCAGTCGGTGGCGCATTCTTCGACAGAGCATCTATGACCGCGGGCTGGAGGCGATCCACCTCCGCCATATGATGGGCTTTGAGTTCCTGGGCGATGTGTCGGCCAATGACGCCGAATACTACCAGCGCGCTGGGCACCCAAATGCCTTTTATCTCCGCAATCTCTGGGTCGACAGAGGTGAGAGCTGGCGCGAGAAACGCGCAGCACCATCCCCTGGCCCGGCTCGCATCATCGCCAACGTTGGACGTCTCTCGGCTACTGCAAACAGTCACGGGCTGGAGATCCTCGGCGCGGAGGTGCTGCCGGAGCTTCGCCGCATCCTGCCGAAAGGCAGCTTCGAGATCCATCTGCTTGGGGGCGGAGCGCCGTATCCGAAGCTGCGCGCGTTGCTGAATCAGAGCGAGATTCAACTACGCGGCTTCGTCGATGAGATCGACGACGAAATCGCACGTGCACCAATCTTTCTCTGCGTTAACAACGGCAGCGCATACAACGTTGGACATACCAGGTATCTGCATGCGTGGTCGCTTGGCGCTGCGGTCGTGGCGCATAGCGACGTGCGGCTATCAATGCCGGAGCTGGTCGATGGCGCGAATTGCCTCCTCGGCAGCTCGCCCCGCGAAATCGCCGAGAAGATAGCTTCCGCGCTCGGAGATCAGGCGCTGCGCTGGCGGATCGGCGATACCGGCTACGAGACTTTCCGGACGCTCTTCACCGCGCCACATGTGGCCGCCACAATCCATGAAAGGTTAGCGCGCGCCGCATGACCACTATCCGAAGCTTCGTTGCTCAGACAATGGTTATCAGGACCAAGCTGCACAATACTTGTTCGAACGACCGGCGGTTGAGCTGGCCGGGTCATGCCGGCGCAACGGAACGCTGTTCGCGCTGGGCCTCAGGGGCTGCGACGCCAATTGTTGGTATTTCGTGGAACGCTTCCGCAGCGGGTAGCCGAAGGAATTGCGGACGCGCCGGACGGGTGACCGCGCGTTCGGTGGCGTGATGCGGGTCGGCGCGGTCATCCAGGCTCGCTTCAGCTCGCAGCGCCTGCCCGGCAAGGTCCTGAAACCGCTCTGCGGCAAGCCGCTCCTCGCGCATCTCGTCGACCGCCTGCAGCGCAGCGCGGTCCTCGACATCATCGCCGTGGCGACCTCGACCGACCCTTCCGACGACGCCGTCGCGGCGTTCTGCGCCGGGGCCGGGATAGCTTGTGAACGCGGCCCGCTGAATGATGTCCTCGGGCGCATTCAGGCGGCCGCACAAGCACTCGAGCTCGATGGCATCGTTTGCGTCAGCGGCCACAGCCCGCTGCTCGATCCGGCGCTGGTGCGCCAGGCGGTAAAACTGTTTCGTCGCGGCGGCCTGGATCTTGTTACCAATATCCAGGTCAGAAGCTTTCCGAAGGGGCAATCGGTCGAGATCATCGCCGCGACCGCGCTCGACCAGGTCGCCGCCAAGGCCAAGACGCCGGCCGAGCGCGAGCACGTCACACCCTATTTCTACGCCCATCCGAATTCATTCCGCATCCGCAACCTCGTTGCCCGGGTGTCGCGGCCGACGCTGCAACTCTCTGTCGAGACGGCGGAGGATTTTGCCCGCATCGAGGCCATTCTGACCACCGCGGGTGCGCGCGCCGAGCGGCTCGATCTCGAGGAAACGGTCGAGCTCGCCGAATTGCTGGCCGACGAGGGGACCGAGTGATGGCTTGGCTGCGCGCCGGCATGATCTCATCGCTTCAGCTAAAGCAGATGGCAAGCCTGGCTCACCGCTCGGTGCGCCGCTCGCTATCGGTGCTCGTTGCGGCTTCGCTCGTTGCCTCGTTGCTCGAGGCGACGGGGATGACCGTTGTATTCCTGCTCTTCAAACTGATCTTGGACCCCGCCGCGATCGATCAGATCGCTTGGCTCGCCAGATTGCGAACCATCGCCGGTCTGGCGTCCAACTCGCTGTTCCTCGCGATTATGTGCGGCATTCTGCTTCTCGTGTTCCTTATCAAGGCCCTGCTTCAGCTTACGACCGCTTGGTTACGCGTCAGGATTGAGTGGGAGATCCGGGCGCCGCTCTCGACGAGGCTGCTCGAAGTCTATCTTCGTAGCCCCTACGCCTTCTTCTTGCGCCGCGACTCGAATCGCGGGCTGACAACGATCGTCAATGCGGCAGGTCAAGTTTCTCAGAGCGTCGTCGGCTTTGCCGATCTCATTAGCGATGTGGCGCTTATCGTTATCATCAACGCAACGCTCGTCGTTCTCCAGCCCGTTGTCACGTTGATCGCGTTGCTGATCCTCGGCATAGTCGGCGTGGTATATCTTGGCATTGGCCAGCAACGATTTCGCCGCTGGGGGCAGGCCGCTTTCGCAGCCTCTACGCTGATGTACGAGGCCGCAACCGAGGCCATGAGCGGCATCTCACTTCATCGATCGGTTCGACACCCAGGTTCGGGCCTATGGCCGTGCGGCGCGACGCAACGGCTTTGCTGGGCAAGCCTTGAAGCCGCTTCTTGAGCTCCTGGTCGTTGCCGGTCTTCTGATTCCGATCGCCGTCGCCTTGCTGACCGGAATCGCTGCCGCCGATCTGGTGCCTGTACTTGCGCTGTTTGGCATCGCGGCCTATCGACTGATGCCTGGATTGATTCATCTGACATCGGTCCTGCAAAACCTGAACTTTGCCCAGGCATCCTTCGCTATGGTCGACGCCGATCTCAATGCGTTCGGTGCCTTCCCATCTGCTCATGGTCCTACGGGGAACGGCCGGCGTCTATTACGCGAGATCCGATTGGAGCACGTCAGCTTCTCGTATGACGGGACGAGCACGCTGTCCCTGGACGATATCTCGTTGACCGTTTCGCGCGGTGACTCTATCGGCATCGTCGGTGCGTCAGGCGCCGGCAAGACGACACTCGTCGATCTTATTCTCGGCCTCCTTGCGCCGACCAGCGGACGCATACTGATCGATGGCAGTGAGCGTGAGGCGGGCGCTGCACAACCTCGTCTCTTCGGATACGTTCCGCAGGAGACCTTTCTCGTCAACGATACCACAGGGCCATGGTGGCTGCATCGCTCGACGATGTCGTGGCGCATTCCCCGGCCGGGATCGATACTGTCGTTGGGGAGCGCGGTTTGCGGCTATCCGGCGGCCAACGTCAGCGCATTGGAATCGCCCGCGCGCTTTATTTTGATCCTGACGTCCTGATCTTCGATGAATCGACGTCGGCGCTCGATGCCACGACGGAATCCGCGATCGCCCAGGCGATACAGGCGCTGCGAAAGGATAAGACGCTCATCATCATCGCTCACCGACTCAGCACCGTGAAGCGGTGTGACCGTTTGTTCTTTATGCAACGCGGGCGGATCGTCGACAGTGGCAGCTTTGCTGAGCTCGCTACGCGAAACGCGGATTTTACTGCAATGGTGCGGGAGATGGAATTGACCTGCGCGACGCCGGTCGTGGAAGCCGCAGCGCAATGACAAGAGTTTCACCGGCGGCACATCAGCAAAAGCGGGATTTGACACATCCGGCATATTGCAAGCGGGCGCCCTGATGGGCACACGCATCGTTGATCTCGATGTCGCGCGGCGTCGAGCGATATCCGTCGAGCACTGGGCGCGCATCGCCCTCGATCACGATTGGGTCGCCGGCTGGGTCGAGGGAGCGATCTTCCCGACGGAACTCGTTTTCTTTCTCGCCAGCTGCGAGGCGATCGGCGTCCGTTACATCATCGAGTCGGGCCGACAGGACGGCTATTCGACGCGGATACTGGGCGAATTCGCCCGCCGGACCGGTGCGCGCGCCGCCTCGATTGACTATGAGGAAGATGCCGAGCGCGGCCGCCGCTGCCGTGCGCGTCTCGCTGACTACCCGATCGATCTGCGCATCGGTAGCGCCTTTGAGCTCATGGGGCAGATGGTCAATGAATCCCCAATCGGGCCGGTCGCGTTGCTCGTCGATGGACCCAAGGGCTTCTCCGCCGTGTCCGTCACAGCCGCCGCCGCTGCCGACCCAAAGGTTGGGTTAATTTCATTTCACAACCTCGAACCGGACAAGCCGTATCGTCACCTTCTCGAGACCGTTGCCGAAGCCCCGATCTTCTACGAAGAGGTGCTCGGCGATGGCGGCGATAACTGGTCCACCCTGCGTCGGGCCGAAATCGCGCATTGCACCAAGCTGGGAGCGCAGCGTTCGCTCGCCCACTCGACCTTGGGGGTAATACATGTCGGCAGCGCCGAGCGGCGCAAGCTAAAGCGCTTGTGCGGCACGTCGTTTCGGTTCTACCAACCGCAGTTGGTGACCCTTGGGTGGCGTTTCGGTCTCTACCGCCTGACGGCGCAGCTTTACACCCTTTCCTTTCGCGTGTTCGGATCATGAAAAAGGCAGTGCAGATCATCGCCGAAATCGGCTCGGTTCATGACGGCTCCTTCGGGAATGCCTGCAAGCTGATCGAAACGGCGGCGGCCTGTGGCGCCCACGCCGCGAAATTCCAAACCCACATCGCGGAAGCCGAGACGCTCCGGGATGCGCCTTCGCCCGCCTATTTCAAGGGCGAGCCGCGCTTCGACTATTTCCGTCGCATCGGGTTCACCGCCACGCAATGGAAGGAGCTGCGCGCGGTCTGCGACGCAAATCGCCTAACCTTTCTCTCCTCGCCCTTCAGCCTGGAGGCGGTCGATCTGCTCGAAGAGGTCGGCGTCGGCGCCTATAAAATTCCATCGGGCGAGGTAACGAACTGGCCCCTGCTCGAGCATGTCGCGGCGACCGGCAAGCCGGCGCTGCTCTCCTCGGGCATGAGCTCCTGGCGGGAACTCGACGGCGCGGTGGCGATCCTGCGGCGCGGCGGTCCGCTGACCATCCTGCAATGCACCACCGCCTATCCGTGCCCGCCCGAGCGCGTCGGTCTCAACGTCATCGCCGAGATGCGCTCGCGCTACGATCTGCCGGTGGGATTTTCCGACCATACGAACGGAATGGCAGCCGCCTTCGCCGCCGCGGCGCTCGGTGCCGACGTCATCGAGAAGCACCTCACCTTCTCTCGCCTGATGTATGGCAGCGACGCCGCTAATGCGATGGAGCCGGCGGATTTCCGGCAGATGGCGGATGGGCTGGCCGCGATCTGGGCCATGCGCGCGGCGCCGGTCGACAAGGATGATCTGACGCCTTATCGCGACATGAAACTGATTTTCGAGAAGAGTATCGTCACCGCCCGGCCCGTCGTCGGCGGTCAAACCATCGAGCGCGCCGACCTCGCCTTCAAGAAGCCCGGCGACGGCATCTCCGCGGCGCGTTATCGCGACATCATCGGCAGGCGGGCAAAGCGCGACTTGCCGGCCGAGCACAAGCTTGCGGAGGCGGATCTCGGATGACGACGAATGGGTGGCAGCCGGCGGAGGCTGAGCGGGCGTGAAGAAGATCTGCATCGTCATCGGCTCGCGCGCCAATTACAGCAGCATCAAATCGGCGATGCGCGCGATCAGCGCGCATCCGGGCCTTGAGCTGCAGGTGGTCGCGGCGGCCTCCGCGCTGCTCGACCGTTATGGTGCGGTCGTCGATCTGATCGAGCAGGACGGCTTCGCCGTTGCCGCCAAGGTCCACATGCTGATCGAGGGCGAGACCCCGGCGACGATGGCGAAGTCGACCGGGCTCGGCCTCCTCGAGCTGCCGACCGTCTTCGAGATGCTGAAGCCCGATTGCGTGCTGACCGTCGGCGATCGCTTCGAGACGATGGCGACGACCCTGGCCGCCGCCTACATGAATATTCCCGTCGCCCATACGATGGGCGGCGAGGTCTCCGGCACGATCGACGAAAGCATCCGCCACGCCGTCACCAAATTCGCCCATATCCATTTCCCCGCCAGCAACGGCGCGCGCGAACGCATCCTTCGCCTCGGGGAGCGGCCGGAGAACATCCATCTCGTCGGCTGCCCGCGCATCGACTTGGTCGCCGAGCTCCTCGGCGCGCGCGCGAGCTCGGCCGACGACTGGCTGCTCGCCCAGGGCGTCGGCGAGCGGCTCGATCTCTCGCAATCCTTCCTGCTCGTCTCGCAGCATCCGGTGACGACGGAATACGGCGTCGGCGAGAGGCAGATCGCCGAGACTTTGGCTGCTATCCGCGACGTCGGATTGCCGGCGATCGTGCTGTGGCCCAATGCCGATGCGGGGTCGGAAGACATCGCCCGCGGCATGCGCAAGCTGCGCGAGAAGGGTCTCGCCCGCAACATGCGCTTCTACAAGAACTTGCCAATCGACATCTATGTCGGGCTGATGGCGCGCACCGCCTGCCTTGTCGGCAACTCCTCGAGCGGCATTCGCGAAGGCGCCTATATCGGCACCCCTGTCGTCAATATCGGCACCCGCCAGGCCGGACGCGAGCGCGGCCACAACGTCGTCGATGCGCCGCATCAAGCCGATGCGATCGTCGGCGCGATCCGCCGGCAGATCGCGCACGGACGTTATCCCGTCGATCCGATCTATGGCGACGGCCAGGCCGGCGCGCGCATCGCCGATGTCCTGGCGACGGCATCCGTCGCGATACAGAAGCAGATCACGTATTGATGCGACGATGGCAAGGCCGAGCCATGTCGGGTCTTAGACAAGAATGACCGAACGCGGCCCGATCGTCGGCCTAATCCCGGCACGCGGCGGCTCGAAGTCGATCCCGCGGAAGAACCTGGCCCTCGTTGCCGGCCGGCCGCTGCTCGCCTATACGGCGCAGGCGGCGCTCGGCGCCGCCGGCCTCGATCGCGTCATCCTGTCGACCGACGACGGCGAGATCGCGGCGGCGGGGCGTTCCCTCGGTCTCGACGTCCCGTTCCTGCGCCCCGCGGCGCTTGCCGGCGACGAGGCCGGGATGGTCCCGGTCATGCGCCACATGCTCGACTGGCTTGCCGAGGAGGGAATTGCGGAAGCAACGCTCGTGCTACTCCAGCCGACCTCGCCGCTCCGGCAGGCGCGGCACATCGACGAGGCGGTCGCCTTGCTGCTCGATAGCGGCGCGGAGACGGTGGTGAGCGTCGTCGAGGTGCCGCACAATTTCACGCCCGCGTCGGTCATGACCCGCCACGCGGACGGGCGCCTGACGCCGTTCCTGCCGGGACCGCCGATCCTGCGACGGCAGGACAAGCCGCGCGTCCTTGCCCGCAACGGCCCGGCGATTCTCGCCGTCCGCGGCGCGGTGCTGCGCCGCGGCACGCTCTATGGCGAGCCGACACTGGGCTATGACATGAGCGCCGCCGACTCGCTCGACATCGACGAGCCCGACGATCTCTGGCTCGCCGAGCAATATCTCCGCCGCCGCGGCGCAGCCGATGCGTAAGGCGCTCGCTCGCGTGCCGGTTCTCGGTCCAGCCGTCATCGATCTCGCCCGCAGCCTGCGCGATCCGACGACCGAGCGCATCGTGCAGGCCGATCTCGAGCGGACGGCGCGCGAGGTCGCCTGGCTACGCACGGCGCAGCGCGCGCCCGCCGCGCAGGCGCCACGGCTGCTCATCCTGTCGCTCACCGACATGGTCTATCAGCTGAAGCTCGAGGCGATGCTCGGCGCCGCCTTGAAGCTGCGCGGCTGGCGCCCGATCATGCTGACCAGCTCGCGCACCAACACGCGGGCGCGGCGGTATTTCCGCGCCTTCGGCATCACCGAGCTGGTCTATCTCGACGATTTCCCGCCCGCCGCGAGGGACCGTGCGCGCTGCGCCGAGGCGGCGGCCGCGCTCCTCGCCGGACCGCTCTCCTTTCAAGCCGTCAAGGCATGGAATTTCGCCGGGTCGTGGATCGGCCCGCAGATCCTGTCGACGGTGTCGCGCGCGCACTACCAGGGCGCTCCCGACCCCGCCGATCCGGCGACGCGGGCGGAAATCGCCGCCCTGCTGCCCGACGTCATGCTGCGCGTGCTCCTTGCCGAGCGGCTGGTCGCGGCGGTCGGCGCCGATCTCGGCCTCGTCATCGAGGCGAATTACGCGCTGTACGGTCCCCTGGTCGACCGCCTGATCGGCAGCGGGACCGGCGTCATCCAGGTGACGCAGCCGTGGCGCGACGACGCGCTCACCTGCTTCCGCCTGACCGCCGAGACGCGCCGCATGCATCCCTCGGCGATCACGCCCTCTTCGTTCGAGACGATACGCCGGTATCCTTGGGGGGCCGCCGAGGAGGCGGCGCTCGACGGTATCTTCGCCGATCGCTATAGCGGCAAGTGGTTCCTCCAGGCGCGCAACCAGCCCGGCGCGCGCGCGGCCGACGCCGCCGCCATCCGCGAGCGCCTGGCCCTCGATCCGCAGAAGAAGACGGCGACGGTGTTCTCGCATGTGCTGTGGGACGCCAATCTGTTTTACGGCGAGGACCTTTTCCAGAATTACGGCGAATGGTTCGTCGAGACCGTGCGTGCCGCCGCCGCCAATCCTCAGCTCAACTGGCTGATCAAGCTGCACCCCGCGTCCGCGACCATATCGGCGCATTGCCGCCGCATGTCACGCTGCTCTATCCCGACAGCGACATCACGACCATGTCGCTGTTCCGCTTCACCGATTACGGCGTCACCGTGCGCGGCACCAGCGGTATGGAGCTGCCCTGCTTCGGCAAGCCGACCCTGACCGCCGGCACCGGGCGTTATTCCGGCCTCGGCTTCACCGACGATTCGACGAGTGCGGCGGAGTATCTCAGTCGACTCGCCGCGCTCCATCGCCGCGCGCCACTCGACGCGGCGGAGACGAAACTGGCCCGTCAGCACGCCTACGCCGCCTTCCTTCTGCGACCGTGGCGGATGAAGAGCTTCAAATCGGTCTTCGACTACCAGAAGCGCGGCACGGCGGCCCTCGACCATAATCTGCTGTGCGCCGTGACCACTCACGACGAGGCGCTGCGCAACGGCGATCTCGACAAATGGGCCGATTGGGCGGAATCCGCCGCCCTCGACTACCTCGAGCCGCAGTGATGACGGTTACGCCGGGCTACAAGCCGCTCGAATGGACCGACGAGCTCGTCGGCCGCTTCTGGCGCTGGCAGTCGCATTTTCCCGAGAATTACTTCACCCGGCAATTCGGCGGCGGGATCGTGCGCCGCCTGCGACCACTCCTCGCCGGACGGCGTAGGGTGCTCGACTACGGCTGCGGCATCGGTTATCTCGTCGCGCCGCTCGCCGCGCTCGGCTGCGAGGTCACCGCCACCGATTATTCCGAGGCCGCCGTGGCGGCGACCAATGCCCGCAATGCCGGCATCGCGAATTTTGCCGGCGCGAGCACGCCACAGGCGCTGATCGCCGCCGGCAACCGCTTCGACGCCATCGTCTCGATCGAGGTCATCGAGCATCTTTCCGAGCAGCATCTCGCTGCCTTTTTCGCCGCCTTCGGCAAGCTCCTGGCGCCCGGCGGCATCGCCATCATCACGACACCGAACGAGGAGAATCTGCGCGCTTCCGAGACCTATTGCCCGTGCTGCGAGCACGTCTTTCATCGCTGGCAGCATCTGCGTAGCTGGTCCGCTCGATCGCTCGGCGAAACCGTCGCGGCGAACGGGCTCGTCGTCACGCGCTGTTTCACCACCGATTTCGCGCGTCGTCCGCTGCGCGATCTCTTCGGCAGCGCCAAGCGCCTGGTCAAGCGTCTGATCGGCCGGAAACTGCACGATCCGCATCTCGTCTGCATCGCGCGGCTGCGGAGCTAGCGAGATGTGCGGCATCGCCGGTATACACGGCGCGCAGGACGATGGCTGGATCGCCGCGATGAACGAGCGCCAGCGTCATCGCGGCCCCGACGATAACGGCGTCTTTCGCGACCGTCCGGCGTCGCTGTCGTTGGCCATGCGGCGCCTCGCCATCATCGATCTCGCCGGCGGCCGGCAGCCGATGTCGACGGCGGATGGGCGCTACACCCTCGTCTATAACGGCGAGATCTACAATGCGCGCGAGCTGCGCCAGGAGCTCGAAGCAGCGGGCGAGCTCTTCGCCACCGACCATTCCGACACCGAGGTGCTGCTGCGCCTGCTGGTGCGCGACGGCGCGGCGGCGTTGCCCCGGCTCAACGGCATGTTCGCCTTCTGCCTCTACGATCGCGAGCGCGGCACATTGCTCGCCGCCCGCGACCGGTTCGGCATCAAGCCGCTCTATTACGTCGCCACCGGCGGCCGCTTCGCCTTTGCCTCGGAGCTCAAATCCCTGCGGGCGCTCCCGTTCGTGCCGCGCACGCTCGATCGCCAGAGCCTGTTTCACTACATGAGCCTGATGTACGTGCCGGGGACGGACACCATTCTCGCCGATATCAAGCGGCTCGGCCCAGGCGAGATCCTCACCTATCGGCTCGCCGACCGCACTCTGAGCGTTGCCCGCTGGTGGCGGCCTTCGCTGCGCCCGTGCGACAAGATCGCGGCGGCGGAGTGGCCCGTCCGACTCGGCGACGAGCTGCGCCGGGCGGTCAAGCGCTGGACCCTCGCCGACGTGCCGATCGCCTGCTCGCTCTCGGGTGGGCTCGATTCCTCGGCGATCGTCGGCGCGCTCGCCGAGTCCGGCATGAAGGTGACCACCGTATCGCTCGGCTTCACCGGCGCCGGCGAGGCGGCATGGAACGAGCTGCCGCTGGCACGGCAGGTCGCCGCGCATTGGGGCACCGACCATCGCGAGATCATTCTCGACCCCGCGAGCCTGCTCGACGATCTCGTCTCGATGGTCTGGCATCTCGACGAGCCCTATGGCGGCGGCCTGCCGTCCTGGACGGTCTTCAAGCTGATGGCCCGCGAGGTCAAGGTCGGGCTGACGGGAACCGGCGGCGACGAGCTCTTCGGCAATTACGGCAAATGGGGCCCGATGGAAGGCGGCAGGCTCGCCGGGCTTTTCGGCCGGCGCGAGGTCGATGCCGCGCGCTTCGAGGCCGGGTTTTTCGAGCGCTTCTATTATCTCAGCGATGCCGACAAGCGCAGCCACGTCGTCGCCGGTGCGCAGCACGCCTCGGCGACCGCCGCCTTGCTCTATGAACGCTTTCAGGCGGCCGAGGGCGGCATCCGCGACCGCGTCGCCGTGACAGACATCGAAACACAGCTCGCCGAAGAATTCCTGATGATGACCGACCGCTTCTCGATGGCGCATTCGCTCGAGGCGCGCACGCCCTTTCTCGACAGCGAATTCGCGGCGCTCGCCCTTTCGGTGCCGGCGACGCTGCGCACGCGGCGCGGCGATCTCAAGGGCCTGCTGCGCCGCGCCGTGACGCCGCTCGTGCCGGAGGCGATCCGCAATGCGCCGAAGCGCGGCTTCGTCATCCCGCTGAAACTCTGGCTGCGCGACCGCTTGCGGCCGCTCGTCGAGCGGCTGCTCGAGCCGCGACGCCTCGCCGAACAGGGAATCTTCCGGCCGGAATTCCATGCCGCCTTCGTGCGGCCGCATCTCGACGGGCGCGCCGACCACACCAACCGGATCTGGGCGGCAGTGATGTTCCAGCTCTGGCACATGGTCTATCTCGAGCGCTCCGGACCGCCCGATTTCGTGCTCGCCGATCTGCTGGACTGAGCGCGTGAATATCGTCCATTTCTCGACATCGGACAGCGAGGGCGGCTCGGCACGCTCGGCGCGGCGCATCCACGAGACGCTGCGCCGTCTCGGTCACGCCTCGCATATGCTGGTTGGCACCAAGGCGAGCCACGATCCCGATGCGGCGACGGTGCATGGCGGCGGCGCCCGGCGGATTCTCGACCGCATCGCCGATACCGCAACGCAGCGCGTCGGGCTGCAATATCTCTGGTATCCCTCGGGACGCCGCATCCTCGCGCATCCCTGGGTCAGGGATGCCTCGATCGTTCAGATCTACAACACTCACGGCGGCTATCTTAGCCATCGCCTACTGCGCGACCTCGCCCGCCCGGTGCCGGTGGTCTGGCGCCTCTCGGATATGTGGGCGATGACCGGCCACTGCGCCTATGCCGGTCCCTGCGAGCGTTGGCGCCAAGGCTGCGGCAGCTGCCCGGATCTCGCGCGCTACCCCGCCTTGCCGGTCGACACCACCGCACTGCTTTGGCGCATCAAGCAGCGCGTCTACCACCGGGCCCGCCCGACCATCGTGACGCCTTCGCGCTGGCTCGAGCAACTCGCCCGGGAGAGCCCGCTCTTCGCCGATTGCGCCGTCGAGCGCATCGCCACCGGCGTCGATACGGCGATCAACCATCCGATCGACAAGGGTTCGGCGCGCGACGTGCTCGGCCTCGAGCGCGAGGGCAAGCTGCTGTTGTTCTCGGCGCACAGCGTCGATGACAACGAGCGCAAGGGCAGCGCCGCGGCGATCGCCGCGCTCAACGCCGTGGCGCCGCGCGACGGCCTCGCCGTCGTCCTGCTCGGCCTCGGCGGCGCGGGCTGGGCGAGCAAGCTGCGCCACCCCGTGATCCGGCTCGGCTTCCTGCGCGACGAGCGTCTCCTTGCTGCCGTCTATGCCGCTTGTGATCTGCTGATTGCCCCCGCGGTCGTCGACAACCTGCCGAATGCGATCCTCGAGGCGATGGCCTGCGGCACCCCGGCGGTCGCCTTCGACACTGGCGGAATGGTCTCGCCGCGGGGATCGAAACGCTGATCGGCGACGAGGCCGAGCGCGCCCGCCTCGGCCGTGCCGGCGTCGCCCTCATCCGGCGCGACTTCACCGCCGAGCGCGAGGCGACCGAGTATCTCGCTTTATACGACAGGCTGCGCGCCGAGCGCGCCGCGGTGATGGCGTGATGCCGGACGCCTCGCACGCCCCGGCGCGCAGTCCCCGCGTGCTGTTCATCACCTCGGCGGCGTTCAATCATGTCAGCGGCGGCGGCATCACCTTCTCCAACCTGTTCCGCGGCTGGCCAAGGGATCGCATCGCCACCGTCCACAACGACGCGACGCCGGTGACGACCGATATTTGCGAGCGATACTACCGTCTGAGCGAGCGTGAGATCACCACCTGGCCGATCCTCGCCCGGCTGCGCGCCAACGCGACGACCGGGGCGGCGGCGCCGCCGGAAGCGGCGGCCACGGCGCCCGGCACGCTCCGCCGGCTCAAGACTGCGATCTTCGGCGACGGCTTGCCGGAGCGCGGCATCCTGTCGCGGCCGCTCGCCGCCTGGATCGCGGAATTCCGGCCGGACATAATCTACACCATCCTCGGCAGCACCGGGATGATGGCGCTGATCGAGCAGGTGCAGCGCCGCTTCGACCTGCCGCTCGTCGTCCATTTCATGGATGACTGGCAATCGGCGATCCATCGCGGCGGCCTCCTCTCGCCGGTGCAACGCCGACGGATGCACGCGCACATCGCCCGCCTGGTCGCCTCGGCCAGCTTGCGGCTCGGCATTTGCGATGCGATGTGCACCGCCTATGACAACCGCTTCGGCCGCTCGTTCCAACCGTTCCAGAATACCGTCGATGTCGCGCGCTGGGCGCCGCTGGCCAAGCGGGATCTCGGCGCCGGGACACCGATTCGCCTGCTCTATACCGGCTCGGTCCTCGGCTTCGCCCAGGCCGAGAGCCTGGTCGAATGCTGC
>WNFM01232308.1_pt5 | contig 29107 bp, 38 predicted proteins | sample 5400271 | NCBI WGS metagenome assembly WNFM01 (sample SAMN13153352, study PRJNA577476) | soil metagenome | isolation source: 60 cm saprolite on Douglas fir-dominated hillslope | place: USA:California | collected 2013-09-17 | reverse complement strand
CGGCCGCGAAGGCGATCGACGCGTCGCCGATTTCGGCGGGACCGACCGGCTTGACGAGCCAGTCGAGCTCAGGCTGCACGGAGTTTCTCCCTCCAGTCGGGGTCGAGTTCGCGCAGGCGGCGCACACGGTCGCCGACCGGCGGGTGCGAAACGAACAGCGCCGCGAGGCCTTCCTCCGCGAACGGGTTCGTTGTGTAGAGCGGCTCCGTCGCAGGGCTCGCCTCGAAGCCGACGAGCTGCATCGCCTGCTCGAGCCGCACGAGCGCGTCCGCGAGACCGTGTGGCGAGTCGCAGAGCTCAGCTGCGAAGCGGTCGGCTTCGAACTCGCGCTTCTGCGAGAGCAAGAGATGGACGAAGGCTGCTGCGATCGGCCCGAAGACGAAGAGCAGGCTCCGTTGGAGAAACCCGCCGAGTCGCGTCGACTCGATGATCGCCGCGGCGACGACGACCGCGATCGTCTGGACGAGCACGTCGCGGTGCCGCAGGTGCGCGAGCTCGTGCGCGACGATCCCCTCGAGCTCCGCCGGCGACGCGACGCCAATCAGCCCGACCGAGAGCGCGAGGCCGGAGCCGCCGCCCGCGCCGCGGCCGGACGAGAGCGCGCGGGGGTAGCCGTCGGCCAGCACGTAGAGCTTCGGCTTGAGCACGCCTGCACGCGCCGCGAGCCGCTCGACCGTCGAATGCAGCGCAGGCGCTTCGCCCTGCACGAGCTCGCGCGCGCCGACCATGCCCATCACGATGCGGTCGGCGTACCAGTAGACCGCCGCGGCGAGCAGCACCGCCGAGGCGATGAAGAGGATCCCGAGGCGGTAGCCGCCGAGCTGCCAGCCGAGCGCGCCGAGCAGCAGCGCGAAGACGACCAGCACGAGCCAGGCCTTGAGCACGTTGCGGAGGATCAGCAGGCGCCGGCTCAAAGCCGTCAGACCTTACGCTTCGTCGTCGGCGACGTCCGGATCGTCCTCGGCCAACCCGCGGGGCGGCCAGTCGGGCTCCGGGGCATCGCAGCGGCTCGAGCAGTGCAGGGAGGCGACGTTCTGCAACGGGATCAGGATGTGCCCGTTCAGCTCGACGTGCGCAACGTCTTCGAGGTAGCAGTACGCGGTCAGGACACCGTCCTGGTACTCGCCGCCGAAGAGGGCGATCTCGACCTGTTCGCCCTTGTACTTGTTGGTGTAGTCCTCCACGTGCCTCGAGTCTATCCAGCTGCCCCGGCCAGCCGACCGTCGGCCACGTGGAGCTCGGCAACCTCGCAGTTGGCCATGCTGCCGATCGCCGAGACCCGCGACGCCGCATAGTCGAGCCCCGCTGCGGTTGCCCGGCAGGCGCGGATCGAGCCGCCGTGCGTGACGATCAGCACTGTCTGCCCGGGGTGGCGCGCGGCGAGCCGGAGAACGGAGTCGACGACCCGCTCGCCCATCTCCTCGTAGCTCTCGCCACCATTCCATCCCTTGCGGCCCTGCCGCCACAGTTGAAATGCCTCGGGGTCGGCAGCCTCGATCTCGCTGACCAGGCGGCCTGCCCAGTCGCCGACATCGACCTCGCGGAGGCCTGCATCCGCCTCGACGGGCAGGCCGAGCTGCTCGGCGACGATCAGCGCCGTTTCGTGTGCGCGCACGAGGTCGCTCGAGTACACGACGTCGATCCCCCGGCCGGTGAGGGTGGCCGCGAGCTCGCGCGCCTGTTCGCGGCCGGCGTCGTTCAGCGGCTGGTCCGCGTGACCCTGCCAGCGACGTTCACTGTTCCAGTCGGTCTCGCCGTGTCGTGCGAGGAGGATCGTCGTCACGCCGGTACGGTAACCGCGAGATGAAGCTTGGCCTCGAAGACAAGGTGTGCGTCGTCACCGGTTCGACCGGGGGCATCGGCCTCGCCGTTGCCCGGCAGCTGCGCGAGGAGGGCGCGACCGTCGTCACCTCGGGACGCCGGAGCAAGGGCATCGGCGACCTGCACGTCGCCGCCGATCTCACCCAAGCCGGGGCGGCCGAGGCGCTGATCGATGCCGCCGTGGCCGCGTTCGGCCGCGTCGACTGCCTCGTGAACAACGTCGGCGGCACGGACATCCGCAAGCTCGAAGAGCTCACGGACGACGACTGGCAGGCATCGTTCGATTTGAACTTGATGAGCGCCGTGCGGGCGACTCGGGCGGCGGTGCCCGGGATGAAGGAGCGGGGGAGCGGCGCGATCGTCAACGTCTCGTCGTCGGCCGGCAAGCGCCCGTCGCTCGGCATGCCCGACTACTCCGTGATGAAGGCAGCGATGCTCTCGTTCTCGCGCCTTGTCGCCGATCTCTACGGCGGAAACGGGATTCGCTGTAACGCCGTCACGCCCGGCCCGACCGCTACCGAGGCGTGGCTCGACGGCGGCGGGCTCGCAGAGCAGCAGGGCAACCGCGACGAGGTGCTCGCCAAGGTCGGCGCCGGCCGTCCCTTGGGGCGACTCGCCCAGCCGGAGGAAGTCGCTGCGGTGATCGTCTTCCTGCTGTCGGAGCAAGCGTCGTATGTCACCGGCGCCGCGTGGTCAGCCGACGGCGGCACGGTCCAGATCATCATCTGACCCAGCCATTTCGGACAAGTCCCAGGGACATGTCCTGTGGACAGTTCGTGACCGCTTTGTGCCTGTGTCTGACACCGGCCGTGGCCCTTCGGAATGGGTCCGAATTGCGGCTCGGGAACGACCGCCGCTGCGGCTACCGTGGCTCCATGCCCGAGCTTGCCGGGAGAGTTGGCGACGCCTTCGCGGCACGGATCCGCGAGGTGGAGAAGCGCGCGCTCTCGCCGCTCGCGGTGCACTCGTACGACACCCGCGGGCGCGCCCGCGCAGAGGACGAATGCCTCCTGCGGACACCGTTCCAGCGCGACCGCGATCGCATTCTCCACTCGAAGCCGTTCCGGCGCCTGAAGGGGAAAACGCAGGTCTTCATCGACCCCGCCGGCGACCACTACCGCACACGCATGACCCACACGCTGGAGACGACTGGCATCGCGCGCGTCGTCGCACGAGCCCTTGCGCTCAACGAAGACCTGACGGAGGCGATCGGGCTCGGGCACGACATGGGCCACCCGCCGTTCGGTCACGCCGGCGAGGCGGCGCTCGACCGCGTGCTCGACGGCGGCTTCCGTCACAACGAGCAGTCCGCGCGCATCGCACAGCGGCTCAACCTGACGCACGAGGTCGTCGACGGCATCCTCACGCACACCGGTGAGCGGGAGCCCGAGACGCACGAGGGGAAGATCGTGCGCATCGTCGACCGCGTCGCCTACATCAACCACGACATCGACGACGCGATTCGCTACGGGATCCTCGAGGAGGGCGACCTGCCGTGTGACGAGCTCGCGGTCCTAGGCCCGAGCGGCGCGCGGCGCATCGACCGGCTCGTCCACGACCTCGTCGAAAGCTCGGCGACCGCCGGCGACATCGTCCAGAGCGACGAAGTCGGCGCGGCGATGCTCTCCCTGCGCGAGTTCATGTTCGAGAACGTGTACCTCGCGCCGGTGACGCGTCCCGAGCACGACCGTGCGCACCGGACGATTGAGCGCATCTACGAGCACCTCGCGGCGAGAGGAGACTCGCAAGATGCGATCGTTGAGTTCATCGCAGGGATGACCGACCGCTTCGCATTGTCATACGCTGCGGATCTGTAATGGCGCGGATCAAAGACACCTCCGTCGAGGCCGTGAAGGCCGGAGCCGACTTCGTCGAGGTCGTCTCCGGTCGCACCCAGCTGCGCAAGGTCGGTGGCCGCTACACCGGGCGCTGCCCGTTCCACGACGAGCGCACTCCGTCGTTCTCGGTCAACGCCGTCGACAAGCTCTACTACTGCTTCGGCTGTGGCGCGAAGGGCGACCTGATCACGTTCGTGCGCGAGACCGAAGGGCTCGACTTCGCCGGCTCGATCGAGTGGCTCGGCGAGCGCTTCCGGATCCCGGTCGAGTACGAGGAGAGCTCGCCGGAGCAGGACGCCGTGCGGACTCGCCGCGCGCGTTTGCTCGCACTGCTCGACCAGGCAGCGACGTTCTACGAGCGCACTCTGTGGGATAGCGAAGCGGGCGGGATGGCGCGCGACTACCTCAAGGGCCGCGGCCTCGACGAAGAGGTGAGCCGTGAGTTCCGCCTCGGCCTCGCGCTCGGCGGCAACTCGCTCGCACGCAAGGCGCTCGCGAAGGGCTTCTCGCAGGAGGAGCTGCGCGCCGCCGGCCTGACGCGCCAGCGGGGCGACGACTACTTCCAGCGGCGGCTCCTCTTCCCCCTCGCCGACCGGCAGGGCCGCATCCTCGGCTTCCAGGCGCGCAAGCTGCACGAAGACGACCCGTTGAAGGCGAAGTACGTCAACACACCGGAGTCGGAGCTCTTTCACAAGGGCGGGGTCGTCTACGGCCTCGACAAGGCACGCGCCGCGATCGCACGCGAAGACCGCGCGTGCGTCGTCGAAGGCAACACCGACGTGCTCGCGTTGCGGCAGGCTGGGTTCCAGCCCGTCGTCGCGTCGATGGGTACCGCGCTGACCGAGCAGCAACTGAAGGAGCTCGCGCGGCTGACGAAGCGCCTGTGGCTCGCGTTTGACGGCGACGCGGCCGGCGAGACCGCGACGCTGCGTGGGATGGAGCTCGCCGCGAAGCTCGGCTTCGACGTGAAAGTGGGTTCGAACGCCGCCTCGCGACCGCCGAGCCATACGTGCTCTATCGCGTGCGCATCGAGATCGAGCGCGCAGACGACCGCGAGGTTGCGTTCCGCACCGTGAAGGCGCTGCTCGACGAGTCGCCCGATTCACCTGAGCGGCAGGACGCGTGGCGCTACGCGAACGACAGGCTCGGCATGACGGTGCAGCTTCGCGGCGCGTCGACCGCGCGCGCGTCAGCGCCCGCCACGCAGCGCGGGCTGGACGCGAGCACCAAGCTCGAACGCAACGCGCTCGCAGGCGTGCTCGCACACGAGGAGCTGAAGCCGCTGCTCCACGAGCTGACGCCGGAGCATTTCTACGACCCGCAGCACCGCATGCTTCGCGCGCACATCGTCGACGGTTCGCCGCTCGACGAAGACGCAATCGGCCTGCTCGCGGAGCTCGACGCGCGCGCCGTCGCGGAAGGTATCGATCAGGCGACTGGCGAGGAGCTCATCTGGCGGCTACGCGAGCGGCAGTTGCGCCGCGAGCTGCAGCACGCGGATCCGTCGCGCACGAAGGAGCTGCAGGAAGCGCTGCAGAAGCTCCTCGAACGCGTCGCGTTGCTGAGCAGCGCCTAAAGCGCCGCGTACAGATCAACGGGAACGCCGTCGGGGTCGGCGAGCTGCGCGTAGCGCTGGCCCCAGAATGCGTCCCACGGCTCCTTCTCGCTCTCGAAACCGGCGGCAACCACGCGTGCGTAGACCTCGTCGACCTCGGCCGCGCTACGGCACTCGAAGGCGAGTGAGAGCTGGTTCCCGGTCGCGCGGGTCCAGTCGGGACGGAAGCTCTTGACAACGTCCTCGCTGTCGAGCATGAACCGCACGCCGTTCGGCAGGAACGTGTCGACGTGGCCCTCGCCGGGTGTCTCCGGCACGTCGAGCCCGAGCAGTCGGTAGAAGCGGATCGACCGCGCCATGTCGGAGACGACGATCCCGGTCGCGTTCAGATCTGGCATGCCCCAATCCTAATCCGGCGATCCGTCGCACGAAGCCGATACGCTCGACGGCCGTGCCAACAGTCAGCTTCATCATCCCAGCGTTCAACGAGGCCGCCACGATCGCTGAGTTGATCTCGCGGGTCGAAGCGCTCCCGTTCGACAAGCAGCTCGTGATCGTGGACGACGGCTCGACCGACGGGACGGCCGAGATCCTCGCCGAGCTCTCCGCAGGCCGCACCGACATGCTCGTGATCCGGCAGGCGAACAAGGGCAAGGGCGCTGCGATCCGCGCGGCGATCCCCCACTTGACCGGCGAGATCGCGGTGATCCAGGACGCCGACCTCGCGTCTTCGGCTCGCGCCTCCGCGGCGGCCGGCCGCAGCGCGCGTACCTGTTCTGGCACCTCGCCGGCAACCGCTTCCTGAGCCTGCTTGCATGTGTGCTGTACAACACGACTCTGTCCGACATCGAGACGGGCTACAAGGCATTCCGGACCGAGATCCTCCAATCCCTCGACCTGCGCGAGGACAGCTTTGCGGTCGAGCCGGAGATCACTGCCAAGGTCTGCCTGCGCAAACTCCGCATCTACGAGCTCCCGATCGCCTACTACGGCCGCAGTTACGCCGAGGGCAAGAAGATCACCTGGAGAGACGGGTTCCGCGCGGCGTGGGTGCTCCTGCGCGTCCGCTTCACCTCGTAGTGCAGCTCCCCGGGCTGGACTCGAACCAGCAACATTTCGGTTAACAGCCGAACGCTCTACCAATTGAGCTACCGGGGATCGACCGCGCGCATTGTAGCCAGCGTTACCGCCGGATTGTGACCGGCACGTCGACCTCGTGCTGCGGCGTGCCGTCCGCTGCCGACGGCGAAAACGCGGCGACGGTCACCGCCCCCGGCGTCGCGTGCACCGTCGTATCGAACGTGCCACGGCCGGGAGCTCCCTCCGATGCGGTGACCGACTGCTTCAGGATCACCTTCCCGTTGCGCACGAGCTGAACGACGAGCGTCGCCTCGAACACACTCGCCGTGCCCGAGACGTGGAACGTGTCGGGCACCTCCGCGTCGGCCGCGGGTGACTCGATGAAGATGGGTGGGATGTAGCTCGCGAAGTCGTCGCGCGTGAGGCCCATACGACCGGCGACGTCGACGCTCTTGACGGTCGCGAACTGTGTGAGCGTGTAGACGATCTCGGCCGCCTGATCCTGGGTCGCCTTGTCGAGCGCAACCCTTGCTGTCCCGTCGCTGATCGTGACGCCGGCTCCGAGACCAAGCGCGCCGAGCGCCGCGCTGGCGACGGCGGCGGTGTGCGGCACACGTTCGACGCTCGGCCGCAACAACCCGTTGACGACCCGGAACACCGTCACCGCGATCGGCTGCGGCGAGACCGGGACCGGCACGGAGGCGGTCGTGACAGGCTCCGGCGCCGTGGACGTGGAGCCACAGCCGACTGCGATGCCCGCCAGCAGACCGAGGATCAGCAGCCGGAATCTCATGAGGGACCAGTTCTGGCAGACGGCGGTCTATCCTTGCGCTGTGAGCCTGATCGGGGTTGTCCTGCTCGTCGCCGCCGTTGCGCTGATCGCTGCGGCGGAGTGGCCGCGCCTCGGCAAGCGCGCGGGCCTGGACGAGAGCTCGCGTCACGAGCGCAAGCGCCGGAAATCGCACCTACGGGTCGTCGAGACGGAGACGGACGACTTCGCGCGCGCCGTGGAGCGCGACCTCGCGAATCTGCCGACGATCGACCCGCGCGAGCGGAAGAAGAACTAGCGGACGACGGCAGTGACGCTGAGCGTCGCCGTGTTCGGGAGAATCGGCGGCACGTTCTCCATGTTCTTCGCCTCCTGGTAGTCGGAGGCGTGCGCGACCACCTTGTGCCTGCCCTTCGTCGCCTTGACGGTGACCAGCGTCTTGCCGTGCGTCGCGACGGTGCGACCGTCGATCGTGATCGCGAGCGTCCTCGGATCGACGCCGGAACCGGCATCGGTCGCGGAGATGAGGATCGCGTGCCGCTCGACGGTGACGCGCAGTCTCGGCGGCGTCACGTCGTTCACCCAGTAGCGGAACGTGAACGGGCCCGCCTGGGCAGCCGAGCGCGTGTCGAACACGATGTCGTACGGCCCCGCCGCGGGAACGTCGACACCCGCGATCGGCACCGAATTGCCGTACGTCTTGCGGTACGGGTTGAGGTCGAGCGGCAGGCCGGTGTAGCCGGCGAGGCGCTCCTCGCTGCCGTCGAAGGTGACGTGCGGCGTCGCGCGGCCTGAGAGGACGACGACTCCGAAGTTCGCCGGGCGGCCCGCCACCGTGACGCGGTACGCGCGTTCCGGGCCGGGGTACTGGACATCGCCGCCCGTCGGATAGCGATAGGCAGAGATCAGCGACGGCGCTCCCGCTGTAGTGCCCTTGTAGGTGCCTGCGCGCGTGAGCGTCGTCTTCGCCTCGCTGCCGAGCTTCGGGGCGCTGACTGCGAACCAGAACGGAATGCGTCGCACGTCGGTCCCGCGCGTCAGCACGACGAAGCCGGTGACGTCGCTCGGGCTCGGGCCGGCGGTTGCGGTGACCGAGAGCGCTGCGGGGACGGTGACGGTCGGTGGGACGGCGAGCGTGCCGCTTCCCTGCTGGACGACGGTCGTGACCGCCCAGTCGCCCGCACCGCCGCCGGCGTCACTCAACTCGACGGTTCGGGTCGCGCTCGCGCCGGGCGCGAGGAGGCCGAAAGAGAGGCCCGTGGGTGCCGCGAACATCAGCGGCACGTCGGCACGGGCGAGGTCGACCATCCCTCCGCCCTCGCGCATCGCCAGCACCTCGGCGCCGGTCTCCGCGTGCACCGGGTCGCCTGTCTGCTCGAGCGCCGACTTGAGCTGCGCGACGGTCCAGGTCGGGTGCCGCTCCTTGAGCAGGGCCGCTGCGCCGGCGACGTGCGGCGCGGCCATGCTGGTGCCGCTCAGCTCGCCGAAAGTGCCCTGCTTCGCAGGCACGGAGGAGAGGATCGACACGCCCGGCGCGCTGACGTCGGGCTTCATCTGCAGCGACACCGGAGTCGGGCCGGCCGAGGAGAAGCTCGCGATCACGTTCCGTGAGTCGGCTGCCGCGACGGTGATCGCGCTCGGTGCGCTACCGGGCGAAGATACGGACCCGAAGCCGAAGTCGCTGAAGTCGTTCCCGGCTGCGATCACCGGCACGACGCCGGCGGCGGCGGCGCCCTCGAGCGCCGTCACGAGCAGGTCGCGCGACGGCTCGACCTCCGGCTCGCCGAGCGACATATTGATCACGTCCATGCCGTCTGCGACCGCAGCCTCGACCGCGGCGGCGAGCTCGGCGCTGTTCCCATCGAGTCCGAACCCCGGGGTCGGGATGGTCAGCGCCTTGTAGTTGCCGAGGTACGCGTTCGGTGCGACGCCCGAGATCAGCGTGCTGCCGGCGGCGGTGCCGTGGTCGCCGGCCGCAATCCCCGCGACGTGCGTCGCATGGAAGGACTCCGTCGGGTCGAACGGGGTGTTCGCGTACTTCCACGTCGGCGACGGCGGCGCAAACGTTCGCTGCACGATCACCTTGGTCGTTGTGTACCGCGTCTGGCCCTTCGGGAAGCCGGCGGGGTACTGGAACCCGCTCGGGTTGAAGTACGGGTTCGTCGCGTCGAGACCGTCGTCGATCACCGCGATCTTCATGCCGTTGCCGGCGGTCGCGAAGGTCGGGCCCCACAGCTTGTCGGCGCCGATCTGCTCGGGGCCGCCGAGCGTCCGCAACGCGTGGTAGCGGACGTTCGGCCAGACGGCTGCGACGCCGGGGATCCGCGCAAGCTCGCCGGCCGCGCCGCTCGGCACGACGACCGCGAAGCCGTTCGCGACGAGGCGGTAGCGCCACCGGATCTGCGCGCCGGGCACGGCCGCGACGATGCGACGCGCGAGCACGTTCTGCGCCGCGTCGACGCGGCGGAGGTAGTCGGCGTGGGACGCGGACTGGAGCGAGCGGCCGAAGGCGGAGAGCGCCGGCGCCTTCAGCGTCACGACGAGCTCGACCGGCCGGCCGGCGCCGTGCGCGCCAAGCCCGTCCCCGGCAAGCACAACGGCGGCTGCCGCCGCCGCCAGGATCGGAATCACACGTCTCAAGAGTGCGGATGAGAGGACTTGAACCTCCACGCCCTTACGGGCACACGGACCTGAACCGTGCGCGTCTACCAATTCCGCCACATCCGCGCGGCGGGACGCATAGTAGCCAGGTAGATGGTTGGTACCACCCTCACGCACACCTGGGAACGGCCCAGACGCGGCGCATGACGCCCGCCTCGCCCTTGAAAAGGCCTCCTGCCTTTCCTGCGGGCGAGTCGAACGTCCTGCTTGGTCTGGATCCGCCCCCAGGCGCACGCCGGGTGGCACCAACCATCTATGCGGCGGTGATACCCCGCCATGTCGTGCTCGCGCTGCTCGAGGCGCTGTTCGCGCTCCTCGACCTCCTTGAACCGCTCGTCGAGCTTGTCCTCGCGGAGGTCGAGCTCTCCCTCGGTGCGCGCATAGCGAACGCGCAGGTCGTCCTCGACCTTTTCGGCCTCGGCGGCGCGCTCCGCGATCTCCCGCTCGCGGCGCGTCAGGAGCGCCTCGCGGCTCTCGATCCGCTCGCGGCGCTCGGCGAAGAACTGCTCGCGCGCGGCGATGTCCTCCTCGCGACTCTTCAGCTCATCGCGCAGCTGGGCGACGAGGTCGTTGTCCCGCTCGTCGCGGGCCGCCGAGGCGAGCCGGCGGTTCAGCTCCGCTTCCCGGGCGACGAGCGCCGATTCGCGTTCGTCGATCTCCTTCGTGCGGCGGCGGCTGTGGAGGTCGTCCCCGTTGCCGTCGTCCGAGACGGCCTGGAGCCGTGCCTGCGCCTCGTGCAGCTCCGTCTCGCGCTTGGCGAGGTCGAGCTCGCGGGACTCGAGCTCCGCCATGAGCGCGAACGCGTCCTGCGAGGTCGTGCCGTGCTCGGCGCGCTCGTCGAGCAACCGCTCCGCTTCGGACCGTAGGCGCTGCTCCCAAGCCTGTAGTGCCGCGTCGCTGTCCGCCATCGCGTGCGTGCGCTCGTCGAGCGCCGCCTCGACGGCGACGCGCCGCTCCTCGAGCTCGCGGCCCTGCTGGTCGAGCCGTTCCTCGGTTGTCTGCAGCGACCGCTCGCGTGCATCGAGCCGCGCCCGCATGCCCGCCGCTTCCGTTTCGGCGTCGCGTAGGTCGCGCTCCTTCTGGCTGACCGACACGTCGCGCTCGCGCACGGCGAGCTCGCGCGCGGTAACCCGCGCCTCAGACTCTTGCTGCCGCGCCGCGAACGCGGAGCGCTCGCGCTTGAGCTCGCGCTCGCGCTCGGCGACCTCCGCAACCTGCTTCGCGATCTGCGCGGCCGCCTCTGCGCGGTCGCGCTCGGCAGTCTCCAGCTCCTCGACGCGCGATTCCGCATGGCCGGAGAGTTCCTGAACCCGCGCGTACTCCGCAACGATCTCCGTGTGGCGCTCGATCACGGCGTGCTGTTCGCGCTCGAGATCCTCGGTCTTGCGCTCGAGCACCGATTGGCGTTCCTGCAGCTCGTTCGACCACGCCTCGAGCTCCGACTCGCGCTCCGCGGCGGCGCGGCAAGCCGCATGCGCCTCGTCGCGCAGGATGTGCTCGCGCTCGAGTGCGGCCTGCAGCTCCCCGCGCACGTTGTCGAGCTCGGGGACCGTCGCTTGCACGATCACATCGACGGGAGCGGGGGACACCGCCGTGGGGGCGGGTGCGTCCTCGACGGCGACTGCGACCGCGTCGGCATCGCCGTTCTGCTGGCGCTCGAGCTTCGAACGCAGGCCGGTTCCGAATCCGTGCTCGGTCTCGGGAGGCGTCATTTGAACACCGACAGGATGTTCAGGAAGGCCGGCCCGAGGACCACGATGAACAACGCCGGGAAGATGAAGAAGACGGTCGGGAAGAGCATCTTGATCGGAGCCTTCATCGCCTTTTCTTCCGCCGCGGCCTGACGCCGGAGGCGCGTGTCGGTCGCCTGGACGCGCAGGATACGGCCGAGCGAGATACCGAGTTGCTCGGCCTGGATCACGGCGCGCACGAAGTTCGAGAGCTCTGCGGCATCGACGCGCTCGGCCATCTTCCGCAGAGCAGTAGTACGGGTCTCGCCTTCCATGTGGTCGACCAGCTTTGCGACGGCGGCATCGAACCCGAGACCCGCCTCGACGCTGACCGCGAGGAGATCGAGTGCGTCCGGCAGTTCGCTGCGGATGGCCTCGCGACGTGCCCGCGTCTTCATCGAGAGGAAAATCTCGGGAGCGATAAGCCCCATCGCACCGCCGATCGGCACCAAGATGACGCCCGAGGCGAGCGAACCGACTGCCCCGATGGCGAGGCCAACGGCGCAACCTCCGACCAGCGCTCCGCCCTTGATCGTCAAGAAGGTCGACGCGGAGAGCCGGTGCGACAGGCCTGCCGCGACAAGCCGCGCTCCGATCGCGTCGACGTTCGTCTTCGGGCTGAGCTTGATCGGGATCGCGGCGAGCTTGCCCGCAAGCGGCGCGAGGACACGCGCGCGGAAGTGAACGAGCTCCTGCTCGCTGCGCGGGATCCGAATGCGTCCGTACTCGGCTGCGCGCCGGATCGACTGAGCCTTGATGCGGGCGGGATAGGTCGCAGCCTCGCTGAGTGCGAACGCGGCGCCGCCGATGCAAAGGAGGGCGATGAACAGGACCATCCACTACCCCCTGAATGAGACGATTTTTTTGAGCATGAGGCTCCCGATGACGATCATCACGACGCCGGAGATGAGCATCTTCTGGCCGGTCGCGGAGTGGTACAGCGGCGCCATGTAGGCCCCGTTGATCAGACTGACCATCGCGCCGATGAAGAACGGCAGGCCGACGAGCACGTAGGCGGACATGCGGCCCATCGCGGTCAGACCCTTGACCTTGCGGCCGAACTGCTGGCGCTGGCGGACGGTGGCGGCGACCATGTCGAACAGCCCGGCGAGCGAACCACCGATCTGGCGCTGGATCGTCACTGCGTTGATCACGAACGCGAGGTTTTTGGAGCCGATACGCACCGACAGATCAGCGAGGGCGTCGTCCATCGTCTTCCCGAGCTGGGTCTCGGTCAGAACCCGACGGAACTCTTTGGCGGCCGGTTCCGCTCCCTCGTCGACGACGGATTGAATGCCCTGGCGGAAGCTATGTCCTGCCTTGAGTGACGCGGCGATCGTGATCAGCATGTCAGGCAGCTGGTTCTCGAACTTCTTGATCCGTGACTTGGCCTTGAACGAGACGTAGCCGTACGGCGCCCAGCCGGCGATCGCCATCACGGCAAGGGTGACGAGCGTCGGCGACGCGCTCGCTGCGGTCAGCAACCCGCACACGAACGAAAGGCCAGCGCAAAGAGCGAGGAGCTCACCGGCGCGCACGGGAAGGTCGGCGCGCTCGAGCGTCAGCTGGATGGTCTGGAACTGGCGCAGGCTCCCGAGCACGTGCTCGACGCCGTTCGCGACGTGCACGCGCGCGGCGGCGCGGCCGTTCTGCCGCCGCACCTTGGCGCCACGGTCGACGAGCCCCAAGTGAGGCTCGATGCGCGCCCGCAACTTGCCGCCGCGCTGCGAGGCAAACCAGAAGCAGCACGAGAGGAGCACCAGCAGTCCGACGACGACCGCGACGACGAGCGTGCCGGCGCTGCTGTAGCCGATCGAGGGGATGAGCTTCGTCGGTGCGATCCCGGCCGGTTCACCGCCGAGGATCTGCGCGGTGGCGTGGGCCGTGCCGGCGCCGGGGACCGTCGCTGCGAGATCGAGCGTCATGCCGGGGCGTGCCGCAGTCACGTACGACAGCTGCCAGGTCCTGTCGAGCTCGGAGGCCAGAGCGGCGTAAACGGTGCCGAGATCCCGCGTGCGGGCAACTTGCCTGTACGAGCCGCCCGTCTCGCGCGCGAGGCTGCGCAACGCATTAGGTGTGAAGCTCGGGCCACCGATGCCGATCGTGTAGACGGCGGCGTGCGCGGCGTGCGCAGCCTCGACGGCTTGCTGCAGCGTGTTGCCGCTCGAGACATCGGCGCCGTCGGTGACAACGACGATCGCCCGGCCGGGAGAGTTGTCGCCTCCGAGGTGCGAGGCCGCGAGGACGATCGCGTCGTAGAGCGCCGTGCCACTCTGTTTGTCGACGCTCAGTCCGTTGAGTGAGGTTTGTGCGTCCGTCGGCGAGCCGGAGAATCGGCCCAGCCCGAACGCCGCGTGGCCGAACGCAACGATGCCGACGTGATCACGCGGCCCGGCCGAGCCGATGAACGCTTGCGCCGCGGTGAGCGCGTTGGCGAACGGCTTGCCGAGCATCGACTGCGAACGATCCAGCGCGAGCACGATCGCCTTCTGGCCACCGAGGTTGACGGCGGAGTACCCCGTCACGAGGGCCGAGTTCTCGGTCAGCCGCGGCGGCTGAGCGTGCAACGGCGCGACGAGTGTCAGGCGGACTGCCGGGAACCCGCTCGTGTCCACGGACTGGATCCGCAGGCCGCTGGCAGCCGATGCCGGCGCGGCCACTACGAGCGCGGCAAGCGCAAGCGGTATCAAGCGGAGCCGCCGCCGTAGGAGCCGACGCATCACTCGTAGGCACCACCGAAGCCGACGGCTGCAAAGGACGCACGCAGCTGGTCGGGGTCGTCGCCGGAGAAGAACGTCGGCGGGAGGACGACATTGTTCGCCGCGAGCTTCTCGAGGAAGTGCGGCTTGAGGCCTGTGGCGCGGAGCGGGGAGAGAAGGCGGTGCGCACCGGAGTAACCCTCTTCCTCAGTCGGCGGCGACGCGACGAAGATGTCCTGCATGGTCACGACGTCAGCCTCCATGCCGAGCACCTCAGTGACGTGCGTGATGCGGCGTGACCCGTCGACGAGCCGCTGGATCTGGACGAGCAGGTCGAAGGCGCTTGCGATCTGTTCGCGGATTGCGCGGTGAGGAAGTTCAACACCGCCGGTCATCACCAGCGTCTCGAGACGTGAGAGCGCGTCGCGAGGCGAGTTCGCGTGGATCGTGGTCAGCGAGCCTTCATGGCCGGTGTTCATCGCCTGGAGCATGTCGAGCGTCTCTGCACCACGAACCTCGCCGACGATGATGCGATCGGGGCGCATGCGCAAGGCGTTCCGTACGAGCTCGCGAATCTTGATCTCGCCTGATCCCTCGATGTTCGACGGCCGGGATTCGAGTGTGATCACGTGCTCCTGCTGGAGCTGGAGCTCGGCAGCGTCCTCGATGGTGACGATGCGCTCGTCGCCGGGGATGAACGCGCTCATTGCATTGAGCGTCGTCGTCTTGCCGGTACCGGTACCGCCGGAGATCAGGACGTTCAGCTTCCCCTTCACGCCGGCGGCGAGGAACTGGGCGGAGCGCGCGGTCAGCGTGCCGAACGTGATCAGGTCGTTGATCGTGTACGGATCGCGAGAGAACTTGCGGATGGTGAGCGTCGGGCCGTTCAGCGCCAGCGGCGGGATGATGGCGTTGACGCGGCTTCCGTCAGGGAGGCGAGCGTCGACCATCGGCGACGCTTCGTCCGTCCGATCTGCGAGACGATCTTGTCGATGATCCGCATCACGTGCGATTCGTCGACGAACCGCACGTCGCTGCGCTCGAGCTTGCCGTTGCGCTCGACGTAGACCCTGTCGAAGCCGTTGACCATCACTTCGGTGACGGAGTCGTCGCGGAGGAGAGGCTCGATCGGGCCGTAGCCGAGAATGTCGTCGGTCAGCTGGCGGACGATCTCTCGGCGCTCCTCCCGCGTCAGCGGAGTGCGATCGAGCGCGAGCTCTTCCGTGACGGCGCGATACACCTGGTCGGTCAGGTCACTCGAGCCGTCTTGCTTGAAGAGCTCCGGCCCAAGCTTGGCGATGCACTGGTGGTGGATGCGGCTCTTGAGATCGGCGTACGGATCGTCGGCAAAGACCATCGGCGCCTGATGCGCTGCGCTGCCGTTGCCGACGACGGCGAGCGTCGCCGTTCCGTCACCCTGACGTGAGAGCCTGTCGTGAAGGCCCATCTCAGCCCCTCGCCATGCTCAGGCGGCGCCGCTGCGGCGTTTTCGCCTTCGACTTCTTCGGCGGTTGATCAAGCTCTTGGCGAGCGTGGTCATCGCCTGCGAGAAGTCGGAGCCGGGATGCGCGAGCACCGCGGGGTTCCCCTGGTTCACGGAAATCGGCACCGAACGGTCCGACGGGACCTCGGTGTCGATCGACACCTTCAGTGCCGACTCGACCTCGCGCTTGCTGAGGCCGACCTTCGTGTTTGCCCGGTTGAGAACGAAGCGGATGCGGCTCGTCGGGTAGGCGAGCAGCTCGAGTGTCTGCAGCGCGAGCCGCACGTTCTTGAGCGTCGGGACGTCGAGACCGCAGATGACGAGGAGCTCGTCGGTGCGATCGAGCGTCGCGAGCATCGGCCCGTGGAAGAACGGCGAGGTGTCGACGACGATGATGTCGTAGGTCTCGCGCGCCACTTCGAGCAGGCGCGTGATCTTCGACTCGGTGACGAGCTCGGCGTCCTCGGGCCGGAGCGGAGCGGGGAGGACGTCGAGACCGCACGGGTGCTTCGTGATGTAGCCGGCGAGCTTTTCGTGGTCGAGCTCGCCTGGTGCGACTACCAGGTCGTACACCGTCTTCTCCGGCTCGATGCCCATAACGATTGCGGCATCGCCGAACTGGAGGTCGAGGTCGAGCAGGAGCGTCTTCTGTCCCTGTTTCGCGAGCGCGGCGCCGAGGTTCGACGCAGTGACCGTCTTGCCGGTGCCGCCCTTCGGCGAGAACACCGTGACGACGCGACCGAGCTGGGTCCGCGTGACGGTCGGCAGTGCACGCTTTGCGTGCGACGCCTTCTTGACGACGAACAGGACGTTCTCCACGAGTTGCGGCAGGAGCACGACGTCCGACACATCGGCTTCGAGTGCCTCCTCGAGGATCTCCGATGCGGTGCCCGAGGCAACGATCACGATCGGTGCACGCGTCTGTTCGCGAATTGCCGCGACCTCAGTCGCGGGGAACCGCTCCGAGCGGGTTGCGTGCAGGATGCACTCGAGGTGGCCCCCTGCGAGCACGCCGCTTGCCTGCGCGACATGCTCGCTCGAGCCGATCACTTCGAGTGCCGGGTGCTGGGCGAGCGATTCCTTCAGCTCGGCAAACCCGTCACAGTCGCCTGTGAAGTAGAGGCGCGTGCGCTGGATGGTGTCTGTCTGCTCGGTCATTTCGGCGCCCCTGAGTAATGCTGTGCATTCGCGCTGGATGCGCCATCCTTGAGAAGCGACGTGATCCCTTCGATGTCCTCCGGGCTGTCGGTGGCGTTGGCGACGGGGCGGAGGGCAAGCGACCAGCCGGCCGAGTTCTCCACCGCGTACCAGATCTTCTGCGACTCGCGGTTGTCGTGAACCGCGAGCAGTACCGACGAGCCCACGCTGCCGGTCTTGCCGTTGGGCAGCGCGGTCCCGCCGGACGCGTGCAGCACCAGGACGTCGCGTGCGACATCGCGGACTGCGAAGCAGGTCGTGCAATCACCGGTCTTGAGGTTCGCGATCACATCGACGTGATCGCCGTCGCGCAATGTTCCGGCGAGCAGCGCGTCGGGCGTGCCGGGAACGGAGAGCGCGCGAAGGCCGCCATGCAGCTGCGAGCGAACTCCTTGCTCGGCGTTGCCGGCGAAGCGACGGAGCGAGACCTGTTCACCCGCGTAGATGTCCTGGCGCGTGATCAGGCTACGCACCTGGTCGGGATTCGAGATCGCACCCGGAACGACCGTGCGCTTCACGACGTCCTGCGTCTGGATCCATCCGGACTTGATCAGCTCTGCGCCGGTCGTCCCCTGCGGGATGTCGCGCTTCGCGACGTAAACCGTGACGGTGCTCTCGGTCTGGCGGACGTGGCGCTTGTAATTCGCGACGTAGAACGTCGTGAGCAGTGCGGCGACGAGCGCAAGCCCGACGGCGACGGCGATGTTACGGATGCGGTAGGTCATGAGGGCGGTTTTCCTTCGGTTCAGTCGACGAGGGCGACGGAGTGGACACCGAGATCAGGAATCCCGGACGAGGACGGATCGGTCTGATCAAGGAGCCCTTGCCAGATCACTTGGGTGAAGTAGCCGGAGAGCGAGCCGCTGGTACCGCTCGCCTGCGCGAGCGTGAGGTGGAAGCTCGCCCAGCCGAGGATGTGGTACTCGGCGTTCGATCCCTGGTCGACAAGGGTGTCGTAGACGGGGAAGAGAAGATCTGTGCCGTATCGAGCCTGCATCGCAGACTGGATCGAGTTGTTGTTCCATTTGGCCCCCGGATCCGAGAGGTACACCCCGAGAGGCAGGTATTTGTTGTACCCGTGGGAGATCCAGTCGGCCAGCGTGCTCGCTCCGATCGTCCCGTTTTGCTGGCTGACGTCGAGATTGATGAGTGTGAATGCGCCAGGGGCGCCGGTCTTGCCGAGGTCCAGCGTGGTCGGCACGTTGAAGCACGGGCAGCCGGGGCCTGAGAGATCCGGGTGCTTGATGTTCACCACAATGGGAGCGACGTAGGGCGCTTGTGCGGGAACCTGGGAGATGGCCGACGCGTGCGCATGGACGGTGACGGTCGTGACTCCGAAGAGCCTCGAGAAGAACCCGTTGGTCGGAACGTCCTGCGTGACGTTGATGCTGTCATCGGGCCGGTAGCGCGAGGTGAAGGTGATCGTCGCGCCGGCAATGCCGCCGTTCTTGGACGCAAAGTCGGTTGCGTAGGTTCGCGCGGTCCCCGTGTCGCCCGGAAGTGCCTGCGCGCCGGCGAGTGCGGCCGAGTCGACAGTCGTCTGTGCGACGCGCTGCTGACGGAACCAGGAGCCGACGTCCAGAACGAAGCCGGCCATGCCCATCAGCCCAACGATGAAGATCGCGGTCAGGACGGTGACTTGGCCCTCTTCCCTGCGGAAGGTCTTCATTCCAATCGCTCCTTCGTGGTGCTCGTGAGGCTCCCGGACTGGACGACCCAGCCGAGGATGTTGATGTCGTAGGGATAGGTCGCAGTGACGATCACGTCGCTGCCGGGCACGTCCCAGTTCGGCGACGTGACGCTCACGGTCAGCTGGGCGGGGGTGAGGTTTGAAGCAGCCTCGCGAACTGCGGTGATCGCCGCAGCACCCTGGTCGCCGGAGAACCTGCTGACGGCGGCCTTGCGCGCGCCGGTCCTCGTGGCGTCGGTCAAGGTGATGTAGTTGTTGAAGAGGATCCCGAACTGCGCGATCGCGAGCAGGATCGCAGCCAGGATCGGGAGCACGAGCGCCATCTCGGCGGCTGCCTGACCCTGTTCCGAGCGGAGTGAAAGGGTGCGCTCCACGATCAGCCTCCGAACGCCCCGACGACGCCGCGGTAGAGGCTCCCGATCGCGGCGCCAAGTGTCGGAACTGCCAGCGCGACGACGAGCGCGATCCCGGTGATGAGCACCCCGTATTCGGCCATGGTCTGGCCGGTTTCGTCGGCGGCGGATGACAGTTTTTGGCGGGTGTGTTTCATGGCGGCGGGTGGTGCGGGGGGGGGGGCGGGTTGGGGATGGACCTATCGGAGTCTTTCGGTGACGACGTGCGGTGGTGCTACGGCGGGCCCTCAGGGCGGTGAGGGCCCGCCGCGGTGCGGCGTTAGACCTGGCCGGCGACGGTGTTGAAGAAGGTCTTCAGGTTCGTTCCGAGGACCGTGACACCGACCAGAGCGACGATCGCGATGAACGCGATCAGCAGGCCGTACTCGGCCATCGTCTGGCCCTCTTCGCGCTTGAGCTGGATGCGCACCAGCTCGAACCAATCACGAAGCTTCATATGGGTACACCTCCCTTCAAGCGGCGGCGGAGCGGACAGGACGTGCGTGCTTGCGGAGGTGTAGAAACCGTGGTGTTGCGAAACTTGCGCGGCGTTTGTGCAAATCACTCCGAAGGGTTACGACGCACTGTTCAGAAGGGTTACAACGATCAGTTCATGCAAACCGCAAAGCTTCTGAAATCGGATGGAACTGTCGTCGCCGATCGTTGTCGGCTTGCGCGCAGTCCGTGGTCGCGCATGCGCGGCTTGCTCGGTCGCGCATCACTTGCGCGCGGCGAAGCGATGTTGTTCCGTCCGGCGGGCTCGATCCACATGTTCTTCATGCGCTTCACGATCGACGCGGTGTTCTGCGATCGCGACCTCGTCGTGCTCGACGTGGTGCCGTCGTTGCGCCCGTGGCGGATGGCGTCGCGCCGCGGCGCGAAGGTCGTCATCGAACTGGCCGAGGGCGCTGCGACCGGCGTCCAGCCTGGCGACCACCTCGTGCTCGGTACCATCGACTCGTGAGCACACAGCCTCTACGTCAGCTGCTCGAGAGCGCGTTCCCGGACGCGACCGAGCTCGACGTGATCGACCGCACAGGCGGCGGCGACCACTTTCAGGTGGTCGTGACGTCCCCGTCCCTCGTCGGCCTCTCCCTGGTGGAGCAGCACCGGCGTGTGTACGAGGCGCTCTCGGCGCCGCTTGCCGACGGCACCATCCATGAGCTGCGCATCAAGACGAAGGGAGCGACATGAGCTACTCGGAGAAGATCAAAGAGGTGATCGACGGTTCGGATGTCGCGATCTTCATGAAGGGCACGCCGGCCTTCGTGATGTGCGGGAACTCCGGCCGGGCGCTCGAGGCGCTGCGGCGGACGGGTGCGTCCGTGACCGCGGTCGACGTCCTGCCAGACCCCGCGATCCGCCAGGAGTTGGCCGCGATCTCCGGCTGGCCGACGATCCCGCAGGTGTTCGTCAAAGGCGAGCTGGTCGGAGGCGCCGACATCGTCGAGGAGCTCGAAGCGAGCGGTGAGCTCGAACAGACGCTCCGCGAGCGCATCGGCGACGACTATGCGGGCTCGCGCGACGAGACCACCGTCGCGCTGGTCTAAAGAGACGGCCCGGGCGACACCGGTTTGTCACGCTTGAGCTCGGCGTCAAGGCCGAGGGGGCTCCGGCGGGATCTCTCACTTCTCGCGGCGTTTGCGCTCGCGATTGCTGCCGTCGCTCTCGTCTACGTGTTCATGTCGAACACGCCGGCGGCTGGGGTCCCACATCTCTTCGACTTCCATGCGTTCTGGCGCGCCGGCCGAGAGTACGCGCACGGCCGCGACCCGTACCCCGCAAAAATCGCAGGGCCTGTTGGTCGTGCCGATTGGTTCGTCTATCCGGCGCCGATTGCCGCTGTGATGGCTCCGCTCGGGTTGCTGCCGTATGCAGTGGCCTGGATCGTCTTCGGCGTACTGCTGATCGCCGCCGTTGCGGCAGCTCTGTGGTTGGTCGGGGTGCGCGACTGGCGCTGCTACGCGCTTGCCTTCTGCACGTTTCCGGTGTTGAAGGCCCTCAACCTCGGCACCGTCACGCCGGTGTTGCTGCTTGGAATCGGCGCAACCTGGCGGTTTCGCGATCGCGGCAGGATCCTCGTGTTCCTCGTTGCCGCAACGGTCGTGACGAAGCTGTTCCTGTGGCCACTGCTTCCTTGGCTGTGGTTCACGGGTCGCCGCCGTGTGGCTGTGGAGGCGTTCGCTGCCGCCGTGCTGGTAACCCTGGCCGCGTGGCTACCTCTCGGTCTTGAATCGATCGAGCGCTATCCGACTCTCTTGCACCAGCTTTCGGTTGCGGAAGCGTGGGCCGGTTACGGCGTGGGTGGCGTGGCCGCCGCGCTTGGGGCGTCACACAGCTTTGCAGCGCTCATCCCAACGCTCCTTGCGCCGCTCGCAATCGTCACCGCCTGGGCCGGCGCGCGCAAGCTGTCCGATTCCGGGTCGCTGGCGGTGCTGATCGCGGTCGCAATTGCGATCAGCCCAGTCGTCTGGGAGCACTATTTCGCTGTCGCGGTGATCTGCGTCGCGCTGCTGTCGCCGGCGTTTTCGGTGTGGTGGCTCCTTCCGCTCGGCTATTGGCTGACCCCTTCACAGCAGGCCTGGGGGTCGCTCTGGAGACCGGTGCTCGCCCTCGGAGTCCTTACGGCATGCGCGTGGCCGAGCTCGAGGGGACAGCCGGTGCTCGACACGGTACCCGGGGCGCGGCTCAAGCTGCGCCTCTGAACCGCCGATCTCCCTTGGGTGACGGCGTTCACCCTGATCGACCTGTTCGAGCGGATGGCGGCTGCGGGCGCTTCGGATCTGCATCTCTGTGCGGGCTCGCCCCCGGTGCTGCGCGTGCGCGGGGAGCTCGAGCGCCTGGATCTGCCTGAGCTTTCCGCCGAGGAGATGCGCGCTCTCGTCTACCGGATCACGACGCTTGACCAGCAAAAGGAGCTCGAGGTCGAGCGGGAGCTCGACTTCTCGTACGCCCTCGGCGACACGTGGCGCTTCCGGCTGAACGCGTCCTACGACCGCGACTCGGTTGCGTGCGCCGTTCGCCTGGTGCCGGCGACGATCCCGACGCTCGAGGATCTTCGGATGCCTGAGATCGTGCGGGAGCTGGCATTCCGTCCACGTGGCCTCGTGCTCGTGACCGGCCCGACAGGCAGCGGCAAGTCGACGACGCTCGCCGCGATGGTCGACGCGATCAACGAAGAGCGCGCCTGTCACATCGTCACTGTCGAGGACCCGATCGAGTTCGTCCACTCACACAAGCGCGCCGTCGTGAACCAGCGCGAGGTGGGCGCGGACACGCGCTCCTTCGCACGCGCGCTGCGCTCTGCCCTGCGGCAGGACCCTGACGTGATCCTCGTCGGCGAGCTTCGTGATCTCGACTCGATCTCGATCGCGCTCACCGCCGCCGAGACCGGCCACCTCGTGTTCGCAACGCTTCATACGCGGAGTGCATCCGGTGCGATCGATCGCGCCGTCGACGTCTTCCCGCACGAGCAGCAGGCACAGGTACGCGTGCAGCTTGGCGCATCGCTGCAGGGGATCGTCGCCCAGGCGCTGCTGGTTACCGCAGACGGCGAGGACCGCCGTGCCGCCGTCGAGGTGCTGGTCGCCGACGACGCTGTGCGGAACCTGATTCGCCAGGCGAAGATGGAACAGGTGCACTCGTATATGCACACCGGCGGACGGCGGGGCATGCACACACTCGAGCAGGCGCTGGCGCAGCTCGTGCAGGACGGCGACGTGGCGCTTCCCGAGGCGCTCGCGCACGCGAACGATCCGGAGCAGCTGCGTCGGCTCGTCAACCGCGGCCGTGACGTGGAGCCGAAAGTCGCCGCAACGCCCGTCGGCTAATTCGGGGTACCCCGAATGCGGCCAACTCGAGTTACCCCCCACAAGGGGGAGACATTTCGCCGTCACACATCTCTAACTGAGCACCTGCGGTCTTGAGTCGAAACGATTCCAGACGAGGGAGGCTCGGCCGCAATGCTCAGCACACAGGAACTCACGACGAACGCGCGAGACCGCACAGCGCTGACCTATCTCCAGATCGGGCTGGACGAGGCGATCGACACCGGCAAGCCGGCCGCGGTGCGCTGGATCCCCACCTCGCACACGGACCGGCAGCTGGTTGACCTGGCGACCGGCCTCGTGCTGCACCATGGCTTTAACGTGCTCGTGCTCGGCGGCGGGCCGATCACGTTCGTCCCGATGAAGGACTAGGCGACGCTGCCGAACCGCTCGGCGGCACGTGCCCGGCGCTTCTGCGCTTCCACTTCGCGGTCGCGCGGAGGCGCCTGTGTCACGAGCTCGTCGAGGAGTTGCTGAGTGACGCCGGCGATCGCTTCGACCGCACGTTCGAACGCCGCTTCGTTCGCCTGCGACGGCTTCGTCATGCCGCTCACCTTGCGGACGTACTGCACGGCGGCGGCCTGAACCTCGTCCTCGGTCGTGGGCGGCTGGAAGTTGTAGAGGATCTTGATGTTCCGGCACATGGCGTCAGTTTAAACGACTAGGCACGCAGAGTTGCCAGCACGTCGTCGGCGTGTGTGTCGGGCTTGACCTTGTGCATGACCCGCTTGACATTGCCCGCTTCGTCGATCACGAAGGTCGAGCGCTCGACGCCCCAGTAGGTCTTGCCCATGTATTTCTTCTCGGCCCAGACGCCGTACTCGTCGGCGACCTTGTGCTCCTCGTCGGCGAGCAGCGTGAACGGGAGGTCGAACTTCTCCTTGAACTTGACGTGCGAGCGTTCGTCGTCGGGCGAGACGCCGAGCACAACCGCGCCCTCGCGCTCGAACTCGCCGTAGACGTCGCGGATCCCGCACGCCTGCGTCGTGCAGCCCGGTGTGTCGTCCTTGGGATAGAAGTAGAGAACGACCTGCTTCCCACGGAGATCCGAGAGCTTGACGCTCTCGCCGCTGTCGCTCTTCAGCTCGAAGTCCGGTGCCGGCTTACCCTCTTCGACCACGATCGTCCTCCCTGTAGCGTTCGATGTCGATGCTAACGGCCCACCACCTGAACGCATTCCTCCTGATCGCGGTCTGCGTCCTGGCGTCCGCGGCGGCGTTCTGGGCGCGCCGCAAGCGGGCCGGGCACACCGTCGCACAACTCATCGCCCTCGCGCAGACGTTGCTCGTCGCGCAGGTGGGACTCGGCCTGCTCCTGCTCTCGCGTCATCACAGGGCGCACGACCACCTGCATTACGCGTACGGCACCTTTGCGCTCCTCGCGGTGCTCTCGCCCTGGCTCTACGCGCCCGACGAACCGCGGGCGCGCCTGCTCTGGTTCGCCATTGCGACCGCACTCGCCGCCGCGTTGGGCGTGCGCGCGTGGATGACGGCATGACCCCGTTTATCCGCAACCTCTTGATCCTCGCGGCGGTCGCGCTAGCGATCGTCCTCCTGAATCTCGAAACGGCGGTCGTCACGGCCGGCCTGCTGCTGCGGGTCGCGTTCATCATCGCGATCGCGGTCGTCGCGTACTTCTACTGGCGTGACTTCGGCAGGCGCGAGATCTCGACCTGGCCGCAGCGTGCTACCTGGGTCTTCTACGGTGCCGTGGCGCTGCTCGTCGTCGACATCGGCTGGTGGATGCTCGGCGGGCTCGCGGGCCGCGACCGGCTCGTTGCGCTGCTCGTCGCCGTGGCGTGCGGCTACGCGGGCTACCGCACGTGGCGCGACCAGAAGAACCTCGCCTAGCGGTGATCTTCGACTAGCGCGTCGACCCCGTCGAGACGGGCCAGCGCCTCGCGGATCGGCATGTGCTGGCCGACGAAGATCGGCGTGTCGCGCTCGGTGTAGCGCGACGCCTCGGAGTCGCGCAGCCGCAGCATCAGGTGCATGAAGTCGGCGGGCTCGTCGCATTCGAACGCCGTCATGAACTCCTGGTCGTCGATCCCGAAGCTGTAGCTCGTGTGGTTGTGAATCGTCGGAAATTCTTCACGTCCGATGCGGATGTGCTCCTCCATCGCGCGTCCGCGGTCCTCGAGCGACAGCGCGTACCACGGACGCACCTTCACGAACGGGTAGACGACGAGGTACGGCGAGCCCTGCGGGACGATCTTCCGCGGCTTGCGCCGTCGTCGCGAGGTAGTTGTACGGCGTCTCGAGCCAGCCTGCGAGCGGCGTCGCATTCAGCGCCGCGCCGAGCTCGCCGAGCGCCTCGTAGCGCTCCGTGATCTTCCAGAGGAAGAAGTCGGTGTCGGGACGTACGCCCGTCGTCGAATAGGCGCGCAGGTGGTCGAAGCTCGGCGTCAGCTCCTCGATTACGTCGGCGAAGGCGTCCTTGTGCGCGGCGCGCTCCTCGACCGGAAGCCGCCGCCACGCGGGATCGACCCGGAAGTAGGTGTACGCGACGTACTGGCCCGTTTCCATGACTGAAGGTTAGCCGCCGGACGCCGCCTCGAGCGCCGCCTGGACGGCCGGTTCGCTCGACTTCGGGCTGCCGTCGGCGTAGCGCGTCGCGCTCTGCAGCCCTTCGAGCCGGCTCTCGTCGACGACATGGAAGAGGAACAGCATGCGCACGTTCGGCTGCCCCTCGGCGGCGTGGATCGCGTCGACGTAGTAGTTCGCCTGTGTCTGCTCGTCGACCGTCGGGATCACCTCGCTACCGGCATACAGCGACGCCTTGTCGGGCGGGATGCTCGTTTCGACGCCGTACTCGCCGTAGACGATCGGCAGCTTCGACGCCGGCTGGGCCGTTCCGTCGAATGCCTCGCCGAGCAGCGCAACCAGCTTTGGATAATCGGCGATGCCGATCGTCGTCGTCCGTGGGTGCTCCAGGGTCGGCGGGATGCGCGAGCTCTCGCCGTAGACGTGAATCGAGAACGCGTCCATGATCGGCGCAGCTCGCCCGCTCGCGCTACGCCGCGCCGAGGTCGCGGATGAACTCCGTTGGCGAGTGCGTTGGCCGCGACGTCGGCCGGTCGCCGCCGTGTGGTGCGAGCGCGCCGCCGATCACGTCGAGCTTCGAGTCCTGCGCTTTCAGCGCGTCGTACGTCGCTGCGAGGAGCGTCTCGTAATTCCGCGCCGCCTGGTCGCCGCCGGTCGCGTCGAACTGCGGCATCCAGAAGAGGTTGAGGTTCGGCTCGTTGCCGACGATGACGTCGCGCACCTCGGGCAGCGCCTTCGCGAGCGCGGCGGCGTACGCGGCGAACGCCGCGCGCCTCGCAGATTCAGCGGGCGTCGCGGAGCTGAGCTGGTAGACCGCGAGCAGTGGGCGCACGTGCTCCCGGACCGCCGCGTCGACCGCTCGCCGCAGCGGCGCGACGTCGGCGGCGGCTTTGGCGCCGTCGTGCCAGACCGCGCTGAGCACGATCGCGCGGAAACCCGAGTCGTGCGCGAGCTTCATCTGCGCGTCGGCACTCGGTGCGTACTTCGCTGCATCCTCGACGGCGCCGACGAGCAGCTTCGGCTGCTTCGACCCGCCGCAGCCGGCGAGCACGAGCGCTAGCGCGAGCGGAATGAGAGCGAGGCCGTGCCGGCGGGGCCGGTGTTCACCGGGACGACGCCCTGCGCGGTCACCCGGTGCAGGCCGGCGGCCAGCGCGCCCTTGAAGAGGAGCGTCTTCGGCGTCTTGCCGACCGCCGTGCCGGTGAGCCGGCGGCTGTCGAGGGTGACGGTGTACGTGCAGTCGAGTGAGCATGTCAGCGTGACCTTGATACCCGTCTTGTCCGGTTTGCCCGCGGCCAGCACCAACTTCGGCGTCAACTGCAGGCCGGGACAGCCGGCGACGATGCCGCGGTGCACGTCGAAGGCGTCTCCTCGAACCGGGTAGAGCGACGTCTTTGCCGTCCCGTCGACGTAGAACTCGCCCGACTGCCAGCCGGAAAGCGCGGGCTCGTCCTGCAGGTGGAAGAGCAAGATCCCGAGCGCCGTCGGCTGGCAGAACGTCATCTGCATCGCCTGCAGGTACATCTGCGCCTGCACCGCTTCGTCGACCGGCTTCGTCGTTGCCGGCTCAGTGCCGGTGTAGAGGGGTGCCTTCGCCGCCGGGACCGTCGTCTCGATGCCGAACTCGTCGTAGAGAATCGGCAGCGCCGAGCCGCGCTGCGCGGTCCCGTCGAAGGCGGCGCCGAGCAGGCCGACGAGCTTCCCATAGTCGGCGAGCCCGATCGACGTGCTGTTCGGGTGCGGGAAGTTCGGGCCGGTCGCCGAGGTCTCCGGGTACGGGTGGAATGCGAACGCGTCCATGATCGGGATCAGCCGTCCGCTCGTCCGGTAGGCGGCGCCGAGATCGGCGATGAAGGCGGTCGGCGAATGCGTGTCGCGGCCCGTGTTCGGCTTGTCGACTCCGCGCGGTGCGAGCGCGCCACCGTAGATCGTCGAGTGGGGGCGGACGACCTTCAGCGCGTCGTAGGTGGCGGCGAGCAGCTGCTCGTACGCAGGAGCGGCGACGTCCTCGCCGCTCGGGCCGAACTGCGGCAGCCAGAATCGGTTCAGGTTCGGCTCGTTGCCGATGATGATGTCGTGGAGCAGCGGGTAGCGCTTCACGACGTCCGCGGCGTACTGGGTGAAGTCGAGCCGGTCCTGATCGAGGTGAACTGCGCCGCCTTCATCGCGTTATCGAGCGTGATCGCGTCGTTCGGGCCGAGCGCCGTCTGACCCTTTGACCACGTCTGCGTGATGCGGATCGTGTCGAGGCCGGCGAGCTTCAGCTTGTCCATCTCGGTCTTCGAGAACGCGTAGTCGGGCGTCCTCACGACATCCTCGGCGGCGCCGACCATCATGAACGGGCCGCCCGCGAACGACGACGGCGCCCACACGAGAAAGACCAGCACGACCCCCAGGAGCGCCCTCACGGGTGCCCAGAGTACCCTGGCTTTCCGATGGGCACGGATCGCATCGAAAGCCAGCTGAAGCGCCTCTCGACCGGCCCCGGCGTGTACATCCTGCGCGCCGGGAACAGTGACGTCCTCTACGTCGGAAAGGCCAAGTCGCTCCGCCCGCGCGTGCGCTCGTACTTCCAGGCGGGCTCGAGCGACACGCGCCAGGGGATCCGCCAGATGGCCTCCCGCGTGGAGACGATCGAGACGATCGTCACGTCTAGCGAGGTCGAGGCGCTGCACCTCGAGCAGAACCTCGTCAAGCGCCACCGGCCGCCGTTCAACGTGCGCCTGCGTGACGACAAGTCGTTTCCGTACATCGCCGTCACGGTCGAAGACGACTACCCGCGGGTGATGTTCACGCGCGAGCGGCACCGGCGCGGCATCGTCTACTTCGGTCCGTATGCAAACGCGAAGGTCGTGCGCGAGACGCTCGACGTTCTAAACCGTGTGTTCCGCTACCGCCCGTGCGAGGGACCGCAGCCCGGCCGCCACAGCGGCATCCCGTGTCTCGACTTCCACATCGAACGCTGTCACGCGCCGTGCGTCGGCTACATCTCGAAGGAGGATTACGGCGAGCTGATCGACCAGGTGATCGAGTTTCTCTCCGGCGACGACCGGCCGATCCGCCGCCGGCTCGAGGAGCAAATGCGCGACGCCGCCGCGGGCGAGCGCTTCGAAGATTCGATCGGGACGATCGACGTGATCGGGATCGCGGTCGGGCCGGAGCGCGCCGCCGTCCAGGTCTTCCCGCTCCGGGGCGGCCGGATGATCGACCGCTACTCGTTCCACCTCGAGAACGCCGCCGGCGAGGACGTGGCGGAGGTGCTCGAGCAGTTCTGCCTCGAGTACTACGGCTCGGCGCCGTCGATCCCGCCCCAGATCCTCGTGCCGCGCGGGACCGGCGACTTGAGCGCGCTCGAGACATTCCTCTCCGAGCGGCGCGGCTCGAACGTCGAGGTGCGCGCGCCCGAGCGCGGCGAAAAGCGCCGTCTGCAGGAGCTCGCGCAGCAAAACGCGCGGCTCGCGCTCGATTCGCAGACGTTCGTGACCGAGACGAAGCGGGCGCGGCGGCTCGAGTCGTTGGAGGAGCTGCGTGAGGCGCTGAACCTCGAGTCGCTGCCGATACGGATCGAGTGCTTCGACATCTCGAATATCCAGGGCCAGGAAATCGTCGGCTCGATGGTCGTGTTCGAGGACGCCGTCGCGAAGAAGTCGCACTACCGCAAGTTCATGGTGAGAGGCGTCGACGGCCAGGACGACTTCGCATCGATGCGCGAGGTGATCTCGCGGCGCTTCTCGCGTCTCACGGCGGATCCCGGCTCGGACGACTGGAACGAGTCGTTCGCCGCGATGCCGAACCTCGTCGTGATCGACGGCGGCAAGGGCC
>WNFM01165085.1_pt1 | contig 29112 bp, 30 predicted proteins | sample 5400271 | NCBI WGS metagenome assembly WNFM01 (sample SAMN13153352, study PRJNA577476) | soil metagenome | isolation source: 60 cm saprolite on Douglas fir-dominated hillslope | place: USA:California | collected 2013-09-17 | reverse complement strand
CCGCCGCACCGTCGCCCAGGTGAACGGCCTGCGGCTGTCCGAAGTGGCCGAGGATCTGCTCGCGCTGCGGTCCGCCGCCCGGCCGCGGGCGGGCGGCCCTCCCGCGGAAGCATGGCCGGCGCCGTGACGCGGCGTTTCGACCGGCTGGTGCATCTCGGCAACGTGGTCATCGACGTCGTGCTGAATGTCCCGGCCCTGCCAGAACGCGCCGGCGACGTGCTGGCCACCGCTACCCAGGTGACTCCCGGCGGAGGCTTCAACGTGATGGTGGCCGCCGTGGCGCAGGGGCTGCCGGCCGGCTACGCGGGCGCCTACGGCACCGGCCCGTTCGCCTCGCTGGCGCTGGCCGCGCTGACGGATGCGCGCATCGAGGTGCTGCAGCCGCCGAAGGCGGGCCTCGACACCGGTTTCGTGGTGACCCTGGTCGACGCCGGGGGCGAGCGGACGTTCGTGACCAGCCGCGGGGCCGAGGCGACCGGGACGGCCGCGGACCTGGGAGCGGTGCAGGCCGGGCCCGGGGATGCGGTCTACCTGTCCGGGTACGGGCTGCTGCCGCCGTCCGGCAGCGGGATCCCTGACTGGCTGGACCGGCTCGGCGAGCCGAACGTGGTGTTCTTCGACCCCGGGCCGCTGGTGGGGGCCGTGCCCGGCGACGTGCTGGATCGCGTCATGCGGCGGGCGGACTGGCTCACCTGCAACGCGCGGGAGGCGGCCCTGCTCACCGGCCGCGACGACCCGCTGGCCGCGGCCCGGGCGCTGGCTGCGGCCCGCCCGGGAGCCGCCGGGCGGCGCCGGGGAGTGCTGGTCCGGACCGGCCCCGCCGGCTGCCTGGTCGGCCCGGCCGGCGCCGCGGCCCCGGTGCACGTGCCCGGCTTCCGGGTCGACGTGCTCGACACCAACGGGGCAGGCGACGCGCACACCGGGACCTTCATCGCCGCGCTGGCCCGGGGCGCGGCTGCCCTGGACGCCGCCCGGACCGCGAACGCCGCGGCGGCGCTGTCGGTCACCAGGCGCGGCCCCGCCACCGCGCCGTCCGAGGCCGAGCTGGCGCGGTTCCTCGCGGCCCGCTGAGATCGGCCGTCAGTCGGCGCCGGCCTCGGCCTCGGCGTCGGCCTCGGCCCGGCGCAGGTGCACGATGATCTGGTCACGCAGGTCGACCAGGTCCTCGCCGTGAACCATCACCGGGGGCGTGGCCCCCCGGATCCGGGCGTGCCAGAGCTGGTCGATGCCCTGCCAGGCCTCCCAGCCGGGGAATTCAGCGGCGATCTCGGCCGCGTAGTCATCGGAATCCATGACGCCGATCCTACCACCATGTCAAGCCATGCTAAGCAATGCCTTATCTGGTTTCCGCATGTCGCAGCCGGTTAAGTTACCGAGGTGAAGATCGAGATCGACCCGAGTTCGCCGGTTCACCCGTACCGGCAACTCGCCGATCGGCTGCGGGAGAAGATAGCGTCCGGCGAGATCACGAACCAGCTGCCATCGATCACCAAGCTCACCGAGGCCACCATGCTGGCGGTCGGCACCGTCCGCCGGGGAATCGACATCCTGGTCAAGGAAGGGCTCGTGGAAACCGTGCCCGGCCGCGGCACTTTCGTGATCGATCAGCGGCCGCCGACATCCGGGTCGGCCTCCGGGCCGGCAGGCGGGCGGGAAACGCGGGACGGCCCGTCGGCCGGGCGTCCGTCGGCCGGGCGGACGCGCTCGTCCGACGTGCCGCGCCCGCACGGCCACGTCCGCCACTAGCGCGAGAGCCGGGCGCATCGGCTTCCCGGCCCACGAGGCCGCGGTCCGAATCCGGCTAAAGCCACGACCGGCTGGAGGCGGGGGCATGAAATACCGGGAGATCCGCGAGCTCGTGCGCTTGCAGCACTTCGAGCCGGACCGCGACCGGCGGGTGCTCGCCCGGTGCCACGACCTCGCCGACCTCAGGCGCGCCGCGCGACGCCGGCTGCCGGGGCCGGTCTTCGGCTACGTGGACGGCGCCGCCGACGACGAGATCACGCTGCGGGCCAACCGGGCGGCGCTGCACCGCTGGCAGTTCCGGCCCCGCGTGCTGCGCGACGTCTCCGAGCCGGACCTTAGCGCCTCGCTGCTGGGGTCGGAGTGGTCGGCGCCGATCGGGCTGGCCCCCACCGGCTACACACGGGCAATCCACCAGGACGGAGAGCTCGCGGTGGCGCGGGCGGCGGCCTCCCGCCGCGTGCCGTACTGCCTGTCGACGTGCGGAACGGTCACGATCGAGGAACTGGCCGCGACCGGCCATCCCGATCTGTGGTTCCAGCTCTACGTGCTCCGCGACCGGAAGCTCGTGCACGCGCTGATCGACCGGGCCGCGGCCGCGGGGTTCCGGACCCTCGAGGTAACGGTCGACACGCCGGTGGGCGGGCGGCGAACCCGGGACCTGCGGTCCGGCCTCACGATCCCGCCCGAGCTCACCGTCGGCGCCCTGCTCGACATCGGGATGCATCCCGGCTACTGGATCTCGATGCTGCGGGGCCCCGCCCTCAGGTTCGCCAGCCTCGACACGCCCGGGGCCGAAGCCGCCAGCTCGATCGCCGACATCACGTCGCTCTTCGACTCCGGCCTGGACTGGGATGACCTTGACGATATCCGCGCGCGGTGGCCGGGCAGGCTGCTGGTGAAGGGCCCGGTCGGCCCGGCCGATGCGGTCCGGGCGGTGTCGGCCGGGGCAGACGGTATTCACCTGTCCAACCACGGCGGCCGCCAGCTCGACCGCTGCGTCCCCACCATCGACCTGGTCCGGCCGGTACGGGAGGCGGTCGGCGACCGCGTCGCCCTGATCGCCGACTCGGGCATCCGCCACGGCGCCGACATCGCCGTGGCGATCGCGCGGGGGGCCGACATGTGCGTGATCGGCCGCGGATACCTGTACGGCCTGGCCGCCGCCGGGCAGCTCGGCGTCGAGCACGCCATCGACCTCCTGGTGACGCAGCTGCGCCGCACCATGCAGCTGCTCGGCGTGGTCACGCTCGCGGAGCTCCGGCAGGGCGGCGACGAGCTGCTCGCCCCGGCCGGCGGCCGGGGATGAGTCCGCACCCGGGCGCAGCGGGGTTACGCCTCCCGTCGACGTGAGCCAGCGGGTACGCCGTCAGGGGATGGCTGGCTGCTGATCGGAGTCGAGGAGGCGGCGAAGGCGGCTGGCCGTTACGGCGACCGCCGGGGAATGGGTCAGAGGCTGCTGGGCCAGGATCGACAGGAGGGCCTGCGCCGCCTGGGTCAGGTCCACGTAACTGGTGCCCGCATACGCCCGGGCCAGGGCGTGCAGGGCGCGAGTAAACCGTCGGCCGGGGTCGGCGTCGCGCCACGCGTCGGCGTGCCGCAGCACGGCGGCGATGGCCTCGCGGAGCTCGCCAGCGTCCGCGGCGGGCGTTTGACGCGGGACCAGAGCGGGCCCGGCCTCGCCGTGCCCCCGGTCAGCAACGCCCACGCCTGCCCAGGAGTCCGATTTTCCGTCAGGCTGGCGCCGGCGGCCCTCCGCGCTGATGATTGCGGCCTGGACCGTGCGGAAGACATCGAGCTGCCGGTGCAGGCCGCTGATGCGCATGACCTTGGCCACCGCAGGCGTCAGCGCGGCCAGTCGCAGGAAGCCGCCGAGCAGCCCCGCCCGGCGCCCGGTGCCCACCAGAACGGCGAGGCCGCTGGCATCGGCGTAGCTGACCTGAGACATGTCGATGACCATCCGGCTGGCGCCGGGGTGGAGCAAGCGAAGGAGCTGCTCGCGCAGGGCGGAAGCGCACGCGATGTCGAGTTCCCCGCTGAGCGTGGCGATGACGTAGCCCCGCTCGGCCCTGGACGAGATACTGAGGCCAAGAACGCTGTCGGTACCGTGGTCCATCAGGGCCCTCCGGTTAGTTAGATGCGGATTCTGCCGATCCCGGCGGGTCGCTCTCGGGGCCGGGGCGCTGCTCGGGCGGGGGCGGTGCCGGCGCGGGGGAGCTGGCCGGGCGGGCCGGGGCGGAAGGCCCAGGGCGGGAGCCGTTGGCGTATGAAGGCGGCCGGGTGCTTGCGGTATTCGGGCGAGGTGCCGCTGGTTCGGGCATGACGTTGGTTCCTTCCGCGAGTGGGACCGGTCCCGCGTGGCCGGCTGGCTGTTTCTTCTACAGCCGCCGGGGCAAGATCCTGACTCAGCGGCTCTTATCGGGCACCGACAGAATCAGCCGGATACGCGGCATTGCGAGCGCCATGACCACGTCCACAATGGTGCTGACCAGGCCGAAGGGCATGCGCTCGTCCGGTAGCCCCGGTAGCTGGCCGCCATTGGCGACTGACTCCCCGGTGCCTATGCTGGACGCTACACCCGCATGACTAAACTAGCAACTCATTTCCAGAATCTGATAGGCTATGGCTCGGTGGCGAACTGGACCTTCCTGACCAACCACGCCCGAGTGCTGCTGTGCATTGCGCGCGATCCGGGCGTGCGGCTGCGCGACATCGCGGCCAGCCTCGGCATCACCGAGCGCAGCGCCTACGGCATCGTCACCGACCTGGCCGAGGCCGGCTACATGGTCAAGCAGAAGGACGGCCGCCGCAACCGCTACCAGATCCAGACGCACCTGCCGCTGCCGGAGCCCACCAGCCGAGAGCGCACCGTCGGCGAAGTCCTGGCCCTGCTGGCCGGCGCCGATCTCATGGACGGATGACGCATACCCTTGAACGTGGGTTATCGCCAGTTGGTCCTGCTGCACGGGCAGCCCGGCTCCGCGGCTGACTGGCAGCAGGTGATGGCGCGGCTCCCGCCCACGCTGCACGCCGTCGCGGTGGACCGCCCTGGATACAGCTCCAGCCGGCAGCCCGCGGCCGGCTTCGCCGGGAACGCGCGCGCCGTGCTGGCCGAACTGGACTCCCGCGACATCGCACGGGCGGTGCTGGTCGGGCACTCCTACGGCGGCGGGGTGGCACTGTCGGCCGCGAGCCTGGCTCCGCATCGGGTTGAGGCGCTGATCCTGCTCGCGAGCGTAGGCCCGGGATGCCTGAACGGCTGGGACCGGTTGCTGGCCGCGCCCGGCGCGGGACCGGTCTGCTCGCTGGTTGCCTGGCGGCTGACACCGTGGCTGGCCCGGGCCCGGCTGGCCCGGCTGGCCCGGGCCAGCGGCCAGCCGCTCGCCCCGGGCGAGCACGTCAACTGGGACATCTGGGGACACTCCCGCGGCGACCACCATCCGCTGTGGCGCACCTTCCTCACCGAGCAGCGGGCCTTGGTGCGTGAGGCTGACCAGCTTGCGTCCGTGCTCCCCGGGATCCGGGTGCCTGTGCTGCTGCTCGCCGACCCGCGCGACACGCTCGTGCCCATCGAGACCGCACGCCGGCTGGAGCAGTCCCTGCCGGATGCCAGCCTGCGGCTCATCAGGGGACCAGGCCATCACCTGCCCCGGCGAGCCCCGGACGAGGTCGCCAGCGCGATAGCCGGATTCCTGGCGTCACAAGACGCCGACCACGGTTCCGCCGACCTGGGGTCCGGACAGCGTGATCCCGCCGACCACGGGCCCGGATAGCACACCGCTGGGCTAGCCGGGATCGCGGCCGATCTCAGAGCTTGGTCAGCTTGGCGTAGGGTGCCGGGATCCGCTCCCGCTGAGTGCCGAAGTCGACGAGCACGGCGACCTCGTCCTCGACACCGATAACCACGCCAAGTCCATACCTATCGTGCGTTACCTGGTCGTTCAGGGCATACTGTTCGACCGGCCGGACCACGGGAGGCGTGTTGAAAGGGCTTCCGGGCAGGTAGCGCCGGGTCGCGGCGCGGGCTGGTTTCATCAATTACTATTATGCGCCCCCTGGAACGACTTTGCGCGCAGGTTCGGGCACCAGCGGCGCGATCTGCGCGTTCGGGGCCCGGGCAGGCATTCCCGCCAGGTGCGCTACGGCGTGCAGCGGGGCCATGCGGGCCCGCCGCAGCAGCGGCGGTCGACGCGAGATAGGCCCGAATCCCGTCACCGTCCAGCTGGCGCGGCGCGTTGTCGTGATCGACGATCCGCGACACCGGGTGAGGCATGATGTTGGACGGGTCATGGCGTCCCCGCGGTCACCGTCGGCTGCCCGGGCCGGGGCGTGCTACCGGCGCCAGGCCGTTGCGTACCAGGAAGGGGAAACCGACGTCATCCGACGTGCTGAGCCTGCGGGCGCTGAACCGCGCCCTGCTCGACCGGCAGCTGCTGCTGCGCCGGCTTGCGCTGCCCGAGTCCGGCCCCCGGGACGAACGGGTGATCGAGACGGTCGAGCACCTGGCGGGACTGCAGGCCCAGGCACCGTTCCCGCCGTACTACGGCCTGTGGTCGCGGCTGGCGGGGTTCCGCCCGGACGATCTGGCCGAGCTGATCCTGAGCCGGAGAGTGGTCCGCATCGCCCTGATGCGCGGCACCATCCACCTCGTGTCCGCCCGCGACTGCCTGATGCTGCGGCCACTGGTCCAGCCCGTCCTGGACCGGGGCCTGAGCGCGGTGTTCGGCCGGCAGCTCTCGGGAGTGGACACCGGTGCGCTCGCCGCCGCCGCCCGGGTCCTCGTGGAGGAGCGACCGAGGACCTTCAGCGAGCTCGGCACGCTTCTGTCCGGCCAGTGGCCGGATCACGACCCCGCGGCCCTGGCCCAGGGCGTTCGCGCCCTGCTGCCGCTGGTCCAGGTGCCGCCCCGGGCCGTCTGGGGCGCCGCCGGGCAGGCGGCGCACACCTCCGCCGAGTCCTGGCTCGGCCGCAGCCTGGAAGCCAGCGCCTCACCGGAGGACCTGGTCACCCGGTACCTGGCCGCATTCGGCCCGGCGACGGTCAGGGACATGCAGGCCTGGTCCGGCCTGACCCGGCTGAGGGAGGTCGTCGAGCGGCTCCGGCCCCGCCTGCGCACGTTCCGCGACGAGCAGGGGGCCGAGCTGTTCGACCTCCCCGACGCCCCGCGGCCGGGCCCGGACGTCCCCGCCCCGGTGCGCCTCGTCGCGGAGTTCGACAACCTGATCCTCTCCCACGCCGACCGCGCCCGCGTCATCAGCGAGCAGAACCGCAAGCGGCTGTTCACCAGGAACGGCATCTTCCCCGGAACCGTGCTCGTCGACGGCCTCGTTGTCGGCATGTGGCGGCTGGCCAGGTCCCGCGGCGCCGCGGTGCTGATCATCGAGATGTTCGAGCCGGCGGGCGAGCGCGAGCGCGACGCCATCACCACCGAGGGCGGGCGCCTGCTCGCCTTCGCGGCACCGGACGCCCCGGCGCACGACATCCAGTTCGGGCCGCTCACCTGAGCACGGGGCCGGCTCACCCGGCGCGGCGTTCTGGCCCTCGCTTCAGCGGTCGGCCAGGTCGCCGGCTCCGGCCCGTGCCGGCCGATGAGATCGAGGCCGTCCGGGTCGGCCGAGCCGCAGGAGCGCGGTTTCGGCCTCGATCAGGGATCGCGGAAGACACCTTCGTGGCGGTCGTGATCGTAGGCGTAGATCTCGCGGCCGTCCAGGTAGGCCCGCTCGGCGCGGCTCATCACGTCCAGCGGGTCGCCGGACCAGATCACCAGGTCGGCATCCTTGCCGGCTTCGAGCGAGCCGATCCGGTCGGCGACCCCGAGGATGCGCGCCGGGTTGATCGTCACGGACCGCAGCGCGGTCTCTCGGTCCAGGCCCTCCTTGACGGCGAGGGTGGCCTGGTGGATCAGGAAGTGGATGGGGACGACCGGATGGTCGGTGGTGATCGCGATCGTGACCCCGGCCGCCGCCAGCCTGCCCGGGTTGGCCAGCGACCGGTTCAGCGGGCCGATGATGACCGGGATGGATTCCGCGGCGATCAGGTCAGCCAGCAGGTGCGCCTCGGTGCCATGGTCGATCACCAGCTCGTAGCCGAACTCCCGGGCGAGCCGGATCGCGGTCGCGATGTCATCCGCGCGGTGGCAGTGCTGGCGCCATGGAATCTCGCGGCGCAGCACGCGCCCGAGCACCTCCAGGTTCAGGTCGCGGTCCACGGGCTTGCGGTCCGCGGGCGGGCTGTCCTCGGTGGCGGCCAGCCGGGCCAGGTAGTTCCCCGCCTGGACGAATGCCTCCCGGATCACCGCGGCCGTGCCCAGCCTGGTCGACGGTGTCTTGTCCTTGTCGCCGTAGATGCGCTTGGGGTTCTCGCCGAGCGCCGACTTCAGGCCGGCCGGCTCGCGCAGCACCATCTGGTCGACGGTGCGGCCCCAGCACTTGATCGCCACGGTCTGGCCACCGATCGGGTTGCCGGAGCCCGGGTTGACGTTCACCGCCAGCACGCCGCCCTCGATGGCGTCGCGGAAGCCCTGGTCCGCCGGGTTGATCGCGTCGAGCGCCCGAACGTAGGCGGTGACCGGGCGGGTCAGCTCATTCACGTCCCGGCCGGCCCAGCCCTCGGCCTCCTCGGCCAGACCGACGTGCGCGTGCGCGTCGATGAAGCCCGGCAGCACCCACTTGCCTGCCGCGTCGACTACCTCGACGTCGTCCGGTACCGCGAAGCCCGGTCCCTCGATGGCGACGATCTTTCCCGCCTCGATCATGACGGTTCCGCCGTCGATGGGCTCGCCTTCCACCGGGACGACCCGGGCGCCCGTGATCGCCTTGCCTATTCCAGCCACGCGCTCTTCTCCCAACGATCCTTGATCGACGCGGTTCGTGGCCGACATTAGTGCCAGCAGCGGCCGGCAGGGAAACGCCGAGATCGGCTGGCGATCGCCGCGTTCGGCATAGGCAGTAAGGTCATGTGGCGTGGACAGACGAGCCATCCTGGTGACCGGGGCATCGCGGGGCATCGGGCGGGCGATCGCCGAGGCCTTCGCCCGCGGCGGCGACCGGGTCGCGCTGCACCACCGGGATTCCGCGGGACTGGCTGCCGACGTGCTGGCCGGCCTGCCGGGCGCCGGGCACGTCATCGTTCAGGCCGAGCTGGCCGATCCGGAGCAGGTGCGCCGCATGGTGGCTGAGTCTCATGAGCGGCTCGGCGGCCTGGACGTGCTGGTCAACAACGCCGGCATCTACGTGCCGCACCCGATTGCCGAGGTCAGCTACGGCGAGTGGCAGGCAGCGTGGCAGGCCACGCTCGGGGTCAACCTCGTCGGCGCCGCGAACGTGACCTGGTGCGCGGTGCAGCACATGATCCCCGCTGGAGGCGGCCGCATCATCAACGTGTCGTCGCGCGGGGCCTTCCGCGGCGAGCCCGGCCAGCCGGCCTACGGGGCCAGCAAGGCGGGCCTGAACGCTCTCGGCCAGTCGCTGGCCGTTTCCCTCGCCCCTTATGGCGTAACGGTGGCCACGGTCGCGCCGGGGTTCGTGGACACGGAGATGGCCGCCGGGCGCGTGCGCGGCCCGGACGGCGACAGGGTCAGGGCGGAGAGCCCGTTCGGCCGCGTCGCCCTGCCCGAGGAGATCGCCGCAGCCGTCCTCTACCTCGCCTCACCGCAGGCCGAGTGGGCCAGCGGCGCCATCCTCGACCTCAACGGCGCCTCCTACCTCCGGTCATAGCGGGAGCGGCCGCTTCGAGCACGCTGGCCGAGCTACGTCCGGACCATGCTGTGATAGACGGCGAGCAGCGCCGCCTTCTGCTCATCGGCCAGGCGCTCATCGCCGCTGATGGCTGACTCCACGGACGACGCGGCGGGCTCGTGACCCGCCGGTCCCGAGTCGGCTGAGTCGCCTGCGGCCGCGTCGAGCAGGCCCGCCTGGGCCAGCAGGGTTTCGGCGGACACGTTGAGAGCCCCCGAGAGCAGCTTGAGCACGCGGACGGATGGCTGGTGCAGGCCCCGCTCAATCTGGCTGAGATAGGGGTTGGACAGCGTGGTCCGCTCCGCTAGCTGACGCAGCGACAGGTTGGCGAGCTTGCGCTGACGGCGGATGAAGGCGCCCAGGGCCTCCATCTGCGCGTTCCAGGAATCCGTCACTGTGGTTCCGGTAAGTCCGATCGATGCAGGGGTGTCTGCTCAGCATAGTGAGCACGCCCGTGGCGAACCACGATCCGGTTCGCCACGGGCGAGGGATCACTTGGCGGTTGAGCCGTTCGTCGGGCCCGCGGGGCCGTTCGTCTGGCCGGCAGGGCCGCTCTTCGGGCCGGCCGGGCCGCTCTTCGGGCCGGCGGGGCCGATCTTCTTGCTGGCGGGGCCGCTCTTCTTGCCCGTGCCGTCCTTCTTGCCGGTGTCGCTGCTGCGGGTGAGCATGGGTGCGGCCGCGTGCAGCACGTCCTCGGCGAACTTCCGCTGGCTGGCCAGCAGCTTCTGGGCGAACTCGTAGGCGTTCCCGGCCAGTTCCTCCGGCTTGGGCAGCCGGTCGGCGAACGGCAGCCGGTCGGCGAACGGCAGGCTCAGATCCTTCATCGGCGGCGTGATCGAGCGGACCGTGCCGGTCCACGTCCGGACGGCGCCGGTGACGGCTTCCTGGCTCTTGCGGGCAGTCTTCAGGATCTCGGCCTGCATCTGCTGGCCGATATTGCGGATCTCGCTCATGGCTTCTCCCTCGTGTGGCTCTTGCATACTATAATATGCGTCTCGATTGATTTGTCAAGCGAACCTGGGAAAGTTCGAGGCCCGACGATGCCCAGCCTTCCCGCTCAAACCTGCGTCACGCACTTGCGCCGGTGGCTTTGAGCAGGTTAAGTGGCAGCTAGCGGTGCCCGCCTCCGCGAAGTATGCAGAGCCGGATGGGAGGTCCCATGTCGGTGAATTTCGGCGGTGGGTCCGCTGGGGACGACCAAATGGCCGAGGCGCTGCGGGACGCCGGCCTGCACGTGCTTGCTCATCTCTACGAGAGCTACGCAGCGCGATTGTTCGACTACTGCGTGGCGCTTCTTGGAGACGAGGTAGCAGCCGTCATTGCCGTGCAGGACAGCCTGGTCGCGGTTGACGCGCAGATCAGCAAGCTGCCGGATCCTGACCGGCTCCGCGTGTCGCTCTATTCCGTAGCGCGCCGCCAGTGCCTGGGCAAGCTGCCCCGCCGTCGGGTCAAGCCCGCCGGTAGCTCCGAGACGACCACTCTGGACAAGTTCGCCGCGCAGCAGGCCGCCACGGCGGATGCGGGGGCCGCGTCGGCCGAGGGGGACACTCTGCCGGTCGTGACGGCCGCCCTCGCCGGGCTTGCCGACCGCGATCGGGAAGTGCTCAACCTCGCGTTCAGGCACGGAATCGAGGGCGCCGATCTCGCCGCCGTGCTCGGCGTCTCACACCGGCGCGCGCGGGCGATGCTGTCCGATGCGGGCACCCGCTTCCAGATCCGCTGCGCGCGGCATCGCGGGGACCGGGTCTTCGGCCCCGAGATGCTCGCCGCCGTGCCGCTCACGGCCCCGCCCCTCACCCTGCGGCTCCGGATGACGCGGACGGCGCTGGCTCTTGGCTCGTACCGCCGTGGGGGCGCGAGCCGGACCGGCGTGCCAGGCGGCAGCGTCGTTCCGGTCCTGCCCGGGGCCGCGCGCCGCGTGCCGCGTGCGATGGTGGTCTCCTCACTGGGGCTGGTCGTCCTGGCCGTGCCAGGCGCCCTGCTCTACAGGCTCGCATTAACGTCGCCAGCCCCGATAGCGACGAGGGTGGCCTCGGGGACCCAGACGACCCAGACCCCCGCGTCGGCCGGTGCCTCGGTGATCTCGCCAGCGCCTGGCCCGCGAGGCTCGGTGCGTCAGCACAAGCTGCCGCCACTCCCTGGAGTGCTCGGTCCAGCCCCGCTGGGCGTGCTTCCCGTTCCGCCGCCGGGCCAGGCCGGGTCGCCGCCCACGCCGCAACCGCCACACACCACGGCGCCGCCGACCACGCCTCCTCCGTCGACGCGGCCACCCACCAAACCTCCGACCACGCCGCCGCCGACCACGCCTCCTCCGACCACGCCGCCGCCCACGACGCCTCCTCCGACCACGCCGCCGCCCACGACGCCTCCTCCGACGACACCTCCGCCGCCCCCGCCGACGACACCGGCGCCGACGCCGTAGGCGGCGGCCCGCTAAAGCGCCGGTCAGATAACAGCGCCAGTCAGATAACAGCGCCGGTCAGATAACAGGGTGATGGGCAGGGTGGCTGGCTGGGCAGCCATCCGCTGCGCTGCGCCCCCAGCTCCCGTGGTCTCCGGCTGGCCAGAACTGTAACGTGTTCTACCATGGCGCCATAGCATCCACCGCGTTTGGGGGTTCATCGAAGATGATCAGTACGCGCGCAGCGCTGCTTTACGGACCCGGCGAGGACTACAAGATCGAGACCATCGAGCTCGACGAGCCGGGGCCCGGCGAGGTGCTGGTCGATATGCGGGCCTGCGGGCTGTGTCATTCCGACGAGCACGTGCGGACCGGTGACCTGCCGCTCCCGCACTACCCGGTCATCTGCGGCCACGAGGGCGCCGGCGAGGTCTCGCAGGTCGGCGAGGGAGTGACGTCCGTGGCGCCCGGAGACCACGTCGCGCTGGCGTTCATCCCCTCCTGCGGCTCCTGCGCGAGCTGCCGCAGCGGCCAGGCATTCCTGTGCGACACGGGCATGAAGCTCTTCGACACCGGGATGATCACCGACGGCCGCATCGCGCACCGGATCGCAGACGAGCCGGTGGCGCGTTTCTCGCAGCTCGGCGCCTTCGCGGAACGGCAGCTGCTCGCCGAGTCCTCGGTCGTCAAGGTGGACCCGGACATCCCGTGGCCGGCGGTCGCCCTGGTCTCCTGCGGGGTGGCGACCGGGTTCGGCTCGGCGGTCAGCCGCGCGGGAGTCCGTCCCGGTGACACGGTGGCCGTCCTGGGCGTCGGCGGGGTTGGCATCAACGCGGTGCAGGGCGCGCGGGTGGCCGGGGCGCGGCGGATCATCGCCGTCGACCCGGTGGAGTTCAAGCGCGAGCAGGCCCTGCGCTTCGGCGCCACCCACGTCTACGCCTCGCTGGACGAGGCGATCGCCGGAGTCGGCGCGCTGACCTGGGGGCAGATGTGCGACTCGGTCATCTGCACGTTCGGCGTCATGCGCGGCGAGCTGCTCGAGCCCGCGCTCACGCTGACCGCTAAGGGCGGCACGTGCGTCGTCACCGCGGTGGCACCGATGGCTCAGGCCCAGGCCGATGTCAACCTGTTCTTCCTGGCGATGATGAACAAGGAGATCAAGGGCTGCCTGTACGGGTCGGAAAGCCCGCGGGTCCAGATTCCCAGGCTGCTGAACCTCTACCGCGACGGCATCCTGAAGATCGATGAGCTGATCACCGAGACATACTCGCTCGACCAGGTCAATGAGGGTTACGCAGATATGGAGGCGGGCCGGGTCCTGCGCGGCGCCATTACGTTCTGACCGGAAGCGGCCCGTCAGCCGGACGCGCCGTGCGCGAGCGGGGCGTCGGCTGGCCGGGCGCCGGGACCTGCAGCGGCTGAGCGCAGGGCGCGGTACAGCAGCTGCTGGTCGCCGAGGCGGCGGCGCAGCTCTCGCTCGAGGCCGCCGATCGGAACGAGGTTCTGCGGGGCGCGCGGATCCTTGTGCGGCGCGCTGGCCAGCGGCGGAAGCAGCCGGGCGGTCAGGTCGGCGAGCCGGATCGCGGCGGCGGGCGGCAGGTCCGGCGAGCACTCGAGGCGGACCACGCCGGACCAGGGCACGCCGGGCGCGCCAGGCAGCCGCAGGTACCAGGAGTGACGCCGCCAGGACGTGCCCATCATGAACACGGGGGTCCGCTGCCCGGGGTCCAGGGCGCCGACGACCGCGGCCTGCTGGGCCGGCAGGTAGGACGCGTGATGGGTCTTGATGTAGCCCACGGTGCGGTCGAGATGAGTGCGACCGCGCAGCGGCCCGTCGACCACGAGCAGATCGTCTGCGTCCGGGTTCCGGGCCCGGAACGCCAGCGCGAGCTGCACCTCGGCGGCGCCGAGCCGCTGCTGCAGGGCGAGCGACAGCTGGTCGGGCCCGGGCCCCTCGGCCATCCGGACGGGGTAGCGGGCATGCCGCGCGGCGATGTCGGCCGCATCGGGCGCCGCGGTGAACAGGCCGCGCTCGACGGCCACCTCGGCGACGCGCGCGGTACCGGTCCGGGGCGGCGACCCCCCGTAACCCGCTGCGGTACCGGTCCGGGGGGGCGACCCCCCGTAACCCCCCGCGGTACCGGTCCGGGGGGGCGACCCCCCGTAACCCCCCGCGGTGCCGTCGCAGGACACGAGCCCGGCGGCGAGTGACGCCGCGATGCCCGGCGCGGGCTGCGACCCGCCGTTCTCCCCGTGACTGTGCACCCAGATCCTCGCGTCGATGCGCCGGACGCCGTCCAGGAACAGAACCGTTCCCGGCATCCTGGACGCCCGATCCGGGTCGACCGGGTGCCACCCGTCGGCCGGCAGCTCCAGGTCCAGGCCGAGCTCGGCGCTCGACTCGGCCAGCGCGCCGGCGCCCAGCTCGTCGCTGACCGCCAGGCCGTACCCGGGATCCCAGGGATCGACGGTGAACCGGGCGGCGGGCGGCTCGGTCATGCTCGCTCCATGCGCAGGGCGGACGTGGCGCCGGTGCGGCTGACCACGAACCGCACCGGGACCCGCTCGGCCAGCCCGGCGACGTGGGTGACGATGCCGACCATGCGGCCGGAGTCTGCGGCCAGCCGTTCCAGGGTCGAGGCGACGGTCTCCAGCGTGTCCTCGTCCAGCGTGCCGAACCCCTCGTCGAGGAACATCGAGTTCAGGTCGCGCAGGCCGGAGGATAGCTCGACGGCCTGCCGCGAGAGTGCGAGAGCCAGCGCGAGCGAGGCCTGGAACGTCTCGCCGCCCGACAGCGTGTGCACCGGGCGGCGAGCCCCGGCATCCTCGAAGTCGATCACCACGAGCTCGTTGCGGTCGTCCCGGTCGAGCTGGTACTGGCCGCCGGACAACGCCCTCAGCGTCTGCGAGGCCTCGGCGACCAGCGAGTCGAGCGCCTCGCTGCACAGCCAGCGCTCGAAGGTGTTGGCCTTGAGCAGCCCGCCGAGAGTGGTCGCGACCTGCTCCTCCTCGCGGGCCCCGGCGATCTGCCGGTCGAGCCGGGCGGCCTGCCTGAGCGCCTGCCGCACCGCCTCGAGTTCCTTCTCGGCGCGGGTCCGGCGCTCGGCCACCGCCGCAGATATCCGGGCCGGGTCGGCGAGCCCGGCGATCCCGTGCTCGGCGAGCAGGGCGGTCAGGACGTCCGCGCCCTCGGCGAGCTGCTGCCCGAGCGCGCGGGCGGCCGCGTCGAGTCCGGGCTGGCGCCGGGCGCGCTCGGCGCGCTGGGCGGCCGCCCACGCGGCCAGCGAGTCCCACGCCGCGGCCAGGTCGGCGGCGTCCACCTCGGGGGCGCCGAGGCCGACCGCCGGGTCGCGGGACCTGCGCAGCGCGGCCCAGGCCTTCTTCTCCTCGGAAACAAGCGTGGTCCGCTCCCGCTCCGCGGCCGAGACCGCGGCCCGCCGGGCGGCCACCTCCCGCCGCGCGGCGTCCAGCGCCTGGTCGGCCGCTGCGATCAGCTTGAGCTGCAGGGCGACCTCCGCCTCGCTCGGGGAGCCGCCCAGGAACGACTCGACCTCGGCGAGCCGGCGCCGCGTCGCCTCGGCCGTGCTGCGGGCACCGGCCGTCGCCGTGGCCGCGTCGCCGTGCGCCCGCATCAGGCGCTTGTGCTCCTGAGCGGCGGCCTCGCTCGCGGCCCGGGCCTGGCTGAGGTCGGCGGCCGCCGGGTGATGCGTCAGCGCGGTGACCGTCTGCAGGCACACCGGGCAGTCGTCGCCGACGTGCAGCCCCTCGGCCAGGTGGCCGGCGGCGTTCGCGCGGCGGGCCGCGGCCAGCGCGTCCTGAGCCAGCCCGGCCTCCTGCTCGGCGGCCTGCACCTCGTCCGCCAGCGCACCTTCCGCGGCCTGCGCGTCGGCGCACGCCGCCTCCTGGCGCCTCAGCAGGGCGGCCAGCCTGCGGCGTTCGGCGTGGGCGTCCCCGTAACGTTGTGTGTTGGTCTGGTCCGGCAGCGCCTCGCGGGACTTCCCGGCTTCCTCCTCGGCCGCCTCCGCTTGGGCCTGCTGGCTTCTCCGGCCGGCGATCAGCGCGTCGGCCCGGGTGATCCGCTCGGCGAGGCCCGCGGCGTCGGCGGGGGCCCGGATCGCGGCCAGCAGAGCGGACTCCTCTTCCGCGGCGCGGGCCTGCTCCTCGGCCTGCCCGGCCTGCTGCCCCAGGGCGGTCAGCGCGGTGAGCCGGTCGTCGACGGCGGCGGCGAGCTCGGTCAGCTCGGCGAGACGCCCGGCCCAGTGCGCCTCGGTCTCCTCGGTCACGTCGGCCAGCTCCCGGCGGGCCTGCACCGCGATGCTCCGCCGGTCGGAGGCGGCCTTCGCGCGCTCCCGGGCGCGCTGGCCGATCTTCTCGTACACCCCGAACGCCAGGAGCTGGACCAGCAGGTCCTGGCGCTTGCGTGGCTCGGTGTGCAGGAACTCGGCGAACCGGCCCTGCGGAAGCAGGACCGACTGGGTGAAGTGCTCGTAGCTGAGCCCGAGGAGCTCCTGGACGCAGGACTTGACCTGCTCCGGCCCCTCGGCCAGCGGCTCGATGATCGCCTCGAGGATGTCGGAGATCGGCGCGTCAGAGGGGACGGACTCCTCGAGCCGGTCGAGCCTGGCCTCCCGGGTGTGGACCTGGCCGCGGGCATCGCGGGCCAGCGCCCGCACGGCGGCGTACCTGGCCCCCGACGCCTCGAACACCAGGCAGACGCGGCACGAGTTGGCGGCGGGGGCGAGCGCATGGGCGATCGCGTTCTCCCGGCCCCAGCGCGGCACGGTGCCGTACAGGGCGAAGCACAGCCCGTCGATGACCGTGCTCTTGCCCGAGCCGGTCGGGCCGGTGAGCGCGAAGAAGTCGACGTCGGTGAAGTCGACGCTCGCGGGCTGGCGGTAGCTGCCGAACCCGTCGAGCAGCAGGCGCAGCGGCCGCATCACGCCTCCCCGGTGATGGCGTCGAGCAGCTCGGCGAACATCCCGGAGATCCGCGGGTCGTCGATGTTCTGCTCGGCCAGGTAATCCCCGAACAGCTGCTGCGGGCTGCGACCGGCCCGACTCGGTTTCGCGCCGCCGCCGGTGCCCGGCCGCGGCCGGTGCTCGTCGTCGAGCTGCACCTCCAGGGCGTTCGGCAGCTTGTCCCGGACCAGGTCGCCCAGGCCCGCCCGCCCCGGCTCGGCCAGCACCACCCGCAGGTACGCGTCGCCGGCCTGCTCGCCCGCGGCGATCACCTCGTCCAGGGTGCCGCGCAGCGTCCGCAGCGGCCGGCCCCCGGCCAGCGGCACCGGCCGGACGTCGGCCCGGATCCCGGGCGCGGCGGTGACGATCAGCGCGACGCTCTCGTTGGCCTCCTCGCCGAAGTCGATGGCCAGCGGCGAGCCGGAGTAATACGCCGGGCAGGCGGCGGGGATCTCCTGGTGGCGGTGCAGGTGGCCGAGGGCCGCGTAGTGCGCCGTGGCCGGGAACATGCGGGCGGGCAGCTCATAGTCCAGCGTGCTCTGCGCCCCGCGCTCGCCGCCGCCGCGCCGGCCGCCCAGCAGGGTGACGTGCGCCATCACGACGTTGACCGCGTCCGGGGTGAACCCGCCGGTGAGCAGCGTCACAAGCTGGGCCACCCGCCGGCTGTAGTCGAGGGTGTGCTCGGCGCTCTCGTGCAGCAGCACCTCGGCAGCGCGGACCGCGTAACGGTGCGACAGGAACGGCAGCGCGGCGACGCGGATGTCCTCGCCGCCGCGAGCACGCGGGGTGCGCAGGCTCAGCGTCCCGCCGGAGTCCGGCCGCTTCGGCGTGCCGAGCACGTGCACCCCGAGCTCGGCCAGCACCGGCCGGTACACCGCGTCGATCAGGGCCTGGTTGTCGTGGTTGCCGGCGATCGCCACGACCAGCCGGCCGTCCTCGCGCAGGGCCATCAGGGTGCGCATCACGAGCCCCTGCGCCTTCGGGCTCGGCGCAGCGGTCTCGAACAGGTCGCCGGCCACCAGAACCACGTCGACATCCTCGTCGCGCGCGGCGCGCACGATGCTGCCGAGCACCGCGACGTGCTCGTCGTGCCGGTCCCGTCCCTTGAGGACCTTGCCGACATGCCAGTCACTGGTATGCAGGATCCTCATCGCCTGTTCCTGACTCCCGATGACCCTTCCGGACGAGTTCTACCACCCCGGTCCGACATTCGCCGGCGACAGCGAGCCGCGACGCCTCCCGCGCGGGTGCCACGTCCCTCTCCCATCAACGGGGACTTCTGTCGGGTCCATGTGCTGACAGAAGTCCCCTTTAACGTGATCATGGAGCCGGGGGGGCTGGCGGTCGGCGGCGGGCCTGGCGGCTAGAACGGCGGCGGGTCGTCGTCGGCTCCAGGGATGGTGGCGAACGGGTCGGCGGGCATCGCGGGTCCGTCGTCGTGGCCCGCCCACTTGCCCTTCTCGCTGGGCCTGGTCGCCCACGCGGGGAACGGGAAGTCCACCGCCAGCGGCACCGGGATGTCCGGCTGGGCGATGAACATCGTGCCCGGCTTGGCCAGCGTCGCGCGCTGCCGCTGGGCGGGCGGCAGGAACCCGTACTCGGGCCGCTCGGCCTCGGCGGCGTCGAGCCGCCCGGCGACGCGGATCGCGCAGTTGGCCAGGATCCGCCGCTCCACCTCGCTGGCGGTCTGCTGCGCGCCGATCAGGATCACGCCGAGCGACCGGCCGCGCTCGGCGACGTCCAGCAGGATCTGCTTGATCGGGCTGTCGCCCTCGCGGGGCGCGTACTTGTTCAGCTCGTCCAGGACGACGAACATCAGCGGCCTGACGCCGACCACGAACCGCTGCGCCCGGTCGGGCAGGTTGTGCAGGTCGACGACGGTCACCTGGGCGCGGGACGTGGTGATGGAGCGCTCGCCGCGATACGCCAGGTCCCCGCGGATGATGGCCTGCAGTGGCTTGACGGCAGAACGCAGTCGGCGCAGCAGGGCGTTCACGCTGCCGGTGACCGCCGCGCCGCCGACCCACGACCCGCGCTGGGCTTCGTCGCTCAGCTCGGCCTCGAGCAGCGCGACCAGGTCGCCGAAGCTGCGGACCGGGTCGTCGCGCGCCGGGTCAACGCCGCGCACCCGGATCGCGCCGTCCTGGCCGGCCGGGACCGCGTCGCGCCGCAGCCGGGCGGCGACCTGGCCGATCAGCATCGTGTACTGGGCCCGCTCATCCTCGGCGTCGGCGAACACGAACGGCAGCAGCTCGTCGGCGCAGAACTCGGCCAGCGTCCAGTAGAACGGGCTGACCGCCCGGTCGCGGGCGGAGACGTCCGGCGTGCCGGACGGGTCGTCCCGGCGCGGCGGCGCGAACACCCGGACGTTGCCGAACGGCTCGGCGGGCAGCCCGAGCGCGCTGTAGCTCTCCTGCTGCGCGGGGGAAAGCCGGCTGTTGGCGTAGTCCAGGAACAGCAGGTCCTCGCCCTTGACCGAGAAGATCAGCGCCTTGGTATTGTGCGCCTCGCCCGCCAGCACGCCGCAGTTGGTGATCGAGTGCAGCAGGAACAGCGCGAACGAGGTCTTGGTCGCGATCCCGGAAACCCCCGAGATCGATACGTGCGCGCCGCGGGTGCCGTCGACGAACTCGAAGTTGACGAAGACCGGCTGCCCGTCCCGGCCGAACCCGACGGGCACCTTCTGGTTGCCCATCTCGTCGAAGTACAGTGCCGCCTCGCGCTGGTCTCCCCTGGCCCGGGCGACGGCCGCCCCCGGCAGCGGCGGCACGTAGACCTCGGGCTCGACCCGGGTGACCGCGACCTCGGCCACCTCGCAGACCTCGGCGGGCAGCGCGCCCTGCTCGATGAGGAACACGTCAGAGGCGAAGCGGGCGCCCTCGTGCACCGCCTCGACGTTCGTGACCACTCCGGAGATCTGAACCGGTGGCTGCCCGGGCAGCTCGCGCCGGGTGACCACCACGTCGTCGAGCTGCAGGTACTGCCCCGGGGCGAGGCCCACGGAGAACTGCAGCGGCGTCGCGGGCACCGTGCCCACGACCAGGCCGACGGGATCGCCAGCGGCTTCGCCGGCGGGATGTGCTGATCCGGCCACGATCCCCCTTATGCCTTGTCTGGCTCGCCCCGAGCCTACGTCCACGGCGCCAGGGATTCGCGGACACTCGCCGACTCGCACCCGGAATACCTGCGCCGCGCGCGCGGTTGCCATATAAAGGAAACGAAACGTTGCGTATCGAAAAAGGGAATGGGCATGCCGAGCACGACGGCCACCGGGAACGTTCAGCCCGAGCGCCGCGCAGGGGCCGGGGCGGTGACGGCGGCGACCGGGCCGGCCAGGGCACCGGGGCCGACCTGGGCGCCGGGGCCGTCCGGCTCGTCCGCGCACCGGGGGCTGGGCCTGGCCCTGATCCTGACCGCCGCGTTCATGGTCGTCCTGGACTTCAGCATCGTGAACGTGGCCCTGGCGTCGATCGAGCGAGAGCTCGGCTTCTCGGCGTCGGCGGTGCAGTGGATCGTGACCGGGTACGCGATCACGTTTGGCGGCCTGCTGATCCTCGGCGGCCGCGCCGCGGACATCTTCGGCCGGCGCCGCATGTTCATGGCCGGGCTGCTGATCTTCACGGCCGCGTCGCTGGCGGGCGGGCTGGCCCACGACCCCGTGCTGCTCGTCGCGTCACGCGTGGTGCAGGGCGTCGGCGCCGCGCTGGTGGCCCCGTCGGCGCTGTCCCTGATCACCACCGGCTTCGCCGAAGGGCCAGAACGCAACCGTGCCCTCGGCATGTACGGCGCCACCGCGTCGGTGGGCTTCGTGGCGGGCCAGGTGCTGGGCGGCGTGCTGGTCCAGTTCACGAGCTGGCGGGCCGTCTTCCTGGTCAACGTCCCGGTCGGCGTCCTGGCCCTGCTGCTCGCGCCACGGCTGATCGGCGAGTCACGCCGCGAAAAGCAGCACGAGGTGCCACACGACCAGGCCGGGCGACGCAGGAGGCTCGATGTCGGCGGCGCGCTGCTCATCACCGGCGCCGTGGCCGCGCTGGTATTCGCCGTGTCCCAGGCCGACGTGCTCGGCTGGGCCTCGCCGGGCGTGCTCGGCGCGCTGCTGCTGGCGGCGGGCGGCGGCGCGGCGTTCGTCGTGGTCGAGCGGCGTCATCCCGATCCCCTGGTCCGGGTCAGCCTGCTGCGGCGGACCGGGCTGCGCCAGGCGAGCACGATGAACCTGCTGCTCGGCCTGTGGAACGCCGGCGAGATGATCGTCCTGTCGCTTTACTTCCAGCAGGTCCTGCACTACTCGCCGCTGGCGACCGGCCTGGCCATCGCGCCGCAGGGCGTGGTCGGGTTCGCCGCCGGGGCCTTCGGGGCCGGGCTGGCGCGCCGGGTCGGCATCCGCCGGGTGCTGATTCTTACCAGCGCCGTGGCCACGGTCGGGTTCCTGGTGCTCACCCGGCTGCCGGCGGGCGGCGGCTACAGCCCGCTGCTCGCCCAGCGCGGGCGTGGCCGACGCCGACCAGGGCCTGGTCGGCGGGGTGATCAACACCAGCCGCCAGGTCGGCGCCGCGATCGGCGCCGCGCTGCTGCCCGCCGTGGTCGGGGCGGTCGACCACGGAAGCCCTGCCGCGGCCCCCGGCGACCGGGCCGCGATGCTGGCCGCGGCGGCGGCGGCGGCGCTGGCCACGGTGGTCGCCTGGCGCGCGGGTCACGTGGCCCGGCACCGCCTCGGGCAGGCATGACCGCTCGGCATGCTTCGGCCGGCCACATCGATGGCACTTCGATGCGGCTGGAGCAGCATCGGCGGCACATTGATGCTGCTGGCGAGAGTGCGCGAGCCGCCGGTCAGGGCGGCGATAGCGGGCGCCATGGCCTAGGAGAGGTGCCATGGTGACGGGAAGCCTGCTGCCGCGGCCGCTGCCGAGAGCGGCTGCGTTCTCGATGCTGGCCGGCGTGCTGTTCCTGATATTCATGGCGTCGGCGGCGCCTTCGCCGCTGTACCGCGTCTACCAGGGTGAGTGGCGGTTCTCGGCGACCACGCTGACCGGCGTCTTCGCGGTCTACGCCCTCATCCTGCTGGTCACGCTGCTGTTCTTCGGGTCAGTGTCGGATTATCTGGGCCGCCGGCCGGTGATCGCCGTCGGCCTGGGCCTCAGCGCGGTTACGTGCGGGCTGTTCCTGGTGGCCGACGGGGCCGGGCTGCTGTTCGCGGCCCGGGCGGTTCAGGGCGCGGCCGTGGGGGTGGAGACCGCCGCGATCGGCGCGGCGCTGATCGACCTGCAGCCGCCCGGCAGCAGCCTCGGGCCGCTGGTCACCAGCGCAGTACCGACCGCGGGCCTGGCCGTGGGCGCACTGGGCACCAGCGCGCTCGTCCAGCACGGGCGGGTCCCCACCCATACGGTGTGGTGGCTGCTGCTCGGGGCGTTTCTGGCCAGCATCGTGGCGGTGCTGGCGCTGCCCGAGCCCGTGCCCCGCCGCCCCGGCGTCCTGGGCTCGCTGCGGCCCCGGGTAGGCGTGCCCCGCGTCGCCCGCGGGACCTTCGCCGCGGCTGTTCCCTGCTTTATCGCGGTGTGGGCCCTCGGCGGGCTGTACCTGTCGCTGGGCCCGTCGCTGGCTGCCGAGCTGGTCGGCTCGCCGAACCGGATATGGGGCGGCCTGGTGATCTTCCTGCTCGGCGGGACGGGAGCCGCGGCCGCGGCGATGTTCCGGGCCGCCCGCCCGCCAGCCGCGATGCTCGTCGGCTGCCTGTTCTTGCTCGCCGGCATCGCCATCACCCTCGCCGGCATCGCCACCACGACCTCGGCCGCCTTCCTCGTCGGCACGGCCGTGGCCGGCGTGGGCTTCGGCCTGGCCTTCCTGGGCGCCTTCCGCGCGACGATCAAGATGGCCCCGCCGGGCGACCGCGCCGGCCTCATCGCCGCCATCTACATCGTCTCCTACCTCGCGTTCAGCATCCCGGCCGTGATCGCGGGGGCGGCTACTACGCGGGTTGGCTTGCACAACACCGCCCTGGTCTACTCCGCAGTGATCGCCGCTCTGGTCGCGGCGGCCGTCGGCAGCTTCCTGCTCCGCAGGCGCACCCCGGCCGGCCAGCGTCGGCCAGCCCGGCAGTCCGGTCCGCCGGCAGGCCCGTCCGCCGGGCCGCCGGCCGAGTAAGCGGAACGTCGGAGCCCCTACACCAGGGCGCAGGCGGCCGCCTGGCGGCGGACCCAGGACGGGGGCTGGCCGGACTCCGCGGCGATCGCCCGCCAGGGGAGCCTATTAGGATTTTCAGCGGGGACAGGCTGCGCAGCGCCCGCCCGGCAAGGGAGTTATGTCATGGGCTATCGGCTCCGGCTGCACACCGAGATCCGCGACTGGCTCGCTGACCTCCGGGACACCGAGCCTGAGCTGGGCCGCCTGGTCGGCGAGGCTGTGGTGGCCTTGCTCGACGCGGGCGAGAGCCTCGGGCCACCGCTGGTCGTCTCGCCGGCGTCCGCGCTGGGGCCGCCGGATGACCCGCGGGAGGCTCTCGACCACTCCTACCAGCGCCAGCTAGAGGCTCTGCAGACGGTGCGCCGCGGTGTCGCCGACGTGGCGACCTCGCGCAAGCGCGTCGAGCTGCAGGTCGATCAGCTCGAGAAGAGCGCCGCGGAGCTCGCCAGGCAGCGCTCGGACGCGCTCGATGCGGAGAGAGAGGACCTGGCCAGGGACGCGCAAACCCGCGAGGCCAGGGTCCAGGAGCAGCTTTCTCGCCTGCGCCATCGGCTTTCGGTCCTCGGGGGCGAGGAGGAGAAACTTACCGCGGTCAGTCAGCGGCTGCAGGCCAAGGTCGATACGTTCCGGACCAGGAAGGAGATCTTCAAGGCCACCTACACGGCCGCCGAGGCCTCCCGCAGGATCCGTGACGCCATGGCGAGCCTCGGCGAGGACGCTAGCGACCTGGAATGGCCGGATGCGGCAGCGGAGGAGCCGGCCTGGCCCGGCACCGAGCCGCCCGAGGCCAGCGAGGTTAGCGAGGTCAACGAGGTTCTGGCCGGGATTGCGGACCTGACGGGGACTTCCGAGGAAGGCTCCGCGCCCGCGGATCAGGACCGCGTCCCCGCGCCGCCCGGCCTGATGGAGCTGCGGCCGGGCGCTCCCGACCGCGTGGAGGTCGGCCTGCAGTTCGTGGTCGAGCCCGAGGACACGGTGGTCCTGGTGGCGTGGGTCGACGATCCGGGCGGGTCACAGGACGAATACCAGGACGTGATGTCCGCCGTGGCCGCCCGCCTGGCGACGGTCCGGTCCGCTTCGCCCGCTGGGGCGGATTCTCCCGACGCTTTCCTCTCCTATGACGCGGAATCGTTTCTGGACGAGTTCTTCCCCGGCGAGGCGACCGAGGTCGAGATCGGGGCCGCCGCGCTCGTGGCCCGCCATCGGGCCTATACCCTGGCGCAGGCCCGCGACCGGAGGGGGCTGACCCAGGGGCAGGTGGCGCAGCGCATGAACGCCCGCCCGGAGCGAGTGTCCGCCATCGAGCGCGCCGAGCCCGGCGCGACCGAGGTCCGGACCCTCGCCGCCTACGTGACAGCACTCGGCGGCACGCTGGAGATCACCGCCGACCTCGGCGACGAGCACATCAAGCTGAGATAGCCGCTCGCTGAGCAGGCAGGTTCCCCACGATGGTTCTCCACGATCATGAGCCGCGCTGCGGCGCCCCTGCAGCGTGCCCGCGACGGCGAGCACCGCAGGACGGGCGGCCCCGCGCCTGATCTCGTAGCCTTTGGGCATGTCCGCGGACGAGGAGCACTCGCTGTCACTGGCCGAGTGGCTGGTGCTAAGCCTGGTCTGCGAGGAGCCCAGGCACGGGTTCGCGATCGCCAGGATCCTCGGCCGCGAGGGCAGCATGGGCCGGATCTGGCGGGTGCCCAAGCCCGTCATCTACCGGGCCCTGCAGCGGCTCGAGCAGCTCGGGCTGGTGCAGACCGCGGAGCAGCAGCCGTCCAGCGAGGGTCCGGTCCGGTCGCTAGTCGATGCCACCCAGGCCGGGCGGGAGGCGGCCGCGAACTGGATGACCCGGCCGGTCGAGCACACCCGGGACGTGCGATCGGAGCTGCTGGTCAAGCTCGCCCTGCTGGACCGCGCCGGGACGGACCCGCAGCCGCTGCTCGAAGCGCAGCGCGAGCAGCTCGTCCCCGTGGCCGACGCGCTGTACGACCGCCTGGCCGTGGCCAGCGGATTCGACCGCACGCTGGCCCTGTGGCGTCATGAGACGGCCTCGGCGACCGTCCGGTTCCTCGACGCGCTGTGCGCGCAGGCCACGGCCCGGTAGAACCAGGCCGGAGCGGGGCGTTTCCCTACCGGAGCGGGCTCCTGCCCCTTGTGCCGTCCCGGTTACTGTTGTCTCATTGAGACTACCGAGCGCGGGGGGGAGGGGTCGCAGCCTGAGGGCTCCGCTCGCCGCGCGCTCAATGCGGGCCGGCCGCAACGGTGTAGCCGCGCAAGCAAGGGAGATGAGCATCCGTGACCGTAACGCGGTCTGGATCAACTGCTACAACGTGTTCGACGCGGCGCTGCCGTTCAGCGGGTACAAGCAGTCCGGCTGGGGCCGCGAGATGGGCCACGAGGTGCTCAACAACTACACCGAGGTCAAGGCGGTCACCACCTAGCTCTGAGTCCATTTCCATAACGGGCCGGCGCGCGCGAGGTTCCCCCACCTCGCGCGCGCCGGCTTGCCTAGCAAGCTGGCGCGCGGGTATGCAATCTGGGTGATCCGGACGGGGGAGCAAGGGCTACCAGATCAGATGCGGCCGATGCTGGCCACCGCCGCGACCGGGCTGCCGCCAGGCGACGGCGGCTGGGGCGTACGAGATGAAGTGGGATGGCCTGCGCGCCCTGGCCTACATCGAGGGCGGGGGTGTCCGGCTGTGGTCCCGCACCGGCCGCGACATCACCGGCGGCTACCCCGAGCTCCGGGACATGGCGGCTGGCGTGCGGGCCAGCCAGGCCGTCCTCGACGGGGAGATCGTGGCGTTCGGCGGCGCGGAGTGGCCGAGCTTCGAGGCGATACAGCAGCGGATGAACCTCTCGCCGGCCCAGTCCCGGCTGCTCGCGGCCGAGGTGCCGGTCACCTACCTGGCTTTCGACCTGCTGTCCCTGGACGGCAGGCCCCTGCTGGACGAGCCCTACTCGCAGCGCCGCGCGCTGCTGGACGGGCTGGGCCTGAACGGCCCCCACTGGCAGACCCCGCCCTCGTTCACCGACGCGGCCGGCCCGGACGTGCTGGCGGTCTCGCGGCAGCATGACCTGGAAGGCGTGGTGGCCAAGCGGCTGTCGTCCCGCTACGAGCCCGGCAAGCGCTCCCAGAGCTGGCGCAAGATCAAGAACGTGCGGCGGCAGGAAACCGTGGTCGGGGGCTGGAAGCCGGGCGAGGGCAACCGGGCCGGGCAGATCGGCTCGCTGCTCATCGGCGTGCAGGGCCCCGACGGGCTGGACTACGCCGGGCACGTCGGTACCGGCTTCACCCAGCAGGCGTTGGCCATGCTCGGCCAGAGGCTGGCGCCGCTGCGCCGCGACACCTCCCCCTTCGCCACGCCGGTCCCGCCGGAGCACGCCCGCGCCGCGGTCTGGGCGGAGCCGCTCCTGGTGGTGGAGGTGGAGTTCTCGCAATGGACCAGCGAAGGGCGGATGCGCGCCGCCTCCTACAAGGGCCTGCGCACCGACAAGGACCCGTCCGAGGTGATCCGCGAGCCGTGAGGGCTCCCGCGTGGTCATCGACGTCGCGGCAGGACGCTGACGCCAGTTCGCGGTAACAGTGTGGTGGTGCCCTTACTCGTGCTGCAAGCCTTGCTTGGGTGCCCACGATTGCGTTGGGGTGAGCCCGGTCTAGCCGCGCAAGGTGCCCACCACCGCATTGGCCGGACCTCCCCGTGCGATGACTTCCGGGCGGCGCGTCAGCCATAGAATCCCGAGGACCTGAAGGAGGGCGGATGGCGGACTTCGAGGGCGCCTGGCAGGTGCTGGATGCGCAGGTGGCGTCCGGGCGGATTCCCGGATACGTGGCCGCCCTCCGCGTTGGCGGGCAGGTGGAGGTCCGGGCCGGCGGGCGGACGGCCGTCGAGTCGCGCAGAGCGCGCCGATGTGCGAGGGCACGCTGTTCCGTCTCGCCTCGGTGACCAAGCCGATGGGGGGGTGCGCTGGCGCTCAGCCTGGTGCAGGACGGCGTGCTCGACCTCGACGACGACGCCACCGATGTCCGGGGACGAGTTCGTGGCCAGGGTCGCCGGCCTGCCGCCCAAGCAGAAAGGTGCCGTTCCTCCTTCCTTTTAGGCCGGGCGTGCACGTCGGCGGGTTCCCGGTACCGCCATTTCGTTACAGACGCTGACGGCTCGGCGGTCGCTTGGGACGCGATATCCGCTCTGGGCGGCACGCGGGCTGTTCGCACGGCTTCCTGACCTGCATCCCGAACGGGTCGTAATGGCCGTTCGATCCGCTGCGGACCCAGCTGGCTCAGTCGACCCACTCGGTCTTCATCGCCGGTGCCGCATGGATGCACACCACCCGGGCCGGCCCGGGTCCGGAGTTGGTAAACCCGTGCGGCACCCCGGCCGGGCCGATCACGATGTCGCCCGGTCCGCCGTCGAGGGCCTCGCCCCCGACGCTGACCCGGACGCGACCCTCCAGGATGACAAAGGTCTCGTCGTAGGGATGATGATGTAGCCGGGGTCCCTGGCCGGGCTGGTTGTGCACCAGGAAGAACGACACCGAGCACGGGCCATGCCTGCCGCCCTCGAAGGTGCGGGAAACCTCGTTGCCCGGCAGGTCACCGGCGTTCACGTGATGCATCGCTCAACTCCTCCCGGTGATTGGCACGAGCCTCGATGAGGCTACGGGCCGTGACGGCCGCCGCGGGAGACGACCAGTGCGACCGGTATGCAGGAACGGCGGTCAACACGGCCAGACCCTCGCGGTGATCTTATTGCCAACGGGACGGAAGCGGGGCGAACTGCGCGGCTACCGGCGGAAGGTCAGATGGGTGACTCCGCTGGGGCTGCTTACCGCTTCTGTGCGGGGCAGGCAGCGCAGAGTATCGGCGTTCGGCGCCTCCGAACCCGCGGACGGCGTACTCCGTCCGCGGCAGATGCGGATGCTCTAGTGCCGTTCGGCGGGGACCGGCGGCAGAGGTTGCTGGTCGGCCAGGTGGTTTGCAGAGAGCCATTCTGCCGACGATCACGCGCGCGCGGATGAGCACGATCAGGCGCTCAGCCGGGCCAGAGTTGCCGAGGCCTCCTCGCGTATCGGCGGCGGCGTGTCGAGCGACAGCACGTGCCGCAGTGCCATGCCATAGGAAACGTCATATGCCTCCGCGGCCGCTACCGAAACGTCTGGCACGACGCCGGTGCCTTCCCAGTTCGTGCCGGTGATCGGATTAACTGACCGGGCAAACGGCACCGAGATCGCCATGGTCGGGCTGAGTGGCCGCATGCCCGTTGGGTGTGCGCCGCCTCCGGTCGTCTCGCCGATCAGCTGAGCCCGCCCGAGGGCCTGCAGCGTGTAACAGAAGTCCTCGCCGCCAGAGAACGTCTCATGGCTGGTGAGCAGGTAGACCGGCTTGTCCACGTAACGCGAGCCGGGCACGTACGACATGCTCCAGAACTGCCGCGTCTCCCCCGTTTCGGCCTCGAAGATGTCGTTGAGGTGGATGCCTGGTCCGTCGAACAGGTAACTGCACCAGAAGACCACGCCGTCGGGTGAGCCGCCGCCGTTCCGCCGCAGGTCGATGATGAGCGCGTACGTGCCGGATACCAATTCCATTACCGCGGCGATCGAGGCTCCGGCGTTCTGCGGCAATGCCCCCCGCCGCCACGACAGCTCACGCCGCAGTCGCCGCATCGCCGTCTCGTGCTGCGCCGCCCACCACTGAAGAGACTCCTCGCGGCTCGGCGCGGCTGCCTGGCTGCTGTCGGAGTCGCCCGCCACTGCCTCGTGCGGCACGACGGCCAATCCGACAAACACCCGGACCAGCAGCTCCTCCGGGCCGACCTGCGGTTCGTCGCCCTCTTGCAGCAGCGCGACCCGCTGCACCGCGCCAGCCGGGAAGCGGGTCAGTACCTCGTCGTTTACCTGACGCTCGAGCCGCGTCATTTCCGTGCGTTCCACAATCGGCTCCCTGACCACTGCCGACAAGTACCCCCGAATCGTCAGGACGTCGCTGCATGAGCAAAAGTTCCCGATGGAGGCAGTTGCGCGATTGGAACCTTCGCCTTGCCTGCTCGACCAGCGTCATCCTGAGTCGGCTGAGCGGGTGCCCAGCTGGCTGACGCATACGGCA